>Ga0209220_1000503_pt1 | contig 13026 bp, 14 predicted proteins | sample BlaSpr_A8_OM3_M3_FD_187984 | JGI IMG/M metagenome (GOLD analysis project Ga0209220, IMG submission 187984) | Forest soil microbial communities from Thunder Bay, Ontario, Canada - Black Spruce, Ontario site 2_A8_OM3_M3 (SPAdes) (version 2) | ecosystem: Environmental > Terrestrial > Soil > Boreal... | reverse complement strand
TGGGGGGACGATCCGCGGTTCTTTGACCGCGACCACCGTGATGAGCAGCGTGATGCCGAGGATGACGGCGACGACGCCGTAGCCGGCGAGGAGGCCGGCGCGCGTATCGCCGTAGAGCCTGAAGGTCAGGCCCACCAGCCCGACGCCAACCACCGTTCCCAACTGGTTCATGGTGCCGAGCAAACCTGAGGCGCGGCCTCGATCCTCCGCGCGCACGACGTCCGGGATGACACCCGTGTAGGCAGCCCCGGCCGCATTGTTGCTCAGCTGCACGACGAGGTACGCGGCGACAAAGGTCAGTTGATTCGTGGAGAGCGCCAGCAAACCGAGACCGATGATGTTGAGAATCGTGCCGGCCACCATCCAGGGCCGACGGCGTCCCCAGCGGGTCACCGTTCGGTCGCTCAGCCAGCCCACGAGGATGGGGGTGAGCAGGGCAAAGACACCGCCGGCCGCCGTCACGCGGCCGATCAGGAGATCGGCGTTGGAGCCGGCGATGAGGGTGGCGCCGACCGGGATGAGCGAGATATAGATCGGCTGCCAGTGGGCACCGCCGCCGAACCAGAAGGCATTGATCGCCGCCAGCCGGCCGAAGCTGAGTCGTGCTGTCGGCTCTCCCCGAAGCGACGTGACGGCCATTCCCTCTTCTCCTAACGGTATTGGCGGGCGAATCGTATCACCGTAGGGGTAGACTCTCCTGACCACTGGAGGAAGGGAGGACGCAGATGGCCAAGAACGGTGCCTACACACGTCGAACATTTCTCAAGAAATCCGCGGTCGCGGGCGCGGCAGTTCTCGGCGGAACCCTATGGACGCCTTTGTCGGTGGCGGCGAATGCTCAACGTCCCGACAAGAAGAAGTCACCGATCAAGCACCTGATCATCTCGTGTCAGGAGAACCGCTCCTTCGACCACTACTTTGGTTACGCTCCCCAGGTGCAGGCGAAGGGCTATGGCCCGCCGCCGGGGTACACGCAGCCGGACGCGGCCGGCGGACATCACGCCCCATTCGAGTTCACCGCGCTTTCGACCAACGATCCGCCGCATGGGTGGAATGGCGTCCACAAGCAGTACGACGGTGGCAGGATGGACGGCTTCTACACCACTGGAGGCAACGACGCGATCGGTTACTACACCCAGCGCGAGCTGCCCTTTTACTACGGTTTGTTCCACAACTCGGCGCTCTGCGCGAACTACTTCTGCTCGGTACTCGGGCCGACGTGGCCCAACCGTTTCTACTTGATGTCCGGAACCTCGGGCGGGATCACCACCAACGGCCTGTGGGGCTACGGAATCTTCGATTCGGGCGGCTGGCCGATCATCCTCGACCTGCTGGACGAGTTCGATGTGAGCTGGAAGATCTACAGCATCGGCTCGGACGACGTTCCTGCCGGGGATAGCGACAACGTGGCCGTCTTCTGGAGTCGATGGGCGCACGATCCGCGGACGACGGCGACCAAGGCCGACTACCTCGCCGACTGCGAGAACGACGAGCTGGCTGACGTTTCCTGGATTATCCCGAGCTTCTCGATGGGCTTCGACGAGCACCCGCCGGCGGATATCTCGGTCGGCATGGGGTTCCAGCAGGAGATCATCACCGCGCTGCGCGAGTCGGACGCCTGGAAGCGATCGGCATTCCTGCTCACCTACGACGAGCACGGCGGCTTTTTTGACCATGTGGCGCCGCCACAGGTAGATGGCTACGGACTGGGCGTTCGCGTGCCGCTCTGGGTCATTTCGCCGTACGCCCGGCGCGGCCCGGTGCTATCGCGCAAGCCTGCGGAGCACGCCTCGACCCTGAAGTTGATCGAACGGCTGCATGGACTGCCAACTCTTGCCTCGCGCAACCACCAGTTCGACCTGGCCACGCCTATGGGCGGGAACTACCAGTCCGGCGGCAAGCCAGCGCCCCCGCGCGACCGGCTCGACTCGATCAGCGATCTGCTCGACCTGTTCGATTTCGAGAACAGCAATGACCAGTCGCAGTAGCACAGAAGCAAACCGCCCAAGCCCAACGGAGCGCTAACAGGGTGATGCTCCCTCCCCTGCTGGGGGGAGGGTCGCGGTGGTGGCCTCGAGAGGGCACAATTAATGGGCCATGCTCCTAGCCATGCTGCACTGGGGGGAAATTGTCGTTGGGCTCGCCCTTGTCCTGATCGTCCTCTACGACCTCTTTCAGTCGGTCGTCCTGCCCCGCCCGGCCATCAACAAGCTGGCGACGGTGCGCTACCTGCTTCGCGGAGCCTGGCTCACCTGGCGATGGGTGGGCAATCGGATATCGTCGATCCCCCGGCGCGAGCGGTGGTTGGCGACCTACGGCCCGATCGGCGTACTCCTCTCCTTCGTCGTCTGGGGATTGGCGCTGGTGCTGGGATACGGGTTGATCATCGATGGGCTGCGCGACCAGCTACGCCCGGCGCCAGAGTCCTTCGGCACCTCGTTGTATTTTTCGGCGACGACGCTGGTGCCGCTCAGCTACGGCGACATCATTCCCCTTGGGGTAATGGCGCGGTTGGCGACGATCGCAGAGAGCGTGACCGGCATCATCATCGCGGCGCTCGCGATCACGCTGCTCTTTTCGCTGTACGAGGCTTTCCAGCGACGCGAGGAGCTGGTCGTGACATTGGATGCGCTCGCCGGCGCGCCGCCCTCCGGGGTGCAGATCCTGGAGACCGCGGCAACTCATGGTATGCCTGAGGAGTTGATCAAGACATTTGACGATTGGAAACAGTGGGCGGCGGCTGTGCTCGAGAGCCACCTGGCGTACCCATCGTTGGTCTTCTTTCGATCGAGTCACGACAACGAGGCGTGGCTCAACTCATTTGGGGCGGTGATGGATGCGGCGGTCCTCGTCATGAGCACCGTTGAGGACAAATCCGAGGGTCCCGCCAAGTTGATGTATCGCGTCGGGAATCATCTCGTCGAAGACCTGTCCTGGTACTTCCGCCGCTGGGCGATGCCGGCCGATACGCCCGTCATCGAGAAGTTCGAATTCGAGGAAGCGTGGGGGCGACTAAAGAAAGCGGGCTATCGGTGCAATGACCCCGAAGAGGCCTGGACCAAGTTCGCCAAGTTTCGCTCGAACTACGCCGCGCCCATCAACGGCCTGGCCCGCGCGCTGGCGATCATTCCGGCGCAATGGATCGGTGATCGCTCGTACCTTCCCCACCGCGAGCGCGAGCAGCGCCGCTTTCGCCGGCGCCGAAAGAAGCGGTAAGGGGTCGGCTACGCAGTGGGCCGCAGAAACGTCTCTTCGCTGGGGAGATGAGCGCTCGGATCGAACTGCGATGATGTTTGCCCCCAGGCAAGGGCGGCCTGCAGGGCATCCTCGCCTTTGAAGCTGCCACTCTCCGCATGAAAGAGGTGGCCGAACAGGAAATACAGCGAGCAGCTTCGATCGCCTGATGTCACCTCGAGCTTGCCGGTGGCCCGCTGTTGTGCCAGAGCGTCGATGGTCGCGGCGAGCGGCGCGTGCCCAGAGGTCGCTTGCGCGGCCGACACTTGCCCGGGCGGCGCGCTCCCGACCGGCGGCGCGGGCACCGGTTGTTTCAACTCATCCTCGAGTGAGCGGGGCCGTCGAACGCCGACAACCAGCGCCAACCCGACGCCGATCACAATGACGCCGAGAACAACGAGCCAGATGGGCATCGCAGCATAAACGCGCCGCGGAGAGAGAACCTAACCGGAGGTCGACGAGACTCTCGTGGAGGGTAGGGTGGGGGAGAGTTTCGGGAGGAAGAGCCGGAAGGTGGCGCCGGAGCCGTTCTGATCGAGCAGCTGCAGGCTTCCGCCATGCGACTCCGCGATCGCCCGGCTGAGGGCGAGACCCAGTCCGGCGCCGGCGGTATCGCGAGCGCGCGCGGTGTCCGCCCGCACAAACCGCTCGAAGAGCAGGGAGCGGGCGGCAGCCGGGACGCCTGGCCCCTGGTCACGCACGTCGATGTTCCAGCCTCGCGCCGTGGGCGCGCCGATCAGTTGGACGGCACTCCCTTCCGGCGTGTGACGCGTGGCGTTGTCGATCAGGTTGTCCATCACCCGGCGCAGCAGGTCGGGGTCTCCCCAGACGCTCCCGGAATCGGGCGCATCGACGTCGACCCGGACGTGCCGCGTTTCGGCAACCGGCCGCCAGCGCGCCGCCGTCTCGTGGAGAAAATCGGCGACATCGAGATTCGTCTCGGCCGGCCGCAGGGCGCCGGCGTCGGCGCGGGCCAGCATCAGCAGCTGGTCCACCATCCTTGCCATGTGCTCGACCTCGGCTTCGAGCCCGCGCAGGACCTGCTGGTACTCGGCCGGGGTGCGCGCCCGCGCAAGGGTTCCTTCCAGTTCACTTCGCATCAGCGCCAGCGGGCTGCGCAGCTCGTGCGACGCGTCCGCCGTGAAGCGACGCAGGCTCTCGAAGCTCGCCTCGAGGCGGGCCAGCATCCCGTTGAAGGTCTCGACCAGCTCGCCGAGCTCATCCGGTGGAACGTCGACCTCGACCCGACGATTGAGGTCGTGCTGGCTGAGCGAGCGCGCAGTTGAGGCGATGCGACGGACCGGCTCGAGAATGTTGCCCGCCAGACGGTGCGCCAGCAGCGTTCCCGCGAGCACGACGAGTACCGAAAGGACCGCGAGGAAGAGGATCGTCTGATTCAGGGCCGCCTGCAGCTCGCCGACCGAGCGGCTGACGACCAGGACCGCCGCCGGGGACTGGCCCTGCAGCGGTAGCGCGTAGACGAGGCGCGGCACGCCCCGGCTATCGCGGACGCTGAAGGGGGGCGCCGGAGCCGTTTTCGTGCGCGCCGTGGCCGCAATTCCGGCGAGGGTTGCATGGGAGAGGGCCTGTCCCGGCGACTGGGTGATCGTGCCGTCCGCCAAAACGATCGCCGCCTCGACCGCGACTCCCTGCTGGGTCTCCGTCGGGAGATCGCCCGGGCCGAAGCGCACCTGGCCGTTGACGTCTTCGATGCCGTTGACCAGGGTGTTGGCCTGGGAGACGAGAACGTCGGCCGCGGCGCCGGTCTCCGCCCGCGAGAGCCCGAGATAGAGGGCGACGTCGGCGACCACGATCGCGACAGCGAGGACGGCCGCGAAGGCGAGCGTGAGCCGGACGCGAGTGCCGGCGAGCATCCGGCTCATTGCCGAGGTTCTAGACGGTACCCGGCTCCACGAACCGTGACGAAGGGATCGCCGGCGCCGGCGGTAATGAGCTTGCGCCGCAGGCGTCCCATGTAAACCTCAACCAGGTTGTGCCCGCCCTCGAAGTCGTAGTCCCAGACGTGGTCGATGATCTGCGCTCTCGTGAGCAGGCGCCCCGGATGATGCATGAAGAAGTCGAGGATCGCGAATTCCTTGGCGGTCAGCTCGACGTACTTGTCCGAGACCTTGAGGGTGTGGGCCGCCGTGTCGAGCACGATAGCGCCCGCCGTGAGCACCGAGGTGCGATCGGGGAGATGTCGCCGGGCAAGGGCCCTGATGCGCGCGAGCAGCTCACGCATGGCGAACGGTTTGACCATGTAGTCGTCGGCGCCGGCTTCCAGGCCGCGGACCCGGTCGTCGACCGCATCGCGGGCCGTCAGCATCAGGATCGGGGCGCTCACTTTTTGCTGGCGAAGCTGGCGGCTGACCGAGAGGCCATCGGCGCCCGGCAGCATGACGTCCATGACCAGGACGTCGTACGGCGTGCTGAGCACCGCCGCAATCCCGTCGTTACCCTCGTGAACGACGTCGACGGCAAGCCCTGACTCGCCCAGAGCCCGCTGAATGCTGGCCGCCAGCTTGCGGTCGTCCTCGATCAGCAACACTCTCATGCCCTCCAGTATCCGTACGGCGCCTAAAAGATATCTAAAAGCCGCACAAGTCAATTTTCCCCTCCCCCGCTTGCGGGGGAGGGCAGGGTGGGGGTTTCGTTTTAGGGTGGGTTCATCTGCGGTGGCCAGACTGGGCGCCAGGTCCGGCTAGCCCGGCCTGAATACCTCAGGAGGTGTCATTTTGAAGACGCCGAAGATCATTGGGCTGCTGGCCGTGCCAGTGGTACTCGCGGCGGCGGTCGTTTCTGCGACCGGGGCCTTCGCCAAGGCGCCGGCGCACACTTCAGCGGCGGCGGCGACCGTGAAACTCAGCGCCGCAGGTTCCGCCGACGCGGTCAAGCTGGCCCCGGCGACGGTGCCGGCAGCCCCCGCGCCGGACGTCGCCCCGGCTACACCGAGCCAATCGGCCGCCGAACCGGCCGAATCGACCACCGAAGCTGCCGATCCGGCAGGGACGGACGCCGCCGGCGGTCACGCGGACAACCCGAACGACCCGAACGTCGACCATCAGTTCAACGGCGAGGAGTAGCTCTCTCCCCACATACCAGGCCCGGAGGACGCCTACCCTCAGTCCTCCGGGTCTCCCCTCACTAAGCCGGCTCTGCCTTTGCCGTTCCGCGTAGCAGGAAAAGTAGGTAGACGCCGAAGGCCAGCACGATGACCGCCGGCAGGATCACATAGCCCTCTCGGTGAAGCTGGAGCAGGTGCCCGATCCGTCCACCAAACACGGCGCCGAGCATCATGAAGAATCCCGCCCAGACAGCCGTCGAGATGGCTACGCTCGCGATAAAGACCCGGTAGGGGACGCGAAAGATCCCGGCGGCGACCGTGAGCGGCACGCGAAGTCCAGGGATGTGCCGCCCGAAGACGAGCGTCCAGACTCCATAGCGCCCAAACCACCGCTCGGCGCGGTCGATGCGGGCCGGCGTCAGGTGGAGCACTTTCGCGAGCCGGTGCTCGACGATGCTCCGTCCCCAGCGCTGGGAGATGAAATAGAGGTTGCTCGCGCCCAGGACGACGACGGCGATCAGCCCGAGCCAAGCCGCCAACCACGCCAGCACGCCCTGACCCGCGTGATGGCCGACGTACATCACGAAGACGTCGCCGGGCATTGGCATCGGGACACCCGACTCTTCGGCGTAGAGCAGCGCGAAGGCTGCCACCACGCCGAACTGCCGCAGCAGGTGGCCCACGAAGAACGCACCATCCCGGACGAGTTCGGGGACGTCTCCTTCCAGGATCGCGAAGACCAGGAGGGCGACAATTGCCGCGACGAACACGCCCACCGTCCACCGGCGGCGTTGGGCCGCGATGGCAGCCACCGCCCGCCGTGGTCCCAGGTTCGGACTCAGCCGCATGGCTTTCACTGTGCCGATCCTTCCTAAATGGCCTCTAAAGGGCGCCTTCCGTCCTTAACTTACTGTTTAGCGCCGGCTATCGACAACTGTCAGCAGCGCTGAAGTGCGGTCACGACGATCGACTCGGCGATCTCGATCTGCGCGCCGCGGGGTCGTGACTTCCAAATCTCGACGAGGCGAGCGCGACGACCGGCGGGAAACCGCGGCCGCGGCGGGGCGATCAACTCGAGATAGGTGCGCAACTGCGAGAGGTTGTCAAGGCGGGCGCGATAGCGGTGATCATGGATGCCGGCAAGGGTGAAGTGGCCTTCCTGAACGACGCGGATGAGTGCGGCCTCGGCGGCCGATAGGCGAGTGTCAAAGGCCGAATTGATCAGTTGAGCGACGAGCACCCGCCGGGATGGGGTCACGATGGCGATCGACGGCCGCCAGGTCCGGTGCGGCCGGATGCTGACGAGGGTGGCACCTGGTTTCATTCGGTGCCCCGCTCGCCGGAGGGCATGGACCATGCCCCTGAGCGCGATTCATCAAAGCGACCAGCTGAAGAGGGCCACGTCGAAGGGCGCGCCGCGAGCTGGTAGGCGCTCGACGGAGCCAACCCGAAACGTGACATTTCGGACGCCGAGCCGTGCCTGTTCATCCAGCGCGTCCTCGATGCTGGGTCGATCCGGGTCGATGGCCAGCACATGTCCGGCTGTTCGCGCGTACTGGAACGTGAGCCGCCCATCGCCGCAACCGACCTCGAGGATGCGCCGCCCCCGCAGCGTCGTGAAGCGCTCGATCAGCCGGATCTCCATCCCGTCCGGCGGATAGGCGGAGATGTCAAGTTCGGCCGGCATCTATCGGATGCTAGCGTAGGGCGTGCCTGCGAAAAGCGTGATCGACCTGATGGACCGTCGAGCTGGACACTTCCGTTTCGAGTCCGGGCATCACGGTGATCGCTGGCTCGAGCCTGATCTGCTCTTGCGGCGCCCGACGGCAATTCGCCCTTTCGCCATCGCGCTCTCTCAACGCCTGCGACGACACGGTTTCGAAGTCGTCTGTGGCCCGCTGACGGGCGGCGCCTTTCTGGCGCAAATGGTGGCGGAGCAGTGTGACGTTGGGTTTGCCTTCGCCGAACGCTTTGCCCCGCCGCCGTCGGATGCGCTGTACCAGGTGCGCTACCGCATCCCGCAAGCGCTGCGCGACGGTTTGCGAGGTGCGGCGGTCGCGATCGTGAACGACGTCACGAATGCCGGATCGGCCGTGCGCGGAACCTACGAGGATCTGATCGCCTGCGGCGCTCGGCCGGTGGCAATCGGAACACTGATCGCGTTCGGCACATGGTCAACCAGTTTCGCGAGCCAGCACGGCCTCGCCCTCGAAGCGCTCGAGAGGTTGGGAAACAACCTGTGGACCCCGGACGAATGTCCCCTCTGTGCTGCCGGCGAACCACTCCAGGATCCGTCACGAGAACAGCCTCCTTAGTGTTATGTCGTGAAGTCCCACTTGAGCGGGACATGCAGGTAGCCGGCCAGGGCTTCCATGTCGCGCCGGCTGTAGGTCTCGTCGGGGTGGATGAGTTCTCGGCCGTCACGGGATCGGAAGCTGAAGTAGACCGAGCCCTTTAATCCAGAAATCCGCTCGATCGAGGCTACCTCCGCCCTGGAAACCGAGTGCGGCCGGCCAACAGTTGGGCGGTACACGAGACTAGTCTCACGCCATAGCGGCCTTGCATGTGCCATCGTTCCCGCGACCGGTCTCAGGGCTCGAGGGGAACGTTCTGGAGGCGGACCTGCCCGCGGGCAACGACCTTGCCGTCGTCGGCCTTCGAAATGATGACCTGCCACAGTTGCTGCGTCGTGCCCTGATGAATCGGCTCGGCGACGACCTTGACTCGGCCACTCTTGTGCGGGCGGAGAAAGTCCGTGACGTTGTTGACCCCGACGGCAAACTGGCCGCGATCGAGAACCGCGGCCGACGCCCCGACACTGGCCGCGCTCTCGATGGCGGTGGTGTACGCGCCGCCATGGACGACGCCCCAGGGCGTGTGCTGGTCCGGACCGAGTTCGATCCACGCGACCACCCGGTCCGGACTGACGGACTCGAACGTCATTCCAAGCGCCTTCAGGAATGCGCTCGGATCATCGAAGCGGGGGAGTTGCGGGGTCAGGCTTTCTTCACCGCCGGCACGAAGCGCCTGACGAATTCCAGGGCCTTGTCGGCGACCTCGCGCCAGCCGTTGTCGATGACGAGCGCGTGGCCCCGGCCGGGGATCTCGACGATCTCGGTCACGCCCTCGTTGTGCTTCTGATTCTCGTAGGAGGCCTTGGCGATCGACGGCGGAACCGTGTGGTCCTTCTCGCCGGAGATGATCAGCAGCGGGCCGCGCTCGGGGTTCTTGGTGTCGACCTTCGCCTCGGTCCAGGGGTTGAGGTTTTCGGCCGCCGCCTGGAAGAGCGGCGCGCCAGGAGCCGGCACCGCGAAGGTCTCGTAGAGTTGCTTCGCCTCATCCTCGCTCACGGCGTTGGCGAAGGCGTAGCGGAACTGCTCGTAGGTCAGCGGAATCGCGCGGTTGCGATTGAGGGGATTGCCAAGCACCGGCGATGCCGCCTTCAACGCTGAGAACGGCAGCGGCAGCACGCCGCGGAACGGCGCGGGGTCGATCGCCACCGATACGGCGGCGAGGCCGCGGCCGGCGACGATCTGCGTGATCAATCCGCCGAAGGAGTGTCCGATCACGACCGGCTTCTGCTTCAGCTGGCCGATCACCTCGGCGTAGTGGTCGGCCACCTGTCCGATGGTCTTGCCGGCGAACACCTCCGGATGCCTGTTCGCCTCGTCGACCGTCTCGGGGTCATCGGGCCATCCCGGCGTGAGCGGCGCATAGCCTGCCTGATCGAAAACCGTGGCCCAGCGGTCCCAGCTATGTGGTAGGAGCCACAGTCCGTGGATGAAGACGACCGGTGTGCGTCCGCTGGCGTTCGCCTTCTCGACCTGATCGGCAGTAATACGAGATACGGAGTCGATCATGAAACTACCCTCCTCTGACGATTGCCTCTGACGTTGGAAAACCCGACAAGTCCGGCGCTTACTCGTATTTTGCGCCGATCAAATGAAGACGTCAGTACTTGTATATGTGCTGGCGAAACTCGAAGGCCTCGTCCTGTGCCGCGAAGGCCTCGATGTCGAGCTCTTTGACGGCGATGTAGGAGGTGGCGAGGCGCTCGCCCAGCGCATCGGTGAGCGTGCTATCGCGTTGCAGGTTGGCGATCGACTCTTTGAGACTCGTCGGCAGGCGGTCGGCCCCGATCGCCTGGCGCTCGTGGTCGCTCAGGGTGTAGGGGTCGACGGTCGCGGGCGGCGAGAGGGTGAGCCGCCGCTCGATGCCATCGAGTCCGGCGGCGATCACACCGCCGAGCGAGATGTAGGGGTTGGCGCTGGAGTCGGACGCTTTCAGTTCGACGTTGGTCGACGCTTCCTCGTGGCCTTTGAAGGGCGAGGCGACGCGCAGCGCGCCCTCGCGGTTATCGGGCCCCCACGCTCGATAGGCCGACGCCCACATCTGCGGCTGGAGACGCCGATAAGAATTGACCGAGGGGCAGGTCAGCGCCAGCAGCGCTGGCAGATGGTCGAGGACGCCGGCCATGAACTGGCGTGCCAGGGTCGAGATGCTGTACTGGGCGCTTCCGTCATAGAAACGGTTGACACTCTGATCCTGGTTCCAGCCGGAGAAGTGGAGGTGGCAGCCATTGCCCGCCTGGTCGCCCCAGGGCTTGGGTGCGAAGGAGGCATAGCGACCGTGCCGCAGCGCGACGCCCCGCACCGTCTCGCGATAGATGATGTGGCGGTCGGCCGCTTGCAGCGCGGGCGCATGACGGATCGAGAGCTCCTGCTGGCCCCAGCCGAGCTCGGCATAGTACTGCTCGACCGTCAGGCCCTGGGACTCCAGCGCGGCGACGATCTCGTCGATGACGGGGGCCGCGATGTTCATGCCGGTCGGCGTGAAGCAGCCGCTATCGTCGACGGGGGAGAAGGTGTCGCCGCCATTTTTGATAGCCAGCGACCATTCGGGCTCGAAGGCCGCCACCAGCGAGAGGTCGTGGTCGTTGGCGGCGCGCTCGATCATCCGCTTGAGGAAGCCGCGTCCATCGGCGGCGTACGGCTGCCCGTCGAGCGTTTGCATGTCCACCAGGACGGTGCCGGTGTGCGGGGCGTAGGGTGCGATGGCGAACGTGCTTGGGTCCGGTACGAGCCGGATCTCACCAACCGGGCCCATGCCATCGACGCTGGCCAGGTGGTCCAGCATGGTGAAGGCCTGCATCGCGACCGTCAGGCCGATGCCGGTTTCGAGCCGTTCTTTCAGATTGGCGATACCGGCGGCCTTGCCACGGATGATGCCGTCGTTGTCGCAGTAGAGGAAGCGCACGAGGCGGAGGCCCGATGCCTCCGCCTGTGCCACAAGCTCTCGGCGTTTTGCGTCGAGATCGACGGTCGACATCGTGTCAGTCAGCGTGGTCGCCATGCGTTGCTCGATCAGCTCGCGACGCCTGCGCCGGATGCGCCGGCAGCGGCCAGCGCTCGGCGGGCGGTGTTGACGCCGAGGAGATAGACGACAACCGCGACCAACAGCGAGGCAATGCCGACGCCGCCGACGATCAAAATCCAGGGACCATTGTCGATCACTGCCGAGTTCCAGGAGCCTTGCAGCTGGCCGGTGAAGACCCAGCCGCCGGTAAGGGTCACGACCACGCCAACCGCGCTGGCGATCGCGCCGGCGATGGACGCCGCCCAGAAGACACCGACCGGTACGAGTTGCTCACGCTTGAACTCCTCCGGATACTTCGATCGGATGATCAGGACGTCCGCAAAGAGGAACACCATCGACAGGCACCAGATCACGGTGACGGCGGCCTGAAGCGCGATGTAAATGCCGACCGAGAGGTTGGCGTTGCCGTTGAAGAGAAAGTAGGCGATCGCCGTGATGATCGTAGTGATCACGGCCTGGACCAGGACGGCGTTCTGCGGCACCTTGTTGCGGTTGACGCGGCCGATGAAGGCCGGCAGCCGTCGGTCGAGCCCGCTGACGAATAGCAAGCGGGCGAACGAGTAGTTATAGACCGTTGTGTTGAAGATGAAGAACGCGATCATGACCAGGGTCACAACGCCGGCCACGAAAGCGCCGAGCGAGGTCTGCACCGCCGTCAGGATGGCGGTCGTCGAGTTGACGCCCTTAACCGGAACGACCACCATCGCACCGAAGGTCAGCACGAGGTAACCGACCATGACGACGATCGATCCCCAGATGAGGTAGCTGGTGATTGCCTTCCGATCCTTGATCTCGACCCCCATATTCAAGGGGACCTCGATGCCGAGCAGAGCGAGGATGACGAGGCCGTAGAAGGTGGCGTTGCCGGCGTTCAGGCCGTACGCGTTCCGCGAGAAGTCGTTGGCCGCCGGATGGCCGCCGAGCAACCAGGCGAGGCCGGCGAGGCCGACCGCGAGAATGGCGGCCCCGTAGATGACGAAGACGCCGTTGACGAGGTTCTGCGTAACGCGGAAGCGGAGGATCGAGAGGGCGGATGAGAACCAGATGACGGCCAGGATGATGATCCCCTGCTGCCACAGGTCGGCGAGTGGATTCTGGACGTTGAAGGGCGGTAGGCTCATGAAGAACTGGAGCAGGTTGACGACGAGGACAGCGGTCGCGACCATGACGAGGGTGCCGGGCCACCAGGCGCAGAAGCCGGCGAAGAAGCCCCAGAAGGCACCGAGGGCCTTGTTCGTCCAGACGTAGATCGAGCCCTCACCGGGGAACATGAGGCCGAGCTGGCCGGTGACGATGGCGCCGGGAATAAGGAACGTGACGAAGCCGAGGCTCCAGTAGACGAAGGCCGAGGC
>Ga0209220_1000502_pt1 | contig 13051 bp, 12 predicted proteins | sample BlaSpr_A8_OM3_M3_FD_187984 | JGI IMG/M metagenome (GOLD analysis project Ga0209220, IMG submission 187984) | Forest soil microbial communities from Thunder Bay, Ontario, Canada - Black Spruce, Ontario site 2_A8_OM3_M3 (SPAdes) (version 2) | ecosystem: Environmental > Terrestrial > Soil > Boreal... | reverse complement strand
GGCCCGCCGACGATTAGCCACGGTCATGAGCCTCCTCCTTCCACTTCCCAGGTCCGTTCGCTGTTGAGCAACGCATCGATATCGGCAGTCGCGTTCGTGCCGCCCAATTGCGCGTACACCTCCCGCTCGTACGACTCTCCCGGATTGCAATAGAGCACGCCCATGGCAGTCGGGAACGGGGGTTCGAGCGCGGCCAGCAGCTGCGCCAGGGCGCGATTGGTCTCGTCGTGTACCAGCGCGTCGGCTGCGGTAAAGCCGTTCTCTCCCACCGTCACAATCTCGATTTCGAGCTTGCCCGGCCTGAGCCGCAATCCCTTCTCCTTGTTCTTCCCAAACAGCAGCGGCTTGCCATGTTCGAGCGACACCTGCGCATCCGCCGCGACCTCCTTGCCGGTGATGTGCTCGAACACCGCATCGTTGAACACGACGCAGTTCTGCAGGATCTCGACGAACGACGCACCCCTGTGGGCGTGGGCCCGTTTCAGCGTCGCGATCAGGTGCGGCTGCAGCGTGTCGATCGAGCGAGCCACGAACCGCGCGCCGGCGCCGAGCGCAAAGGCGCAGGCCGAGACGGGATACTCGATCGAGCCGCGCGGCGTGGAAGGCGAACGGGTACCGCGGCGCGAGGTGGGCGAGTACTGGCCCTTGGTGAGGCCGTAGATCTCGTTGTTGAACAAAATGATCTGCAGATCCACGTTGCGGCGCAGCACGTGCAGCATGTGGTTGCCGCCGATCGAGAGACCGTCGCCGTCGCCCGTCATCACCCACACATCGAGGTCGGGATTCGCGAGCTTGATCCCCGTGGCGATCGCCGGCGCCCGACCGTGCACGGTGTGGAAGCCGTACGTGGACATATAGTAAGGAAACCGCGCCGCACACCCGATCCCGCTCACGAACACCGTGCGCTCGCGCGACACCCCCAGCTCGGCGCAGGACTTCTGCACCGCCTTGAGGATCGCGTAGTCGCCGCACCCGGGGCACCAGCGGACCTCCTGGTCCGACGCATAGTCCTTGGGTGCGAGCTGCGCGTCAGTGATCGTGGTGACGGTCATGTCCGTCCCCGAATCGCCTGTGCGATCTCCGTCACCCGGAACGGCTTCCCCGTCACCTTGCTCAATCCTTCCGCCGGAATCAGGTACTCGGCGCGGAGCAGTTTGACGAGTTGGCCGTTGTTCATCTCGGGGACGAGCACGCGGTCATAACGCTTGAGCAGGTCGCCAAGATTGCGCGGAAACGGACTCAGGTAGCGCACGTGAATGTGCGCGACGTCGCGCCCTTCCTCGCGGGCGATCTTCACGGCCTGATAGATGGGGCCGAACGTGGAGCCCCAACCCACCACCCCGAGCTTGGCGCGGTCGTTACCCAGCGTGACGTTCTGAAGGGGGATGTCGCGGGCGATGCCGGCGATCTTGTCCGCGCGGGCCTTCGTCATGCGCGCGTGGTTGTCGGGATCGTAGGAGATGTGCCCCGAGTCGTAATCCTTCTCGAGCCCGCCGATGCGGTGCTCGAGCTGCGGGGTCCCGGGCTTCACCCACGGGCGGGCGAGCGTCTCCGGGTCGCGTAGGAACGGCTGGAAGCCCTCGGGATCGGTGCGATAGCTGACCGGGAAACGCGGCAAGTCAGCCGCCCGCGGGATCCGCCACGGCTCGGCGGCGTGCGCGAGGTAGCCATCGGTGAGAATGATCACCGGAGTCATGTACTTGGTGGCGAGCCGCACGGCCTCGATCGCCACGTCGAAGCAGTCGGTCGTCGTCGCGGCCGCGAGCACCGCGAGCGGCGCGTCGGCGTTGCGGCCGTGCACTGCCTGGAACAGGTCCGACTGCTCCGTCTTCGTCGGCATGCCGGTCGACGGCCCCGCCCGCTGGGAATCGATCACGACGAGCGGCAGCTCGGTGGCGATCGCCAGCCCCAGCATCTCCGTCTTCAGCGCGATGCCCGGGCCGGAGCTCGACGTGACGCCCAGCGCGCCGGCGTACGCTGCCCCAAGCGCCGCGCCGCTCGCGGCGATCTCATCCTCCGCCTGGAACGTGACGACGCCGTAGGCGCCCAGGTTCGCCAGCGTGTGCAGGAGCGCAGACGCGGGCGTGATCGGGTAGCCCGCGAACACCATCTTGCCGATCCCGGCGGCGCGCATGCCCGCGACGAGCCCCCAGGCCAGGCCCTCGGTCCCGCTGATCGTGCGGTAGCGTCCCGGCCGCACGTCGGCTTTGGGAACGACGTAGCCGACGAGATGCTCGGGCATCTCCGCAGTCTCGCCGAACGCGTGGCCCGCGTTCAGCGCGGCGACGTTGGCGTCGGCGATCACCGGCTTCTTCGCGAATTTGCGTTTCAGCCACTCGAGGGTCGCCGCGCGCTCGCGCCCGTACATCCACAGGAGCAGGCCCAGCGCCCACATGTTGCGGCAGAGGTGTGCCTCGCGGGACGACAGGCCATATGGCTTCACGGCCTCGGCGGTCTGCTTCGTGATGTCGAACTTGAGGACCTGGTAGGGCGCCAGCGAGCCGTCGTCGAGCGGATTCTTGGTGTAGCCGGCCTTGCCGAGATTGCGCTCGGTGAAGGCGGCCGTGTCCACGATGACCGTGCCCCCGACCTTGAGGTCCTTCACGTCCACCGTCAGCGCCGCGGGATTCATCGCCACGAGCACGTCCACCGCGTCCCCCGGCGTCATCACATCCGTGCCACCAAAATGGATCTGGAACGCCGATACGCCGAACGTCGTGCCGGCGGGGGCGCGGATCTCGGCGGGGAAGTCGGGGAACGTCGAGAAATCGCTGCCCGCGAGCGCTGTCTCGAGCGTGAATTGGCTGCCGGTCACCTGCATCCCGTCGCCCGAGTCGCCGGCGAACCGAATGACGACGGTGTCGCGGGTCTCGCGGCCCGAACGGCGGGAGATCGCGGAGGTGACCATGATCCCTAATCTATACGACGTTCCGGAGCACGAACCATACGTTCGCGGGGCGCTCGGCCAACCGCCGCATGTACCAGGCGAACCAGGCGCTGCCGTAGCTGATCAGCACCCGCACGCGCGCTCCCTCAGCCGCGAGGGTGCGCTGCTCGGCGGCGCGAATGCCGTACAGCATGTGGAACTCGTAGGCCCCCCCCGTCGCGTCCAGCCGCTGCGCCGCCGCGGCGGTGCGGATCATGGCGATGAGCGCGAGATCGTGCGTGCCGAATACCGGCTTTGCCCGCTGCCGCGCCGCTTCGCCGATGAGCCGCAGCGCCAGCTGGTAGTAATTCGCATCCACGTCACGCTTCCTGGGGAATGCGATCGCGGTGGGCTCGTTGTAGGCGCCCTTCACGAGCCGGATAGCGGGAGCGAGCGGGAACAGCGCGTCGAGGTCGGCAGCGGTGCGGCGGAGATAGGCCTGGAGGCACACACCCACGTTCGGCCATTCCGCTTTCGCACGCCGGTAGACGTCGAGCGTGGCGTCCACGTAGCGCGACTCCTCCATGTCGATCCACAGGAACGAGCGTGCCTGCTCCGCCTGCTCGGCGAGCGTGAGCACGTCCTGGACGCAGGCGTCGGGGTTCGCGTCGAGACCGAGATGCGTGAGCTTGACGGAGATGTGCGCCGGGAGTTTGCGGCGCTGGATCTTGTCGAGCACGCTGAGGTAATGGTCACGGACCGCTTCGGCCTCCCCGCGGTTCGTGACCTGCTCGCCGAGCTCCGTGAGCACGCTGCCGATGCCGTACTTCGCGAGCGCGGCGGCGGCGTCGAGCGCGGCGTCGAGCGTCTCGCCGGGCATGAAGCGGCGTACGGCGCGCTGAAAGAAGCGCCGGTCGCGCAGCTGGCGCGCGAGCCACTGGCTGCGCGAGGCTTTGAGAAGGAGACTGCGGGCGATGCCCATGGAACCCATAGTGCTCGGACCCACGCGGATTGGATAGACCCCGGGGCCCCGACTATCGTTACTGCATGTCTCGAGACCGCAACCGGGGCCTAGCCCTCTCGCTCACTCTTTTCGCCGCCGCCTGCGCCCATCCTTCGATCGCCCCGCGGGCGGGGACGGGCGGACCGAGCACGGCAACAAACGACGCGTGTGTGCTCTCCACCGGAGACGTCGCTGCGCACGCGCGCACCATCACGATCGCGCTCGCCGAGCCGGTCGATCCGCGGCATGCGCCGATCCCCCGCAGCGATGCCGAGCGAGTGGTGTTCCGTCACTTGTACGAGACGCCCGTCCGTCTCGACTGCGAAGGCCACGTCGTGCCGGCGCTCGCCGAGAAGTGGGTCCGCGACGACGACGGTCGGCGCTGGACGTTCCGGCTGCGGGACGACGCTCGGTTCTGGGACGGCGCGCCGGTTACCGCGCAGGACGTCGTGTTCGGAAGGAGCGGCGTGGGCTACACCATGGGCGCGCTCGAGACCCGGGTCGTGACCGTGACGCTGGCGCGGCCCAGGGACGATGTGCCGACGCTGCTCGCCGATCCCGCGCTGGCCGTGACCAAGCCCGCGCCCGATTCGAGCTGGCCCATCGGCACCGGGCCTTACTGGGCGACGAGCGGGACGACGACACCCCAGGAGATCCGCGCCTACAGCAACGGCGGTGACACGCTCGTCTTCCGCATCGCCCCCGGTGACGCGCGCGATGTGCTCGACGGGGGGGTGGACCTGCTGATCACCCGCGATCGGACACTCCGCGACTACGCCGCGACCCAGCAGAACTTCGCCGTGCTGGCGTTGCCCTGGGACCGCACCTACGTGTTCGTGACGGCAGAGGCGGGAGGCACTCGCTTCGATGGGCTCGAGCAGGCCGTGCGGGCCGAAGCGCGCCGCGCGGAGGGGGGGTTCTGGTGGCTCGATCTCCGTGCCTGCGGAGCGCCGCGCGGGGCAGGGATTTCCCCACCCGCGGACACCGGTACCCAGCGCCGGATCGTCTATTCCCGTTCGGATCCTACCGCGCGCGAGCTCGCGGGACGGCTGGCCGCGCTGACCCGAGGCGTCGCGGCCGCGCGTGCCCCGGACGCATTGGGCGATGCGCTCAATGGTGGCAGGGAATGGGGTTACATCGTGGCGCTGCCGCGCGTGGTGGCCGACCCGTGCCGGGCGGCGCGGGGCTTGTTGCCGTCGTGGGCCGCCACGGTGACGGCGCTCGTGGACACGCGCGCGACCGCGATCCTGCGGCGTGGTGTGGCCCGATGGGCGGTGGATCAGGACGGGACGGTGCATCTCGCTCCATGACGTTTCGGACCCGCCTCCTCGCCGCCTTCGGCGTGGTGGTGCTCGTTCCGCTCCTCGTGTTCGGCCTCGGCATCCGTAGCGAGATGTCGCGGCGTGTGACCGCCGAGTACGAGCGCCGCGTGGCGGCGCTGGTCGGCGTGGTGCGCGCCGACATCGCGCGCGAAAGCGACCGCATCGCCGCCCGGCTCGCGGCCTTGAAGGGCGCGCTGGCGGCGGACAACCGTTTCCGCGCCGCGGTCGTGCGGGGTGAAGATCGCGGCTATCTACTCGACTACGCCGGCGATGCCATGCGGCTGGCCGGGCTCGACTTTCTCCAGATACAGGACGCCGAAGGGCGAGTCCTCTCTTCGGGCCATTTCCGCAATGAGTATGACCGTCTTGGTCCAGCGATCACACGCACAGCTTTGGTGCGTGCCGCCACGGCCGAAGGCCCGTTCCTGGCGCTCGTGGCGAGCGACTCGTTGCGGCTCGCGGGCCGGCCATTCAGGCTCAGCGGCGGGATCGCGGTCGATTCATTGTTCCTGGCGCGGCTGGCGCGAGGCCCCGAGCTCACGGTGGCCGTTCTGCTCCCCTCGGATACCACGCCGGCTGATTCCGCTTCGCGGGTCGTCGAAGAATTCACGCTGCCGTACGTGGACGCGGTGGATGGCCCGGGGAGCATCGAGCGCGCGCGCATCGTCGTCACGCATTCCGCCGATCTCTTGGCCGCGCTGCGGCGTAACGTGAACACCTGGTTCGCCGCCGCGGTGCTGCTGGCGGCGCTCGCCGCGCTGCTGCTCGCCGGTTGGCTCTCGACGCGCATCAGCACGCCGCTCGAAGCCCGCATCGCCATCGGGGACATCGCCCGACAAGTCAATCACGACATCAAGAACGGCCTCGGGCCGCTGCGCAACGTCTTTCGCCACTTCACGCAGGTCGCACGCGATGAGCCCGCCAAGCTGCCGCAGGTGTTCGCGGAACGGCAAGGCACAGTCGAATCGAGCATCACCTACCTCGAAACGCTCGCCGCGAACTACGCCCGGCTCTATCCTCAATCGGAGCGCCGGCCGACCGACGTGAACGCCGTGGTGCGCGAGGCACTTGCGACCGCGGGCTCCGTGCGCACGGCGCTTGGCGACGGGCTTCCGCCGGTATCCGCCGATGCGCTCGTATTGCGGCGAGTCATCGAGAACCTGCTGAGCAACGCGTTCGACAGCCTTGAGGGGAAAGCCGGAACCGTGATGGTCACGACGGAGCGCGGCAACGGCATGGTGCGGATTTCCGTGAGCGATACAGGCCGCGGGATGAGCAAGTCCGAGGTGGACCGCGCCTTCGACGACTTCTACACGACCAAGCCCGGCGGCACGGGGCTCGGCCTGTCGATCGTGCGGCGACTGGTGCTCGACTCGAACGGGTCCCTCAGGGTGGAGACGGAGCCGGGCCAGGGGTCAACGTTCATCGTGGAGATCCCGATACTCACATGACCATCGTGCTCATCGTCGACGACGTCCCGGCCATGGCGGAGCAGTACGCGTATGACCTGAAGCGTCTGCGCGGTTACGAAACGCTCGTCGCGGCGAGCGGCCGGACCGCACTCGAGAGCCTGACGCGTGACGCGGTGGACTGCGTCATCCTCGACCTGGAGATGCCGGGGATGGATGGCTTCGAGGTGTTGCGCGCCGTCGAGCGGCTCGGTCTCCGCGTCCCGATCATCGTCTATACCGGGACGGGCGACTACGACCGCTGCGCCCAGGCGATCCGGCTCGGCGCGTACAGCTTCATCGACAAGGCGGAGCCGATGGAGCGTGTGGCGCAGGAGGTCGAGAACGCGCTCGAGCGCCGGCGCCTCACCGAGCAGGTGAGCATGCTGCGCCGCGGGTTCGGTGTAGAGTCGCCGCTCGTGGGCACGAGTCCCGCGCTCGCGAAGCTCAAGGAAGCGATGGTGCGGATCGCGCCGGTGCCGAGTCCTGCGCTCATCGTCGGCGAGAGCGGTACGGGCAAGGAGCTGGTCGCGCGCGAGCTGCATCGCCTCGGCACGAACCCCAAGGGCCCCTTCGTCGCGATCAACAGCGCGGCGCTGCCGCACGAGCTCATCGAGAGCGAGCTGTTCGGTCACGAGCGCGGCGCGTTTACGGGGGCAAGCGCCACCCGTAAGGGGGCGTTCGAGGCCGCGAGCGGCGGTACGCTCTTCCTCGACGAAATCGGTGACTTGCCGCTCGCCGCGCAGGCGAAACTGCTCCGCGTCCTCGAAGAGAGGAAAGTGACGCGGGTCGGCGGCACCCGGACGATCGAGGTGAACACGCGTGTCGTTGCCGCGACGCACCGCGACTTGGAGAAGGAAGTGGCGGAAGGACGCTTCCGGGAGGACCTGTACTATCGGCTCAACGTACACGTGTTGCGCGTGCCGCCGCTCCGCGAGCGTCTCTCCGACGTGCCCGCTCTCGTCGAGCACTTACTCGCGGCCACGTGTGAGCGCTTCGGGATGCGCCAGAAGAAACTCGGCGTTGGTGTTCTCGAATCGCTGATGGCCTACGACTGGCACCGCAACAACATCCGCGAGCTGCGGAACGTGGTCGAACGCATGGTCATTGCGACGGATCGAGAAGAGCTCACGCGCGACGACGTGCCGCCCGAGATCCGGGATAGCAAGCACGCCGTCTCACGCGGTTCCCACGTCTCAGCACGAAGTTTTGAGGAGCAGAAGCTCGAAGCTGAGCGGCAGATCGTCATCGCGGCCCTCGAACGCAACGACGGACATGTCACCCGTACCGCGAAGGAGCTGGGCCTCGCCGACCACGCCAGTCTTTTGAAGATCATGCGGCGCCTCGGTGTCCAGCGGGACACATAGCGGTCTGCCGGCGGTGTCCTGCCAGCCACATCAGCGATAAGATATTATTGATTGACAAGTAGTTAGGTCGTGGTCCGCCGCCTGCTTTACCTCCGGGCGAACCCCTGCTCCCGGAGGAGCCATGTCGTACCAATTCTCAATTGAACGTCCTTCTCGCTCGGTCCGATTCCCGATCTTGGTCATGGCCGGCATCGTCTGCGCCGTGATCGCCGCATACACATTCGGGGCGTGCGGCGACCGTTCACCCGATCAGGCGGCGGCCGGCGAGCCCAAAGTCACAACCCCCGCAGCGGCCGTGCCCGCGACGGAGAAGCCGGCGCTCGTCATCACCGGCCCGGTGTCGTTCGAGATGGCGGACTCGGCGTATCGCGGCCGCCGCTACGACGACGCGACCGCGCTGTTCAAGGCCTACACCGAGGGCCGGCCCACGAACCCGTGGGGCTTCTACATGCTCGGCCTCTCGGCGTGGAAGTCGGGCGAGCGCGCGCAGGCCGAAAGTGCGTTCGTGCAGGCGCTGGCACTCGATCCTAATCACCTGAAGAGTCACGTTAACCTGAGCCGCGTGCTGCTCGAGGGCGCGCAGCCTGAGAGCGCGCTCGTGCACATCGAAGCAGCGATCGCACTCGACTCCACCTCCAGCGAGCCGCTGCGGCTGCAGGGCCGGGCCTACGAGGCGCTCGACAAAACCGACGATGCCATTGCCGCCTATCGGCGGGCCATCGTCGCGAACGACAGCGATGTCTGGGCGATGAACAACCTGGGCGCGTTGTACATCCGGCTGGAACGCTTCGAGGACGCGATCGGCCCGCTGGCGCGCGCGATCGAGCTGGAGGACAACGTCGCGACGTTCCACAACAACCTCGGCATGGCGCTGGAACGGACCGGGCGGCTCGCGGATGCCGTGACTGCCTACCGCGCCGCGCTGGCGATCGAGGGGACGTACGGGAAGGCCATGACCAACTTGCAGCGCGTCGAGCCCTTGAAACAGGATCCGACTGTGACCCCTGTGGATTTGAGCGAGCGGTCCAAGCGGTTCCAGGAGGAAGTGGACCGCTGGTAGGAAACGCTAGTTGTCGGCGAGCCGCCTCAAGAACCTGTTGAGGCGGCTTTCGCTGCTGTGCGGATCCTCGCCGATATAATCGCCCCGAGCCTCCGCGAGGGCGGCGTGGAGCGCGGTGCGCGCCTCGGCGGCCCGGGCGTACAGAGCCGCCTCCTCAGGAGCGCGGGCTTCGAGCAGGTCGGCGGCGAGCGCCAGCATCTGGCCGGCGAACCTGACGTAGGCGCGCACCATGCCGCGGCCAGAGCCGCCTCGTTCCACCCATTCGGGGAAGCATCCCGCCCACCACAGCGCCAGCGCGGCCGCGTCCGCCGCAGCTTCCGCTTGTGCGACGGTGCCCGAGGGCAGCGCGGCCACGAAACGCCACCATTCCCCCACGCCGTTCTCTCCCTGGGCGATCGCGCTCTGCGAATGCGACGTCGCAAAGACCACCGGCAACGTCGCGGCGTAATCGGCGAGCGCGATGTCGGTCACGCCGAGGGCCCGCAGCTGCGCGCGGATCGGGATGTACCACAGGAGCGTGAGCGGCAGCGGTGCGGGAGCGCCGCCGCGGCCCTGGACAGCCTCCAGGGCAACAGGCGAGTCGAGCACCGTATCGACGGCGCCGGCCTGAAGCGCTTGCTCCGCCTCTCGGCCTTCGGCGACGTCCACGCGCGCGATCTCGTCCACCAAGCGCGAGAGATCGCCGCGGGTCAACTGACGATGGATGATGGGCCTGATCATGCTTCCCTCCTTACGGCCATCAGAGAGGCAAGCTTGGTGCCGTCATCTATGTCACTGTCACTCAATGTATTGCGCAAACCGTACCGGACTGCAATGCCACCGTTTTGCTGCGGAACGCTGCACTTCGACGCAGTACTATGATGTGAGCCTGCTCACACCCCTTGGTCCGTCCTGCCCACCGGTTTAAGTTCCCGCTCCCAATGAAAGCCACCGACATCCGCAAAGGGCACGTCCTCTTGATCGACGGCCAGCCCTGCCGCGTCATGGACTTTACGCACCGGACCCCGGGCAACCTCCGCGCCTTCGTGCAGGTCCGTTTCCGAAACCTCGTCACGGGCAATACGTTCGACCAGCGCCTCGCGGCCACCGACTTCCTGAACGAGGCCCGGCTGGATACCAAGGAGATGCAGGTCCTCTACCAGGACCAGGGCGGAGTGCACGTGATGGACCAGCAGACCTACGAGCAATACACGCTCGATGAGCGCGCCGTCGGCGAGGACACGCCGTGGCTACAGCCGGAGATGGTGGTGCAGGTCGAGTGGCTCGACGGCCGCCCCATCGCGATCGAGCTGCCGCCGGTGATCGAGCTGAAAGTCGTGGAGACGTCGCCGGTGATGAAGACCGCGACCAAGAATGCCAGTACGAAGCCGGCCAAGCTGTCGAACGGCGTGACCGTACAGGTGCCGGACTTTATCAGCCCCGGCGAGAAGGTGCGCGTCGATCCGCGGTCCGGGCAGTACCTGGAGCGCGCGAAGTAACGATCTCGGCGTAGCGGAAACAGGTAACCATGTGGTCGTTGACCATCCCCACCGCTTGCATGAAGGCGTAGCAGATCGTCGGGCCCACGAAACGAAATCCCCGCTCCACCAGCGCTTTATTCATTGCCACTGATTCCTTGCTCTGCGCCGGGACCCGGCCCAGCGTCTTCCAGGCATTCTGCTTCGGCGCGCCGCCGACGAACTGCCAGAGGAATGCGTCGAACGATTCGCCGGCGTCCATCATCTTGAGGAATGAGCGGGCGTTGGTGACGGCGGCCTGCACCTTCTGGCGGTTGCGCACGATACCGGGGTCGCGGAGCAGCTTCGCAATGCGCCGGGCATCATAACGGGCCATCCGTTTGGGATCGAAGCCGTCGAACGCCCGCAGGAAATCGTCGCGCTTACGCAGAATGATCGCCCACGACAGTCCCGCTTGAAAGCCGTCCAGCACCAGCTTGCCGAAAAGCTGCCGGTCGTCGTGCACCGGGACGCCCCACTCGCGATCGTGATAGGCGATCATCAGGTCGCTCGACTCCGACCACCCGCAGCGCGCCATTCGCCATTCCCCTTTCCCGACAAGAGAGAACCCCACACCACGTGGCGTGATGTGGGGCTCGGACTACGCGACCGGAGAAGACTTCAGTCGGCGCTGCCGCCGCCGTGCCCCTCCAGGATGATGACGAGGAACTTCGAGCTGCGCCAGAAGTCCACGGGCGACGTGATCGTGAGGCCGGCCACGCCGGCATACTTGTCGTGGTCGCGCGGCTCCGCGACGTACGCAAGGTCTTGCAGTGACGCGACCCGATACTCGCCCTTGGGGTCGGGCAGGGGGATCTGGGTGACCTGGCGGCTGTCGATCGCGATGAACAGGCTCGGATCGAGGTTGCGCGCCGGCTGCAAGGTCTTACCGGTCCGCCACAGGATAAACAGCACGCGGCTGCCACCGCGCTCGACGAGGATTCCCTTCTTCTTGAGCTCGTCGCGCGTGCCGACCACGTAGTACACCGTGCTCATGCTGTCGCGCAGCGCTACGTTCTCCGCCGTCAATGCGTTCACACGGTCGGTGAGCCAGTCGATCGTCTGTTTCTGGCTCGCGATGACCGTCTGCAGGTTGGTCACGGTCGAATCGAGTGTCGCGCGCAGGCTGTCCGAGAGGCTGGTGAGGTTCTTGATGCGCTGGCGATTCTGGCTCAGCTGCTTCTCCGTTTCGTGCACCCGGGTCACGACGTAGCGCAGCTTGGCCATCATCGTGTCGCGCTGCGCCATGAACGGGCTCTCCGAGTGGACCTGGAGACGGTTGCCGCGCACCTGCACCTTGGCAAGCTCGACGCTGACGTCGCTCAGCGCGCGCGAGCTCAGCGAGATCTCCTGCATCAGGCTGTCCTTCTGGGCGTTGACCTGCTCGAGCTCGGCCAGCTTGCGCTCGGTCTCGGCCGACGTCCCGCAGGCCGTGAGCGCCAGGAAGAGGGCGGCGAATGTGAGCTTCAGGTTCATGTTCTGGACTCCCCGATCGAGAATGGTCGTACTAGCTTTGCCGCGATGCCTCCCCGGCTCCATGTCGGCACCTCCGGCTACAACTTCCCCGAGTGGAAGGGAAGCTTCTACCCGCCCAAGCTCCCCACCGCCAAGTGGCTCGAGTACTATGCCCAACAATTGGGCACGGTCGAGATCAACTATACCTTTTACCGCACGCCCAGCGCCAAGACGGTCGCCGGATGGGATGCGGCGACCCCGGCGGAGTTCACCTTCGTTCTCAAGGCGCCGCAACGCATTACCCACTTCGCGCGCCTCCGGAACATCGACGAGCCCCTCCGCGTCTTCCTCGACACGGTTCGCAAGCTCCATGCCAAGCTCGGGCCGGTGCTGTTTCAATTACCCCCGAACTTAAAGAAGGACGTGCAGCTCCTCGGTGATCTGCTCACCCAGTTCCCGCCGGATGTCCGCGCGGCGTGTGAGTTCCGTCACGCTTCTTGGTGGTCAGACGACGTCTACGAGCTGCTGCGGAGCACGAACACGGCGCTGTGCGTCGCCAACACGGCGGAACGGACGACGCCGCTCGAGGCGACGGCCGACTTCGGCTACATGCGGCTACGCGATGAGGGCTATACCGGAACGGCTTTGGGGGAGTGGTTGCAGAAGATCCAGGCCCTGGGGCGGGCCTGGACCGATGCGTACGTCTTTTTCAAGCACGAAGAAAAGGGCATGGGCCCCAAGCTGGCGGCCGAGTTCATTGCGCTGGCTGATACTGCGCATCCCCCCACGCCAGAATCGGAAAGAAAATGACGCTGAGGAAAATGAGTCCCAGGGCGAACCCTACGCCCTTTCCAAAATTTCGCGCCAGACTGATGTAGACGATGATCGCCACGACGATGTTCACGAGCGGAATCAACAGGAGGAGAAGCCACCACCACGGTTTTCCCGCGACGTCCAGCAACACGATGACATTGTAGATGGGAACGATCGCCGCCCAGCCGGGTTTGCCCGCTTTCTCAAATACCTTCAGATCG
>Ga0209220_1000501_pt1 | contig 13054 bp, 8 predicted proteins | sample BlaSpr_A8_OM3_M3_FD_187984 | JGI IMG/M metagenome (GOLD analysis project Ga0209220, IMG submission 187984) | Forest soil microbial communities from Thunder Bay, Ontario, Canada - Black Spruce, Ontario site 2_A8_OM3_M3 (SPAdes) (version 2) | ecosystem: Environmental > Terrestrial > Soil > Boreal... | reverse complement strand
TCCAGTGCGTCTCGGACTGGAAAGTCTCCAACGCACAGGTCTTCGAGCTCGACGGCGGCCAGAACTCCGACCCGAACGCCGTCTCCTTCTCCCAGGGCTACAACGACGCGATCTGGGGCAAGAAGGACGCGAACGTCGCCGATGGCACGACCAACAGCCAGGGCATGAAGCTCGTTCACGAACAGATCGCGACCGACTGGAGCAACACGACGGGCCAGGCGGTCTTCCAGCAGAACTTCACCACGCACTCCAACATCAACGCAACCGTTGAGGCCAACGACGGCCTCGGCAACGCGGTGATCCAGGTGCTGAAGAACAAAGGCATCCCCGCCCAGAAGGTCCCCACGACCGGGCAGGACGCGACCCTGGACGGCATGGTCAACGTTCTGCAGGGCTTCCAGTGCGGCTCCGTCTACAAGCCGATCTACCTCGAGGCCCAGGACGCGGTTGCCCTCGCGACCGTGCTCCGCGCCAACCTGACCCCGCCGGCCGCGCTACTCAACGCCACTACGACCCCGCCATCCGGCGTAACCGGTACCGCGCAGCCCGCATCGCTGCTGGTCCCGTACTGGGTCACCACCCAGAACATGAACGCCACCGTGATCAAGGACCAGTTCGTCGACAAAGCGGCGCTGTGCAGCAAGGCCGGCGCCTCCGCATGCACCGCAGCCGGGATCGCCTAGTCGATCGATCGACAATTGCCGACGCCGCCGCATCGCGCGGCGGCGTCACCTTCTTAACTCACCGATAATGCGAGGTGAGATGACGGCGGCAGTCGCACCAACCCAGGCGACCACGGAGCCGCTTCTCAAGATCCGCGAGCTGGACAAGCACTTCGGCCCCGTGCAGGCGCTGTACCACGTGGACCTGGACATCCCCTCGGGCCAGGTCACGGCCCTCTGCGGTGACAACGGCGCCGGCAAATCTGTGCTCACCAAATGCATCGCCGGCATCTACCAGCCGGATCACGGACAGATCTACTGGGACGGGCACCCGGTCCACATCCGCGGCGCCAGGGACTCCGCCCGGTTGGGCATCGAGACCGTGTATCAGGACCTCGCGCTCGCCGACAACCTGGACATCGTGCAGAACATGTTTCTGGGCCGCGAGCGCATCGGCTTCGGGCTGCTCGACGAGGACAGCATGGAGCGCGCCGCCGCCGAGACGCTGGCGAGCCTGCGTGTGACGACCGTGCGCTCGATCCGCCAACCCGTGGCCTCACTGTCCGGCGGCCAGCGCCAGTCGGTGGCCGTCGCCAAGGCGGTGATGTGGAACTCCAAGCTGGTGATCATGGACGAGCCCACCGCTGCGCTTGGCGTCATCCAGACCAGGCAGGTGCTCGACCTGATCAAGCGCCTGCGCGACCGGGGCCTCGCGGTGATGGTGATCTCGCACAACCTCAACGACGTTTTCGAGGTTGCGGACCGCATCGCGGTGATGTACCTGGGCCGCCTGGTCGTCCAGGACAAGGCCTCGACGTTTGACCGGCAGAGCGCTGTCGAGTACATGACCACGGGAGCAGCAAGCCGCTCGGTTGGCGGTAGCTCCGTCAAGGACTGACGTGGCTGGGAAAGAGGCGGCACCACCGGAGCAGACGGCAGACCTGACCGCCGCCCCCGAGGCCGCAAAGGCCGAGGTACCGCCCGAGCTCGTCGCCCACTCGCTGGGCGAGTACGCCCGGGCATGGATCGCCCGCGTTCGTGGCGGCGAAAGCGGTGTTCTCCCGGTCATCATCGCCATGGCCGCCATAGTGCTCGTGTTCACCGTCTGGAGCCCGAACCTGATCTTCCTTTCGCCTGTCAACCTGGTCAACCTCTTCCAGCAGAGCGCCGTGGTCATGGTCCTCGCCATGGCCGAGGGTTTCGCCCTGATCCTGGGCGAGATCGACCTGTCGGTCGGCTTCGTCGGGGCGTGCGGAGCGGCGATCACCGTCCAGCTGGTCCAGCCGCTCACCACCAACTGGCCCTGGTGGGCGGCGATTATCGCGGGGTTGCTCTTCTGCGTTGTGTTCGGAGCGATTCAGGGCACGCTGATCACCCGGCTGCGCCTTCCGTCGTTCATCGTCACTCTGGGCGGCTACCTGATCGCGAACGGCCTCTTCCTCGAAATCCTGGGTTTTGGACCGTTCTCGGGATTCCCGAATCTCGCCGGCTTCAGCAACAACCTCCACGTCGTGTACAACCTGATGTGGGGCACGATCGACCCAACGATCTCGTGGATCGGCGCGGGGGTCGTGGTGGCCGGACTTGGCGGCTGGATGTGGTGGAGCGACCACAGGCGTCGCACCAGCGGCCTGGTCGCTCCGCCCGCGAGCCTCACGTGGCTCAAGATCGGCCTCATCGCGTTGGTCGCGGTTGTGGTCGTCAGCATCTGTAACACGAACCGCGCGGCCCTCGGTGTGCTCGAGGGTGTGCCGTGGGTGATTCCGATTGTCCTCGCGCTTCTCACGGCGTGGACAATCCTGCTGCAGCGCACAAAGTACGGGCGCTACGTCTATGCGATCGGAGGCAACCCCGAGGCTGCGCGCCGTGCCGGTATCAACCTGGCGCTCGTGCGCACCATCGGCTTCTCCCTGTGCTCGCTCACGGCCGGCATCGCGATGCTCTTGTACGCGTCGCTGCTCGGGGGTATGTCGAACAACGTGCAGGGGGGCCAGTACGTCCTGTATGCGGTCGCCGCGGCAGTCATCGGCGGGACGAGCCTGATGGGAGGCCGCGGCAAGGCGCTCCATGGTGTCCTGGGCGGGCTCGTGATCGGCGGCATCAACAACGGCATGTACTTGCAGGGACTGTCGTTCGTGGCCCAGTACATAGTGACCGGCTTCGTCCTCCTGGCCGCGGTCACCATCGACTCGCTGTCCCGCCGCGGTGCGGCCAGCGGGAGCGTCACCCGGGTATAAATTATGAGAGGGAACCCGGATGGTTCCCTCTCATCGCCCGTGCGGCTGATGCCGCAGGGGCTGCTCTCCCTCCGGTATACGGTTCGGACTTCACTGATTTGACTTCCACGGGCGGCGTCTGGTGACCATTTGGAACGTGGGTCGCGGCCGAAGTGAATTCGGCCGCCAACGCAGCGTCGGTCTACGAGGGTGTAGGTATGAGAGGGAACCCGGATGGTTCCCTCTCATCGCCCGTGCGGCTGATGCCGCAGGGGCTGCTCTCCTTCCGGTATCGGTTCGGACTTCACTGATTTGACTTCCACGGGCGGCGTCTGGTGACAATTTGGAACGTGGGTCGCGGCCGAAGTGAATTCGGCCGCCAACGCAGCGTCGGTCTACGAGTCAGCCAGGGCCCCAGGATTGGGAATCCACCGGCCTGGGTAAACGTTCTTTCGTACAGATGGCAACACCAAAATCCGAGCTGCTCCCAGTCCTCCCCATGGACGACGTCGTCGTCCTCCCCCACATGTCGGTCACCCTGGCGGTCGAAGGCGACGACCAGAAGGCCGCGATCGAGGCCGCCCGCCAGGGCAACCGCCTGATCCTGCTCGTCCCCCGCATCGACGGCAAGTTCGGCGCGGTGGGCACCGTGGGCCGCCTCGGCGACTCGGCGGAGCTCCCCACCGGAGCGGAAGCCTTCATGATCCGGGGCGAGTACCGCGCCCGCCTGGGCAGCGGACAGGCCGACATCGGCGGCGCGCTCTGGGTCAAGGCCGACCCGATCATCGACCCCGAACCGCCGACCGAAGCATCGACCGAGCTGGCACGCGAGTACCGCGCGCTGCTCGAGAACCTCGTCGAATCGCGGGGCGTGCCGCAGGTCATCCAGTTCCTGCGCGCCGCACGGACGCCCGGCCACCTGGCCGACCTAGCGGGCTACTCGCCGGACCTGTCGACCGAGCAGAAGCTGCAGATCCTCGAGACCGTCGACCTCGAGGAGCGCCTGGCTGTCCTCATCAAGTGGACCAAGGGCATCCTGGCCGACGCGTCGCTGAAGGAGAAGATCCGGAGCGACGTCGCCGAGGGCATGGAGAAGACTCAGCGCGAGTTCCTCCTCCGCCAGCAGCTGGAGGCGATCAAGAAGCAGCTGAACGAGGGCCAGACCGACGTGGTCTCGACCTACCGCGAGCGGGTCGCGAAGGCGGAAATGCCGGAGGCGGTCCTGACCGAGGTCAACCGCGAGCTCGACCGCCTGGAGCGGACGAGCGAGCAGAACCCGGAGTACGGCTGGATCCGCACGTACCTCGACTGGATGCTCGACATCCCCTGGAACGTGCGCTCTGACGACAACTTCGACCTGGGCAAGGCACGCCAGATCCTCGACGAGGACCACACCGGTCTTGCCGACGTGAAAGACCGGATCATCGAGTTTCTTGCCGTGCGCAAGCTGCGCAACGAGCGCGGGCTCGAGGTGCTCGGCGGCCGCGGCAGTGGCGCGATCATCACGCTCGTCGGACCTCCGGGTGTCGGCAAGACATCACTCGGCGAGTCTGTCGCGCGGGCGCTGGGACGCAAGTTCACGCGTGTCTCGCTTGGCGGCATCCGCGACGAGGCCGACATTCGCGGCCACCGGCGCACCTACGTCGGCGCGCTGCCGGGCCGTATCGTGCGGGCGCTCAAGGACGCCGGGACGAAGAACCCGGTGATCATGCTCGACGAGATCGACAAGGTCGGGAGCGACTGGCGGGGAGACCCGTCGTCAGCCCTGCTCGAGGTCCTCGACCCTGCGCAGAACCACACATTCCGCGACCACTACCTCGAGGTCGACCTGGACCTGTCCGAGGTGCTGTTCATCCCGACCGCCAACGTGTCGGAGACGATTCCCGCGCCGCTGCTGGACCGCATGGAGCTGATCCGCCTCGACGGGTACACCGAAGAGGAGAAGGTCGCGATCGCGCGCGACCACCTGCTCCCGCGCCAGATCAGGCAGGCGGGTCTCAAGCCCGAAGAGGTGACGGTCGACGAGGCAGCGATCATGAAGGTCATCACCGACCACACCCGCGAGGCGGGCGTGCGCAACCTCGAGCGCGAGCTCGGCAAGATCACGCGCAAGGTCGCGACGAAGGTCGCCATAGGGGACTTCAAGCCGCCCGTTGAGGTCACGCCCGATCGAGTGCGCGAGTTCCTCGGCAAGGCGCGCTTCGACAACGAGGTCGCGGCCCGCACGGCGGTGCCCGGCGTCGCCACCGGACTGGCTGTGACGGGAACCGGAGGAGACGTCCTGTTCGTCGAGGCCACGGCGACGGAGACCAACGGCCAGGGCGGCGGAGGGCTGCTCCTGACCGGCCAGCTCGGCGACGTGATGAAGGAGTCGGCGCAGATCGCTCTCTCCTACGTGCGCTCGCACGCGGAGGAGCTGCACATCGCCCACGACGACATCAACAAGTCGTTCCACATCCACGTGCCCGAGGGCGCGGTGCCCAAGGACGGCCCATCGGCCGGCGTGACGATGACGACCGCGATCGTGAGCCTGCTCACCGGACGGCCCGTGCGCAACACCGTCGGGATGACCGGCGAGGTCACGCTGCAGGGCCTGGTGCTGCCGATCGGCGGCGTCAAGCAGAAGGTGCTGGCCGCCCACCGGATGGGGTTGAAGGAGGTCATCCTCCCGAAGCGCAATGAGAAGGACATCGACGACGTCCCGCAGACCGTGCGCGACGCGATGACCTTCCACCTGGCGAGCCGCGTCGAGGACGTGCTGAAGCACGCGCTGGAACCTGTGTCCACGAGCAAGTCCAAGACCGAAGCGGCCTAATCTAACTCGACTCGTCTGATTACACGCGTTTTGCGCAAAACTCACGTGTCCCGTTAGTTGAAGGGTGGGTTTTGGCCTAAATGCACCGAATCCGTCCCCGGCGAGAATCTGGAATATCGGTGGAGATGGGCGGCTTGGTGATTAGGTGACTCGGAGCTCGCACGAGATCCTTCAGGCCGCGAAGACGATCGCTGTGGTCGGCGCCTCGCGAGATCCGAACAAGGCAGGCGGTTCGGTCCCCGAAGGGCTGCAGCGCCGCGGCTTTCGCATCATCCCGATCAACCCCTTCGCCGAGACCCTCTTTGGCGAGCGCGTCTACCGCTCGCTGCTCGAGGTGCCCGAGAAGATCGACCTCGTCGATGTTTTCAGGCCGGCGGCGGATGCGCCCGAGATCGCTCGCCAGGCCGTCGCCGTGGGGGCGAAGTCGCTCTGGCTTCAAGAGGACATCCGCTCGGAGGAGGCTCGCCGGATTGCTGAGTCCGCCGGGCTGGAATTTGTAGAGGACGAGTGCACCGCGGTCGTGGCGTCGCTCTATCGGATTCGAAGGACCGCCGCGTAGGAGCGCCGGCGAGAGGCCTCGTCGAGAGATTCGGCGATCCAGGCGGCCCGGATGCTAGGCGCGGTCGAGCGCCGGAGCGAGCGCATCAACAGATGCGTGAGCGAGGAGCGGAGGCCGCAACAAACGGGCTGCATGGGCGCCGAAGATCCGACGAGGATCTCTTGCCGGCGCTCCCACCGTTTACTCTCGACGCGTGGCGCCACGCCGCATGCGCACCCACAGGGACCGCACCATCGAGTCGGAGCTCAAGTTTCGCGTCGCCGGCGCGCGCGACCACGCCAAGCTCCGCGTGATTCTGCGCAAGCGCGGAGCCAACCGGGTCGGGCGTTACAAGGAAGACAACTACCGTTTCAACGGACCGGGCAAGTCAACCCGCAACACCACGCTGCGGCTGCGAGTCTTGAACGGCGGCCCTCGCGGGGTTTTGACCGCGAAGGGTCCCGCGACGTTCGATGGCGGCGTGAAGATCCGTGAGGAGACGGAGATCGACGTCACCGACGTGCACGCCACCCTCGACATGCTCCAGCAGCTCGGATTCCGCGTTGGCTGGACCTATCCGAAACAGCGCGCGATGTGGATGCTTGACGGAGTCGCCATCACGCTGGACGTGCTCGACTTCGGCTGGTTCGTCGAGCTCGAGGGCCCCGCCGAGATCCTGCCTGAGATGGCGCGCAGCCTCGGCCTCGACCCGGTCAACGCTTTGAGGGACAGCTATTCGGTCATGGCGCGCAAGCACCAGAAGGCGAAAAAGCCGACCAGGTCGCCTGCCACGCCAGTCGTCATTCCGCCCCGCGCGGCGGCGCAGCCATGAGGCGCAGCCCGTAGCTTTCTGCCGCGAAGTCGCCCAGGCCACCTTCGGGGCGCCAGCCGAGAGGACCCAGGTGCGTGAACCCGAGCTTCTCGGCGACGCGACGGCTGGCGAGATTCTCGCGACCGGCCCACAGCGTCAGGCGACTTACACGCAGCTCGTCTCGCGCCCAATCGATCAGGGCGTGGCAGGCCTCGGTGGTCAGACCGCGGCCCGCGTGGTCGGTGCGGATCCAGTAATGCAGCTCGGCCGCGTCCGGACCTTCCCGGTTCAATCCCGCCACACCGAGGACTTCTCCGGTTTGGCGGTCGACCATCGCGAAATGAAACACGCGGTCATCGCTCCACGCGCGCTCGATGCGCTGGGTCAGCACAAGTGTTCCGGCCAGGGTTGGCTCGCGCGCCCACGGCATCCAGGGAAGAAGCTCGGGCCTCGAGGCGATGACCGCGGCGTAAATGCCATCCGCATGCGATGTGGCGACCGGCTCCACCCGGAGCCGCGGCGTTTCGAGCGTTACTCGGCGCGCGGCGGCGGGGCCTTCTGACCGTCTTTTGCGGGCCCGACCCAGACCGTCTGGATGTTGACGAATTCCTTGATCCCGTAGTCCGACAGCTCGCGCCCGTAGCCGGACCGCTTGACCCCGCCGAACGGCAGGCGGGCATCCGACGCGACCATGCCGTTGATGAAGACGAGGCCGGCTTCGATCCGCTCCGCCATCGCCTTGGCGCGACCGACATCCCTGGTCCAGACGTTGGAGCCCAGCCCGAAGTCGGTGTCGTTCGCGACGCGAAGGGCATCCTCCGCGTCCTTGACGCGGATGACCGCGGCGACCGGGCCGAACGTCTCCTCGTGGTACGCGGGCATGCCCGGCCGAACGTTGGCCAGGACGGTGGGCTCGAAGTAGTAGCCGTCACCCCGGATTCGCTTGCCGCCGGTCAAGGCGTGCGCGCCCAGGCGCACCGACTCGGTGACCTGTCGCTCGAGCTCCTCGACCAGGTCGCCTCGCGCCAATGGCCCGACCTGGTTGGCGCGATCCATCGGGTTGCCGACCTTGAGGGCGGCCACCGCGCTCGTGAAGCGCCGCTCGAACTCATCGGCAACCGGCTCTTCGACGATGAAGCGCTTGGCGGAGATGCAGCTCTGTCCGTTGTTCTGGTTGCGCGATCGGCACGCGACGGTCGCGGCAGCATCGAGGTCGGCGTCGGCGAGCACGATGAACGGGTCGGAGCCGCCGAGCTCGAGCACGGTCTTCTTTAGAGCCCTCCCCGCCGCCTCGGCGACGGTCGATCCGGCCTTCTCCGAGCCCGTGAGCGTGACGCCCGCGACGCGATGGTCGGCGATGAGCCGTTCGACCGCCGCGGAGCCGATCAGCAGCGTCTGGAAGACGCCCTCCGGCACACCTGCCTCGCGGAACACCTCTTCGATCGCAAGCGCCGACTGAGGCACGTTGGACGAGTGCTTGAGCACCATCACGTTGCCCGCGGTCAGCGCCGGCAGCGCGGCGCGGAAGGCCTGCCAGAACGGAAAGTTCCATGGCATGACGGCGAGGATCAGGCCGAGCGGCTGGAACCGGACGTAGCTCTCGGTTGCCGCGCTGGCGACCGGCTCCTCGGCGAGAAGGCGTTCCGCGTTTTCGGCAAACCAGTTCGCGGTCCAAGCGCACTTCTCGATCTCCCCCTCCGCCTCGACGATGGGCTTGCCCATCTCGGAGGTGAGCAGCGCGGCGTAGCGCGATCTATCCGTCCGCAAGACGCCTGCCACTGAACGCATGAGCGCGGCGCGCATGCCGAGTCCCGAGTCGCGCCAGGAATGGCGGACGGTCCAGGCGCGGTCTAGAGCTGCCTCGATGGCCGCCTGGTCTGCCTCGGGAAAGGACGCCAGCTCCCGGCCCGTCGCCGGATCGATGGATCTCAGCACCCCTTCGAATCATGGCACGATTGCGCTGTGGCCCGAGTTCCGGTGAAGCGGCGTCCCGAGCGACTTGCCGAGGCGACGGCGCCCGCCGGTCAACCGACCCTGCCGGATGTACAGGACGGGCGGAAGCGCGTGGTCATCGAAGCGGTCACGCCGGAGATCGACGGCGGCCGCTTCCCGGCCAAGCGGGTGGCCGGCGAGACCGTGACCGTCGAGGCCGACATCTTCGCCGACGGCCACGACAGCCTGGCGGCTGTGCTGCGCTTCAGGCACCAGTCCGCGGCGGACTGGATCGAGGTGCCCATGTCGCCGCTGCCCAACGACCGGTGGCGGGGCGAGTTCCCGGTCACCGAGCTGGGACGCTACAGCTTCATGCTCGAAGGCTGGATCGACCATTTCGAGACGTGGAGCCGCCAGCTGGCCAAGCGCCTCGAGGCCGGCCAGGACGTCACCGTCGAGCTCGAGGCCGGAGCCCGGATGGTCGAGGTTGCCGCGACGCGGGCCAACGGCAGCTCGCCTGACGCGACCCGCCTCGCAACGTTGGCGAAGACCATTCGGAAGGGCGTCATCAAATCCTCAGACGCGCGCGGTAGCAACACGGAAATGGACGGCGAGCTCACCACCCTGATGCGCCGCTACGCCGACCGCGGCATCGCGACCGCATATCCGCGCGAGCTCGAGGTGGTCGTCGAGCCCATCAAAGCTCGCTTCAGCTCGTGGTACGAGCTGTTCCCGCGGTCTACGGGTGCCCAAGGCAAGCACGGGACATTCAAGGACGTGGAGCGATTGCTGCCTGACGTCGCTCGGATGGGCTTCGACGTCCTGTACCTGCCGCCCATCCACCCGATCGGGAAAACTCACCGCAAAGGCGCGAACAACAGGCCCGCCACCCCCGGCGAGCCCGGCAGCCCATGGGCGATCGGGTCGGAGGAGGGCGGCCACAAGTCGGTCCACCCGGAGCTTGGGACCCTGGACGATTTCCGCCACCTCGTGCGAACGGCCGGCGAGCAGGGCATCGACGTGGCGCTCGACATCGCGTTCCAGTGCTCGCCCGACCACCCCTATACGCGCGAGCACCCAGAGTGGTTCAAGCACCGACCGGATGGGTCGATCCAGTACGCCGAGAACCCGCCCAAGAAGTACGAGGACATCTATCCGTTCGACTTCGAGACCGAGAGCTGGCGGGAGCTGTGGCAGGAGCTGCTCTCGATCTTCCTTTTCTGGGTCGAGCAGGGCGTGCACATCTTCCGCGTCGACAACCCGCACACGAAGCCGTTCGGCTTCTGGGAGTGGCTCGTTGCCGAGATGAGGCGCCTGCACCCGGACGTGATCCTGCTGTCCGAGGCGTTCACGCGGCCAAAGGTGATGTTCCGCCTCGCCAAGGTCGGCTTCAGCCAGTCGTACACGTACTTCACGTGGCGCAACATGGCCTGGGAGCTCTACCAGTACTTCACCGAGCTCGCGCAGCCGCCGACCCGCGAGTTCTTCCGGCCGAACCTCTGGCCCAACACCCCGGACATCCTCACCGAATACCTGCAGACGGGGGGCCGGCCCGCGTTTCAAGCGCGCCTCGTCCTCGCCGCGACGCTGGGGGCAAGCTACGGCATCTATAGCCCGGCGTTCGAGCTCATGGAGAGCCGCCCTCGAGAGCAGGGCTCGGAGGAGTACCTCGATTCGGAGAAGTACCAGATCCGTGCGTGGGATCGGAAGGCGCCCGACAGCCTGCGCGAGCTGATCACCATCGTGAACCGGATCCGGCATGAAAACCCGGCGCTGCAAACCGACCGCGGGCTGCGGTTTCACCCCACGGAGAACGACGCGCTGCTCGCCTACTCCAAGAGCACGCCCGACAACAGCAACATCGTGCTGGCGGTGGTGAACTGCGACCCCCACCATGTGCAGCGGGGCATGGTCAACCTCCCCCTCGAGGAGCTGGGCATCGACCGCGATCGCCCCTACCAGGCGCATGAGCTGATCACCGGCGCGCGATACATCTGGAACGGCCCCCGCAACTACGTTGAGATCAACCCGCACGCGATGCCCGCGCAGCTCTTCCGCTTCCGCCGCCGCGTCCGCAGCGAGCACGACTTCGAGTACTTCGTGTGATCGCCGGGCGCGCGCAGGGCGCATATTCAAACCAGACCACACCACTCACCAAGCGGCGAAAGGCGGACGGTGTGCATGTCGAGGAGGACCCACTCTGGTACAAGGACGCGCTGATCTACGAGGTGCATGTGCGCGCGTTCATGGACAGCGACGCGGACGGCAGCGGCGATTTCCGAGGCCTGATCGAAAAGCTGCCCTACCTGCAGGACCTGGGCGTCAACGCGGTGTGGCTCCTCCCCTTCTACCCCTCACCGCTCCGAGATGACGGGTACGACATTGCCGACTACACGAGCGTCAACCCGATGTTCGGCACGCTCGGCGACGCGACCCAGTTCGTCAAAGAGGCGCACCGGCGCGGGATCCGTGTCATCACGGAGCTCGTGTGCAACCACACCTCAGACCAGCACCCGTGGTTCCAACGCGCAAGGCGGGCGAAGCCCGGCACGAATCAGCGGGACTTTTACGTCTGGAGCGACACCAACCAGAAGTACCAGGACGCGCGGATCATCTTCAAAGACACCGAGACGTCGAACTGGACCTGGGACCACGTCGCGAACGCCTACTACTGGCACCGCTTCTTCTCGCACCAGCCCGACCTGAACTACGACAACCCGAGGGTGAAGGAGTCGATCCTCAAGGTCCTCGATTTCTGGATGGACATCGGCATCGACGGCGTCCGTCTCGACGCGGTGCCGTACCTCTACGAGCGCGAAGGCACAAACTGCGAGAACCTGCCGGAGACGCACGAGTTCCTGCGCGAGCTGCGGCAGCACGTCGACAACGCCTATCGCAACCGGATGCTCCTCGCCGAGGCGAACCAGTGGCCCGAGGACGCGGTCGCCTATTTCGGCGCCGGGGACGAATGCAACATGGCGTACCACTTCCCGCTCATGCCCCGGCTCTTCATGGCGATCCGCATGGAGGACCGGTTCCCCATCGTCGACATCCTCGCCCAAACGCCGCCGATCCCCGACACTGCGCAGTGGGCATTGTTCCTGCGCAACCACGACGAGCTGACGCTCGAGATGGTGACCGACGAGGAGCGCGACTACATGTACCGCGCCTACACGCAGGACCGGCTGGCGCGGCTCAACCTGGGCATCCGGCGGCGCCTGGCGCCGCTGTTGGGCAACGACCGCCGGCGGATCGAGCTGATGAACGGGCTGCTCTTCTCCCTGCCCGGCACGCCCGTCCTCTATTACGGCGACGAGATCGGGATGGGCGACAACATCTTCCTCGGCGACCGCAACGGTGTCCGCACTCCGATGCAGTGGAGCGCCGACCGCAACGCCGGCTTCTCGCGCGCGAACCGCCAGCGACTCTACCTGCCGGTCATCACCGACCCGGAGTACCACTACGAGACCGTCAACGTCGAGGCGCAGCAGGGCAACCCGCATTCGACGTACTCCTGGATGAAACGGCTCATCGCCCTGCGCAAGCGTCATCGCGCGTTTGGCCGCGGCACCCTCGAGCTGCTGCGCCCGGAGAACCGGAAGGTGCTCGCGTACATGAGGCGATACGAGTCGGAGCAGATCCTGTGCATCGCCAACCTGTCGCGATTCCTTCAGGCGGTCGAGCTCGACCTGAGCGCCTGGAAGGGACTCGTCCCGGTCGAGCTGTTCAGCAGCAACGAGATGCCGGTGATCGGCGACGCGCCGTACTTCCTGACCCTCGGACCTCACGCGTTCTACTGGTTCGCGATGCAGCCACGCGCCGTGCCGAGCATCCAGAGCGACGGCGCGCAGGCGGCGATGACGCTCCCGGAGGTGCGCGTGACCGGTGGCTGGGAAACGGCGCTGGCCGGTGGCGCCAAGGAGCGCCTCGAGAGCGTGCTGCTGGGCTACATCCCGCAGCGGCGCTGGTTCGGCGGCAAGGCTCGGCGCATCAAGACGGTCTCGATCTCCGACATCGTCAGCGTGCCTGGAGCCGAGGGCTTCTCGTTCCTGACCTCGGTCGTCATCAGCTACGCGGAGG
>Ga0209220_1000499_pt1 | contig 13075 bp, 9 predicted proteins | sample BlaSpr_A8_OM3_M3_FD_187984 | JGI IMG/M metagenome (GOLD analysis project Ga0209220, IMG submission 187984) | Forest soil microbial communities from Thunder Bay, Ontario, Canada - Black Spruce, Ontario site 2_A8_OM3_M3 (SPAdes) (version 2) | ecosystem: Environmental > Terrestrial > Soil > Boreal... | reverse complement strand
CGATCCGCGACCTGTGGTGGCGCCACATGGTCGAGCTGCGCGACGACGTGGTGGGCCTGGAGTCGACTCTGATCATGCCGTCTGCGGTGTGGGACGCCTCAGGCCACCTGGAGAACTTCGTCGACCCGCTGCGCCAGTGCCTGGGCAAGTGCAAAAAGCGATGGCGCGCGGACATGGTCCTGGGCGAGAAGTGCCCGGAATGCGGCGGGCCGCTGGACGACGCGCGGATGTTCAACCTGATGTTCAAGACGCACGTTGGCCCGCTGGACGACCGCTCATCAGAGGTCTACCTGCGGCCGGAGACCGCACAGGGGATGTTCGTCGACTTCAAAAACGTCATCAGCTCGACACGGGTGCGAGTCCCGTTCGGTATCGCGCAGCAAGGCAAGGCGTTCCGGAACGAGATCACACCGGGCAACTTCGTCTTCCGCGTGCGCGAGTTCGAGCTGATGGAGATGGAGTACTTCGTCCGCCCGAATGAGGACGACGCCTCTTTCGAGTACTGGCGCAAGGAGCGCCTGCGCTGGTACACGGACGTGCTTGGGATCAACCCGTCGCGTCTGCGGATGCACGACCACCCCACGGAATCGCTGTCGCACTACTCGAAGCAGACGACGGACATCGAGTACGAGTTTCCGTTCGGGTGGGGGGAGCTGGAAGGCATCGCCGACCGGACGGACTTCGACCTGAGAGTGCACCAGGAGAAATCGAAGCAGGACCTGACGTTCCTGGACCCGGAAACGAACGAGCGCTACCTGCCATGGGTGATCGAGCCGGCGGTGAGCGTGGAGCGAATCTTCGTCACGCTGCTCCTGGACGCGTACGACGAAGACGTGGTGAACAACGAGCCGCGAGTCCTGCTGCGCCTACACTCAAACGTTGCACCGGTGCAGGTGGCGGTTGTGCCGCTGTCGAAGAAACCGGAGTTGATCGAAGTGGCGCTACCGATCGTCCAATCGCTGCGCGGCCAGTTCCGAGTGGAGTACGACCAGACAGGAGGAAACATCGGAAGGCGCTACCGGCGCCAAGACGAAATAGGCACCCCGTTCTGCATCACAGTGGACTTCGACACGCTGAACGACAAAGCAGTAACGATCCGCCATCGAGACAGCACAAACCAAGAGCGGGTCCCGGTCGAAAACCTTAGCGCGCGCGTAGGCGTACTTGTTAACGGAGATCTATGAACCGCCCGGGAGCCTTTAGCGCCGACGCCCTCCCGACCCTCTGCCAAATTTCGTATTCCGATCTACCTACTTCCCGATCAAAGTCCGTCGGCGTCGGACGGTCTAGGAGAGTCTGATGGTCTTTGCGTGGCCGACCCAGCGATACCGACCTGGCTGACAAGTCAATACCAAGACTTGGGTGTATCGCCCGGCCAAGGTGAAAATAGCACCCATCCGTTCCAGGCGCTCGTCATCCGAATACCCAAGGGCATCATCAACCAAGAGGGGAACGCCTTCGGCGTCTCCTACGATCAAGGCACAGGCAAGCCTTGACAAGAGCCCCAGCTGCTCCTGGGTGCCGGTACTTAGCTGGTCAAACTCCAAGACTTCTCCATCAAGGATCCGGCTGGAGATGCGAAGTCCCTCGTCTAATTCAACCTCAAAGCTCGAGCCGAAAACGGTCCGGCCCAATTCGTTGATGCGATCGCGAAGCGGACCTTCATGTTTGCGTTTGGCAGCATCTCTACAAAGGCGAAGCACTTCATAAAGGTGACGCGCGGCACGTGCTCGAGATTTCAGGCGCGACTCTTCGTGCTCGAGCCTTGCGAATTGAGTGGCGGCTGCATCAGTTGCCTCCCCAAGCCCCTCTTCTCCCATAAGCTCGAGTCGCGCGAGCACCCTGACTTGCTCTTGTTCCAACTCTCGGCACTGGGTCGTCAAACGAGTCGAAGCAGCCCGGGCATTCTCAGCCAAAGTGCGTACGGTTTCGGGCCCAGTGTGTGTCAGGAGGTCAGCAGCTTCGCAGAGCTTCGCGCGCATGGAGAGTTCCTCCGCTTCTGCCACGACCACCGCGGAAGTGAGTGCGTCGTCAGAAATCAGAAGTCTCGCTTCCGCAAGCCGCGCCTTGCGCTCGGCGCAGTGTCCGGACTGCATCTCAAGTCGCGCCACAGCATCTTGGTGACGAATTCGCAAATCTTGGAGTATGTCTCCAGTGGCCTTGGCCCCGTCATGTGCGGCCTGATGCTCGGAGATCGCCTTGGTGGCTTCTTGCTCAGCACCATCTCGCAAGAGACGACATTCCGCGACATCCCCGCCAACCGGAATTGGATTCTTCTCACGTTGGGCTGTGTATATCCGGTTGCTCTCCTCAATGGCTGCAATCCGTTTGTCCAACTCCTCAAAGCTAAGGCCCTTGAGCGTTTCGGAAAGCCGTCTCTCGCCATCAACGACCGCGGTTTGTGCCTCGTGACGTTCTTTCAATAGCTCGGAAGCTTCCTCGCGGCTTGTAACTCCGTATTCGCGGAGCAGTCCACGTAGGGCTTCGCTCGCGGTGGCGACTGACCGGTTGAGTGACTCCACGCTTGTGCCGGCCCGCACAAAGAAGTCAATGGTGCCGGGAATCGAGACTTCAATGCGGTCGGGGATTGAGCGTTCCATCTGAATACCCGGCTGTAGAACCTCGCTTATCGAGTCGATGCTTGCGTGCAGTGGTTTCTGCGCCATCATGCCCAAGGTGGGGCTGCCAGCAGCCAACGCTGCTCGTGCAGTTTCAACAGCCAGATCCTGGCGCTCGATGGCCTTCATGGCGACCACGTCTAGTCTTGTCTGGTTCAGGAATGCCTCTGCCCTAACCATTAACTGCCGAACAGTTACGACGCGATCACGACGCTCGACAAGCGAATCTAGGTCGACTTCCTCGCGTCGATGCTCGTAATCGCGTCGCCGCCAAGCCAAAATGTCTTCAGCTTCCTCGCGTCTAATCCGCGACGTCTCTTCAGCACTACTGGTCGCTTGGGCAGCGGCTGCCGCGTCCTTCAGCTTCAGGCCAAGCTGCGATTCGTCTGCGGTGAGCTCGACTAGGCCATGTTCGATGGTCTCTATCTCGGTTGCGAGGTTGTCTCGCGCAGATTGGCTGGTTATGGCGGCTCTCAATCGCGTCTCCGCGGCATCAAACTCGAGACGTCGATGCTCCACTTCTGCCTCCAACTGCTCAGCCCGGGTCTGCTCTAGCTCCCATTCGTCCGCCAGGTTGCGAGCGTCCGATGCCTGTGATGACAACTGATCGATGTCCCGATCGAGCCGTTCGGCTTTCTCCACATCTGCTTCGAGCGCTGAGAGCCGAGATCTCAGTTGGCTGACGACACTGCGGGCCTCGTCAATCCTAGACGCTGCCTCGCGGAGTTCAGAACCGTCTCGCCCAGTTTCGGTGTAGTAACGGCGGTACTCTTCATGGCTACGCTCGAATAAGTCGATTTCTTGGTCACCAGCGACTTCGCTTCCAGCAAGCATGTCTAGTGCGGTCATCAGGGATCGGGAGTTAGAAAGAGTGACCGGTCCGATTTCTGCGCCCTGTTGGATGCGCATGGCGCGCCACAGGTCCAAGTCGATTGTCTCTCTGAGGATCTCCTGTACCCGGTCATGCGCTTGCCGCCCGGCTACCTGCTCGACCCGAGGGCGGGCAACTCGCAGCCACGTCTCTGGTCTTCGGCGAAAGCGCTTGAAGTAGGTGAACCGGTATGGACCGGATTCCACCTCGAGCTCGACCTCGGGCCCGACATCCTCCCCCAACAGGAACAAGGCTTCGGATGGCTCGAGCCTGGCTCTCGGCTGGGTAATCAAATAGCGCGTCAACGGCTCGGATCAGTGCACTCTTGCCGATTTCGTTCCGCCCTTGAATGATGGTGACGCCCGTTGCATCGAGATCGAGAGACCGCTCATCAATTCCCTCCAGATTGGCTACGCGAAGGTGAAGGATCCTCAAGGGAGGTCATGCCCCAATCGATAGAGCAGTGCTAACGTGTCTCGCGCGAGACGACCCGGTTCATCTTCGCTTTGAGCTTCAGTCTTCAACGATTCCCACGCTGTTCGGACAAACCCGCCCATACTCAAATCAGCAGTGTCCGCGTCATCCGGTAGCACGATCAGAGACGAATCCTCCCAGTGGTCGATTGTCGCGAAGACGTCCCTTGCATTCGAAAGGATGTCGTCGAACATTGCCTTACCACGGAGCGGCAACGTTCCTTTGAGCGCGAGTCTGACAATGGTGTTCTCCTTTTGTGGAAGATGCTCTAACCATGCCTCGATTGCGCTTAGGTCCGCTGCCTCCGACACCTCGAAATCATGACGCTCAAACCTCCATTGCCCAATCTCAGATTCCTCAACGTCGCAAGAACCATCGGGCGCGAGATCAACAACGAGAACCCGGCCGGAGGATGTTTCGCCGAAATCAGTTGGTTCAGGGCTGCCCGAATACCAGACCCGTTCAGCGAGCCGCGTGACCGAATGGCGGTCGCCAAGAGCCACATAATTCAGGATGCCCTCGCTGAGCAAATGAACCAGCGGTCCGAGCTTGACTACTGCAGGACTATTTGGGTCTACGGATATCGAATCGACAGAACCATGGCCGACAACGATGCGCAGCACTTTTGAAGATTGCAGATTCGAGCACGCCTCATGCACTAAATCAGCTGCGGGTCGCTTGGAGTACCACGGCGCGGGAATCAGTTCGACCGACTGGGTGAGCTCGAGCGCTCTCCTCTCAGTCAGCACGGTTACGTTCGCTGGTTTCCATCTCAGGAAAGAGGCAGACCCGTAGACGGAACCAGGACTAATTGGGTCGTGATTGCCCGGCAGTAGGAATGTCTGAACCGGGATGGCGGACATTGCGTTGAGTCCCCTGGCAACCGTCCGCCGGTCGACTTGGTTGGATGCAAAGACATCTCCAGCGACTAAGACGAAATCGCATTGCATTCGCTCTGCCAAACGCCCAATCCGCCGGATTGCGTCCAATCGTGCATTGCTGAATTGGTCAATGGACGAATCGCTCATGTAGTAAGGGCGAGCTCCAAGCTGCCAGTCAGCGGTATGGATGAATCGAACGGAGCGGCCCTTCTCTCGCATTACAACGCTCAGGTGGTATCGCGTCCAGGCTGGCCTGCAACGTTGCGAACAACGTGATACCCCTTCCGCTCCCATGCATGTCGGAGGTAATCCCGAGCTTGCTGCAGGGTGAGGGGTGCGTCGATCGAGTCGAGCGGAAGAGTGATGAGCAGCGCGCGCTTCAGGGTGTTGCAAACGTGGCATGCAGCAACCCAATTGCCAGTCGGATTGCGCCGAAGGTACGCGTAAGGAACGTAGTGGTCCCAGGCCAATCGTAAGCGAACCTCAGGACGCCCTCGCCGACGAACGACAGTGCCAAACGAATTGTCGCAATAAAGGCATCGGTTGCCCTGGGTAGAAAGTACTTGCCTTCGAAGTTGGGCGGGTGGCCGGCGTCTCCGTTCTCCATAACTGCCGGCTGCGGTATAGGGACCGTATACTGCGGCGTGCCAGCCCGGACGCGGTCGAGCCTCCGTCGTTGCGATTCCCATTTACCGATTAAAAGGGGCGTTCACGCCTAGGATGTCAAAGCCCTCGGGACTTGTGTTGTAGAGGACGCGCCGTGTGCTCTGATTCGATCAGCACCCAACCGGATTCAACTCGTTGAGGTAGGGCAATTGCCGACTTTAGGTTGGGACGACCTCGCTGAGCTCTTCTTGCCTGGTTACGCCGTTGGAACGTGGTTCCTAGTCGATGATCTGAGCGCGGTTCCCCCGATCTTCGGCCCGCGACGGAAGAGTCACCCCCATGTACTGATAGAGAGTTGCTCGTTTGGCGAGGAAGTGGCTGCCAGGACTTTCTTCCGAAGCACGACATCCGGCGACATTCCGCATGGACCTCACCCGCCGGGCTGCTCCGAGCGCTGCGTCATTACCGAACCGGGCTGGATTGTCGCCTCGGCGCGTTCAGTCAAGCTGCAGTCGCTTAAGGGCAACTTCTCATGTGTCGAAAAGGACTCAGCAACGCTTCTCGCCATTGATGAGATAAGAAGTCGATGAGCTGGCCAGAAATGGTCGATGAGCATCGCCAATCGGGGATCGGGCCACTCATTCTCGAAACTGTGCAACGCATAGCAGCGAGGATCGCTGGCCATGGCTACGATCCGCAGGTTTACGCTGGCGTCGCCGATTGGACAGATGGAATAGATGACCTCGTGCAACAAGTAATCCTTCAAGCGCTTCTCGAGGAGGGACAGCTCAACTATGCGTTTTCGGTAGCACGCGACGAGCGAGACTTCGTAAGCCTCACGGCTCGACAGGTGCGCCGCGTGCTCGCACGTCGGAGGCAGCGCACAGTCATAGACAATCTCATCGATCGTTGTAAAGAAATTCTGGAGTCACCTGCCTTCGAATCGAGTCAAAGGATGAGGCCGCGGCGGTATTGGCTTGTAGGATTCCGAGCGAATGACCGAGATGCTACCGATGTAGAACTTCGACAGGCCACTCTCGCGGCGTCGACAGTCCCGCAGATGCGTTATACGGAGCAAGATCGCGCGCCGGCCATCTACACTACCCAGAACCTAACCACCCTCTTAGAGGCAGTAGCCACCGGTCTGCCTGGGGGGGTGGCGCTGGCCGATCTCGATTCGATTTTCGGCCAGATCTTGACAGATTGGCTTCCAGGCCTCCTTACTCCCCTTGAGGGAGTTGAGATTCGCGACTCCGATCTCGGAACAGAGGAGACGGTCTTGGTCAGCGAAGCGGTAAGCGAAATCCTTAACAGGCTCTCAATGGAGCAACGTTCGCTTCTCGCCCTTAAGCTTGCCAATGTCGCAGATGCGGAGCTCGCCAAACGATTTGGAATTAGTCGGCCAACACTTGCAAGCCGAAAGCATGGGGTCTTCCAATTGCTCGAAGGCGAGCTCAGAGACTTGGGCCCAGCTGCCAGGGACGCCGTGGTCAGTCAGTTAAGCGCGAGGCTCGCGACAGAGGTGGCCAATGGCTAGGTCAGAGCAGGTGCCGGCTTGGCTCACGTCCGCGCTGAGGAAGCGCGTGGCTGGACCTTCACCGACACCGAGACCCGAACATTCGCCCCCGGCAATCGGTGATCTTTGGGTAGTGGAGCCTGTTCACCCCGAGGATTCCGAACCAAGAATTTGTCTGATAATCGCAATGGACGAAGCAAATTGCTGCGTAAGCGTGATGCTCACGTCAGAGATCCTTGATGCTCGAACCGACAGAGACGCGATCATTTATGTCGAGAATTTAGGTTTCTCACTTCTTATCGAGGCCGACCTTGTCGGCCCTGTACTGTATTGCCAGCTCGCACGTCGTGTAAGTGCCGTCAGCGGCGCCATCCTTAAAACCTTGTTGTCCGTTGGCAGAGAAGGGTTTGGAGCGCTTCCTGGCCGCGGTCTGCCACTTAGGGGTCACCAAGATCCGCGGAGAGCATTCAAAGAAAGTGAAGCCGAGTTGATCGAGCGGCTGACACTACCTGCCGTCACGTTCCTCGCGGACTCGCGGTTGGCTGAAAGCGTGACATTAGATCCAGCTCTGTTATTGCCCGAAAACCTGACCGCGCACGTTGGCGCGTGCGTCGTCGAAGCTCTGTATGAACATGCCGGGAGGTTGCCACTCGAGGTCTTTGATCAGTTGATTTCTGCTGGTGCGCTCGATCTATCAAGGTGGCAGGCACAGCATGCTGATGTCTGGAAGGCTTTGCTGCCATTCCTGGGAATCAGAGAGGAGACGCGCATCGGTTCTTCTGTAGTGATTGGTACCGCCGATTGCAGTCCCGAACGGAAACCCGGTATTGCTACTGCGCTCCTACTCAGTCTTGCGCAGCATCAGAGCGACGAAGGCGTATGCGCGTTCCGAATGTTTACTGATCCCGTTGCATGGACAGATCAACCTTTCGGCGAATCTGCATACTGCGGCATCGAGTTCAGCTCGGGCGATCGATGCCAAATTTTGAGGAGCGATTTACAGGAGAGCATCCATGGATCCAATGGCTGACCGACCTGTCCGCATGCCATTGAGCCAGTGGAAGCTGGCGAACTTCAAGTCGATAGTTGCGGCAGATCTAGAGCTCAGGGCACTCAATGTTGTTGTGGGGGCCAACTCATCGGGAAAGAGCAGCTTGCTGCAGTCAATTCTCCTGTTCGTCCAGGCGGCTCAGGGTATTGGCCGAAGCGACAGCATTCCGCTGAATGGTCCTTTAGTTAACCTCGGCGGATTCCCTGATGTCGTGACTGCGGGCGCCGAGGAAGGTACGACTGTCATTGGGGGCACCATGGCGCTCGAACCTAGAATTGAATCCGGATATCAGCCACCTCGCATGTGGTTCTGGCCATTCGGCCCGTTCAAGGTATCTTGGGAGATAACGCTGCAGGGCAAGGCCGAGAACCAACCAGGCGCCGCAAAGATCGCCAGCGTCTCGATGTCGGCGGAAGTTCTTCGTGGAACCTCCCCTACACCGGTGAAGATCACGATCGAAGGTAGGAGCCGTGTTCCCGATCCAGCCGAAATGGACGCTTTCCTTGAGGGCCAACATCTTCGTCCGCTGCGGGGAGCCAGCAATGCATTTCACGGTTTTTTTGACGCCGGTGCAGGGATCCATGAACGGATTGAGGGAATTGTGTTGCGAGGGGGCATACCCACCGAACTCCTAGTTGAGGCTCAGGACAGTCAGATCCTCGCACAGCAATGGGCCGACGCCGCAATAGGGCGCCTACCTCGACGAAGAACACAGGTGAAGGATGCGGCGTCTCCAAGTTCGGTTGCCCCGCTGTTGTCCAAGGTTGCTGAGGTTGCCGCTCAACAGATCAAGAGCGACGCTCAGTCGAGTGAGGCTCCGGCGCTATCGAAGGGGCAGGCAGGTTCGCTCGATCCTGAGTTAAGAAGGGCGTTGAGAGATGTCTTGAAGAGTGGTGCGGTTGATCGTGAGGTGATTCGAGACGCGATCGCTAAGCAACTTCCTTCCAAGCGAATCTTCGTGGACCGCGACGTTGTTCACGAGTTCGATGATTCCGTATACCACTTCCACGCGGCATCGGAAATGGCGGCAGCATTCTTTGGGAACACTGTTTATTACCTTGGACCGCTACGTCAGGATCCACAGGTCATCTATCGTGCAACTAATGTCCTGTCACCCTCACCAGGCTTTGTTGGTGCGAAAGGAGAGTACGCACCTTTTGTCCTCCATTCGTTTGGCCATATGGAAATTGAGTGTCCGCTTCGTGAGGGCGGATTCAAGCAGGCTACCTTGCGAGACGCTGTCAATTATTGGTTAGGCGAACTCGGCGTAGCCGAGAGCATCGAACCAAGAGACATGGAGCGACTAGGACTCGGTTTGGACGTCCATCAACCCGGAGTAAACCGCACACTCGATCTGACCAGCGTCGGGGTGGGTGTGAGTCAATTGCTTCCCGTAGTGGTTATGGCATTGGGAGCTGATCCGGGAAGCCTCCTGCTCTTCGAGCAGCCTGAACTCCATCTGCACCCGGCGGTCCAGCAGCGACTTGGCGATTTCTTCCTAGCAATAACAAGTAGCGGGCGCCAGGTCATAGTCGAGACGCATAGCGAGTACCTGATCGACCGACTGCGATTACGAATCGCGGAGGATGAAAGCGATCATGTGATAGGTCTCATTACGTTCATCTATGCGCAACTTGAGGGTGGCCGCACGCGCTTTGACCAAGTTGTCCCTAACGAGTATGGATCTATTGAGAGATGGCCAGCGGGCTTTTTCGATCAAACCCCGTCAGAGGCTGCTTCCATTCTTCGCGCCGCTGTGGACAAACGCAAGCATCGTCAGACAAGTGGCAAGGCTATGCGCAGCTCCATTGTTCGGGAGGCACAGTGAACCGGCTAAGGTAGGCTTTCGTCTGCCGGCGACGAGAAGGCTTCACACTCTAGTCTGCCCGTTCGTTAACGTCCCGGTTTGTTCTTGTAACTAAGCACTGAGGTGTTCGGCCTCGAGTCAAATAAATAGCGCCGTTGCGGCCGGCACATTTACGGGCGCGGTTTACAGCTGCTGGTCGAAGGATCCTTTTAATAGGTATGGCAACCCCAAGCGCACCGCTGGGTGCGGCACACGACTACGAAATCACGGTCAACGCTCGACCGAAGACGGTGACCACGAATGAGCTTTCATTCGCCGATGTCGTTCGGTTGGCGTTTCAGAACCCTCCTGCGGGACCGAACGTCTTGATCACAGTCACCTACAGGAGAGGCGAAGGAAATAAACCCCAGGGGACCCTAATCGAAGGTCAGTCCGTGAGGGTCAAGGACGGAATGATCTTCGATGTCATTGCGACTGATAAGTCTTAGCCGCGACCTGAGTCGACTCGTCGAGGACGGTTACGAGGTCGAGGTTCGACATGGTTACCTGCTGATCAAACATGTTCCCTACCTGAACGCAAGAGCCGAGATTCATTACGGCGTATTGGTGTCGGAACTCACGCTGGCGGCTGAAGCCACCGACAAGCCTAGTACCCATGTGGCGATGTTTGTTGGCGACCATCCTTGCAACCCAGATGGGTCGGAAATGCACAAGATCAAGCACCAGAGTGCCCGACAAGAACTCGGCCCTGATCTCGTCGTCGACCACAGCTTTTCGAGCAAACCTGCAACTGGCTACGCTGACTATTACGAGAAAATGACGGCCTACGTCGCGATCATCTCGAGCGCCGCCGTCGCGATTGATCCAACAGTCACTGCAAGAACCTTCGCTCCAATTGAGGCTCAAGAAGAAGATGATTCGGTATTCAGGTACATTGACACCGCCTCCAGCAGGGCGATGATCAATACTGCAACATCCAAACTGGCTCTCGGCAAGATCGCAATAGTCGGACTTGGTGGAACAGGTGCCTACATCCTGGATCTCGTTGCGAAGACACCGGTCACAGAGATACATCTGTTTGATGGTGACAAGTTCAGGCAGCACAATGCGTTTCGATCTCCGGGAGCTGCGTCGATCGACGATGTGAGGCGCGCGCCGTACAAGGTCCGACTCCTTTACGAGCAGTATTCGAGGATGCGCCGTGGTGTCATTCCGCACCAGTACGACGTCGTTGGGTCGAATGTGGCCGAGTTGAGAGGGATGGACTTCATCTTCCTCGCTTTGGACGACGGAAGGGCGAAGAAGGACGTTGTGACCAAGATTGAGGAGTTCGGCATACCCTTCATCGATGTCGGCATCGGCGTCTTCGAGGTTAACGGCCAGTTGGCTGGTCTCATCAGGACGACAACCAGCACTCCGACCAAACGGGACCACGCGATCGCACGAATTTCGTTTGCCGATGGCGGCGGGAACAATGACTACTCACGCAACATCCAGATAGCCGACCTAAACATGCTGAACGCTGCCTTGGCGGTCATTAAGTGGAAGAAGTTGAGCAGCTTCTACGTGGATCTCGACAACGAACACAATAGCGTCTACGTCATCGACGGAAATAACCTCATAAACGAGGATCGCCTGTGACGAGAGTTACCAAGCTAACTCACGAATTCGTCGAGTATTTACCGCAGGAACTCAATGAAGGATCACTCTATGTATCGATAGACTATGCGACGGTAGCACACAAGTGTTGCTGTGGATGCGGGCTCGAGGTCATCACTCCTCTCAGCCCGACAGACTGGCAACTGACCTTCGATGGTCGCTCGGTGACTCTCTATCCTTCAATCGGAAACTGGAGCTTTCCGTGTCAGTCGCACTATTGGATTAGGAATAACAGGGTCCAGTGGGCCCGTCGCTGGTCTCGCCATGAGATCGAGACCGCGCGAGCGCGCGATCGTGCGGCCAGAGCGCGCTATTTTCAGGTGCAGACTGCACCGCCGTTGGATTCCACGACCAGTGTGCCCCCTTTAATGCGCCGCCAGGAGAGCGTGCTCGGCCAACCCTGGCGGAGCGTTCGGCAATTCGTCATTAGGCGTATGTCCAAGGAATGATCGCTCGGCGCCAGAACCTCTGACCAAATCTCGACGTCATCCCCTAATATCGTGCGTTTGGCGGTCGCCGGCGTAGGTTTACAAACGACGGATATGCGCCTTGAAGGCACAGTCTAGTTTTGTAGTTGGCTCGCAGCTTCCGAGGCTAGCGTTACCGTTGACTTGCGGTAGCGGTTCAGGTGCGTGTGGTATGGAGAGCCGGGGTGCCAGTCAAAGCTTAGGTGGCCTTCTGATTCTTGCGGTTTGCAGATCGCGCGCAGCTCTTCCGACGGGATCACGAGGCATTCATCGTGAAAGCGGTGTTGTTCACGCAGCCATGCCAGGACGACGAAATGGGTGGTAGGCGATGGGCGGAAGCTCGCGGCGTGGATGCCTACGGTGCCGGCGGGGTGCGCCCGGTCCACCCCGACGGTCTTAATTTGTAGGCCCAGAACCAAGCGCGTCGTCAGGTTTTGGGCTGCCAGTTCGGACGTTTCTAGGTCTGGGAACGGACGGAACAGGTTCAGCTCTGCATTCTCGGCCAGCAGGCGGATGACTTCGGCTTCGCCTAGGAATCCAAGGTCGCTTCGCCACATTGGGTGCGGTTCCGCTGCCGGCGGGGCTGCTTCGGTTGGGCCTATGCCGAATCGCTCGACCAGGCGGTCGGTCGGGATAAGGAATTCATACAGGCGGCTTCGTTCGCGCGGGTGCATGCCGAATCTCGCGGCGTAGATCGGGCGGCCTTCGTGGTGCGAGGCTTCGGCCAGGCGTTTGAAGTCGCCCTCCGGGATCACCAGCATGGTCGGTCCTAATCCGCCATCGGTGATCAGTCCGCTCACTAGCAGAGCGTTGTCGTCTTTCAGGCTGCCCGCCCATACGACCAGGTGCACCTCGCCGTCTTCCAGCGTCGAGCGGCCTTTCGCCTGGATCGAGATGTACTTTCCATCGCTCAGGCGATGCACTAGGCCATCGATACCTCTGTCGGTTAGGGGCAGGAACACATGAAGCGATCCGTGTGACTGCTCCGTTAGTGCCGCCCACAGGCGGAATTCGAACACTTGGCCAGAGGCGCTCAGTTCGTCCGAGGTCCATTTGTCGCTCAATTCCACCTGGCCCCCACCCGGCGCTAACGCGCCGACCTCCCCGGCGAGCGGGGAGGTGAAG
>Ga0209220_1000497_pt1 | contig 13109 bp, 17 predicted proteins | sample BlaSpr_A8_OM3_M3_FD_187984 | JGI IMG/M metagenome (GOLD analysis project Ga0209220, IMG submission 187984) | Forest soil microbial communities from Thunder Bay, Ontario, Canada - Black Spruce, Ontario site 2_A8_OM3_M3 (SPAdes) (version 2) | ecosystem: Environmental > Terrestrial > Soil > Boreal... | reverse complement strand
TCTTGCCCTATGTCAGGAGTTAGTCCTTAAGAAGTCGCTCGGTTCGGTTGATCCGATCGCGGAGCGAAGCGCGGAACGTCTTGTCCTTGCGCCGTGACTCCACGTGTTCCGTGATCGCGCTGCGGATGACTTCGGCAATCGACTGGTTGTCGACAGCGGCCACAGTTTCCAGGGCTTCGGCTTGCTCGGCAGACAGGCGAATCGACATGGCTTTAGCTGGCTTCATAGGGCCATGATACCAAGTGGCCCAGGGCTGTGTGATACCATGGAAGCACGCAGCCAAAATACCACTAGGAGGCACCAATGTCCGACGAGGAAACCGCGCAGGGCGAGCGAGTCCCCAAGGAGGGATTCCAGATTCAGATTGACCGTGACCACTTCACCGTTCACCAGGAGGACATGACGGGGGCAGAGATAAGGCGAGTCCCCAACCCAGCGATCGGGCCGGACCGGGACCTCTTTGAAGTAGGCCCAGCACATTCGGACATCAAGATCGAGGACAACGCGACGGTTGAGATTCGAGATGGCCTGCGATTCTTCACCGCCCCATCACACATCAACCCAGGTCTGCTGGGCTTGTAGCCAATGCCGCTCCTACCAACAGACAAGGCTTACCTGGATTCTCGGGGACACGTGCACGAAGTCCACGCTGAGGCAGACATGACGTGCATTGTGTTCCCAGCCTGGAAGCTGCCGGCCGGCCTGGATCGGCCGTCGGTAACGCTGTTGGTGCGGTTGCCTGCCAACTATCCCGACGTCGCGCCAGACATGTGGTGGTTTGATCCTGGCGTTCATCGAGCAGGTGGAGGTGTGATTGAGGCAACTCAAGTCACCGAAGCGCATTTGGGACGGCAATGGCAGCGATGGTCTCGCCATTTTCAGCAGGGACAGTGGAAATCAGGCATTGACGGCCTTGAAAGCTTCTTGGCGCTGATTCAGCGCGAGCTTCAGAAGGCGGCAGCTTGAGCGCCACCCTCGTTGTCCCGACGTTAATCGCAGACCAGCTGAGGTCCGTTGCAGATCTTGAAGCTGAGAGTGGTGGCGTGATCCTAGCCTCGCCCGTAGCGCTGGACGACGGCTCAATGAGACTTCTCGCGCACACCCTAGTTCTTGTGCCTGATGACGCGTACACACGGCGCGATTGGAACGGGCTCGAAGTCACGTCAGCAGGGTTCGTCCCGCCCCTCCGGAAGGCGGAAGAGCTCGGAGCTGTCCCAATTTGGATGCACACCCATCCAGGACATGGATCATCGGTGCGACCTAGCCCGCACGACGACATTGTCGATTCGAAGTTGCGTGATCTTTTCACCCTTCGGAGCGGCGGCGACTTCTACGGCGCATTGATCGTCTCGCTGGATGACTCGGGCCGAGAGCTGAGGTTTAGCGCTCATATTGACGACGTCCATGGCCAGGCGCGTGTCATCGACAGGATGCTCATCGTTGGGCCACGCATTTCGTTGATCGAAACGGGGACTCCGCAACCCGATTGGCAAACGTCAGCTGCCTTTGACAGGAATGTTCGAGCGTTTGGTGGGGCGGTGCAACGAATGCTGGCCCACCTGAACGTGGCTATCGTGGGCTGCGGGGGGACCGGGTCGTCGGTAGCCGAGCAATTGGTGCGGCTTGGGGTAAGGCGTCTAACGCTTTTGGATCCAGAAGATGTCTCGGAAACCAATATCACGAGGCTCTATGGTTCTACAGCCGCAGACATTGGCACTCCAAAAGTCAAAGTCCTAGAGAACTACCTAAGCAGGATTGCGCCGGAGCTTCAGGTAGACGCCGTTCAAGGAATGGTGACTCGCGAGTCTCTAGCCCGCCGCATGTCAGCGGCCGATGTGATCTTCGGCTGCACCGATGACAACGCCGGCCGGCTGGTGCTTTCGAGGCTGAGCACCTACTTGATGGTGCCTGTAATTGATGGCGGCGTCCTGCTGAGCAGCGGCCGCGACGGAACGCTTTCCGGCATTGATGGACGAGTAACCCTGATGTATCCGGGTGCGGCTTGCTTGGTGTGCCGCGGTCGCGTCGACCTGCAGAGGGCCGCCAGCGAATCACTTACGCCTGATGAGCGCGTGCGGCGGGTTGACGAAGGTTACGCCCCAGGTTTAGGCGGAGCGGAACCGGCCGTAGTGGCCTTTACGACGGCCGTAGCCGCTGCTGCAGTGAGTGAACTGCTGAATGCATTGATTGGCTATGGGCCGGAGCCCCATCCCACGGAGATCCTGCTTCGCCTTCACGATCGCGAGGTCTCGACAAATGTGGCCAAGCCGCAATCCGGGCACTATTGCGACCCATCCTCCGGCAAGATCGGGCGCGGCGTCACAGTCCCATTCTTGGAGAAAACATGGCCAAGTTGATTCGCAACTTGTTGCAGAGGTGGTCTTCGCGCAAAGGGCCATGGCGAGTCAGCGACAGGGTTGAACAAGCTACCGATCTGCCCGAAAGCATTCCCGCCGAACACGCGTTACTGGTCGGCACCATCGTTCACCCGAAATGGATCGCGTTCGAGTGTCCATGTGAGCGGGGGCACCGGATAATGCTCAACCTGGACAAAACACGGCGTCCGTTCTGGCGGGTTACGTCGGAGGAGCCACTCTCGATCAGACCCAGCGTCGATGCCCTATATGGCAAACGCCGCTGTCATTACGTTGTGTCAAATGGCCGAGTGATATGGGTTCACGAGCGCCAATACAGAAAGGAGTCAAACGATGGACGCTAAAGAGGAGGAGTCGCCCGGGTCGCATCTACCGAAAGAGAGCGGGGAGGTCGTGGCGCAGACCGTCCCGGCTCTATCCAAAACGCCGTTCTTTGAAGCGATCAATGCACTTCGGTATCAACGCCAAGCGATGATCAAGGCGATCGAGGACCAAACGAAGTGCCCGCTAATTTGTTATGTCGCGGGCATCAACGCGGCTGTGCACCGGGACGACATTATCGGCTTTGTTGATCTGCTACACAACCTGGAATCCGAACACGCGCTCGACTTCCTTTTGCATACACCCGGTGGGGACACGGATGCGGCCGAGAAGATTATCTACATGGTCAGAAAGAAAGTCGGAAAGGCCAAATTGCGGATCATCGTTCCGGATTACGCAAAGAGCGCCGGCACCTTTATGGTCTTGGCCGCCGACAGCGTCGTCATGAGTGACAGCTCAGAGCTAGGCCCAATCGATCCACAAGTCATTCGGTCCGACGGCACTAACAGGTTTGCCGACTCGGTTCTCAGCTATCTCGATGCTTACGAGACTCACAAGGAAACGCTAAGCAAGGACCCCTCGAACGTGACCGCTCAGATCATGATGAACAAGCTGGATCCTTCGAGGCTCAAGTCGTTTGAAGCTATGAAAGAGAGAGCTCGTAAAGGTGCCGAGGCAGTTCTCCAGGACGGCATGTTCAAGGATGGCCGGCCGTACACGCAGACGGTGACGGAGCTCCTCGGCCTAGAAAAGACCAAGACGCTAGTCACCCATGGCCAGCCGCTCAATGCGAAGGATGCAGCAAACCCGAAAATTGGCTTGGTGGTCGACTATCGTCCGCCCGATGAACCCGAATGGCAGCTGTACTGGCAGCTCTATGTGCACCAGCGTCTGGCGCTCACGAACGATAAACAAAAACTCTACGAGTCCAATCGCGTCTCGATTGTCGTTGACCCCTAGCTAGATCGTCTCGCGGAGGCGCCCGCTCGGCGTAATATCGGCGAGCTACCCCCCCTCTAGTTCTCAGCCGTCATCGCCGTGTTGGCCGGGGCAATCCGAGCGTTACTAAGCAGCGATCCAAAGCGCGCAGCTGCATTGCCTCGCATCTTTGGTGTCACGTGGCCGTAAAGCTCAAGCGTGGTCTGCACGCTGTCGTGACCAAGTCGCTCGCTCACAGTCTTGACGTCGACGCCCTCCTCAAGCAGCAGCGTGGCGTGCGTGTGACGGAGCCCATGTAATCCGATCCCAGGAAGTTTGGCCAGATCGCGGATGCGTCGAGCGAAGCGCCGACCGACAACGTTCGGATCCTCGGGTGCGCCACCCGGCCGGCAGAAAACTAGGTCCAGGTCGGCTCGGTAGGCCTTGCCCCAGGCGCGGCGCTCAAACAGTTGGCGCTCTCGCTGTTCGCGCAGTAGGTCGACCGTCTCCCCGTCGAGGTCGATTGTGCGGATGCTCTTCGCGCTCTTTGGCGGACCGAAACCGAGGGATTTCCCCTGTCGCGTGTACTGCTGCCGGACCGACAGCCGGACCCCATCGAGATCGACATCGCGCCAGCGGAGGCCGAGCAACTCGCCGCGCCGCATGCCCGTTGCCGCGGCGACGTGATAGAGCGCAAGCTCCCGGTCTTGCGCCGTGAAGGCCAGGAAGGTAGCCAGTTCGTCAGCGGACCATGTCCGCATCTCAGGCCTGTCCTTCGGCTTAGCGTGGGCCCGCTCGGCGGGATTGCGACGCAACAAGCCATCGTCGACAGCGTCTTGCAGCGCTTTGCGAAGGCAGATGTGGACGTTGTGCACTGTCTTCTCGACGAGCCCGCTCTCGCAAGGGCTGAAAGGTCCGCCTAGTCCTCGTGGGCGTGGACTGCCGAAGACGGCAAAGCCGGGCCTAGCGTCCGGTCTTTGGGCGAGTTGCGGCCGCGATGCGCCACCGCTGACTTAACAGAACCAACCTGGCAAGAGGAAGAACGTACACAACAATGATTGCCAGAAAGCCGGCTACCGCGAGCAGTGGGCTGGCGAAGGCAATCAGCGTAAGGAGGGCAACGACGAAAGGCGCCGGCGCCCAGGTAACCGTGTGAGCGCGGCGCTTAACGGTGGTGAGCGCAGGCACCGTCAGCTTGGCGACGTATGCGCCATACCACCATAGGAGGATGAAGATCACTCCGCCAACCGTGCCCGATGCTCCGTAGAAGACAACGGCTACAACCTGGTTGTTGAAAGTGCTGCTGCCCAGCCAAGCCCCGAGAACCGCCGTTGGGACGGGTATGAACGCGACCCCCACCATCAGATACAGGAGGTTTAGCCAGATCAGCGTATGGTCGGCACGGGCAAACGTCGAGAACATCACCCTGTGGTTCGCCCAATTGATGCCTACGAGCATGAAGCTGATCACGTAGGCGAGATAGCTCCGCCACTCCTGGGTCAGGAGCGTGAGCAGGCCCTGATTGGCGTCCGGGTCGTTGGGATGCGGGATGCGAATCGCAAGTATCAGCAGGGTAATCGCGAACGCGAACACCCCGTCGCTGAAAGCCGTGAGTCGAGCGAGTGTCGGGTCCTCCGGCCGTTGATAACTCGCAGCGGTCCCAGAATGTGTCTCGCTCTCCGAGTGGGGTTTCGGGGTTGTCGACATCAGCAGCGCATCACGCGCCAAATGATGAACCGTCGGCAGCACACGGGCTGTCGCACAGGGCAGGACCGTGAGGCACCCCGTTCCAGAATTCCGAGGTCGATATGTCGCGGTCTCGTTCGGAAAGAGGGCAAACTGAATTCGCCGACCCACACGTGGCCTGCGCCGAACCGGCCCAGAATCACCTGCCGTTCAGAGCTTTTGGATCTTGAGTCCGAGCGTGCTCATTACGCGCTCATCGATCCGCAAGCCCCTCTGGAGGCCATGCATGACGCCCCTGATCACCTGGGGGCGAACGTGCGGAAGGGTCGCGGAGACTTGAATCTTGATGCTGCCACCCTGGCCGTCACGCAGTGTCAAATGCGTGTAGCTGCCCGACGTAACAGATGCCTTGACCAGATCGTCGAGGCGCACCAGGCGGTTGACTATTACGTACTCGGCAGCAAGCCAGGACTCTGAGGCCAGGAATCGGAAGCGGGAGATCGAGAACGCCGTCACTGCAGTGACCGCCGCTCCGACTACGAGTACTACGAGAGAGATGTCGGGTCGTCTCGTGACGAGAGTCAAAACGGCAAGTGCGACAAAGAGTAGACCGGGTATGACGAGTGCTCCCCTGGCTGAGTACTGATTGATCAAATACGTCGGACCGCCGAGATGCCGGCTGGCGATCCAGGCAGGGGTCGGCACTTCGCGCATCGGCTGACTATAGAAGCGCGGAATGGCCCCTCAGACTGCTTAGCGAACCTGATCGCCGGCATTTCGACGGGTCGACTGGATCAGGGCGTGAGGGTGCCGTTCGGCTGGGTTGGGGTGGGCGGCCCTTGATGCCAGAACGCCCAGTTGCTCTTCACCAGGTAAATCCCAAGGCCAACGAGGGCTAGCGCGTTGATGCCGTGCAGCCCGGCGATCGGCGCGGCTCCCACAAAGCCAATGAAAGCCAGGGCGAACTGGAGTACCCACAGGAGAAAGAGCAGCGCAGTGAGGACCCTCGTCCTTCGGGAAAGGCGGGCGCCGAACGATAGGGCGACGAGGGCCAGGATGGTCAGCGGAACGATGAAGACTCCGATTACCGCGTGAGCCGCTGCGAAAAGTTCTACCCCTTGGACCGTTGTGCTCGTCACGCTGGCGTTGCCGGCGCTCGGGATCTCGTTGGCCACCGTGGCGAATCCCGATGAGGCGATGGTGTAGAACTGCGCGAGAAACTCGAGCAGCATCAACGCGCCGACGACGGAATAGGTTTTGCGGAGGCTGGCGGTCATAGTTCAGGTCTCCTTTTCGCTCCTCAGCGTATCGGGTGCCACGGTGACGTCCGCAGCAACTCGAGGGACATCAGGTCGCAATAGACCGGCTGACAAGCGGAGCCAGCGGCTTGCGTCGGCCGTGACCGGTTTGGCGAGCGTGCAGCTACCGCCTTCCCGCGACACGACGCAACCTCATTGACCTCGGCGCCCCTTAGCGCGCCCTTACGCCCGCGCCGAGCTTATGCAGCTCGGGCGGGCACCTCGGGATAGTGAACTCAGAAAGCGTGAATCGGTTGAGTCGCGATCCTTACCGGGTGACCGGTAGCCCGGTTGCAGCGGAGGGTTGGGCGATGGCAGAGACAACCTTCCGCGCTCGGCCCGGCCGGAAAGTGTAGTAGCCGGCGACGGCAAGGATCCAGATGTACGGCAGCAAACCCGCCGGTGTGGCGTCGGTGCCGAACGGCGCCGATAGCACCTCAAGCAGGCCGATGACGATTGCCGCCCAGCCGGTCCACCGCGACATCACTCCACCAGGGAGGATCGACATGCCGGCCCCGACGAGCGACAGCCCAAGGACGATAGCGGTCATGTCATACGATGCCTGGCTGATCGAGACCACCGTCTGCGCCACGTGGATGTCCAGGCCCTTTCGGGCCTGCTCCAGCATCCCGACATAGAGTTCGTTGATGGGCAGTGTGAGGATCACCCAACCAGTGGCGCAGGCGAGCATGGCGACGGCTGGCCAGGACGAAACTGTGCCATCTCGGCGGAGGTGTCGGTTCAGCCAGGCGGCAAATGGGATCAAGAGCAGCGTGCCCAGCGTCTCGATATAAACGCCGAGACCGAATCTGTTCACGTCGACGTTCGCGAGCCAGCTCGACAGCTTGGCATCGGTGGGCCGGATATCCGGAGAGCCGTGGATGAAGAACCCAACGTGTAGTACGACGACGAACAACAGGCCGGTGGCCGGCCCCACACGAGTCCAGATCGCTTCTCTCATTTGTCGACCTCCTCCGAGAATATGGAATGCTCCAACAGGATTACGTCGGTCGCACTCCCGTGTCATCGGCGGCTTTCCCAGGAGGCCAGGAAACCGCGCGGGAAATGTACGGCGGATCACGTCAATGCGAACGACATCGAGGACCGACCCGGGGACTAGCCCTTGGCGGCGGTCAGCCCAGGCCGGCCTCTCGTGCTCGCAGGGCTGCCTGCGTCCTGTCGACAACGTGAAGCTTGGCCAGGACGTTCGACACGTGATTCTGGACCGTCTTTAGCGAGACGCTGAAGTCGGCCGCCATCTCTTGGTTGGTCTTGCCGCGGGCGATGAGGTCCAGGACCTCCGTTTCTCGGCTGGTGAGTTCCGGAAACGCAGCCGGCGGCCGCGGTGCGCCCCCCTGGCGAAAAAAGGCAGCCAGACGTTCAGCGATCACTGGCCCGAAAATCGCTTCGCCCTGCGCGACCGCCTCAATAGCCCGAACAATTTCGTCTGAGCGCGCGTCCTTTAGTAGGTAACCGCGGGCACCAGCGCGCAAAGCAGAAAAAACCGAGTCGGGTTCTTCGTACATGGTCAACACAAGGACGCGAGCAGTCGGACAGGCCGAAATCAAGGCTCGAGTCGCCTCGATCCCGTTCATCTCGGGCAGCCCGATGTCCATGAGTACGATGTCCGGCCTTAGCTCTATGGCCAATTGCACAGCCTCCGGTCCGTTTTCGGCCTCGCCGGCTACGGTCATTTGTGGGATCGATTCCAGCAGGCCACGGATGCCATCGCGGAAAACAGGGTGGTCATCCACGATCAGGACGCGGATCGGCGTGGTCATCAGCCAACCTCTGAACAGGGCAGCAGCGCGGCAATGCGGGTGCCACCGCCGACCACTGTTTCAAGGTCCAGTCGCCCGCCCAGTTCCTCGGCGCGCTCGCGCATCGAACTGAGGCCCACGCCATGAGACGCATTCGGTGAGAGTCCCGCTCCATCGTCGGACACCTCGAGTCGCAGCACTCCACCCTCAAGGGTCACGCTCAGCCGGCAGTTGCGAGCGCCCGAGTGACGGACGACGTTGGTCACCGCCTCTTGCGCGATGCGGTAGGCGGCGACCTCGACCGCTGCCGGCAGGGGTGGCAGGCTTTCAGGAGCATCGATGCAGATCTCGATCCCAGATCCATCTACATCCGCGGACTGTCGGATAGCCGCAATCAGGCCGAGCTCATCCAGCGCAGGCGGCCGCAATGCATACACGAGGCGGCGCACGTCTGCGATCGCGGCCCGAGTACGAGAGGCAAGTTCGTCCAATTCATTGCTGATGTCGGGCAGCTCCGCAAGGCGGTTCCGGATCCCATCGAGCCTCAGAGCTACGCCGACCAGCTGGGGGCTGAGACCATCGTGAAGGTCGCGCCGAAGCCGGCGGCGCTCTTCTGCGCGCGCGGCGACCAAACGCTCGCGAGAGCGCTGAAGCTCTCGAGTGAGCAGGACCGATTTGGCAGCTGCGCCCACATGTACGGCCAGCTCGCGAAGGACCTCGAGGTCGGCCGGCGAGAAGGCATCGTGCGGGCCTCGGTTGGCCAGACGCAGCTCGCCCACAAGAGCTCCCTGATGCGTTAGCGGCAATCGGAGCAAGTCCTCAGTTGGCTGTCCATGAGACGCCGCAACCACATCCTCGTCCTCCTCCCGAAGAGCAACGGCGACATAAGGGATCCGTAGGGCCCCGGCAACGGTCTCAACGATGCGCGGCAGGAGCGTTTCACTGGAGACTGTTTCGTCTAGCGTTCGTCCCAGCCGGAGGAGAACCCGCAGCGGCTCGTCCCGGTCTCCGTACATCAAGCGGTTTGCCACGCGCTGGATCCTCTGCCGGAGTGGTTGGAAGGCCACGGCCACCAAGCCGGCAGCCGCAAGCGAGATTACCGCCTGGCCCCTCCCTGCTAATACGGCCTGCAGCCCGAGCACGAACACCAGGTAGACGGCGACAAGAATCGCGCTGAGCGCTCCGTAGACCAGGGCTCGGTTGACGAAGAAATCGACCTGCCAGAGCCGATAGCGTGTCACCGCGAGGCCGATGGAGACCGGAATCGCCAGGAAGCCGAGGTTCACGGCCGTGAAGCTCAGTTCGTCAGCGAAGCGCGAAGGCAAATGAGCGATGAGCGTGACGCTCAGCGCGAGAACGGGGATCGCGACGGCCGCGCCCAGCACCACCCACTTGGTCTGCCGCCGCGCCTCGCGATCCGAGATTCGAAACCAGCGCCACGTCTGGGCGGCCAGGCCACCGACAAAGCCGACCAACATGAGGGCTCCGAGGACATCGGGCGGATTTGGACCTGGCGGGTAGATGTTCGGCGACAACATGACGACGAGTGTCGCGCCAGCGAGGGCCACGGCCGGCCAAAGCGCCCACCTCGGGCGTACCCACCCGCTGGGGAAGATCAGCAGGAAGCCCACGATCGTCGCGACGAGCAAGAAGGTGCCAATGCGGGCGGGCACGAATAGTCCGGGGCGCGCGGAAAGAGGGTCCGTGTAAGGCGACCCTGCCCCTCCCAACAAGGCAAGCATGACCGCCGCGTACCTGGCCATCGGATCCAACGAACGAGCCACGACCACTGAACCCAGTCCGAAGCACGCCAGAGTGAAGGACAAGCAGACAGCGGTTGCGTAAGCGGAATACGTGGGCCGCGCGGCCCCCACCAGTGGCAATCCAAGCAGGAAAAGGACGGCGGCCAGCAGGGCGCAGAGCACTCCGGTGGCCGCCAGCGCTCGTCCCCGCCAGCGGCCGGTCACGCGCCAATCATGACCTTCGAAGACTGGGCTGCACGCCCGGGCCGAGCGACGAGGGCGATTGAGGTGGCGATGATCCAGAGCAACGGCAGCAGTTGAACCATCTGAGCCAGGTCGGACGTAGCCGCCAGGTCTGCGACGGCTGTGGCGACGCCCACCGGGAGGGCCGCCCAGGCGGTCCAGGCCGGCAGCGAGCGTTCCCGTACGCCGGCAACGCCGGCCGCGATGAGGAAAAGCCCGAGCACCGGCCAGTTCGACATGTCCATGGTGCTGCTCAGATAGGAGAGGATCATCGCGCCCTGTGAGTCCAAGCCATGGCCGGCACTGGCATCCAGCGCTGCAGCCACCGCAAAGGAAGCGAGAGAGAGCGTCGCAGCCACACCGGCCGCAATCAGAGCCGTGGTCGGGAGCAGGCTGACGTCCGCTGCGGCGCCCCGCAGTGCGATCCAGAGGCGGACCGCGAAAACCACGAAAAAGGGAACCGACAGCACGGCGAGTCCCAAGCCGATCCAAACGCCCTGCGGCGTTGCGGTCGCGGCGATCCGAGCCGCCTGCGACGTCGACGGGAAGATGGAGAAGGGCGCCGTGCTGGCGAGGTTGCCGGCGATCAAGCCCACCATCTGCAGAACTACGTAGGCGATGCCCGCCAGGGCTCCGAGCCTCAAGACATTGGAAGACGACACCTTGCGAACCTCCTGACTATGTGTTGTCACAGCCACGTCGCCCGTGGCCTTTGCACTAGCCAGGATTGCGTCGGTCGTATTCCCGTGTCATCCGTGGGGTTCCCGAATGGCCGGGAGAGTGGCCGGGAAATATCAGACTGTACCTCCTAACTTGGGTGCAGCTATGTGGATCCACGGTCGCTCTTACGCCCACTCGACCCAGGCATCGATGGCGCCCGCGCCGAGCGCGAGCTGCTCGGGCGAGCGCCTGGTAGCGAATTCCGAATTTCGAATCGGCCTGAAGGCGCGACCTATGTCGCAGACGTTGCCTCAATGCGCGTTCCCGCTACCGCAGGAACTCCGACGGTGTGAGAAGTGGGCTTTGACCATGTCTGGTACCCAAGGCCAACCAGGGCGACGAGCAGCACCAACGATGGAGCTGTGTAGGCCATGCTGCCGGCCAGCGGATTCGGGAAGGCAGCGAAGTAGATAGGAACGCCCACGACAACTGAGAGAAGGAGGGCGAAAGCCGGCCAGCGTGGCGATACCCGGCGGCGGAGCACGGTAACTCGCTGGATCACAGCTGGATCACGGATTCCCGGAAACGGACGGTTCCGAGAGGTCACAGAAGGACACGAAGGCCACGCCATTTGAGTTAAGGCGGCCCCCGGAGAAGCTGCTAGGACACTCGAGGACACGGCGCCGCCACGGTTCGGCACCGTGAGGCCCCGGGTTCAAATCCCGGGCCCCCGACCAATTTCTGAACTTCAACCTGACACCCCGACCGCTACTTACGTGACAACACTGGTGTAATGGTGTAGCACGGATGTAGCACACTCACCAAAACTTGCTTCCGACCAGCGGCCACTCCGCCTTTGTCCGGCCGCTTAGCGGTGACACGAATGAAAGGCGTGGCGGGGCCCAGCCTCCGGAATCACGCGTCAATCAGCCGCATAGACTCGACTGCGCATGAGTCCCACTGGAAAGCGCATAGCCCCTGGCGCGTACCAAGCCCTCCGCGACGCGCTGCCAGTCGTTTTTGGTTCAAGCGGCCCTTCGAGAGCTTCGTTCGAACCGCGCTGCGCGACAACCCGGACGTCCTTTCAGGCCTCAACTTTGGGGAACCGAAGCGGATCGTCGCGGATCAGCTAGTTAGCCGCCTCGTTGCGAACGAGGGTAAGTATCGTGAGGTCGCGGTCCAACTCATGGTCGAAATAGCCTCCGTGCGAAGGTTCCCTGACTTGGAAAAGCACGACAACGCTAAGCAGCTCGTTGCTGAAGCCGAGAAGGCAGTGGCCGAAATGCGGCACTGGACCGAGCAGTATCGAGACGTACTAGCCGAGCGAGATCGGATCGAAGCCGAAGCAAGGGTATTGCGCGCCCAACAGGAAGCGTTCCGCAAGTTTGGCCAGGATCTCGACACCTTAAGGGCGCGCTTCCTCGAAATGCGGGGAGCTGACGATCCCGCTGAACGCGGCACTTACTTCCAGGGCTTCTTGCGTGACCTGTTCGCGCTCTTTGATATGGAGCCGCGTCTTGCCTACTCACTCGATCACGAACAGATCGACGGCTCTCTCAGCTTTGATACGGACGACTACATACTTGAGGCGCGCTGGCGTAAGGAGCCGACTTCCCGCGACCATCTCGACGTGTTCGCTCAGAAAGTTCGGCGCAAAGGTAAGAATGCGCTTGGCCTGTTCGTCAGCGTAAACGGCTTTAGCAGCGATGGCCTGGAGACCTACAGGGAGGAGACCCCGTTCATGACAATGGATGGCGTGGACCTCTACCTAGTCCTTGACCAGCGCGTTCGGCTCGACGACCTGCTGCGCCGGAAGAAGCGGCACGCCAACGAGACCGGGGACTGCAGCTTTCCGGCCACCCGCATAGTCGGCGACTGACGGAACTCCCTAAGGGCCTTCAGGAAAACGTCGGCCTCCCTGGTTAGGCCTTTCGGGGCTGGCCTTAGTCAACCAGCTGGCGAATTCTGGGGTCCCGCTTGGTCGCAGCTGACCTGCTGGGCGGCTCTCTGAGTCGCGCCTTTAGACTCGTAAATCGGCCGTTAGGGAGCGGTTTCCGACTCGAGTTCCGGATGCAATAGGTTCTGTCGCAAGAACGGAAGCAGCTC
>Ga0209220_1000496_pt1 | contig 13117 bp, 13 predicted proteins | sample BlaSpr_A8_OM3_M3_FD_187984 | JGI IMG/M metagenome (GOLD analysis project Ga0209220, IMG submission 187984) | Forest soil microbial communities from Thunder Bay, Ontario, Canada - Black Spruce, Ontario site 2_A8_OM3_M3 (SPAdes) (version 2) | ecosystem: Environmental > Terrestrial > Soil > Boreal... | reverse complement strand
CACGTGGAAGCGCTCCGCAAGTGCCCTCTCACCGGGTATGCGGTCGCCCACGGCCCACTCGCCCGAGGTGATCAGGCTCTGCAGCTGCTGTGCCACAGCTGCATACGAGCGGATGGTCGTGATTGGCTGCAGCGAGGCGGGAAGCGCCCTAGCCATGTACTCGCCGCAGTATGAAGCTCACTGCAGCCACTGAAGAGACTCCTCCCCTTCTATCGGTTTCCACGAGGCGCCGATCTGGCTGCCTGCACTGAACCCGCCATCCACGATGAGCAGCTGGCCGGTGATGAAGCTTGCATCGTCGGAGGCCAAGAATCTGATGGCTTTCGCGATGTCGTCGGCCTTTGCCATCCTCCGCATGGGAGTGAGGGCTGCCGCCATGTTGCGCGTAACACCGCCCCAGCGGGCTTGATTGCGCTGCACCATCGGCGTGTCAACCGGGCCGGGTGCGACAGCATTGACTCGGACCCCTTGTTCTGCAAGGTCCAGCGCAAGGGCTTTCGTGAGCATCATGACCCCGCCTTTGCTGGCCATGTATGGCACCCGGTAATAAGCCGCAAACACCGATCCCAGAGAGGCGACGTTGACGATGCAGCCAGCGGTCTTGACGAGGTGAGGGCCGAAGTGGCGACACGCATTCCAGGAGCCAGTGAGATTCACGCCGATGACCCTCGACCATTCTTCGTCGGTGACATCGAACGCGTGATGGATGCTTGCCACTCCGGCACTCGTGACCAGAACATCAATGCTGCCAAAATCCGTCAAGGTCGCATCGGCAGCTCTCTTGACGTCCGCTGAACGCGAGACGTCAACCTTGTAGGCGCGTGCTTCAGCGCCGGCTGCCTCCACCAGACGCACGGTTTCGTCGGCGCCCTCCTCAACCAGGTCCAGGACACCGATCTTCGCTCCCTCAGCAGCAAAGCTAAGCGCGGTGGCCCTTCCGATTCCCGATCCACCACCGGTCACGACCACGGTTTTGCCTGAGAAACGCATCAATCTGTTATCCACCGACCTATCCAGACCTGGTCTTCAAGGGGTCGGAGACATCAACGCCCTCATCGGATTGCTGGTGGCGCGCCTTCAAGTCGCGGAGGGCAAGCATCGTGCGGAAGCGTTCGCGCTGCTCGTGGGTAAGCTGATCAAGGCCGACGGCAATCAGCAAGGCGCCGCCCTTGGCGACATTCCCGAGATAGGGATCAATGCCGAGGGCCACGAAGGCGCCATTGATGACGGTCAGCAGCACCACCGCAAGCATGACCCCGACGATCGTGCCCTCGCCGCCGGCGAACGCCACCCCGCCGAGAATCACGGCGGTGATCGCATCCAGCCCGAGCCCGTTGCCGAACTGGACGTCGGCTGCGTCGAAACGGCTGGTGGCGAGCGCTCCTGTAAACCCGATCAGGGCCCCGTTGACGAGGAAGAGGCCGATCACGATTCGGCGCACCCGGATTCCGGCAATCTCGGCCGCCTGACGATTGCCGCCGATCGCGTAGATGTGGCGTCCGATAGTCGTGCGCGACAGGATCACGTGACCTAGCACGACGACGATCAGGAGACACCAGACGGGCAGCGGCAGGCCTAGGAGGTGGGCCTGACCGAAGTACGCGTACCGGCGAGGTAGATTCGGGATGCCAACGCCCTGAGTGATAACCAGGGCAATTCCCAAGAAAAGGGACAGGGTGCCGAGCGTGATGATGAGGGGCGAGATGCGAATTCGCCAGACCAGGATACCGTTGATGAAGCCGAAGGCCGCGCCCACGAAGATCCCGATGGCAAATGCAATCAAAGGGTCGACGTTGAATGAGTAGCGCGCGGCAAAAGTGGAACCCAGCGCGAAGATCGAGCCAATCGACAAGTCAACGTTGCCTGAGATGATCAATGCCGCCATGCCCACGCTGGCGATGCCAAGCGTGACCATCTGGGTCGCCAGGACCTCGAAGTTCTCCTTGCTGAAGAAGTAGGGCCTCTGAATGGCAAGGTCCACGCCCAACGCAACCAGCGCCACGATCAAGCCTGCGTTTCGCCACATCTGCCCGCTGGTGGCTGGGCGGACCCGGTTCCAGAGGGCGGCCAGGGCGCCTTCGCGCTGATGCTCCGCGGCCTCGGCAGTCTGAACTTCCGGAGGCGCGCTCACCGTGCCCTACCCGAAGACATCGCCGCACCGACTTCTAGCGCCGTGGTGTCGCTCACGGCCTTGTCCATGATTACTTCACCGAGTCGAAGCGCGACGATGCGGTCGGCGACGGCCATCACGTCTTTGAGGCTGTGGCTGATCACCATCACCGCGATCTGGCGGCGGGCCACCCGCCTGATCAGCTGAATCGTCGCCTCAGTCTGGCGAACACCAAGCGCGGCGGTAGGCTCGTCGAACACGATCAACGTGCTGCCGCGAACCATGGCTCGAGCAATCGCGATCGCCTGGCGCTGGCCTCCGGACATCGTGCGCACCGGGATGTCGAGCTTGTCGATCTGGACACCCACTTCGTTGATTTGCTTTAAGGCTTCGCGCCGGGCGCGACGAGAATCGAGGAAGCGAATTGGACCGAGGCTGAGCTGAACCGGTTCGTGACCCAACATCACGTTGTCGCTTGCGCCAAGGTTCTCGCACAGCGCGAGGTCCTGGGGAACGATGGCGATCCCGAGCTCCAGCGCCTTCAGGGGCGTCAGGCGTGGGCGGGGCCGGCCGCCAATCCACACGTCGCCCGCGTCAGGATGGAGCTGCCCGCAGATGATCTTGCTGAGTGTTGTCTTTCCCGCGCCGTTGTCACCGACGAGGCAAAGCACCTCGCCTGGGATTAGGCTCAACGAAACATTCGCCAGCGCCTGGACCCCGCCGAAATACTTCGTAATCGAGCGGCACCGGACGACCGGGTCCGGCGAGTTAGCTACGGCCACGGCTGCCATAGCCTACCCGCCGGACTCCGGAAAAAAGTTCACCTTTGAACGACTTGCCGCTTTAGCCCTTGGCCGGGGTGCCCCAGTAGTTGGCGATGGGATCGCCAGTGGGCAGATTGTCGTTCGAGGTCGTGTCCTGCCAGTACAGCTTCAGCCCTCCGAACAGAAGGTCGCTGTACTTCGGATCCAAAGGATGGTTCTGCGCGTCGATCTGAGCCGCGGCGTTGTCCTTGTTGACCAAGAGGACGCCGATCAGGCCCGTGTGCGGAATCTTCTGGCCCATCATCGCCCGCTCGGTCAGGTACAGCCACAGTGTGGTTGTGAACGAGAAGTTGGGAGCGGCGACGGCCTGCATCGGGGTTCCATCGAGGATCTTCTGGAAGGCGGTCGGTGACGCATCCGGCGCGCCGATGTAGAACGACTTCGGGTCCTTGCGGCCGGCCTCTGTCGCTGCGGTCAGCATGCCAAGTGCGACCGGCTCGTTCCAGCCGAAGAAGATCTTGATGTCAGGGTGTGCTTGCAGCAGGTTGGCGCCGGCTCGCGCTCCGTCGGCGTCATCGCCCTTGTTGGCTGCCGCCTCGTAGATCTTGATGCCCGGAATGACCGACTTGAGTCCGTCTTCGAAGCCATGCGATCGAGCCAGCAAGCCCGAGTTGTCGGTTGTGATCGAAATCCCGGCCGAGCCCACGCCGTTCTGGTTCGTCTGAAGCCACTTGCCGGCATCCGTTCCGTTCAAAACGCCGGACTGATAGTGAGGGTAGAGGATGTTCAGGTCGGCCCCTAGGTCCGGTGGTGCGCTGTGGTTCGTGAAGATGATGTGGCCGGCGTGCGCCTTCACGACCAGGTCGGCCCAACCCGCGTCACTCTGCTCGGTGGTCATGACGGCGTCGAAGTGCTGGCCGATGAAGGTTTCGACATCGTTGAGCTGCTTGGCGGGATCTCCGGCAGCATTGACCGAGGTGATGGTTTCGCCCCTACCGGTTTGCGCCGCGGCGTTCTTGATGTTCAACACGAATTGGTCCAGCAGCCCCACCTGGCAACACATTGAGACACCAATTCGCTTGCCTGTCAGCGGTGCGCTCGAGCCACTGGAGGTGCTTCCGCCACAAGCCGTTGCCAAAATGAGGATGGCCCCAAACCAGGCCGAAATTCGGGTCATACGCATGCGATTACCCTCCCTTGGGTGGCGCTTTGCAGGCTGGCGCGGGAGGCGCCAACTGGACTAGACACTAGGCCAACATTCTATTGAGGCCGGGCCCATTGTCAAGATACGATTTGCCAGCCGTGAGCCCGGTCGCCGTAGCCGACCCACCCGGAGTCGGTGACGGCAACCGTGTCTTCGAGCTTGACCAGACCCACCTCCGCGTCAATCGCTGTTGTCTCTATCGAAAGCACCATGCCCGACTCCAGCGGTAGCTCAGCGTGGTCGGCCGGATACGGGACCGGCCCGCTGCTGGTAAGACGCGGCGCTTCGTGGCTGACCAGGCCCATTCCGTGCGCCACAAACTCCATCGACGAGCCGTAATGGCACGACGCGCGAGCAGCGACGGCGCTGGAGTAAATCTCCGTACCTAGTGCCCCAGCACGGATAGGCTTGCGCGCGGCCGCCTGGATGCTTTCCACCTCCTTCAGCAGGTCTTCTTGCCGCCGGCTTGGACGGCCAATAACGGCCATGCGCGCGAGGTCGCCGATATAACCAGACTTGCTTCCTCCGGAATCGAGCGATAGGGCTTGACCCTTCCCCCATCGGACTTCGCTCGGGGTTCGGTTCACATCGGGGCCGACGGCAGCCAGGCAGTAATCGAAGCGCAGGCCTCGCTGCATCTCCTCAGCAGCCAGGTGGGCGGCAAGTTCCCGGGTCGTGATCCCCGGCCTCGCCTTTTGCAAAGTCGCCAGCATCGCATCGACGATCGCGTCCGAGGCTTCGGACATGAGGACGAGCTCGTGGGGCAGTTTCACGGCGCGCAAGTATTCGAGGATTGGTACCGCGTCAACGATCTTCGCCCGAGGAAGCGCCTCCGTGAGGGCGAGATAGGAGTCAGCAGCAAGAAACGGTAGCTCGAGCCCGATGGTGGCCTCGTCGAGGCGCAAACCGCGGATCAAGTCCGCCGCGGCGACGCCCAGGCGATAGGTTGTCCAGACTGAATTGATCGCGTCTCCAACCCACAAGGGCTCCAGCTGCTGTTGAGACGCCTCCACGGGACTGCCGATGTAGAAGGCATGTTCGGACCGGCCGCATGGGTAACCGACGGCTGCGGCGTGCCGGCTGAGCCCGATCGCCGTTGCTTCGGAGAAAAAATGAGACCGATAACCGCCGAGTAAATACGACACGTTGTGTTGGCTGGTGGCGAGGATGAGGTCTACGCCATCGGCTTGCATGCGTGCCTCCAGCCGGTCGCGGTCGAAAGGAAGCGTCAACCTCTCAGTCGGGCCATTGCACAGCCAGATCGCCCGACTCGTCGAAGCGCATGGGTTGGAAATCGCCGGCCGGCTCGACCATTGAGTAGTCGCGCACCTCCTCCCAGAGCGGTTCGTTGACCCAAAGCCTTTCGAGTCGGAGCGTGTTCTGGATCCAGGCGAGGCTGGCCGTTTGGGGGAGTGTCCGGCCCAAGGTCAAAGCCGCTATGGCCACTGCCTCCTCCTCCGTTTCCGCGACCAGCGGGAGCTTGGCTCCTTCGATGGAGTTGGACGACACGTGATTGACGTAGGTGCTGTACAGGTCGACCGACTCGGCGAGGCGCCGCGTGACGATGTCGGCCATACCCATCGCCGTGGCGGAGCCGTTGGTTTTTGCAGTGAGATTGAATACGGCGAGCCGCCTGACGTGGATCCGAGGCTTCAACGGCATGGTGTGCCTTCCGGTCACATTTGGATCCATACCCGCCCCAGAGATATCCTTGCCCATCTCGTGCACGAGCAGGATGTCCATCTGCGTGGCCGGAAGCTGAGGCAGCCACTCCCACGCCTGCTTGAGGAGCTCCGGTTCTCGGGCCTGAATCGCCTCTCCCGGCACCAGCTCGACGATGCCGGCCTTCTCGTACGAGTCTTCGACGATCGCCACGCCAAACGGCACCTTTGCGTGCTGAAGAATCAATCCTGCCGCTGCGGGAATCAGTTCGCCAAATCGATCGAGCGGAAATGTGTGAAGGTAGATCGCCCCGTTGCGTTTCCCGAATCCGATTGCGAGCATTTTCTGAAGGCCGCTCTCCACACTGCCCCTGAAGTCCGTATGTGGTTTCACGCGCGCGACCGGGACGATGGCGTCAGCCTGAGTCCAGGCCATGCGGTCAAAAACGACGTGGATTCCATCGAGCACGTCTCCAACGTCGACCGTTTCCATCGAAGCACGAATTGGTGCGCCGACGTCGGCTTCGCTGACGCCGTACGAGGCCAGCAGCTGAGCCTGTCCCTCGGCGATGCCACCGGCATGACTGCCCATTGCGGGGACGATAAAAGGTTCGCCGCCAAGATCCCGAATGCCCGCGACAACTGCCTTTACGATCGTGCCGATCGAGTCGACTCCGCGGCTGCCCACTCCGACCGCCACCTTCATGCCGGGCTTGATCCGGCCTCGGATCTCCGGCCGGTTGAACTGTTCCGACACCGTATGAGCCGGCGACGCCAGAGCATGGGAAGCAAACTTCTGCGTGACGGGCCGCCACAAGGGCAGCTCGACGTCCAGGCGCCACTGCTGGCCTGGGGTGCGCCGAGTGCCCGGAACCACCATGATCAGCCTGTCACACGTATGAAGGTGATGAGTCCATGGACTCTGCTTTCGGTGCTTCGCGCACGGAGCGAACCAAAGCCTCGGCGGCTGCGCGCAGCAACCTGGCGTCGGTTTGGAGCGCAAGCATGTGAAAACCGGCGTCGCGCCAGCGAATTGCCTGCTCTGCCCCGCCGCAGAACATGCCGGCGACGATCCGTCGCTTGCGGCACGCCGCGAGCACTTGCCGGACGAGCTTCTCGTGATCCGCATTCCCAAAGGCGCGGGCGGGGTCGATGCCCATAGACACAGCCAGGTCGCTCGGACCGATGAACACTGCGTCGATCCCAGGCACTTCGAGGATCTCGTCGAGGGCGTCGATCGCATCTGTCGTTTCGACCATGACGGTGCAGATAACCTGTCGGTTGATCTCGGCGGGGTCGAGTCGCGACGCGTAGAGAGCGTTGCGGCCGGGGCCCCAACTCCGGTAGCCGTCAGGTGCGTAGCGGCATGCGCCGACCGCCGCTTGGGCGTCCGCCGCAGAGCCGATCATCGGCACGATTACGCCCTGCGCGCCGGCATCCAGCGCTCGCATGATTTCCCCCGGATGATTCCAGGACACGCGCACAAAGGCAGGAGTGCGCGTGATCGCAAGGCTTTGCAGCATGGTGACCATCGTTTCCTGTCCTGTCAGACCGTGCTGCATGTCAATGCAGACCCAGTCAAAGCTCGCCGCCACGATTTCAGCCGTGTATGAACTGGGGATGGAGCACCAACCGCCAAGAGTTGGGTCGCCACCTGTCCAGAGCTGGCGAAGGGTTGGCTTGGAGCTCAAGCGACGCTCACGGGCAGTGTTCGCGGGCCTCGCATATGAATGCTGGGCGTGATCTCGATCCCCTCTAGCAATCTCAATTTGGGAAACCGCTCGAACAGGAGATTGAGCGCGATCGGCGCTTCGAGTCTGGCTAGGGGCGCTCCGATACAGAAATGCACGCCATACCCAAAAGCAAGGTGCCGATTACTGCCGCGCGAGATGTCAAATCGTTCCGGATCGTCAAACCGGCTTGGATCCCGGTTAGCCGCGCCGAACATCATGAACACTAGCTGGCCGGCCTGAATATGGTGACCGTCGATGACCGCATCGTCCGCCATGAGCCGCCAACCGCGCTGGATGGGGCTCTCGAAGCGCATGACCTCCTCGATTGCAAGGGCGTACAAGCCTGGATCGCTCTTGAGGGCTTGTAACTGGTCAGGGTGACTGAACAGCGTCTGCACCGCGCTGCCGAGGAGAAGCTTTGTCGTCTCGTGGCCCGCGATCAAGAAAGTGACGCACATGTTGATCATCTCGGCCTCAGTGAGGCGGTCGCTGTCCTGGTGAGCGGCAAGCATCGTGCTGATCAGGTCGTCGCGAGGCTCAGCTCTCCGTTCATTACACAACTCGCGGAAGTAGCCCTCGATCTCCACCATGCTCCGCGACGCCCGCCGGGCTCGCTCGGTAGCGGCGGCACCCGTTGCCTGCAGGTCGTTGATGTCATGCGACCACACGAGAATGCGATCGCGATCTGTCGCCGGCACCCCGAGCAGCGCTGAGATCACCATCAGCGGCAGCGGAAAAGCCAGCGCTTCGACGAGATCGAATTGATCGGAACGAACCGAGTCAAGCAACTCCGTGACGAGCGCTTCGACTCTTCCCCGGAGGCTCTCCACGACTCGGGGCGTGAAAGCAAGCCGAACCAGGTCGCGAAGGCGGGTGTGGTTGGGAGGATCGGACTGGATCATTCCGGAGGCATAGTGCTTGCGAAGCGGGGCGACGTCCTCTTGCACCGATTCAGGCAGGCTGTCCAGGAATCTCGCAAACCGACCAACGTTCGAGAAACGATTTGGCTTGCGGAGGACCGCGATCACGTCGTCGTACCGGGTCAGGACCCAAACTCCCCACGCCTCGCTCCAGTAGACCGGCTGCTGCTCGCGCATCGCCCGGTACGTCGGAAAAGGATTCCTGAGGAAATCCGAGGATTCGAGCTTCTCATCAAAGCTCCCAAGCTTCAGCGACATGTCCCCATCACTTCAGAAGACCGCGATCGGGTTGACGGCGGATCCAGTCCCACCTGGAACCCGCAACGGCGCGCATGTGATCAGAAACTCGCTGCGTCCGGTGCTCCGGACCGCCTCAGCAAGTACCTCGACGTCGGGGTTGTCCAGCATGATCAGTCCCATCGCCACCAGCCCAACCATGTGGAGAGGCATGGAGACTGAGGGGTAGGGCGAAGGCAATCTCTCGACACAGTCGCCGCTGTAAACAGCGACCTGGTGTTCATGGATCCACGGCACGCTTTCCGCCATGATCCCGGCGCGGCGCGCAGGGTCCTCCTCACCATCCACCTTCTCGCGGGATCCAAGCCCGCACCGCACGAAGATCGCGTCTCCTGGTTCAACCTTGATGCCGGCGAGCTTCTCCGCCGCATCCAGGTCCTCCGGGAAAATCCCATCATCCGGCTGGAGGTAGTCCACCCCACGAGCTGTGGCTACGTCGAGAAACACCCCCCGAGTAAACACCCCTTCGCGCAACGCATGCACCGAGGCAAACGACATGCCTCGGGGCGCCACGACATCCGCGGCCTTGCGTCCGTTGTAGATCCCGCCTTGGAAATAGACGTGCCCGATCGCGTCGAGGTGCGTGACCCGAAAGCCGTGGGGGGCTACGTCTACCGAGTCGAGCGCCGCAATGACGTTGTCGTGTCCGCCATAGAGCATCTTGTGGACGATCGGCGCGGCATTCGCCAGTGACCATCGTGTGCTCAGGTCGCGCCCCAGCGATACCTCCAGCCCTGTCTTGACCAGCGATGCAGCATGCACCCGCTTCTCTGGGGTTATGTAGTTGAGCGTCCCTCGTTCGTCGTCCTTGCCCCAGCGCCCCCAGTTTGAGCACGTTGTGAAAAGGCCAAGGACCTCCTTCTCGCTCATCAACGGAGCGGCGGGGCGCGTCATCAGGTGACCACCTCGATCAGCTCGAGCCGGGTGCCCCGTTGTGCTGTGGGCTGAAGATAGAAATAGCGGCTGCCAGAGCTGGCGGTTAAATATGGGCCCTCAAAAGTGTGGCCCGCAAGATCGGTTGGAAACTCGCCGGCCTGTCGTGCGGCCTTATTGGCCGCCGCGATGTCGGCTACCTCGAACGCGACCTCGTAGAGAACTCCCTCCCCACCCTTCTCGAGTTCGTTGACACCGGGGCCCTCGACCGGCTGGATGAGCTGAACGTGTGTGCCGCTGCCCTCGCCGACGGGGATCATTGCCGATCGAAGACGAACGGCCGGCCGCACAACATCAACGATGCGCGGAGGCCGGTTGCTCAGGAGGAGCGCATACGACTCGACCGCAGCCTCGATGTCGGCCGTCAGGATGCCGACGTGGTGAATGCGCTTGATGCCCAGGGTCCTCGTAAGGTCAGTCACCTTCATCGACGTCCACAGGAACTCCCAATTTCCGAGCCGTCTCCTGGATCTGCAACCAGGTCGAGTCGTTGACCGCGACCGCCCCATCCGATTCTGCTAGCCGCCGGAATTCACGCTCGCCGGGGACCTGGACCTGCTGTCCCTCGGCCGGCGGCGACGACTTCATGTACGCCACCAGCCCGGTGGTCAGGCGCTTGAAATCGGCGAGCGGCAGGAATGCGGCCGGGTCCAGGACCAGAATCCACACGCCGTTCGCAGACCTGGTCTCGTCCTCGACGCTGCTACCCGCAAGCGCCCCGCCAAGAACCTCCGCCAGGAGCGCGAGAGCGTAGCCCTTGTAGCCGACATTTCCACCAAAGGGCAGCAAGGCGCCGATCGGCGGTCCGTAAAACTGGGCTGGATCGAGAATCGGCTTTCCCGTCGCGTCCACCGCCGCGAACTCTGGGAGCTTCGCTCCGGCCTTAAGTGCGACTCGAACAGCGCCCTCCGGAATCACGCTCGTGGCGAAGTCGGTCACCAGCGGAAGTCCCTCCGTGGGCACTCCATAGGCGACGGGATTTGTGCCGAGCCGGCCTTGGGTTCCGCCCCAAGGTGTAACGAAATGTCCCCTGCGCCGAACGGTGACGGTAGCAAGGCAGATCATATCCTGGCGCGCCGCGGCTTCCGCGTACGCGCCAACCCGGCCGGCGTGGTGGCAGTTGCGCGTCACCACGCAGCCGACGGACGATTGCTTGGCCTTCGCGATGGCGACCTGCACGGCATGATGGGCGCCGACCTGTCCGAAGTTGCGTCCACAATCGACAATCGCTGTCGTGGGCGTCTCCTCGACGATCGTGATCTTCGCACCTGGTTTGACGTCCCCCGTCTCGCTGGCTCGGACGTATTCCGGAATTCGCATGACGCCATGCGAGTACACGCCCATAAGATCCGCACGTACCAGCTCTTGCGCGACGAGCTGAGCCTCCTCGGGAGGAGCACCGATGGAGACGAAGATGCGGGCGCTGAGGGCCGTAAGTGATCCTGGCTCTAGTTGAGGCATTCGGAAATCCGTCTAGAGGAGCGGCTCAATGCCTGCCTCCTCTGCAAATTGGTGCAGCGATTTCGCCACCGCAGGTGATATCGGCACGCCATCCCGCATTCTGTTGGTCCGCGCTTCAGCCTCTGGTTCGCCCGGGACGAGGATGCGGTCTTGACCCTCGACCCGACCGGAACTCTTGATCCGTTCGACCAGGCTCTGGCTCACTCGGGCGAAGTTGTCTCGGCCGACGAAAGCATCCGGATTGATGGCCATCGCAACGTGGCCGATGCCCCATGAGTCGAGATAAGTTGCGTCCTCACGCAGAAACTGACGCGAAACGTCAACCGCCAGAACTGCTCCGGGCAGCGCCGCAGCGAGGAGCTCGTTGACGAGCGCAATCCCGTAGCCCTTGTAACCGGCCATCGGCAGGATCAGCCCATCGAGGGCGGCATGGGCATCCTGGGTCGGGCGGCCACTGGCATCGACCGCCCAGCCGAGCGGTATTGACCTTCCCTCCTTAGCTGCAAGGCGGATCTTCCCCCGGGCGGAGGCAGAGCACGCCATGTCGAGAACGATCGGCTCGTGCAAGGTTGGAACGGCGTACGCGAACGGGCTATTGCTAAGCATTGGTTCGACCCCGCCCCACGGAGCCATCAACGCCGGAGCATTGCTGACGAAGTAGCCGATCATGCCCCTGCGCGCCGCCCTCATCACGTGCACGGCGAGGACGCCGGTGTGGTTGCTGTTTCGCATGGCGACCAGTCCAATACCATGCGATTCAGCGAGCTCAATCGCAATGTCCATGCACCTCTGGCCGAGGATCACGCCTAGCCCGCTGTCCCCATCGAGGTGGCGGGTGACCCCAAACGCCTTTAACTCTCGGACTTCTGGCCGAGCTTTCAGCTCGCCCCGCTGGAAGCCTCGCACATAGAAAGGAGTGCGAAAGACACCATGTGACGCTAGATCGCGAAGGTCAGCCTCGGCCACACCGTCGACGAAGAGCTCGAGGTCGGCACCATCCAGGCCGGCGACCTCGCCGGCGCGGTGTATGAACTTGCGTAGGCGATCATGCGAGACCAGCGGCTGAGCCGCCAGCTCTGCTGCTGCAGCCAACGAGGCATTTCTCCTATCTAGCGGATCCGCCGCCACCCGGCGACCGTATCCTCGTAGCCTTTAACCCTGCCGAACACGGGTGGGGTGTTAACGAAAAACACCTCAAACTCACCTTTGCCGCTGTTGATCATTCGATGCTTGACGTCTGGTCCGACATAGATGGCGTGACCGGCCTCGACGTCGATCTCCTCGTCCCCTAGCACGAATCGACCCTCGCCCCGGAGCACGAGGTAGATCTCCTCTGCGCCCGGATGCGCGCTTAGTTTGGTCTGCTCCTGGCCTTCCGGGATGACAACCGTGCCGGCTGCCAAGTTGACAGTCGGGGTCAGATCGCGCTCGAAAATCACGCTCATGCGCCGGCTGGACGGCGCCGGCGACTCCCACGCGATCCCCTCGTCGGTTTTGACCACCTTTGACAAAGCCTTACCTCCAACTGGTAGAGACACTAGGCCAAAGACTACAATCGCCCAGATAGGGTGTCAATAAGCTTGCGCTTGCGGCCCGGGATTAGCGTCTGAGATCGAGACACATACTTGCCTGCCTTCCACGCGCGAGACGTCCAGGCCTTCGGAGAGGCCATTTTCCAGGCTTATGGGGTGCCCGAGGCGGATGGGTTTCTAGTCTCTCGCGAGCTCCTTCGCACTCACCTCATGGGCTACGAGTCGCACGGAGTCGTTCGTTTCGTGGAGTACTTCGCCGACATCCAGAGCCAGAGGGTCGTTCCCGGAAGCCCAATCCAGGTCACACAGGAATCAGATGCGACCGCCGTTGTCGATTGCGGCTTCAACCTGGGCATCGTTTCGGCTTACGCCGCGCTAGAGATAGCAATCGCGAAGGTCCGGACCAGCGGCCTGGCCATGATCGTGACGAAGCGGTGCAACCATACCGGCAGGCTTGGCGCCTACCCAGAGGAAGCCGCGCGTCGCGGGTTCCTTTGCGTTG
>Ga0209220_1000495_pt1 | contig 13178 bp, 12 predicted proteins | sample BlaSpr_A8_OM3_M3_FD_187984 | JGI IMG/M metagenome (GOLD analysis project Ga0209220, IMG submission 187984) | Forest soil microbial communities from Thunder Bay, Ontario, Canada - Black Spruce, Ontario site 2_A8_OM3_M3 (SPAdes) (version 2) | ecosystem: Environmental > Terrestrial > Soil > Boreal... | reverse complement strand
AATACCGAACGACCCGGTCCTCGTCGGATCTGCGTCTCCCTGAAACTGCCATGTCTGGACCCAAATGCGGTGTCGCTAAAGCCATTCAACGGACCCCTCATTATAGGCTCGGAAACGGCCCGGCGGGCAGTCAGGCGGGCTTGCGCCCGTCCAGGCTTTCCAGGTAGCTGAGCAGCTCCTCGCGGAGTCCGGGCCGCTCCAGGGCGAAGGCGATCGAGGTCTTCAGGAAGCCGCTGACGGTGCCCACGTCGTAGTAGGTCCCCTCGAACTCGAGTCCCAGGACCTGTTCCTGCTGGGCCAGGGTTCGGATCGCGTCGGTCAGTTGGATCTCGCCGCCGACCCCCTCGTGGGTGGTTTCCAGGATGCCAAAGATCGAGGGCTTGAGAATGTAGCGCCCCAGGATGGCGAGGTTGGAGGGCGCCTTCTCGGGATCCGGTTTTTCCACCATGTCGACGACCTCATGGATCCGCCCATCGCTCTTCCCGACTTTGACGATCCCGTACCGGGAGACCTGGTCGGGCTCGACCCGTTGCAAGGCCAGGACCGATGCCTGGCGCGGCGCGAAGACGTCCATCATCTGTTTGATCGCCGGCGTGTGCGAACGAATGATGTCGTCGGCCAGGAAGACCGCGAATGGCTCGTTGCCCACCACATCCTTGGCCATCAGCACGGCGTGACCAAGGCCGAGGGGCTCCTTCTGATGGATGTAGGTGATGTCGACCAGGTCAGAGATCTTGCGGACGAGCTGGAGCTCGCGGGTTTTGCCGCGATCCTTGAGATAGTGCTCGAGCTCGAAGGAGATATCGAAGTGGTCGACGATGGCTCGCTTGTCACGGCCGGTGACGACGATGATCTGGTCGATGCCCGCGGCGACCGCTTCCTCGACGCCGTACTGGATGATCGGCTTATCGACGATCGGCAGCATCTCCTTCGGCTGGGCTTTGGTCGCCGGCAGGAAGCGCGTGCCGAGTCCGGCGGCAGGAAAGACCGCTTTGCGAATTGGAGTCACGATCTAACTCTACCGCTTGGGCTTCTTCGACTTCTTGCTCGCCGACTGATCGCGCAGTGCCATCTGGATTCGCTTTACGCCCGCATTGTCGACGACCATCTTCGGTGGCCTCGCTTTGCGCTCGCGCGCGCGAAGGCGGGCGGCTTCCTTGGGTGAGAGGTCGTCCTCGCCGCTCATGGCGCCAGTTCGGCTCGCGTCGGCGGTGGGCCGCCCACCAGATTGGCAAAGTAGCCGAGCGGGAGACCACCGCCAACTCGCGTCCGCGATAGCTGGAACAGCTGGCCGACGGAATGCCAGGTCCCGGACAGGGTCGAGACGGCCGTCTCGAAGCCAAGACTCTTGGCCTGCGCCATGTCATATGTGTTGTAGCTCCCGTAGGGGTAGGCGAAGTCGAGCACGGGGTGACCGAGCAGCGCCTCCAAGGTCAACTTGCTTTGCTTGATCTCCCAGCTGGCGCGGCTGGGCACCTGCGCCGCCAGCGCGACATGGTCAACCGTGTGTGCGCCGATCGTGAACCCCATGCCATCGGCGGCGACGATCTGGCTCGGCGTCATGTATCCGCCCCATCCCATGCGTCCGCTGATCACAAAGCTCGTCGCGGTGAAACCGTGGCTCTGCAAAATCGGAAGCGCGGCCGAAAAGAAGTCGGCGTAGCCATCATCGAAGGTCAGGACCACCGGTCTCGAGGGGAGGCCACTGTGCTTCTGGATGGCGACGACAGCCTGGTGGAGCGGGATGACATGGAAGCCGTGGTCGGCCAGGTACTGCATCTGAGCGCGGAACGCGGCCGGCGGCGTCGAGAGACCGAACCCGACTTGGTCGCGCGGATTGGGATTGATTCGGATGTAGTGGTAGTAGAGGATGGGCACGTAGGTCACGGGCCCGGTCGGGATGGGGGCTTTCTTGACGACCAGCTCGCCGAGGAGGGGAGCCGGCGTCGGGCTCGGCGTCGGGCTCGGCGTCGGCCGCGCCGAATGCGCCACGATGAAGCCATGGCGATCGTCGTTCGCGTCCGCCGCGGCGTGCGCCACGATCGTGATGGCCGCCACCGGCGTCTCGCGGACGAGGCCGGTGCCCGGCAGCGCCGCCGCCATCACGAAGAGCAGCATCAGGATGCCTCCCCGCGTGGCGCCAGTCGTCCACCTTCCCATGGCTGCCAATGTAACGGCGAAACCCGCCGGGGGTTTCGGGGCTAGCGGAGGGCCGCGATGGCCGGCTTCACGGCGCCCCGCTGGCGCCAAACCGCGAGGCCGACGACGCCGAGTAACACCAGGGCGGCGCCACCCACCACCGGCGTCCACCTGGGGTCCAGGTTCCCGAGCCGCCGGTTCATCTCGGCCTCCAGGCGAACCCAGCCGGTGGGCGCGGGATTGGCGGGGATTCCGAGCGCACGGATCAGCCGCCGCTGCAACCGGTCGCGACGAGCCGCGGCCAGGGTCACGCGAGGAAAGCTGTCGTTGAGGTAGGAGATCAGGGCGAGCGAAGCTGATTGCGCATCAGGCGCACTATCCCCTCCGGCTTGCGCAAAGACGACCCGGTCGATCGCGCGGGCCAGGCCTTCGATATCGTCGGGCCGCGGATTCATCCTCGCTTCTCCTGTTCGTTGAGCCGCCGGCGCAGGCCGTGGACGGCACGAAAGAGCAGGAGCTTTACGGCGCCTTCGCTTCGATTGAGGATCACGCCGATCTCCTTGTTCTTGAGCCGCCCCTCGAACTTGAGCAGGACGGCCTCTCGCTGGTCGAGCGGCAGCTTCTGCACCGCGCGGTGGAGCTCATCGCCTTGCTCCCGGCGCAGCCAGACCCGCTCGGGATCGTTCTCGCCGCTGCCCGCGATCGGGTCGGGCAGCTCGATCCAGGGCGGCCGCCGCCGCCGCTTGGACATCAGGTTCGAGGCGACTTTGTAGAGCCATGCTGAATATGGGATTCCTCGCCATTCGAAATCGTCGAGGCCCTCCAGCGCGCGCTGGAACGTCTCGCTCGCCAGGTCCTCCGCCTCCTCGCGCCGGCCGGAGTGGTAATAGCAGTACGAGTAGATCTGATCGAAGTAGCGGTCGTAAAGCGCGGCAAACGCCTTGCGATCGCGCTTGGCGGCTTCGATCAAGCGCGCCTCATCCTGCAACTCCGCCGCCGAACGCTGGGTCACGCGGTTGACCTATCCATATATGTACCTTCCGTGGTGAAGGTTACGCGATCACCCCAACTTGCTTACCGACCGTGGCGAAGGCTTCCAGCGCCCGGTCGAGCTGGGCGTCGGTGTGCACGCTCGTGACGATGGTGCGGATTCGCGCCCGGCCCTCGGCGACGGTTGGGAAACCGATCCCCTGGGCAAAGACGCCGAGCTTGAAGAGGCGGTCGGAGAAGTCCATGGCGACCGCTCCCTTGCCGACGATCACCGGCGTGATCGGTGTCTCACTGGCCCCGGTTTCGAAGCCGAGACGTTTCAGTCCGTCTTTGAACCGGGCGGTGTTCTGCCACAACCGGTCGATGCGCTCCGGCTCGACGAGCAGCACGTCGATCGCCGCGATGCAAGCCGCCGCCACGCCGGGCGGGTGCGAGGTGCTGAACAGAAACGGCCGAGCCCGATGGATCAAGAAATCCCGAACCGTTTGCGGGCCCGCCACGTAGCCTCCCAGCACCCCGATCGCCTTGGAGAGCGTCCCCATCTGCAGGTCGACCCGCCCGTCCAGGCCGAAGTGGTTGACGGAACCCCGACCGTTCTTACCGAGGACGCCGCTGGCGTGCGCGTCGTCGACCATGACCAGCGCGCCGAATCGCTCGGCCCGCTCGACGATCGCCGGCAGTGGCGCGATGTCGCCGTCCATGCTGAAGACGCCGTCGGTTACCACCAGCTTGACCCGCTTCCCGCGGTGCAGTTCGAGGTGACGCTCGAGATCATCCATGTCGCGATGCTTGAAGATCGACCGCTCGGCCTTGGACAGACGGATGCCGTCGATGATCGAGGCGTGGTTCAGTTCGTCGCTGATGATGACGTCGCCCTCCTTCACCAGAGACTGGAGCACGCCCAGGTTCGCCGTGAAGCCGGATTGAAGGACGAGGGAGGCTTCCGTGTGCTTGAACTCGGCAAGCCGGCGCTCGAGATCCTCGTGCACCGTCATCGTGCCCGCGATGGTACGTACGGCGCCCGAGCCGGCGCCCCACTTTTCCGTCGCTTCGATCATGGCGGCCTTCAGCCGGGGGTGGGTGGTGAGCCCGAGGTAGTTGTTCGACGACAGGTTGAGGACACGCTTGCCGTCGACGATGACCTCGGTGTCCTGGGCCGAGCCCAGCACGCGGAGCGGGCGGAAGAGCCCTTGCCGGCGCATCTGGTCCAGCTCGTCCGCTAGGAACTGGGTTTTCTTATCAGTGATCATGGAATCCTCCTAGCCGCCATTGGGCAGCAACACGACTTTCCCTGACCGGCCGCTCTTCATCTGGGCCATCGCCTCCTGAAAGTCGTCGAGTGGGAACCGGTGGGTGATCAAGGGCGACACGTCGACCAAGCCCTTACTGAGATAGTTCGACGTGCGCTCCCACGTATCCCAGATGCGCCGGCCGAAAATGCCGTAGATCGTGATGCCTTTGGTGACCACCAGCTCGTTGAGGTCGAGAGTGACTGGCTGGTCACCGATGCCGAGCAAACTCATCCAGCCACCGCTGTGGAGGACCTGCAGGCCCTGCTCGATCGCCACCGGGTGACCCGACATCTCCAGCACGACGTCGACGCCGACACCGCCATTGATCTTGCGGATCTCCTCGACCGTCGAGGCGGACGGGGCGAAAACCCCCGTCGCGCCCATCCGCTCCGCGAGCTCACGCCGGTAGGGGTTGGGCTCGATGGCATACACGGCCGCGGCCCCCTCGGCCCGAGCAATGCCCACCGCGCAGAGGCCAATTGGGCCGAGTCCGAAAATCGCGACCGCGTTGTCCTTCAGTGGGCCGGCCGTGGCGGCATGGACGGCATTCCCGAATGGTTCTTGCAGCGCGGCGATTTCCGGGGTCAGACCCGGGTCGTTCCGCCAGCAGTTCTCCGCCGGCAGCAGCACGAAGCGGGCGAAGGACCCGTCGCGGTCCACGCCCAGCACCCGGACGTTTTCGCAAAGGTGATAGAGACCGCGCTGGCACTGGCGGCAGGTGTGGTCGACCACGTGGGTCTCGGCGGCGACGAACGTGCCTGGGATCAACTCCCGCACCTCCGGCCCGGTGGCGACGATCCGGCCAGACATCTCGTGCCCGAAGACCCGCGGCGGATGGATGTGGCGGCGAGCCCAGTCGTTCCAATCGAAGATGTGAACATCGGTGCCGCAGATGGAGGATGCGGCGACCTCGATCAGCACGTCCTTGCCCTTCGGTTCAGGGATGGCGACCTGGTCGATCTCGGCGCCCGGACCGGCGGTGGCTTTCACCACAGCCGTCATGGACGTCATGGCCTACATCTTACTGGCGATCAAACCCGTATTCTGAAGGTCGAAATTCGTCCAGGAGGGTGCCATGCGAGCGTATGTGCTCATCAACGCGTCGGCGGGGAAGGCCATCGAGGTGTCGAAGTCGCTTCAGGGCGTCAGTGGGATCGCGCTGGCGGACGCCATCACCGGCGAGTACGACGTGATCGCCCAGGTGGAGGCGCCGGACGTGGCCGGCATCGGCTCCATCATCGTGGAGAAGATCCAGAAGATCGACGGTGTCTTCAAGACCGTGACCTGCCTGGCGGTACGCTAGCGGAGCTGGCCGTAGGCGCGGTCGACGGAGATTGACAGCAGCAACCGCTGCTCGGTGACCATGGCGGCGTCGTACTCCGCCCAATCGGGGTGCTCGCCGCGGACCTTCCGGTAGTAATGGCGCAGCGCCTCCGCCAGCCCCTCGCCCTCCACCAGCTCGGCGGTTCCCTCGGCGACGAGGTATTCGTAGCGGTCGCGCCCCTGGACATGCAGGCTGGCGCGAGGATCCCGCTGCAAGTTGTGCGTCTTGGCGCGCGTCCGGGTCACCGAGATCTTGATCCGGCCGTCGTCATCGAGGAAATAGAGGATGTTCGAGAGTTGAGGGCGGCCATCGCGCTTGATCGTGGCCAAGATGCCGTCGTGGCGCACCTTCAGGAACTGCCGCGCGCGTTCGAGATCGATCATCCCCAGGAAATGCTACAGCCGGCGCCCGAAGGCACCGGCTGTATTGAAGTCAGCTTAAAAAGCTAACCTACTTCTTCTTCGACGACTTCTTCGCGGCTTTCTTCTTTCCGCCTGCTTTCTTCTTTGCGGCCATCCGGGCTCACCTCCTTCTTAGCAAGATTCCCCCGGTCGGCCGCTGTGACGCCGCCGCCAAACGCGCGTGAGCGCCACGGTTAACGTGGACGCGCGGGCGCCGGCGAGGCCGGTAACCGGAAGCAAAGAGAAGAGAGAAAAATGAGGGGAGCGACGGCGCGTCGCAATCGACCCTCTGTGCCCACGATGCCACGCGTCGACACTCATCGATGTGGCCCGCGGAGTTTTTTGAGTGTTGCCCTTCTTCAGGTCCTCGCCCTGATCGACGCGACGATCAGAGCGCGGCTCAGCGCTCATTAAGTGCGACCATAGCATGAATTGAGCCGCTTTGCATACTCTCGGCCCAATTTTTTTCGCGCGGGGCGTCGATAACGGGTCGCTCGCGGGTCATCGAAGAGAATTTTTCAGAATTTTTCCGCGCTTACGGACAGCGACCGCCATCACAGCAGGTTTCGTAATAGAGGCCGCATCCATGACAGCGAAATTTGCGTCCATCCCAGGTCGTTGAGGCTCCGCAGGGACATTCCGGTCCTTCATGCGACCACATTGGATGAACATCAGCACGTGCATCGCGCCGGATGGAAGGTTGAGACGCCGCTTGGCCGTAGCGCAGCGAAGGCTCAGCTCCGCTGACGGCGTCGCGAAGGGAGGAAACCGGCTGGGTTTCCTCCCTTCGATCTACGAGCAACCGCTCGTGCTGCCGCAGTTAAGACACTTGTAGCAAGTGCCATTGCGAATCATGATCGAGCCGCAGTCAGAGCACGCCGGCGCGTCCTCCTGGCCCACGAAACTGATCTTGATCGGGTTCGAATCCGCCGGTGCGGGCTTGATCGGGGCTGGCGCAGGAGCTGCCGCCGCGGCAGGTGATGCCTCGATCTCGATGACCGGGTCGCGCCGTACGATGCCGATCGCTTCCTGCTGCGTGCCGCTCAAGAATTTGGACGCGAGCCAGCGGAAGATGTAGTCGGTGATCGACTTGGCGATCGGGATTTCCGGATTCTTCGTAAATCCAGATGGCTCGAACCGGGTGTGCGCGAATTTCTTCACCAGGACCTCGAGCGGGACACCATACTGGAGCGCTAGCGAGATGCTGGTGGCGAAGGCATCCATCAATCCGGAGATGGTGCTGCCTTCTTTGGACATCACGAGGAAGATCTCGCCCGGCCGGCCGTCCTGGTAGATGCCGACCGTGATGTAGCCCTCGTGACCCTGGATGTCGAACTTGTGGGTGATCGCCCGCCGCTCGTCCGGCAGCTTCCGACGCACGGCACGGGCAGGCTCGGCCGCAACCACCTCTCGGGTCGCCGCCACCTCCGTGGTCGCCCCCTTCTTGCTGTCGAGTGCCGTGTTGAGCGGCTGGGAGCGCTTGGAGCCGTCGCGGTAGATGGCGATCGCCTTGAGGCCCATCCGCCACCCCTCGAGGTAGACCTCCATGATGTCTTCGGGCGTGGCGTTCTCCGGCATGTTGACCGTCTTGGAGATGGCGCCGGAGATGAACGGCTGGGCGGCGGCCATCATCTTGACGTGCCCCATGTAGTGGATGGTGCGTGAGCCCTTGGCCGGCTTGAAGGCGCAATCGAAGACCGCCAGGTCGTCGGGGCGCAGGTGCGGGGCGCCCTCGATGGTGTCGTTCTCGTCGATGTACTGCAGGATCTCGGACACCTGGGCCTCGGGGTAGCCGATCCGGCGCAGCGCGATCGGCACCGTCTGGTTGACGATCTTGAGCATGCCGCCCCCGACCAGCTTCTTGTACTTGACCAGGGCGATGTCAGGCTCGATGCCGGTGGTGTCGCAATCCATCATGAACCCGATCGTCCCGGTGGGCGCGATCACGGTCGCCTGGGCGTTCCGGTAGCCATAGAGGTCGCCGAGCTGGCAGGCCTTGTCCCAGGCATCCCGGGCGGCGCTCAGCAGCGGCAGCGGCACGTGGGCCGGGTTGATGTGGTCGACCGAGTTCCGATGCTGGTCCATGACGCGCAGCATGGGCTCGCGGTTGGTGGCAAAGCCGTTGAACGGACCCTTCTTCTGAGCTATCCTCGCTGACTGCGCGTACGCCTCGCCCGTCATCACTGCGGTCAGCGCGGCCGCCACGTCGCGACCGGCATCGCTGTCGTAGGGCAGGCCGGACGCCATCAGCAGCGCGCCAAGGTTCGCATAGCCGAGCCCGAGCGGCCGGAAGTCCTTACTGTTCTTGGTAATCGCCTCGGTCGGATAGCTGGCGTTGTCAACCAGGATCTCCTGGGCCGTGATCAGCACCCGGCACGCCTCGCGATAGGCCTCGACATCGAACTCGCCGCGCTCGTCGAGGAACTTCATCAGGTTGATGGAGGCGAGGTTGCAGGAGGTGTCATCGAGGAACATGTATTCGGAGCATGGGTTCGAGGCGTTGATCCGGTCGGTGTTGGGGCTGGTGTGCCAGTGGTTGACGGTGGTGTCGTACTGCAGTCCCGGATCGCCGCACGCCCATGCGGCGTCGGCCATCATTCGCATCAGGTCACGGGCCTTATAGGTGTCCATGATCTGGCCGGTCGTAATGGCGAAGGTGTGCCAGTCAGCGTCCTCCTCCACGGCTTTCATGAAGTCGTCCTTGACCCGGACACTGTTGTTGGAGTTCTGGAAGAAGATCGAGCTGTAGGCAGGGCCGTTGAAGGACGGGTCATAGCCTCCTTCGATCAGCGTCCAGGCCTTGCGCTCCTCCTCGACCTTGCAGTTGATGAACTCGACGATGTCGGGATGATCGGCGTTGAGGATGACCATCTTGGCCGCCCGACGGGTCTTCCCACCGGACTTGATCACGCCGGCGAAGGCGTCAAAGCCCTTCATGAAGGACACGGGGCCGGAGGCCGTGCCGCCACCCGCCAACAGCTCGCGTGAGGAGCGAAGCGGTGAGAGGTTCGAGCCCGTGCCCGAGCCGTACTTGAAGAGCATGCCCTCGGTCTTGGCCAGGGTGAGGATCGACTCCATCCGGTCCTCGACCTTATTTATGAAGCACGCACTCAACTGAGGGCGTTGCTCGATGCCGGCGTTGAACCAGACTGGACTGTTGAAGGCGGCTTTCTGGTGCACCAGGAGATGCGTCAGCTCGTCACGGAAGATTTCCGCGGCTTCCGGTGTCGCGAAGTAGCCCTGCTTGTTCGCCCACCCATGGATGGTGCGGACCACTCGGCCGATCAGCTGCTTGACGCTGCGCTCCCGCTCCGGCGTCCCAATGACCCCACGGAAGTATTTCGAAACGACCACGTTGGTGGCGACCTGCGACCAGGTGGTCGGGATCTCCACCTCGTGCTGCTCGAAGACGATCTCACCCTTTTCGTTGGTGATGACAGCCTCGCGCGTCTCCCACTGCACCTCGTCGAATGGGGCTGTGCCCGGGCGGGTGAAGTACCGTTTCCAGGGAAGGCCGTTACGGTTGCGCTTGGCAACACTGGCGGGGGCGGCCGGGGTCACGCTGGGTCGGTCGGTCGACGTCTTTTGGGTGGATCGGGCCATCGATGAACCTCCAAAGGGTGGGGTGGAGAGCGGCCCACATCGTATGCCGTAGGATGAGGCCTGTCAAGCAGTTTACCACAGCCTGTAGGGTTTTCTTAATGCCCTGGACACAACATATGCCCGTATCGACCAGGTGTTGATCTGGGGCCTCGCGCTCTGTTTGGTGGCAGCGGTCCTGCTTCGAATCGCCGCTCGGGAAGGCCGACGGGCGGCCCTTTTCACCAGCGCCTTCTGGATCACGTTTCCCCAGTTCGCCCGCTACCGGCTGAAGCGGGCCTGGCCATCCGTGATCTACCTGGCCGTCGGCATCCTACTACTTATATGGGGGCTGGTTTTGCTCTTCCAGTGGCTGCTGGCGTACTTTGCCGCCCGGATGGGCCACCCGCTGGTTTAAGCCAGCACCGAAACCCGTTTCCACGGAGCCACGTTAGGTTCATCGTGTGGCGACGAGCGTTGATCTTGATTCTTGGATTTCCGCTTCTCCTGGCGGCCTGTCAGCCCGCCGCACAGACCGTTCCGAGTGTTTCGCCACAGGTTGCCTCGGCGAGGCCCGCACCGAACCGTCTCCCCGTCTCAGATGCGCTGATCTCGACGTCGGACACCCGATCGTACCTCCTGTTCCAACTCCCAGGTGAGGACCACCTTCGCGGCGTGAGCTGGGATGGAGCGACCAGCGGGGTTATCGCGGGTCAGGTCGGTGCGCAAGCGATCTGGTCTGCGCAAGCGCCGGACGGGTCGCGCTACATCGCCGATAGCGTCGTCTACGACCGCCAGGGCCATTCGTTGGGCGCCATTCCCTGGCCGGATAAGGGTTATTCGGGCTCGTGGTCGAGCGACGGGAAACTCTTGTGCGACGCCGTCCCGGAATCACCGACCACGGGTGCGCTGATGCGGCTGGACGTGGCCGCTCTCGGCCACGCGCCAAGAGTCGTGACTCGCGCCTACGCGATCTACAGTGATAACGCAACCTACCCCGTTCTGGCGTGTGACACGACGCGGGACCGCGCCATCGTGGCCGTTCTTGGCCAGGGAATCGCGCTCGGGCATATCTGGGTGTTTCGGCTTTCGAACGGCACCCTCATTCGCTCGATCGACAGTCCCGGTTCCTGGGCTGCCGTCTCAAACGATGGAGCGCTGCTCGCGGTAGCTCAGCCGACCAGTAGCGGCGCTACGCGCACGACGATTCAGCGTACCGATGACGGCACGACGGTGGGAACCGTTGACAATTTCACGGCTCACGGATTTTCCAGTAATGGCTCTCTTCTGGTCGGAACGACCGACCCCGATTCGACCGTCCTCCTCGATTGGCGTACGGGTCGACGCATCTGGAGTCACAGCGGTCTTCCGTATGGCGGGTTCTTCGCTGAGCCGGCCGGTGAGCGGGTTGCTATCGGCCTGGGCTTCACGGGCGGCTCAGATATCGCCGACGTTTACATCGTGGCGCTTGATGGCTCGGCCGTACTTCTGCCGGCTCATGTGCGCGCCGCCCTTCAGTTTTAGCTCGCCAGCTCGCGTTTGCGCTGCTTGATGCGCTCGCCGGCGTCCAGCACGCGCTTTCGCATCCGGATCCCTTTCGGCGTCACCTCGACCAGCTCGTCATCCTCGATGAAGTCGAGGCACTCCTCGAGTGACATCTCGCGCGCCGGCACCAGCTTGACGGTCGCGTCCTCGGTCGAGGCGCGCATGTTCGTCTTTTGCTTCTGCTTGGTGGCGTTGACGTCGATATCGCCGCCGCGACGGTTGAGGCCGATGATCATGCCCTCGTAAACCTGGGTGCCGGGGCCGATAAACGGCTGACCACGTTCCTGCACGCCCTGCAAGCCGTAGGCAACGGCCATCCCGGTCTGGCTCGCGGTTAGCACCCCGTTGCGCGTCCTCGGCGGTAGCGTCCGCCACCGCTCCCAGCCCACCAGCCGGGTTGACATGACGCCCGTCCCTCGGGTCAGCGTAAGGATCAGGCTGCGCAGGCCGATCAACGCCCGCGTTGGCGCCAGGTAGGTCAGCCGGGCTCCGCTGCCGGCATCGGTTCGCATCGTCTGCAGCTGCGCCCCACGGGAGCCGAGCGCCTCGGTAATCGCGCCCACCGAGTCGAGGCTGCAGTCGATGATGCACTCCTCCACCGGTTCGTTTCGCTGGCCGTCGATCTCGCGCGTGATGACCGCGGGGCGCGACACCTCGAACTCGTAACCCTCGCGCCGCATGGTCTCGATCAGGATCGCCAGGTGCAGCTCGCCCCGGCCGCTGACCTCGAAGATGTCGGCCGTTGCCCCGTCGGCGACTTTGAGCGCCACATTGGTTTGCAATTCGCGCTCCAACCGCGCGCGGAGCTGGCGCGAGGTGCTGCTGGTGGTCGCCTCACGACCGGCGAAGGGCGACTGGTTGACAGAGAATTGCATCCGTAGGGTCGGCTCACTGACCTCCAGCCGCGGCAAGGGTTCCGGATGCTCGGGGTCCGCCACGGTGTCGCCGACCGCGATGTCGGGCAGGCCTGAGATATACACGATCTCACCTGCCGACGCGGATTCGGCAGGCCGCCGCTGCAGGGCTTCGACCGTCAGCAGCGTGGTGATCTTCTGGCGGGGGCCGATGCCGCTTTCGCTGCAGCGGACCACGTCCTGGCCCGGCCGGATGGTGCCTCGGGTGATCCGGCCAATCGCCAGCCGGCCGATGTGATTGTCGTGATCGAGGTTGCTCACCAGCAGTTGCAACGGACCGTCGCGATCCCCGAGCGGCGGCGGAATGTAGGTCAGCAGCGCATCGAGCAGCGGCTCAAGGGTCGTTCCCGGGTGGCGCAGATCCACCGTCGCCGTCCCCGTGCGCGCGTTGGTGTAGATGACCGGCGCGCTTAGCTGCTCGGAATTTTTGGCCAGCTCGAGCAGCAGGTCATGGGTCGCCTCCACGGTCTCCGCCGGCCGCGCGTTGACGCGGTCGATCTTGTTGACGACGATGATCGGCATCAGACCGAGCTCGAGGGCCTGCCGGAGCACGACCCGGGTTTGCGGCATCGGACCTTCCAGCGCGTCGACCAGCAGCAGGCAGCCCTCCGCCATGCCGAGCACTCGCTCGACCTCGCCGCCGAAGTCGGCATGACCTGGCGTGTCGATGATGTTGATCTTGACGCCGTGATACCGAATCGAGGTGGTCTTGGCCAGGATGGTAATGCCCTTCTCTCGCTCCAGGACGTTCGAGTCCATGATCAGCTCGCCCACCTGCTCGTGGGCCGCAAACACGTGCGACTGCTTCAGGAGCGCATCGACCAGCGTGGTCTTGCCATGATCCACGTGCGCGATGATCGCGACGTTGCGCAGGTCATCCCGACGAGTGGACTTCATTCGTGCTGAGCCTCGCGCAGCTCTCGGTCGATCTCGGCCTGGTCGCGCTCGGTGCTGGAAGCAGCGCGATCGATCCTTACGCGCTGCCGATCCAGAC
>Ga0209220_1000494_pt1 | contig 13191 bp, 16 predicted proteins | sample BlaSpr_A8_OM3_M3_FD_187984 | JGI IMG/M metagenome (GOLD analysis project Ga0209220, IMG submission 187984) | Forest soil microbial communities from Thunder Bay, Ontario, Canada - Black Spruce, Ontario site 2_A8_OM3_M3 (SPAdes) (version 2) | ecosystem: Environmental > Terrestrial > Soil > Boreal... | reverse complement strand
TCGGGCGGCGCTCAGGGAATTCAAGCTGATCGCGAAGTATCTGTGACGCGGGACCCGCGAGAGCGGGTCGAGTCTAGCCATTAGCCGAATGGGGATGCTGAACTTCCACGGTGACATGGGACAAATCGGCGAATTTGGCCAGTCTCTGCCGGTAATGCGCCGCCTCGTGTGCTCCGGAAGTTGTGACCGAGACGATGGCGCCGAGATGCCCCGGCCCGAGCCGCCAAAGATGCAGGTCGGTGACTTGATCCCCCTCGCTTTCGATCACGGTACGGACTCTCTCGGCCATGCGCGGATCCGGCGTGCGATCGAGCAGGATGCCGCCGGTATCGCGCAGCAACCCGAACGACCAGTTGGCGATAACCAGCGCGCCGATCAAGCCGGCAACGGGGTCCATCCAGAGCCAGCCGAACGTGCGCGCCAATAGCAGCCCGACAATCACCAGAACGGATACCGCGGCATCGGCCATCACATGAATGACGGCGGCCCGCATATTGTTGTCGCGGTGATGCGCGCCGTGCGCGGCCTCGTGATCGTGCTCTTCGAATTCCAGTTCGCGTTCATGTCGTTGGCCCTCTTGCACCAGGTAAATTTTGGCGAGGAAGGCATGCGGTTCCGGAATCTCGTCGCGCGACTCCAGATATCCGCCCCGGTCTTCGAAGGTGAATAGCTGTCGGCTGCCGTCCGGCCTGATGGTCTCGGCGGTGACATCGGAAGCACCGGGCAAAACACCCATAGCTGCGCTGACGCGAAAGCGGGGCGGTACGTTGTCTTCAAAGACCTCGATTTCCAGAAGGCGGCGGCCCAATTCGACGCGTCGCGGTTCCTCGCCATGATCATCGTCGTGACCATGAGAGTGACCATGGCTGTGACCGTGATGATGCCCGCCGGACAACAACCATGCGCTCGCGACATTGACCGCCAAACCAAGGGCGGCAATCGGGATCGCCTCGTTGAAGCTGATGGCAACCGGGTTGAGCAGGCGCGATACGGCTTCATAGGCGATCAGCAGGGCAATCATCGCCAGAACGATGGCGCTGGAGTATCCCGCCAGATCGCCGAATTTGCCGGTACCGAACGTGAAATTGCGATCGTTGGCATATTTGCGGGCATAGGTATAAGCCAACGCGGCCAGCAGCAGCGCGCCGGCATGCGTCGACATGTGCAATCCGTCGGCAATCAGGGCCAGGGACCCGAACAGGGCACCACCAATGATTTCGGCGATCATCATGATGCTGCAAAGGATGATCACTGCCCAGGTTCGGCGCTCCGCCTTGTCGTGGTCCTTGCCGAGGAACACATGATCGTGCGGCGGAAAGTGAAAGATGGTTTCTGCATCGGTCATGGCGTGCTCTCACTTCAAATAGGTATGGACCACTTCGATGAGCTGATCCGCCGCGTCGGCGTTAAGCGCACCCGGATTCTTCTCGGGGTCGACGAGATGGGTGCGGATGTGGTCTTCGACCACTTCGGCCATCAGGCCTGCGACGCCGCCGCGAATGCCGGCAATCATATGCATGATGCGCTCGCATCCGGCTTCCTCAGCCAGCGCCCGCTCGATCGCTTCGAGCTGGCCGCGAATGCGGCCAACGCGGGCCAGCAGTTTTTTCTTTTCTCTGATCGTATGTGACATGGAGGGCCATATAGGGTACCCACCTATCCTATGTCAACCGCGGGCCGACGATCCATCGGGGATTAATGAAATCGTTCGGAAAAAGTTGACCCGCCCGGGGGGACAACCGGGCGGGTCGGGTGCGACACGGGGTGGATGAGGCGCCCGTGCCGGACGCAGGATCCACGATCAGAGCGTTTTCGAGCGAAAGCCTGCCCCGGACTCGATCCGGGGTGGATACCGTTTCGCGTGAAGAAAACGCGTCAAACAGAAATCCATTCAGTCGATCGTCAGTAGTAGTTGCAGGTACGAACGCGGCCCATGTAGTTGCCGTAGGCGTCGAACTGACGAACCCAGCCGCAGCGGCGATAACCGCCATAGTAATAGCCGTCGTTCGCAGCGATCGCGCTGCCGACTACGGCGGCGCCGAGGAGACCGGCCCCGATACCCCAGCCGAGGCCGGAGCCGCCGGCTTGTGCCTGGGTGGTGGTGGAAGCGAGGCTGCCGGTGACGGCAAGCGTAGCAAGAGCGAGGGCCGCAATTTTGGTTTTGATCGACATGAGAAACTCCATCCGGTTGAGAGCGGGCCCGTTTTGGCCGCTTGCCCAGTTGGACGGAGCGTCTTCGAATCCGGTTCGATTTCGTGTGCACGAAATTCCGGGGACGGTGATTTTTTAGTTATCACAGATAGTTAGGTTGGGCGGCGTCAGGTCTTAGGGCCGTTTGAAAACGTTTCCGGATCAAATTTATCGACGTCAGCGAGCAATTGGCAGAACGCGCGTGCGCCGTGATTGAGCAGAGTTTCGCCTTTCTCCGCGGAGGCCTGCGTGGCATCGCCCACAGCGCCGCTGGAGTGAAGGTCCTGGGCCTGCCAGGCAAACGGGGCCGGCCGGTGCGCCGAAAGCCAGCGATAGTCTTTTTCCATCGCGATACCGGTGGAACGAAAATCGGCGATTTTTTCGTTACGAACATGCTGCTTGTATCGCGCCAGCATGATCGATGTCTCGACCGCGCCGCCATGGATGCCATGACGCAATTCTTCCGCCGAAAATAATCCCTCCGGCGCACTGAGGCGGGACCATGCCGTGGTGACAGCGAGAAGTCCGCATCTCGCGCGCAGATCCTGCGCCACCAGCGTCATCGCCGCGCTGTTGCCGCCGTGGCTGGTGACCATGACCAGCTTTTTGATGCCCGCGCGGGCCACACTTTCACCAAGCGCCATCCAGGTCTTCAGCGCGATGTCCGTCGGCAGCGTCAGCGTGCCGGGATAGCCGATGTGCTCGGTGGAAATTCCGACCGGCTGCAGCGGAAGGAACGTCGCCGGAATATTGTCGGGCAAAAGCTCGCGCACCCGCGCAAGATAGGCCTGCGCGATCATGACGTCGGTGCCGACAGGCAAATGCGGACCGTGCTGTTCGGTGGCCGCCAGCGGCAAGACCGCAATCCATCGCGCCGTGGTGGCCCCGGAAACGTCGGGCCAATGGATCTCGGTCCAGTCGCGGGGAGGGAGGAAAGAAGTCATCGAGCGAAATGTTTCTTTAAGTGGATTTGCAAGGTAGTTTGTGTTCATGCGAAGGGACGCAACCAGCGTCCAATGCCTCCTATCATGGGCCAGAATGATCGACGGAGTCCAATCATGAACCCGGCTATTTTGCCGCGAGCGTTAACAGTTGCCCTCGCGGCGGTTCTTATGGCCATCGCGCCCGCAAGCGCCCAAACGCTGGACAAGGTCTCGTTCGGAACCAACTGGGTGCCCGAAGCCGAGCACGGCGGATTTTTCCAGGCGCTGGCCGACGGCACCTACAAGAAATACGGGCTCGACGTCACCATCGTGCCCGGCGGCCCGAACGACAATAATCGCATGCTGCTGATTGCCGGCAAGCTCGACTTCTTCATGGCTGCGAACACGTTGATGTCGCTCGATGCGGTCGCCAACAACGTGCCGGTGGTGACGGTTGCCGCCATCTTCCAGAAGGATCCGCAGGTTTTCCTGACCCATCCGGAATCGAAAATCACCAAACTCGAGGACCTCAAGCCGCTGACGCTGTTCGTGTCCAAGGAAGGGATTTCAAGCTATTTCCAATGGCTGAAATCCGAATATGGCTTCAGCGAGGAGAAGGTCAGGCCTTACACGTTCAACCCGCAGCCGTTTATCGCCGACAAGCAAAGCGCGATGCAGGGTTATGTCACCTCGGAGCCGTTCGCGATCGAGAAAGCAGCCAAGTTCAAGCCGGGGATCATCCTGCTGGCGGATTACGGTTTCAACACCTACTCCACCTTGATCGAGACCCGCCGCGAACTCACCGACAAGAAGCCGGATCTGGTTCAGCGCTTCGTCGACGCCTCTGTTATCGGCTGGTACCATTACCTTTACGGCGACAACGCGCCAGCCAACGCGCTGATCAAGAAGCTCAATCCGGAAATGACCGACGAACTGCTGGCCTATTCGCTGGCCAAGATGAAGGAATATGGCATCGTCGATTCCGGCGACACCTTGCACGACGGTATTGGCGCCATGACCGACGCTCGCGCCGCAAGCTTCTTCGACAAAATCGTGCGCGCCGGCGTGGTCCGCCCCGATATCGACTTCCGCAAGGCTTACACGCTTCGCTTTATCAACAAGGCTGTCGGTCTCGATCTGCGGCCGAAGAACTAGGACGGCGTGATGGCCGAGCCCGCAACCTCATCCGAAACGGGTTCCGGCACGGCTAGCCTCGCGGTGAGCCTGCACGGGGTCACCAAGGTCTATGACAGCGGCGTCGCGGCGCTGGGGCCGCTGGATCTTGACGTCGGCAAAGGCGAGTTCGTGTCCCTGCTTGGGCCATCGGGTTGCGGAAAGTCGACGGCGCTGCGCCTGATCGCCGGCCTCAACGCACCGACATCCGGCACCGTCGGCGTCTCTCATCGCGCCGGTCAGGCGCGCGCTGGCCATTCGATCGGCCTTGTGTTTCAGGAGCCGACGCTGATGCCATGGACCACCGTCCGCGAAAATGTGCAATTGCCGCTAAAACTGGCGCATGCGCCAACGGCCGAGGCGAACGCGCGCGTCCACGCGGCGTTGACGCAGGTAGGGCTTTCTGATTTTGCCGACGCATTCCCACGCGAATTATCGGGGGGCATGAAGATGCGGGTCTCGCTCGCGCGCGCATTGGTCACCGATCCGGATATCCTTTTAATGGATGAGCCGTTTGCCGCGCTCGATGAGATCACCCGTTTTCGCCTCAACAACGATCTGCTCTCGCTGTGGCGCAATTTGCGAAAGACCGTCATCTTCGTTACCCATTCGGTGTTCGAGTCGGTGTATTTGTCGCAACGGGTGATCGTGATGACACAGCGGCCCGGACGCCTGAGCGCCGAGGTACGCATCGATGCGAGCGAACCGCGAGGAGAGGATTTTCGAACCTCCGCCGATTATGCCGCCTATTGCCGCGAGGTTTCGCACGCCCTGGCGCCGTTGCAATCCGGGCAGCCCGGTTCATGAGTTCTTTGCAGACGCCGCCATTATCCGCCGAGCAGGCAACGCCTGACAGCCGCACCCTGCGCCTTATCCGAATCCTGCTTCCCATCGTGGTGTTGGCTGCGGGCATCGCGATATGGGCGCTCGTGGTGCGCCTCAACAATATTCCGCCCTATGTGCTGCCGGGACCGGGCGCGGTGTTTCGGACGCTCGTCAGCGATTGGCCGGTGTTGTCGCAATCGCTGCTGACCACGCTGCTGACGACGCTCGAAGGGTTTATTGCCGCCGCCGTCGGCGGCATCGCGCTGGCGCTGCTGTTCAATCAATCGAAATGGCTGGAATATTCGCTGTTCCCCTATGCGGTGATCCTGCAGGTCACGCCGGTGATCGCGATCGCGCCGCTGCTGTTGATTTACCTGCCGCAGCAGACCGCGGTCATTGTCTGCGCCTGGATCGTCGGATTCTTTCCGGTGCTGTCCAACACCACGCTTGGTCTGAATTCCGTGGATCGCAATCTGGCGGGCCTGTTCAGGCTTTACGGGGCGTCGCGGATGCAGACCCTGCGTTATCTCAAATTGCCTTCCGCCCTGCCATTCATCCTCGGCGGATTGCGGATTGCAGGCGGCCTGTCGTTGATCGGCGCCGTGGTCGCCGAGATCGCGGCGGGCTCCGCGGGTGCCGGATCCGGTCTGGCCTATCGAATCGCGGAATCCGGTTACCGCCTCAACATCCCCAGGATGTTCGCGGCGTTGCTGTTGCTCTCGGCCGCCGGAATTGTCATCTATGGGCTGCTGGCGGTAACGTCGCATCTGGTGTTGCGGCGCTGGCACGAGAGCGCGCTTGGAAAGGAAAACTGATGGTTGGCGGGAACATTTCTTCCGATAAGATCGATTTGCTGATCTATGGGCCGAGCAAGCCGATCGTCGACAACGGCTTTTCCGACCAGTTCGTGCTGCATAGTTTTGAAACCCAGGCTGACCTTGAGCGATTGACACCGGCGGTAGCGGAGAAAATCCGCGGGGCCGCGGTCACCTACAACTCGGTACGGGGCGACAGCACGACGCTGTCGCGCTTTCCGAAGCTCGAAATCGTCTCCACTTTCGGCGTCGGCTACGATCACATCGATGCCAATTTCGCGCGCGACCACAACATCGTCGTCACCAACACGCCGGATGTCCTGACCGAAGAGGTGGCGGACATCGCGATGGGGCTTTTGATCGCGACCTTGCGCGAGTTCATCAAGGCCGACCGATACTTGCGTTCCGGTCTCTGGATGACGCAAAATTTTCCCTTGAGCGTCGGCTCGCTCAGGGATCGCAAGGTCGGGATGGTCGGCATGGGCCGGATCGGCCAGGCGATCGGGCGCAGGCTCGATGCCTCGCGCGTTCCCGTGGTCTATCATTCGCGCAATCCGGCTGATGGTGTGTCTTACAAGCATTATCCTGACCTGATCGAGATGGCGAAGGCGGTCGATACGCTGATCGTGATTGTCCCTGGCGGCGCTTCGACGGCGAAAATGATCAATGCCGATGTCTTGAAGGCGCTCGGGCCGCGCGGCGTGATCATCAACGTGGCGCGCGGCTCGGTGGTCGATGAGCCGGCCCTGATATCAGCGCTGAAGTCGGGCACCATTCTGGCCGCCGGGCTTGATGTGTTCACCAACGAGCCGGCCGTGCCGGATGAATTGCGCACCATGCAGAACGTGGTGCTGCTTCCGCACATCGGCTCCGCGTCGGTAGTGACGCGAAATGCCATGGATCAGCTGGTGGTCGACAATCTGAAAGTCTGGTTCGCCGGGAAGGCTCCGCTGACGCCGGTTGCGGAGACCCCTGTGAAGGGCCGCTGATGACAGGCCGCCTTGGCATTGCGCTTGCGGCGCTTTTGGCACTGCTGGCCGGCGGATCGCCGGTTCGGGCGCAGGATGCCTCGACCTTGAAAAAAGACATGGTCGGTCAGTGGGAGCTTTCCACCACCGAACGCAGCAAGACCTGTGTCGTTACACTGAAGAGCGATTCGACGCCGCAGGGCCTCAAGCTCGAGCTCGAGCCCGGTTGTGGGGCGGCGCTGCCCTTCACCAAAGACATCACGGCGTGGAATATCAAAGGGCTCGACATCGTGCGGCTGCAGGATGCCGCGGGTCAGCCTGTGATCGACTTTACCGAAGTCGAGAGCGGGATTTTCGAGGGCCTGAGACAAGGCGAAGGCATCTACATCCTGCAGAATCTCGCCGCCGCGCGCTCGCTGGCAAAATCGATGGACCAGATGATCGGCGACTGGGCGATGGTTCGCGGCAATGGCCAATCGATCTGCGGCCTGACCCTGACCAACACCGAGGCGACGCCGGACAATTTCCAGGTCTTCCTCAAGCCGCGCTGCGATCCGGCGGTCGCAGCGTTTGCGCCGACGGTGTGGCGGCTGGAGCGTGGCGAGTTGCTGCTGATGTCGCAAGGCGGCGAGGTCTGGCGCTTCCAGGCCGACGACAATGCGCAGTGGCGGCGGGTGCCTGACAGCGCCGATCCGCTGATCATGCTGCGGCAGTAAGGCGCGTCGTCAATCGGCGCGGCCGGTGAAGGTCAGGGTGCAACCAGCCGCACCAGCGACTTATCGATCAGCCGCTCAAGGCTGATTTGCGCGATGTCGCTCGCGCTCATCACCGGCAGCCGGCCCTTGACAAGCGTCCGTCTGAATCTCGCTTGACCATAACATATTTCTTATATAATATATTTGTTATGAAAGAGCCTTCCCAAGCGCCGACCCTGAATGCCGCCTTCCTGGCGCTGTCCGATCCGACGCGCCGGGCGATCCTGGCGCGGCTGAGCCTGGGCGAAGCGACAGTGATGCAGCTGGCGGAGCCGTTCGAGATGACCCAACCCGCGGTCTCGCGGCATCTGAAAGTGCTCGAAGGCGCGGGACTAATTACCCGCAGGGCGGAGGGCACGAAGCGGCCCTGCCGGCTGTCCAAAGCCGGTCTCGACGCGGTCGATCAATGGCTGGCGATGCTGCGCGATGCCTTGTCGAAGAACTACGACAGGCTCGACCAGTTGCTGGTGACCATGAAGTCCGAAGAATGAAGAGGAAATGTCGTGAGTAAAATGACGATCAAGACCGAAGGTGATCGCTTTGTTGTGGTGACCCGCCGCTTCGCCGCGAAGCCCGAAGCCGTGTACCGCGCACATACGGAGCCTACTCTGATCCAGAAATGGATGCTGGGTCCGGAGGGCTGGACGATGCCGGTCTGCATCAGCGAGGCGCGGCCGGGTGGGAAGATCCGCTACGAGTGGACGATGCCTGCCGGCGGCGGCTTCTACCTGACCGGCGAATATCTGGAACTGGAGCCGTGCAGCCGGATCGTCCACGTCGAGCGGATGCATCTTCCGGACCCGACGCCTGACAACCACGTGGAAACGCGGTTCGAACCGGACGAGGGTGGCACGCTGATGACGATGCGCATGACCCTGCCCGACGCCGAAACGCGGTCTCGGATGCTCGCGTCCGGCATGGAATACGGCATGGAAGCCAGCTACGTCCGGCTGGATGGCATGATCTAGGCCAATTACAGTGGGCGTCCCGCGCAAGTTGCGCGAAGGATTGCGTAACCGATACCGCGGGGACGCGAACCCTCTTTCGGCAGTCCGCATCAAGACATGGGCGACGCAATTTTATGCAAAGCGCATGTCGATCCGCCCAGGGCTGGTTCGTCGACTTAATTAGCGAGACAGTTCCGCTGCGCTGGCGTCCGCGGCTCGCCTCAGAAGGAGTTCTCAGATGCGCTTCATGTTCATAGTCAAATCTGCCCACAATGGGCCTCCGACACCGCAAATCCTGGAGGCGATGCACAAGCTCGCCGACCGGGAGATCAAGGCCGGCCGCATGCTCGACAATGGCGGGCTGATGCCGCTCGCCATGGGCGCGCAAGTGCGGATAACGGACGGAAAGCTCAGTGTCGTCGACGGCCCTTTCGTGGAGGCCAAGGAGGTCATCGGCGGTTACGCGATCTTCGAACTGCCGGGCAAGGAGGAGGCCCTGGCGTCGGCGAAGGAGTTCATGCAGCTCCACAAGGACTTTTTCCCCGGCTGGGAGGGGACGTGCGAGCTTCGCACGTTCGCAGAGCGGCCTTGAGGCGAGGGCCCTGCCCACACTGTCGGCGGCCATGACGGCCGCCGACGTCCATCGCACGATCCTGGCGGTCTGGCGGATCGAGCAGCCGCGGCTGATCACGAGCCTTTCGCGGATGCTGCGCGACGTGCCGCTGGCCGAAGATTTGACGCAGGAAGCCCTGCTTTCGGCCCTCGAGCATTGGCCCGCGGCCGGCGTTCCGGAAAAGCCCGGCGCATGGCTGATGGCGACGGCCAAGCGCCGGGCGCTGGATCATCTGCGCCGCGGCGCAATGCTCGTCCGCAAGCATGAGATGATCGCTCTCGACATGGACGGGGAGCAGCAGGCCATGCCCGATCTGGACGCAGCGCTCGACGACGACATCGGTGACGAGCTGCTGCGGCTCATCTTCACCGCCTGTCACCCGCTTTTGTCGCGTGAGGCCCGCGCGGCGCTGGCGTTGCGAATGATCTGCGGCCTGACGACCGAGGAGATCGCGCGGGCCTTCCTGCTGCCGGACGCGACCATCGCCCAGCGCATCGTGCGCGCCAAGCGGACGCTTTCGGAATCGGGGCTGGCTTACGAGACCCCGCGCGGGAAGGAACTCCCGGAGCGGCTCGCTTCGGTGCTGGAGGTCGTCTACCTCATTTTCAACGAAGGCTTCACCGCGGCGCGCGGCGTTGACTGGCTGCGTCCCCAGCTCTGCAATGAGGCGCTTCGCATCGGCCGCGTGCTCACCTCTATCGCGCCGTACGAGCCCGAAGCCCATGGCCTGCTCGCCTTGATGGAGCTGAACGCCTCGCGCACGGCGGCGCGCACCGATGCCGCCGGTGAACCGATCCTGATGCTGGAGCAGAACCGCGCGCTCTGGGACCAGCTCCAGATCCGGCGGGGGATGCAGGCGCTCGGGCGGGCGCGCGAACTCGGCGGAGCTGATGGCTTCTACGCCCTGCAGGCGGCCATTATCGCCTGCCACGCCCAGGCGATGACGGCTGATGATACCGACTGGCCGCGCATATCAGGGCTTTATGCGGAGCTCGCGAAGCTCGTGCGCTCGCCGATCATCGAACTCAACCGCGCGGTCGCCGTCGGCATGGCCGAGGGCCCGGAAGCGGCGCTGCCGATCGTGGACCGCCTCGTGCAGGAGCCCGCGCTCAAAGCCTATCATCTACTGGGAAGCGTTCGAGGCGACCTGCTCCACAAGCTCGGCCGCTACGAGGAAGCGCGCGCCGCCTTCGAAGCGGCCGCAGCGCTGGCGGGCAACAAGCGCGAGCAGGATTTGCTGAGGCGGCGCGCCGCCGAGGCGGCCGACGCAGCGATGTCATCATGATCCATGTGGCAACTCGATCACCGTGACATCAGGACCGGAATAGGCGCCTCTCTCAGCAACGTCCGCGTTACGCCTCCGAACACCATTTCGACGGAGCGGGCGTGGCTGTAGGCTCCAATGACGATCAGGTCCACGCCGTGATCCGCGGCATGCGACAGGATGATGTCGGCGACCGGAGAGCCTCGCGACGACACCTGCTCTACGTCGACGTGGACACCGTGACGCGCGAGATACAGGGCGATATCAGCGCCGGGCTCCTCACCGTGCCGGTCGGCTCGCTCGTTTGAATCGACAACCAAAAGTGTCACGGAATCAGCCGCGACAAGGAACGGCAGCGCATCTGCGACCGCGCGCCGAGCCTCACGACTGGCGTTCCAGCCGACCAGTATCTTGTTGCCGATGGGCTCGGATTTCCAGCCGCTCGGTACAACGAGAATTGGAGCTCCGCTCGCGAGCAGGAGCTTTTCGGGAGACAAGTAGCCCGGCAGCTCATGCAGCTCACGCTGCCCGATGACGACGAGATCGGAGTGAAGCGAGGACAGAATCAGATCTTCATCAGGTCCACCTCGGCGTATCACCCGGAATTCTGCACTGAGATCGCGCCTTGCGGAAATTGCCTCGAAGCGCCGGCGGACGGTGGCGGTCGCAGCTTCGTCGGCCGCCTTCTCCCAGGCGAGCGAGGCTCGGATTGCCTTCTCGCCAACCACATAATAATCGGTTCGATGCTCCGGGCGACCTGCAGATACCACGTGGATCCCGGCAAGGTGGGCACCGCATTGGTGGGCGAGTGTAGCTGCATAGTCGGCCCGCTTCTCTCCTTCGGGTGTCGCGTCGACGAATACGCCTATGTTTTTCAAAGTCATTGCATCTCTCCTATCGGCAACGCCCGACATGGGTCATGTGGCGGAGCGCAGCTTGGCGACACAGATCGGTTCAAAAGGGCGGTCGCGATGAGCCGGCTCAACGCCTGACGTGTGCAGACGTCGTGCCTGTCCCGGCAGAGCCGGATGACGTCCGGCTCCACCAGAGCGCAGGCGGCCGCCTTCACGCGCCGGGCTTCCTGCCCGGCATCGCCTTCGAGCCGGAACTCTCCGGATGCGCTCGCCTCAGTGAGGATCTCTGCGATGCGGCGAACGACCAGCGCATCGTAGTTGGAGTAGCAGGGCCATCGTTCCGCGGCGGCATCGGCGAGCAGCTCGCCGACCCGCGGCTCGGAATCAGAGAAGATGGTCAGAGCGGTGTTCAAGCCGGTGAGAAATCCATTGAGCCGATCTCGCGCCGAATGGCTGCTGCAGGCCGCGCAAGCAAGGGCCGTGCGTTCGGCCTCGCGCAGATAGTGAGACGCCAGAGCGTCGAGGATCGCGTCGCGGCTTGAGAAATAGCGATAGACGTTGGCGGCGGAAAAGCCGCACGCGTCCGCGACATCAGCCACCCTGATTTTGCGATGGCCGTAGATTCTGAGAAGCGTCTCCGTCTCGAGGAGGATCCGTGTGGCGTTGTCCTGAGGGTCACATCGCAAAGCACGGTACAGCCGTGGGCTCGCACCGGGCTTGCCCGTTGTCTCAGCCGCGGGCGGCACCGGGCATGTTGCCGACATGAGACGTCGACTTGACATCGCGACCTCCAATGATAATGTAATGTACGTTACGTTTTAGAAAAAGCAAGGGCGGCCATGGCGGCGACTGCGACAGGGCGGCGGACCAGACCGCGCGGTGAGATCCGACGCGCTCAAATTCTGGACGCCGCCGTCGAAGTCTTTCTGGAGAACGGCTACGGCGGCGCCACCATCGACCTCGTCGTCGAGCGCGCCGGGGCCTCCAAGGCCACCGTGTATTCGTTTTTCGGCGGCAAAGACGGCCTGTTCGCCGCGATCGTGGAGGAACGCGTCGAGCGCATCCTCTCTGCGTTCGGCGACCCCGAGGTCGCCGGCTCCGACGTCCTCTCTGCTCTCGCTCACATCGCGCGGCGCTACATGGAGGTCGTGATGGTTCCGGATGCCGTCGGTCTATACCGGCTGATCATCGCCGAGGGTGTCCGCTTCCCCGAATTGACGCGGACTTTCTTCCAACTCGGACCCGACCGCACCAATGCGCACCTTGCCGGCATGCTGTCGGCCTGGCGCGAGCGCGGCCTTATCCGCCTCGACGATCCGCAGCTCGCGGCGGTGCAGTTTTTCGACTCGGTCAGCGGTGACCTGCATCGGCGCGCGATGGCCGGCATCATCCCAAAGAACCTCCGCGCTGCGATCCAGCGCAGCATCGATCATGCGGTCAAGGTCTTTTGGAACGGCGTTAGGGTCGGCGACCGCCCGGCGTGAGGTGCAGGCATACGAGGGGTTCGTGCGGCCGAATGAATCGACCTGTGAAGTCTGCTTTGGAGCATTGGGCGGGCTTTGGCGAAATAGGCTGTTTTCTTCTTTTCAAATTCATATTTCTTCGCTGCACTCTTTTTCTTGCGCCGACGCGCTGCACGAACGGCAAAGAGCGTGGAGAGGAACTGAGATGAGCAAACATTTAAGGAGGATCTCCCATGGCTTGGCTCTTCCTGCTCGTTGCTGGCCTTTGCGAAATCGCCTGGGCGATCGGCCTCAAATACACGGAAGGATTCTCGCGCCTGTTACCCATGATCGGCACAGTCGCCGCCATGATGGCCAGTATTGGATGCCTCGGCCTGGCCCTTAAGTCGCTGCCGGTCGGT
>Ga0209220_1000491_pt1 | contig 13240 bp, 11 predicted proteins | sample BlaSpr_A8_OM3_M3_FD_187984 | JGI IMG/M metagenome (GOLD analysis project Ga0209220, IMG submission 187984) | Forest soil microbial communities from Thunder Bay, Ontario, Canada - Black Spruce, Ontario site 2_A8_OM3_M3 (SPAdes) (version 2) | ecosystem: Environmental > Terrestrial > Soil > Boreal... | reverse complement strand
GTCTCGCACGATGCGGGCTCCCATCTGAAGCACGAGATCGCCGTGCTGGTGCCCGAGCTCGTCGTTCACTGACTTGAAATGGTCGAAGTCGATGAGCAAGAGCGAGAGCGGGCTCGCCTCGCCGCCACGTTTGGCGAAGGCGGCGTCCAGGCGGCGGCGGAACTCTGTGACGTTGGCCAGGCCTGTCAGCCCGTCCGTCGTCGCTTCTTGCCGGCTGTGCTGATACCGCAGTGCGTTGGCCAATGTCACCGTCGAGCTTCCGGAAAGCGCGTTCACCGCGAAGAGGTCCTGGTTGGTAAAGCTTCCGGCGGACTGAGTGAGACTCGCCATCGCGGTGACGCCGTCGCCCGAGACGATCGGGACGACCAGCGCCTTGCCATCGGCGGCGAATACGGCCTCGCCGGTGCTCGCCGCCTGACGGAGCTGGTGCTCGTCCATCGGCTCGTCCTCTGGCGCTGGTGACAGATCTCCAGTTCGGTTGGCGCTCGCGACGACCGTGAAGCCTTCTTGCGACGAGAGGATCAGCCTGCCTCGCTGGGCGCTCGTCATCTGGACGGCATGGTCGATCAGCACTTCGAACACGTTCTTGATGTCGGTGGCGCCGCCGAGGGTCATGCTCAGCTCGCGGAGGGAGTCGGCCTGCGCGGCCCGCTCGACCGCAGAACGCCGTTCGCGCTCCAGCTCGCGGGTCATGTACCCGGTGGCGAGTGCGACGACGAGGAACAGGAATATCTTGCCGATCGTCGCGTTGGGGTCGACGTAGAAGTTGGCCGGGGTGAAGCTCCCGCCGACAAAAAGGTACAGGCCGGAGATCACGAGCGCGGAGACGAAGCTCGCTGTGGCGCCGAAACGCACGGCATTGGTGATCACAGCAAGGAACAGGGCAAGGAAGAAGGGGCTGCTGAATCCGTTCGACAGGTAGACGACCGTCGTCGCGAACAAGATGTCCAGCGACATCGTCGAGAGGCTGAACTGCTTGCCGGGCTGGTATCCCCTCACCAGAACCACGTTGACGCCGATGTTCATCGCGGCCCAAGCGGCGAGAACCACGTCGATCGTGACCTTGGCTTGCGCGTCGGTGTGAGGGTTGACGTTGTTGAGAACCCCCAGGACGATCAGGAACAGCCACCGGAAGACAACCGCGACGCGCTCGCCGACGCGCCGGCGGTCGGCGTCGAAAGTGGCATCGATGGCGAGGGCGCGAATGTCCTGCCACCGCCTGGAGTCGCGCGTGGTGCCGGGCTCTTTCTTCATGGTGCGACGCCGCCCAGCGCGGTAAAGCCCGCTAAATCTAGGCTACCGGCCTCTCGTGCGACTGAAAACAGCCTTAATTTTTGCGCAGTAAATCGCGCATCCCGTGGGCAAACGAAATGGCCCAGGTCCATTATTTCCGTTGGTGTTTCCCGCGCCCAGGTCGCTGACTCGGCGTTCCAGGCGCTTTTCGGCCGTCGAGTGGTGCCTCTGGGTCGCGTGTGTGTTGAGCGCGGCTGGTGGGGTGGTAGCGCTGGCGGTGCCGGCCGGAGGCATGAATCGGCTCCCTGGGGTGGCGCTTCCCCTTGCCGTGAGCGCCGCCGCCCAGGCGGCGAATGCCCTGACTCAGCGCAGGAGCGGCTCGTGGTCCGGATTGCTCTACGTGGCAGCCGCGCTCGCCATCCTGTACGCGGTGATTCTGGCTCTGTCCGTCCCCCTCCGACTGACCATCGAGGGCCACTGCCAACCTGCTCCGGCGGCGTGCCCCCTGGGGTTCGACGTGCCGATCACGGCCCGCGAGAATGTTGCTGTCTACGCAGCGGTGATCTGCGGGGGGCTTTCGCTGCTGACCAACTTTGTTGCCGCCGAGCTGAGATTCCGGCCCCGCAGGCGCCGAACATCGGATGGTGACGTTCCCGAGAAAACTCTCTGATTCGCTCACAAACTTTTTACATTTCAAGGGCTGAATCGCTGTTCGCAGAGGTACCATACGGAGTCGCTGATCGGCTAAACAGTTCCTGAATCTTTCCTAAAGCCCCATGCGAGTCACCACCGATCATTGCTACTCGCCGCGAACTCGAACTGAAGCCGACCGGCTTGAGCTGGATCTGCGCGCTCCGGAGAGCGAATTTCCAGCAAGAACCCGCGAATCGGGACGTTGCTCTCATCAGTCCCCGGCAATTTCTGGAGGTATCTGTGATCGGACCTTTTAACGGGCTCAAGGCGGCCCTGCGGCGCATCGCCCGCGGCGCCCGCAGCCAGCGCAGTCAGGCGCTGGTTGAGTTCGCTCTCGTGTCGCCGCTGTTCCTGCTCGTCCTCTTCACGGCGATCGACATCAGCCGCCTGCTGTATACGTACACCGCCGTTTCCTCCGCGGCTCGTGATGGCGCGCGGACGGCCTCTCTGAGCGGTGCCCAATTCAGTGACTGCCAGATCATTCAGGAAGTAGAGCTGGTCGGCCAGGGCTTCCCCGTGAAGATGGATCCCAACTCCATCGTCGGCAATTCGGATCCCAACAGCCCCAGTGGCGCGCTGCAGCCAACCACCCCGCCGCCCAACGTCGCTTATGCCTACATCTGGCCGGCCGTAGCCACCGCTGCACCGGCCGACAGCAACTGCAACACGACCACCCAGCGCGCGGTGTCGCCTTCGGTGAAGCACGTGGCCGTGGAGGTCCAGTATCACTTCACACCGCTGCTGCCGCTTGTCACGCAGTTCACCTCGAACATCATCGTCAAGACGATTTCGGTGGTCACGACTGAGTGATGTGGTACATGACCTCTCGCAAGCGACAGAGTGGTCAGCTGCTGCCAATCGCAGCGGCGGCGTTCCTCGTCATGTGCGCGCTGGCCGGCCTGGCGATCGACGCCAGCCGCGACTACCTGGACAAGCGCAACGCCCAAAACGCGGCCGACTTCGCCGTCCTGGCCGCGGCGAAGCAGATGTCCTTTTCGAGCAACTTGAACAACCCGATCGTCGCGAACTCTCCCGCAGTGCACGCGGCGCACGACTACGCTGCGAACAACGGCTTTTCCACCATCTACGGCAACGGCTGCGATTCGGTGGCTGGAGGCGGCTTCACCACGAGCTGGTTCGATGTGGTCGGGCTGCCGTGCAACGCCACCGCTGGATTCAACAGCAAGGTCAGCATCAACCAGCCTGCGATTGACCTACCGGGATCACCTGTAGCGGCGGCATGTAGGGGCGCTGGACAGTTCACATGTATTCAGGTGGTGATCACCAGTCGCATCGCCGAGCTGTTCACATCCGTCCTGGGGATCAACTTCGCCTACGTGACCGTGGGGGCCGCGGCTCAAACTGCGCTCCCGAGCTCCTCGTTTGACGCCCCACCGCCAAACGCGCTGACCATCTACCAGCCGCAGAGCGGCTGTACAGCCCCGGCACAATGCTTCGACGAAACGAAGCCGGTCGGGCGAACACAGCTTTCGTGCACCGGCGGCACGAACAACTGCCCAACCTTCTGGGTCAGGCCGAGCACCGCGCCCAAGATCTACGGCTACGACGGCTCTATCCTGACGCCCGCCGGTGACTACACCACGTTGCGGTCCAACGGCGACATGGTCATCCAGGACCGGACTACCATCTGCGACCCGTACAACGGCGTGGCCTGCGCGGCCAACGCTGTGAGAGGGCCGTCGGGTTTCGCCGTGCCGGCCGGCACCAAGCTTTACTGCTCGAAGTTCGGAGCGGGCGCTCTCAGCTTGACCCCGTGCACGACAACGGTCCCAGCAGGCCAAGCGGCGTCGAACGAGATCGACTCCAACCAAGCCGGTTGGTCCACACCGGGCTACTGGTACCCCACGGTCTCCCTCGCCGGGCTCAAGTCCTGTGGGTCGCTCGTCCTCAACGGACAGCCTATGTCCGGCCCATGTGCGGACCCGCAAGAGCCATACCTCATCGGGTCCGGAATCTATAGCTCCATCGTGATCAACCACGGAAACTACGAGTTCGATTCAGGCCTCTTCGACATCACTGGCAAGGCTCTAGTCAACGTGGCACCAGGACCCAATTACACCGCCACCGGGATCGACCACAGCCAGGAAGGCGCAGCCGACTTCGACCTGTGCCCTGCCGGCGGAGGGCCCCTTGCCTGTCCGAACCTCACGGCGGGAATCTGGATCGGCCACGGCGGCGGGAACTTCTCGGCGTACTCGGGGCCAACGCCCGGCTCGTGCACCAACGGAGTGGCCGGCAGCGGCGGCGGCGGCGGTGACGCGACCGTCATCAGCGGCAGCGGCGTCGTCTTCCGGTTCGAAGCCGGCTCTGGCGGCTTCGTCAGCACGAACGAGGTCAAAGGACTGTCGCTGGCAGGAGCCGGCGTCGGCGCGTTGGCCGCGGTGAGCGGAACGCCTCTTCTCTTCGACATGGAGAACAGCGGGTGGATCCACCTGGATTCGTCGCAAGGCGGCTCCGGCGTGCCGCCCAACACGATGAGCGGAATCATTTACCAGACGCCCAACGCTACCGGCGGAGGCGTCGAGTTCGACCCCAGCATGGCCGGCTTCAATGTCAGCGGAACGGAGCTGGCCGCGATCCAGGGCCAGATCCTCGCCTACAGCGTCACGATCTTCGGCTCCAGCGGCGGAACCATGGACTTCACCTCTGGCTACGGCGGCGGCTCCGTTCCAGGCATCGGGACCAGCGGTAGGAACGAGAACTCGATCATCACGAGCGTCGCGCTGACGGCCGGTGCGCCAGGTTATTCCGTGCTCACCGTGAACTACGCGGATGAGTGGATGATGGACGCCTACGACGTCTACGTGAAGCTGAACAACGGAAGCCCGCAGTTCTTCTCCCAGGGTATCTGGACCACGGTGCCAGGCCCCGGCACCCCGCTGCCGCCGCCCAACAACAACCCCGGCGACGCGTATCCGGCCTACCCAAGTGCCGGGACCCCGGGGGCATACCAGATCATCGGGGGTACCGACTGGAAGTACACCATTCCGGGTGGCAACGGCGCGACCATCGAAGTACAAGGCAACTGGACGTGGGGTCATGAGAACACCATCCCCAACGCTCAAACCAACAACAACACCGCCAAGCTGATCTACACGTTCCCGAACCCGGTGGGCAGCTATATATCCGCCACCATCTTCCTTCTCGACGGTGACCGCTGCGGCGACTACGCCTATGCCACCTACACGTTCAAGAGCACTGGCGGTCCTGGACCCGGACAGCAGAGCGTTGGCTCGGTGTCCCTGGTGCAGTGATGCAAGCGGAGCGACGGCCCGGACAACGCGTCCGCGAACGCGGCCAGGCCCTTGTCGAATTCGCTTTGATCGCGCCTGTCCTGATCGCGTTTGTGCTTCTCACCGTAGACGTGGGCAGGGCCTACTGGGAGGCGATCGACGCCGCTGGCGCCGCCCGGGCCGGGGCCCGAATGGGCATCATCTCTGATACGAGCGACATCGGCAGCGCCATTCGCGACGAACCCAACACGGGCATCCCGAACACTCTCGCCGCCTGGGGCTCGGAAGGGCCGGGAACGTCCTGGGGTACCTGTGGTGCGGCCGGTACGTGCGGCGATCCGAATGGCTGTGCCAACAGCTCCTTCAGCGGCAGCCAGATCGCCTGCTTTGCCATCCGCACCTGCGTCCTGTCCAATGGGGACCTCGGCAGCTGCACTTCGTTCAGCGCCTGGGGAGTACGCCCGTTGAGTGGCGGTCACGGCCTGCAGGTTGTGGTTGTCATCAAATTCACCGCCGTGACGCCTGTGGCGGGGCAGATCATCAACGGCGGCATTCTCTTCTTGAGGCAATCGTCGATCGCGAACGAGCTCTACTTCTAAGCCGCGCTTTAACCCCAGTCGGCCGCCTCGCGCTTCAGCTCCGGTCTCCCGCCCTCAGGCATCGCCCGGACCTGGTAGCCCAATGCCCGGAGCGCTTCATCGATCCACAAAAGGGCCATCTCTTCGGTGTTGGACCAGGCCTCGTAGGATGAGTCCAGCCGGCCGGTATCGATCACGACCCGGCCTGCCACCCTGAGCAATCGCTTCGCGAGGGGCGCGGCCTCAGGCACGCTCAGGACCAAATCTTCCAGAGCACGCGAGAGCATGAAGCAAGTGGAGTTGAATGTCTGCGCGTCGATCGGTTCGCGTCCCGCGAGCCGCTCGGCCAGCCCGGCCCTCAGATCGGTGGGGTCCATGCGCCGGGTTATCATTTCAGATGGCTGGGAGATGGATCTAACCGAACCTGTCTTGCTGACGCCCGAGGGGCTCGAGAAGCTCAAGCGCGACCTGGAGATCGCGTTGAAGCGGCGTGCCGAAGCCGGTGAACGCCTCAAAGAGGCGTTTCAGCCCGGCGACATCGAGGACAACCCTGAGTACGAGCAGGCAAAGGAAGAGGTCGGGATGCTCGACAGCCGGATCTACGAGCTGCAGGAGATGATCGGGCGCGCCCAGATCATCAAAGACACGCACTCGAGCGTGGCGCAGCCAGGCTCCACGATCGAGGTCGTCGACAACGAGGGCGACGTCGAGACCTACCACCTGGTCGGCGCGGTCGAGAGCGACCCCTCGGCGGGCCGCATTTCCGTGGAGTCGCCGGTGGGCCGGGCGCTGGTCGGCAAGAAAAAGGGCGACAAGATCACTGTGAGCGTGCCGGCCGGCTCGCTGACCCTCACCATCAAAGCGGTCAAGTAGCACCACGTCAGTCACGACGCCGGCTGCTACGTCGCAGGAGCTGAATCCCGAGGCGATCCCTGAACGCACCACGGTCGGAGTCTTCTTTCGCCAGGCCGCGCGTTATGGGAACAAACCCCTCATTCACTACCGGCGCGGGGACGAATGGCAGGTCGAGACGTGGGCGGACCTCCGGACGCACGTGCTGTCGGTCGCATCAGCGCTGATCGCCGCCGGGGTCAAGGCGCACGACTCGGTGGTCCTCATCTCGGAAAACCGGGTGGAGTGGGTGTACTGCGACTTTGCAATCCAGACCGTCGGGGCGGTCACGGTCCCCGTCTACCCGAACAGCCCGGCAGAGATGGCGCAGACCATCGCCGCGGACTCCGGGGCGACCTACGGGATCGCCTCAGACGCACTCCTGGCGGCGAAGCTCAAAGTGGGTGGAGCCCTGCGCGAGATTGCCACGATGGACGGCAAGGTCGCGGACTGGGTCCGCCAACCTGCGCCGAATCTGATTGAGATCGCCGCGCGCTCGAGCCGCCTGACGCCTGAGGACATCTGCACCATCGTCTACACATCGGGCACGACAGGCACGCCGAAAGGCGTGGAGCTGGCGCACCGCAACCTTGTCGACACTGCTCACGCCGCCGTTCGGGTGCACCCGATAACCGACCAGGATTCATCACTGTCGTGGCTGCCGCTCGCCCATGTCTTCGGGCGGATCAACGAAATGTTCGATGGGATGGTGTACGGCGGCGAAACATGGGTCTCAGCCGGATCCGACCACCTTGTCGAAGAGCTCCAGCACGTGAAGCCGACCGTGATGTGCAGCGCCCCACGGGTCTACGAAAAGATGTATGCCGCGGTGATGGCCCGCGTCCAGAAAGCGAGCCCTGCGAGGCGCGCGATTTTCAGGTGGGCTGTTGGCGCTGGCACTCGGTTTTCGCAAACTGATAAGCCCGGTCCAGTGCTTACGGCTCAGCGCCGCCTTGCGGATCGCCTCGTCCTCGCCGGGTTGCGCACACAGCTGACCGGCGGCCGAATGCGCTTTTTCATTAGCGGCGGGGCAGCCCTTGCACAAAACATCGAGGAGTTCTTCTGGGCGATCGGAGTGCCGATCCTCAACGGATGGGGATTGACCGAGACGTCATCCGGCGCGTGCTCCAACACCCTCCACGAGCACCGCTTTCTCACCGTTGGCAAACCACTTCCGGGAGTCGAGTTGAAGATCGCGGACGACGGCGAGATCCTTGTGAAGGGCATCGGCAACATGCTTGGCTACCACAACAACCCAGAGGCGACGGCGGAGGTGGTGAAGGACGGCTGGTTCTACACAGGTGACATCGGTGAGATCGACGCTGATGGTTTTCTCAAGATCACTGATCGGAAGAAATCGCTCTTCAAGACCTCCGGTGGAAAGTACATCGCCCCCGTTCAGCTTGAGCACGAATTGATGAGCGATCCCATCATCGAGCGGGCCGTCGTTGTCGGTGATGGACGGCCCTATGTCACTGCGCTCATCGTGCCCAACTGGCCATCCGCCCAAAGCCAGGGCCTGGCCGAACCGGAGCTCACCGCCCGCATCCAGCAGACCGTCGACAAGGTCAACTCGCGCGTCGGCCACTGGGAGACGGTCAAATACTTCACGCTGCTGCCAAAGGACTTCACGGAGAAAGACGGCGAGCTATCCCTGAAATTGGACATCAAGCGCAAAGTGATCCAGGAGCGCTACCGGGACCAGATCGAAGCGATGTACACGGGGAAAACGAAACCCTCGTAAATTGCTGGCATGGCCGGTTCGACCGACATGTCCGAGCTTCACCTGGCGCTGGATCGACTTCGCCCCCAGCTCTGCCACTGCGGGCTCAAGGGCGAATGCCTCGGGTGCAAAGGCATCGAGATGGTGCGCGCACAGGCCGAGGCTGTGGTCGCCGCCGCCAGCCAGCCGATCCTGATCCAGGTCGCGCAGGAGTCCTCGATGAAGGACATGACGACGCGGTTCCAGGCCATGTCCGAGCGCTTGATGTCCGACCCCGAGATCCGGCGGTCAGCGGAGCAGATGCAGGAGCGCCTGATGGCCGACCCGGAGACACGACAGCTCCTGGAGGAGCTGATGCGCCGCCTCGGCACCCCGCCCGAAGAACTGCCTTAGGTTCCGCCGCCCCGATCGAAGTGGGGGCGATCGCCGAAACGTGGCCATCAGCAGCGCGAGGTAGTTGCGGTCCCTGCGCCCGATGCCGAAGACTGCTGCCGCAGGCGAGATCAGGCCGCCGGCTTAGGTCGTCGCTGGGCTTGCCGGCGCCGTGGTCTTGCGTTTGATTGGCGTGTTCCACATCGGAATCGGGCCTTTCTGCAGCAGCTGCAGGATCGCCTGCTCCTGGGTCGGGGTCAGCTGCTTCTTGGTGACTGCGGTGTCGAGCAGCGGCTTGAGCTTGGCGATCAAGCGGGTGCGGAATTCGGCCTCTGCGACCGGTGGCTTTTGGGCGGCTGCGATCTGCGACAGCGACTTCCCGCTCGCGAGGTCGGTCTTCAGCTGCGCGTCGCTGATGCCGAGCGCTGAGGCAGCCGCGGCCATCAACTGCGGCGTGTAAGCCCCAATCCTGGCAGCCGGCCCAGGATCCGGAGCTTTGTTGAACCCGCCAAGGGCACACGGGGGCTGGCCCGTCAGCCTCTTTTTGATCGCATCCGCCTGGGCCTGGGTCAGAGTCCCATTCTTGACCTCGTCGGCGAGCGTCTCGCCAATGGCCTTCTGGACTGCTGCGTTCACCTGGGCTGAGTTCTTGCCCAGGTCGCTCGCGAGATGGGAGGTGAAGCTGCTGCACAGCGCAGAGGCAGTTGCCTGACTGATCGACGCGGATTCGGCCTGGGTAGGTTGCGTCGACGAACCGCGGAGGCCGACGTTCAGCCCGGCGGCAGAGGCGGTGACCAGCACCGCGGCGCCCGCGACGGCCACGCCGCCCACTGCGAAACCAACGACTCGGAGGTAGCGGAGCCTGGCCATGCGTGTAATCACGTTTCTAACTACACAACGCCGCGTGCCCGGGTTCATCATCCAGAACGTCAAGCTTTTGTAAGCCGTACGGCGCGCCGCTCTATATTCGCTGGATGGAGTCACCGCCCGGGTCGGGATGGTCCGGGAAGCATGCCGTCGAGCTCTACGTGCGGACCTACACGACCATGCTGCAAAGCTCGGGCGAGATCAAGATCGAGTCGCTCGTGCAGGCGCACCTGGGCATGGGCTCCGTTCTCCATCCCCTGGCGTCGCAACCGGAGAGCGACATGGGCGCGCTGATCTACACGGTCCGGCGCCTGCCGGAGGCGATCAGCCGGTGCCGGCACGTGGTGATGGGCCAGAGTCCGCAGGGTTTTCGTGCTGTGCTCAACGCGGACATCCTCACCTGGCAGGCGGTCAAGGCCCCGGCCCGGCGGCGCCGCTGGTACCACGATGGAAAGAACACGCTGGCCGTGCTCATCGCCTCGGCCTCGGACATCGACGACCTCGTCCCCACGCTGGTCGCATACCAGATCGAGTGGAACAAGCTGAATCGCGCCTTGCAGGACGTCGAGCTGTCGGACGAGCAGGCGCGCCAGGCGGCGGGCGCGACGGAGGATGACTGGCGCCGGCTGCACGAGGCCTGGGGAGACGCATTCGACTCCAACCTCGCCGCCATCAAGAAAGAGGAATGCCGGATCGTCCTGCGGTTGATCGGAGGGAGTCATCTCGGTTACGCACGGAACGCCAGCCGCTGGTGGCTTCCGATCGCAGCGGCCATGGATGAGATGGGCGCGCGCGACGCGCCGATCTATTTCGTCTCTTCCAATTCACACAGCCTCGTCAACGTCTTGACCGGAGTCGCCCGCCAATTCGAGAACGAGATCGTGGACTGGGTCGGGAGGCAGCACCCTGAGCTGGATGAGGAGCGGCGCAAGCTCGAGGCGGGCCACATCCGCGCGTCGCGCGACAACTGGCTGTACTACGGCGCGCGGCAGGTCTTCGACCAGCATCCGGACAGCGAGCGGATGCGCCGGCTGCGAGCCGAGATGGAGGCTGCCAACGGCGTGAGGCACATCGCGGCGCAGGGCACCGGAGTCGACTCGGCGACGCAGGTGTTCATGCTCTCCAAGCTCGACCCGAAAGCGATCGATCCTCGCGTCGGAGCGGTGGACGAGCAGCGGCTGCGCGCTTCCGACGCGTGCATCCTCAACGTCGACTATCCGCTCGGTCAGGCGGCCTACCACATCCTGCGTCAGGTCGCTGAGCAGGCCTCTTGGGTGAGGGGCCTCTACGTCCTCGGCAAGGCGGCAACACTCAACGCGGACGTGGGCGACGTCATGATCCCCAACGTCGTCCACAACGAGCATTCCGGCAACACGTACTGGCTCGCCAATTGCTTCACAGCCACGGACGTGCAGCCGAACCTCGTGTACGGTTCGGCGCTCGACAACCAGCGGGCGGTCACCGTGTTCGGTACGTTCCTGCAGAACCGCGACTACCTCGACTTCTACTACCACGGGCGCTACACGGTGGTCGAGATGGAGGCCGGGCCCTATCTCGACGCCTGCTACGAGATCGTGCAGCCTGACCGCTACCCCCTCGGCGAGAGCGTCAACATGGCGCAGATCAACTTCGACCTCGGGATCGTGCACTACGCATCCGACACTCCGTACACGCAGGCGCGCACGCTTGGCGCGCGCGGGCTCAGCTACCGAGGTATGGATTCGACGTACGCGTCAGCTATCGCGGTCGCGCGAAGGATCCTGCAGCGCGAGGGTGCTCTCCTCCAGAGCTGACGAACACCGCGTGCTCGTGGGGATGGTTGTGGTCACCGGCGCCGTGGTGAATCTCGCCGCACGGATGACAGCTCTCGACCTGGATCGTGGTGTGACCGATCGCGAACTTCGCGCATAAACGGGTCTCGAGGTCACGCACGACGTGCTCGGCATCGCCGAGCGGGCAATCGCCGACCACCACGTGGCAGCTCAGGGCCACTTCGTCTGATGACAGCGCCCATACGTGCAGGTCGTGCATGCTCGTCACCAACTCAGTGCCGGCAATCTCTTTGGTCACCGCGGCCAGGTCGATCTCGGCGGGCGTGCCCTCCATGAGCAGGTTGACCGTTTCGCGCACGATCCTCCACGCGCCGAACGCGATCAGGACCGCGATGCCCAGCGAGAGCAGAGGGTCGATGTAGAGCCAACCGGTCAGCAGGATCACCGCTCCGGCCACGACGACACCCACCGACGCACCGATGTCGCCAATCACATGCAGCAGTGCGGCGCGCACGTTCAAGCTTCGAGCCTCTCCTCGCAGGCCGAACGCAACATAGGCGTTGATGGCGATGCCGACCAGCGCCGCGACGATGACGATGCCGCCCTGGACCGGTTCCGGGTGGGCGAGCCTTTGAATCGCCTCGTAGGCGATCACCAGCACGATCACGATCAGGGTCACGGCATTGACCAGAGCCGCGAGGATGCTGACGCGGTGGTAGCCGTAGCTGCGCCGAGCGTCGGCGGGACGGTTCGCTTGCGAGACCGCGAACCAGGCCAGGCCGAGGGCGAAGACGTCGGTCAGGACGTGGCCGGCGTCTGAGAGCAGCGCCAGGGAGTGGGAAACCAGCCCACCGGCGAGCTCAACCGCGAGCACCACGCACGTGAGCGCAAGCGCGACCTTGAGCACGGATCCGCGCGATCTCACCTCGTCCATGAACTCATCCTACCCACGGGGCTAAACGTTCTACCGCCACCAATCATTGCCCCTGTCGAGATAGGCCAGGAGCATCCCCTGGCGCACTCCGGCATGGCTGACGTGAAGCAGCGCCAGGCCGTACCAGTCCAGCAGCAGGAGAAGCACCTCCACCCCGGCCCGCATCGCTTTCACACGGCTGGCAGGCAGCTGGACCTGGGTCGCCACCTCGGACGCCCGCCCGCGGTCGAGCCGGGCCTCGCACGTGAGCAGATCGGCGGTGGTCAGAACGTGCGGCGGATTGCGGCGAGCCAGGACCTGGGGCAGGTTGCCGGCCGTGCCTCCTGTCGCAATCAGCCTCTCGACCTCGGCGTCTGGAGCATGCGCCAGCTCGCGCAGAGCAGCCTTGCGCAGGCGAGCGCGTTCCTCCGGTTTCGGCGGGTCCGACAGGTAAGCGCCGGCCAGGACCCCGGAGCCGATCGGCAAGCTCGCCCACCGGAGCATCTCGTGCCCGCGAGCGATCACGACCTCCGTCGACCCGCCTCCCAGGTCGACCATCACCCACTCGCGTCGTGCCGCATGCCGGCTGGCCACACCGAGGAAGCTCAGCTCTGCCTCCCTCTGCGTGGAGATGATGCGAACCGGCGCGCCGATGGCTTCGCCCGCCTCGCGCAGGAAGACGTCCCTATCCAGCGCCTGCCGGACCGCCTCCGTCGCGCCGGCGATGAGCACCTCGAAGTTATGGCTGCGTGCCTTCGCGACGACCGAGCGGAGGGCGCGGATCGCGGGTTTTGCCGCCGCGCCGATCTTTCCGGTCTTGGCCACCTGCACGCCCAGCTCCGGCATCTCGACGTAGTGCGCAACGTCCTCGAGCTTGCCGCGAACCACGTCAGCCACCAAGGAATGCACGGTGTTGCTCCCGATATCGACCGCGGCAAGTCGCA
>Ga0209220_1000490_pt1 | contig 13240 bp, 14 predicted proteins | sample BlaSpr_A8_OM3_M3_FD_187984 | JGI IMG/M metagenome (GOLD analysis project Ga0209220, IMG submission 187984) | Forest soil microbial communities from Thunder Bay, Ontario, Canada - Black Spruce, Ontario site 2_A8_OM3_M3 (SPAdes) (version 2) | ecosystem: Environmental > Terrestrial > Soil > Boreal... | reverse complement strand
CTTCTTCGAGGCGTACGGCGCGCTCGCGGGCGCGGCCGGCATTCCGGTCCTCGAGAAGATTCTCGTGGCCAAGGGTGGCCTGCTCGCCCGCAAAGAGGATCCGGAAACGCGCGCCTGCGCGGCCATGGCGCTCGGAAAGATCCGCGCGCCCGCCGCGCGCGACGTCCTCCAGAAGGTCATGCAGGACAAGGAAGCGCTGGTGCGCAACGCCGTGAGCCGGGCGCTGCGTGAGGTCGGCGGAACAGGGGGGGCAGCAGCATGAGCGCGCCCGGCGGCAAGCGGCCCTCGATGATGGAGACCGTCCAGACGACGGACGGGTTCCTGCGCCACGCGGGACGAGACTTCCTCGTCGTGCTGTACACGGCGTTCCGGTCGCTCAAGCTCTACCCGATCGAGAACGCACAGGTACAGAAGGCCCTGGACGACCTCGCCGCCACCACCAAGCAGCTGCTGGACGTGGAGCGGGAGGTCGAGATCCGCATGCAGGGCGAGTTCATCTTCGTGAACTCGACGCGCTTGCGACTCGATCTCGACAACTACGCGTCGTTCTCGCACATCCTCAATGTGTTCCGCCAGTGCGGTATCGGGGCGGTGCGCGTGGACGAGGGCGTGGATCGCCGCCAGCTCCAGATCTTCGTATCGCTGCTGCTCGCCTATGCCGCCAAGGAAGCGAACCCCAATAAGCTGTTCGAGGTGTCGCAGAAGCTGATCGACGGCGGCGTGTCGTTCATCGGCGTGGAGCCGCCGCTCGAGGCTGAAGAAGACGTCGAGGAGGAAGAGCGGCAGAAGGAAGCCGCCAAGCGCACGTACGCCCGGTCGGTCGCGGTGACCAAGGAGGTCATCAACAGCATCCGGATGGGGCGTACCGCCAACGTGAAGAAGGTCAAACGCGCGGTCCAAGCGATCGTCGACCAGGTCTTGAACAACGAATCGTCGCTCGTCGGCCTGACGACGCTGCGCGACTACGATGAGTACACATTCACGCACTCGGTGAACGTGTGCATCTTCTCCGTCGCCCTGGGCCGCAAGCTCGCCCTCACGAAGCTGCAGCTCTACGATCTCGGCATGGCGGCGCTGTTCCACGACGTCGGGAAATCGCGAGTGCCGCTGGAGGTGCTCAACAAGGAGGGCGGCCTCTCCGACGAGGAGTGGCGCATCATCCAGGCCCATCCCTGGCTCGGCGTGCTGACGCTGTTCGGGCTGCGCGGTTACGGCGAGATTCCCTACCGCGGCATGGTCGTCGCCTACGAGCACCACATGAAGACGGACCTCACGGGCTACCCCAAGTCGATCCGCCTGCGAGAGCTGTCCATCTACTCGAAGGTGATCGCCGTGTCGGACGGATTCGACGCCGCGACCAGCCGCCGCGTCTATCAGACCGTGCCGATCCAGCCCGACCAGGTGCTGAAGGAGATGTGGGAGAACCCGCGCCGCGGCTACGATCCCGTGGTCGTGAAGGCGTTCATCAACCTGATCGGCATCTACCCCGTCGGCACCTGCGTCATCCTCGACACGTACGAGGTCGCGGTCGTGCACACCGCGAATCCCGACGTCGCGCATGTGCACCGGCCGGTGGTGCGCGTCGTCACGACGCCGGACGGCGCGCTCCTCAACCCCGGCACCGTCGTCGATCTCTCGCACAAGGACGAGAAGGGCAATTTCCCGCGCACCATCGTCAAAGTCACGGACCCAGTCAAGTACGGTATCAACGTCAGCGACTACTTTGTCTGAGCAGGCCGCCTCGATCGCGGCGCGGTGGCGGGCACTCGGCAAGCGCAGGGCGCTCATTCCCTATTTGACAGCCGGGTTTCCGACGCGCGACGCCTCGCGCGAGGCGCTGCAGCGGGTCGCCGCCGCCGGCGCCGACTTCGTGGAGGTCGGCGTGCCGTTCTCCGATCCGCTCGCCGACGGCCCCACCATCCAGCGGACGACCCAGGCGGCGCTAGAGCAGGGGATGACCCTGGCGGGCGTCCTGACGCTGATCGAAGACGCGGCCCTTCCGGTTCCGGTCATCATCATGACTTACCTGAATCCGGTCCTTGCCTACGGGGTGGACCGGTTCGTCACGGACGCCCACACGGCCGGCGCTGCCGGCGTGTTGCTCACCGACCTGCCCGCCGGCGCGGATCCGGCCGTCGAGGCCACCGTCACCCGCAGCCCGCTCGCCCTGATCCGGCTCGTCGCGCCCACGACCGATGACGCGCGCCTAGCGGCCGCACTCGCCGGCGCCACTGGATTCGTCTATCTGATCTCACGGTTGGGCGTCACGGGCGCGCGCGCGAACGTCCCGGCCGACCTCGAAGCCCAGGTGCGGCGCGTGCGCGCCGCCACGCGGCTGCCGGTCGCAGTCGGCTTCGGGATCGGGACGCCCGCGCAGGCAGCCGCGGCGGCGCGCTACGCCGACGGCGTGGTGGTGGGAAGCGCGCTGATGGATGCGTTGACGAAGGGTGGCGTCGGGGCGGCAGAGCAACTGGCGCGCGAACTCGCCGCGGCGGTGCACGGATGACCGTCTCGCGGTTCGTCACCCTCTATAGCCAGGCCCTCGCGTGGGCCGGCAGCGCCGTGCTGATCGCCGTGCTCATCGCGGACCAGCGGTGGCTGGGGCAGATCCCGGAGATCGTCGTGCTGTTCGGCTCCGCGGTGGCGCTGCGGGGGCTTGCGGTCCCCCTCAGCAAGTACTCGTACCTGACCCAGACGGCGCTCGTGGGACTCGCCGGCAGCCTGCTCGTCGGCGTGCCGGCCACGGCGCTCGCCATTGCCGGGGCGACACTCGTCACGGATTCCATGTGGCAGCGCAAGCCCCTTCGCGTGGCGTGGATCAATCTGGGCCGCGAGGTGATCACCCTCGTGGCCGCTTACGGCGTCTACGTGACGGTGTTGCGCTGGCTCGACATGCCGGCGCCCGTGCTGGGCATCGACCTGCTCCCGGCCCTCGCGGGTTATGCGCTCGCGTATTTCCTGTTCGGCCGCGTGCTCTTCTACTTCAGCCTCATTATCCGCGGCAAGCTCGAGCCCGCCGAGCGGATGATGATCATCCGCTACGAGGTGATCGGCTACGCCGCCACCGTGCTCGCCGCCACGATCTTCGTGGGTTCAGTCGTTGCGTGGTCGTTCGGCGCGTGGCTCCTCGTGGGGTTGGTGCTCACCTTCCTGGGTCTGCTTCTCAAACAGATGGTCGAGGAAGCCGTCTCGGCCGAAGAGCTGAACAAGATCCACGCGATGGAGGCGGTGATCACGGCGAACATCAGCCTCGAGGATTCGTTCCAGCGGATCGAGCGGCTGGCGCACCGGCTGGTGGATTGGGGCGACTTCCGGATCTACCGGCTGCACGACGGTGAGATGACCCTCGTGCACCGTTCGCTGCAGGGGCGCGAGGGCCGCGGCGAGCCGTCGCCGGACACCGCCGCGCTGCGCCGAGAGGTCGTGGTGAGCGGCGCCACCGCAGTGATCGACGACGTGACGCGCGACAAGCGCGTCGCCGACGCCCCCCTCGAAGTGCAGAGCCTCGTGATCGTGCCCCTCAAGTTTGGTGAACAGGTCATCGGCACGCTGGAGCTCGAACATCACAAGAAGAACAGCTACCGGCGCCAGGATGTCCTCACCATTACCACGTTTGCGAGCCAGCTCGCGACCGCGGTGCACATCACCGATTTGCGCCGGCCGCTCGTTGAGACCGTCGAGCGGATGACGCGCCAGCTCGCCACGATCGCCCAGACGGCGGAGGGGTTGAAGGGCGCGGCGGCGGCCGTGGCCGCCTCGACCGGCGTCATTCGCGAGGGGGTGCGGCGCGAGGAGAGTGAGGTGTCGGGCGGACTCGAGGCCACCGAGAGCCTGGCGCAGGTGTCGCGCCGCGTGTCGGACGACGGGGCCGGTGCCGCGCGCGCGTCGATCGCCGCGAGTGACGTCGCCACCCGTAACCGCACCCAGATCCGTGAGGCGATCGAGCGGCTCGTCGCCCTCAAGTCGTTCGTGGGCGAGAGCTCCACGAAGGTCCAGCAGCTCGGCCAGATGAGCCGGCGCATCACGGGCTTTATTGCGTCGATCCGCGAGCTCGCAGACATGACGAACTTGCTGGCGTTGAACGCGGCGATCGAAGCGGCGCGCGCCGGCAAGCACGGCAAGGGATTCGCCGTGGTCGCCGACGAAGTGCGCCATCTCGCGGAGCAGAGCGCGACCGCGGCCGCGGAAGCCGGCGATCTGGTCCAGGACATCCACCGCCAGGTAGGGGAAGTCGTCGAGCAGATGCGGCGCGGGCAGGTCAACGTGGGAGGCGTCGAGGAGTTGTCGGCGGCGGCACTGGAAGCGCTGGACGCGATCGTCGCCGCGACCGCCGAGGCGACGGCCCATGCGGGCCGCATCACCGACGCGGCGGGGGAACAGAACCAGGCGTTCGCGCGCCTGCGGGAGCGCATCAACGCCGTGGCGACCATCGCCGGGCAGAACCGCACCGAAGCCGACGATGTAGCGACCCGGGCCATGGAGGCGGCGGAAGGATTGACCGACCTCGAGCGCGCGACCCGCGACCTGGAGCAGGTCGCTACGATGCTGCGCGATCTCACGCGCGGCTTTGCCAGCGTAGCGTAGCCCTCCCAGGCCCCTTAGCATTCCAGCGTGCCGACAGCGACGCCGGAGCAGGTCTACGTGGCCTTGGGATCGAATGTGGGCGACCGCGCGGCGCACCTGGCGCACGCGCGCGCCCGGCTCGGCGCACTGCCGGGCACGCGGGTCGTGGCGGTGTCGCGCGTCGAAGAAACGGCGCCGATCGGGCCCGTGAAGCAGGGGCCCTTTCTCAATCAGATGGTGCTGCTCGAGACGACGCTCAGCCCCGGGGATCTGCTGGCGCACTGCTGGACCATCGAAGCTGAGCGGGGGCGGACGCGCGTGGCCGGACAACGGTGGGGGCCAAGGACCCTCGACTTGGACATCGTTCGCTACGGCGCCCGCACGGTGCGGGAGCCGAATCTCACGATCCCACATCCCGAGCTGTCCCACCGGGACTTCTGGCAGCGGGAAATCGCGGAGCTCGAGACGCATGCCTAACGTCACCACCCACGACCTCATCGAGATGAAGCGGAAAGGTGAGCGGATCGTGGCGCTCACCTGCTACGACGCCCTGTTCGCCCGTCTCCTGGACGCGAGCGGTGTGGACGTCCTCCTCGTGGGTGATTCCCTGAACCAGGTGCTCGCCGGCGCGCCCTCCACGTTGTCGGCGACGCTGGATCAGATGATCTATCACACCACGATGGTGCGCCGGGGAGCCGAACGGGCGATGGTCGTGTGCGACATGCCCTTCCTCTCTTATCAGGTGACGCCCGAGGACGCAGTGAGGAACTGCGGCCGCGCGATGAAGGAAACCGCCTGCCACGCCGTGAAGCTCGAAGGCGGGCAGCCGATGGCGGCCACCGTCCGCCGCCTCGTGGATGTCGGGATCCCGGTGATGGGGCACATCGGCCTGACGCCCCAATCGGTGCACGCGCTCGGCGGCTACCGGATACAGGGACGTGACGACGTAACCGCCGAACGGCTCAAGGCCGACGCCAAGGCGCTGGAGGACGCCGGCGCGTTCGCGGTCGTGCTGGAGCTCGTGCCGGCGCCGCTCGCGTCGCAGATCACCAAGGCCCTGACGATCCCGACGATCGGGATCGGCGCCGGGCCCGCCTGCGACGGTCAGGTCCTGGTCCTGCACGACATGCTGGGCCTCAACGACCGGTTTTCGGCGAAGTTCGTGAAGAAGTACGCGACCCTGGCGGACGACGTGCGGGAGGCCGTGGGGGTGTTCGCCGCGGAGGTCCGTGAGGGGCGTTATCCGGGGCCGGAGCATTCGTTCGGGAAATAAATTAGATTCTGTCTTCCAATCGTCACGGCAACTTCTCGCGGAGTCGCACGCAATGTCGAAAACCGAAGACGAAAAACTGGCGAAGCTGATCAAGAAGAACGTGGCCAAAGCCGCCAAGGCGAAGCCCAAGACGCGCCACAAGTACGATCCGACCCTGCCGCCGGAATCCACGGACGACGATATCGAGCGCCGCGACTTCTTTTCGGAGATGAAGAAGCGCGAGTTCTAGAACTCTCGAGCCTCGCCGAGATGCGCGCCTGGTCGCGCGCCGAACGGGCGCGCGGCCGGCGCGTTGGCTTCGTTCCTACCATGGGCTACCTGCACGAGGGCCACCTGAGCCTCGTGGACCGCTCCCGCCAGCTCAGCGACCGGGTCGTGATGAGCATTTTCGTGAACCCGCTGCAATTCGGGCCCCACGAAGACCTCGCCCGCTATCCCCGCGACCTCGACCGTGACCGCAAGCTCGCCGCCGTGCGCGGAGTGGACTGCCTGTTCGTGCCCGCCGCCGCAGACATGTATCCCCCCGCTGGCGATCCCGTCGTCCGCGTCGTCCCCCTCCCGGGCGCCGGTGCCGACACGCTAGAGGGCGCCGCCCGCCCCGGGCACTTCACCGGCGTGCTTACGGTTGTCGCCAAGCTCTTCCACCTGGTCGAGCCCGACGTGGCCGTGTTCGGCCGCAAGGATTTCCAGCAGGCGATGCTCGTGCGGCGGCTCGTGGGGGATCTCGATTTCCCGATCGCGATCGACGTCGCCCCGACCGTGCGCGAGCTCGACGGTCTCGCGCTTTCGTCGCGCAACAGCTATCTGACGCCCGACGAGCGCCGCTCCGCCCTGGCCCTGTCACGTGCCTTGCGCACCCTAGAGCAGGCGTGGCGGGGGGGTCAGGCGGACGCCGCCGCGCTGCAGCGCGCCGGTATGGATGCCATGCGCGCGCCAGGCGTCGTGCCCGAGTACTGCGCGTTGGTGGACGAGGCGCTGCAGCGCGTGCCCCGCGTGACGCCGCACACGGTTGCGGTCGTGGCGGCCCGCGTCGGGAAGACGCGCCTCATCGACAATGTCGTGCTCGGCGAAGGCATCGCGGCCGACCCGCGAGTTACGCCATGAGCCTTCCCGCCTGGGCCCAGGTAACGCCGGCGCGCCGGGCGCACATCGAGCGAGTCGCAGCGCTACTCCGCGAATGGGCGGAGGCGATACGGGTGCCCACAACGGAGCGGGACCGCTGGCTGCGCGCGGCCTGGCTGCACGACGCGCTGCGCGATGCGCCTCTCCACGGAGGGGACTTCATGGTCCACGGTCCCGCCGCCGCCGAGCGCGCCGCCGTGGACGGGGAGCGCGACCGTGGCGTGCTCGACGCGGTGCGCTATCACACGGTCGGCTACGCCGGATGGGACGACGTCGGGCGGATGCTGTATCTCGCCGACTTCCTCGAGCCGGGCCGCGACTTCGATGCGGACGGGCGGCGCGCGCTCGCCGGGCGCGTGCCTGCCGAGCGGGACGCAGTGCTGCGCGAGGTCGCCCGCCGGCGAGTCGAGTGGGTGCTCCGGTCTGGATGGCGGCTGCTCCCGGAAACGGTGGCGTTCTGGAACTCGCTCGTCGCCCCGCCTCGCTGAGCGGGGCGGTCGCGCTGCTGCTCGCGCTTGCCGCCTGTCGCGGCGATGCCGCGGCAGGACGCTCCGTCCCCGGCGACCGCGCGCCGGCGATCATCGTCGAGGTGCTCAACGCGAACGGTCGGGCGGGTGACGCGCGCATCGGGACGCGCGTCTTGCGCCAAGCGGGGATAGACGTGGTCTACTTCGGGAATGCGTCCGGGGAAATCGGGACGCTCGACTCGACGCGGATCATCGTGCGGCGGGGCACAGCGCGCGTCGGAGAGCGGGTGCGGGCGGCGCTCGGACGTGGGCGCGTAGAGGTCCAGCTCGACAGCACCCGCCTACTCGATGCCAGCGTGCTCCTGGGCACGGACTTTGTGCCCCCTCCCTCCAGCCGCTTCGACTTCCACCCGTAGCTGTCCGCAGGCGGCGCTGATGTCGAGGCCGCGGCTGCGCCGCAGCACCGCTTCCACACCCCGCTGCTTGAGCCGCCGCTCGAAGGCGAGCATCTGCGCCCGCGTGCTGGGCGTCAAGTCAGGCGCTCCGCCGGGATGGAGCGGCAGCAGGTTCACGAGTGCGGCGAGCGGCCCAGCGAGCTTCGCCAGCTGATCGGCCGTTTCGAGCGAGTCGTTTTTCCCCCCGATCAAGACATACTCGAGGGTGACCCGGCGGCGGAATTGCCGTAGCGCTTCCATCAGCTGGGGCAGCGTGTACTTCTTTTCGATTGGCATCAGCTCACGGCGCAGCGCCGGCGAGGGTGCATGCAGCGAGACCGCCAACCGAAACTGCTCGGGACGGCGGGCGAACTTCGCAAGGCTGGGCAGAATCCCGACCGTGGACACGGTGATGTGGCGGGCGCCGATGCCGAATCCCTCCGGATGATTCAGAATCGTCAGCGCGGCGTCCACCGCCTCCCAGTTGAGGAGCGGCTCGCCCATGCCCATGAACACGACGTTCGTTGGCTTCTTGGCGGCGTCGCGCAGGAGCATCTCGCGCACCTGCGCGGCGATCTCCCCGGCCGACAGGTTGCGGCGGAAGCCCATGCGGCCGGTGGCGCAGAACACGCACCCCAGCGCGCAGCCCGCCTGCGACGAGATGCACAGCGTGCGGCGCTTGCCTTCGGGGATCAGCACCGATTCGATCGCCTCGCCGTCGTCCAGGATCCAGAGGAACTTCTCGGTTCCGTCACTCGACACTTGGTGCGTGCGGAGAGCCAACCGGGGGAGCGGAAATGCCTCGGTGAGCGCGGCGCGCAATGGCGCCGGCAGCTCGGTCGCATCCGCCCACCGGGCCACGGGTCGTTGCCACAGACGCGGGAACACCTGGCGCAGCCGGTACGCGGGCTCGCCGCGCGCCAGGAGCCACTCCCCGAGGACGCCACTTGCCACGTCGGGGGCGAGACTGAGGAGATCGACGCTCATCGAAACCGCGCGTCCACGCCGACGCGGTAGGCCGACCCCACTTCGTTTACTCCCGCGTCGCGGGCGAGCGTGATGCGGTACTTGCCGATCGTGACCCGCACACCCGCCACCGGTCGCCAACCCTCCCCGTTGCCGTAGCTCCCCTCGCGGACGACCATGACGTCGAGCGCAACGGTTTGCGCCAGCTCGGCGCCGAGACCGAACTGATGATCGGCAGTGAACCCGTGTCCGAAGGCGAGTCCATAGCGACCGCGGAGCAACGCGCGGTCACCCCATAGCGGTCCTTCCCACAGGAGCCCTTCGATGCCGGCGTAGAGGTCCTGCGCCGGATCGCTCGCGCTGAGCGACGAGAAAAAGTGAGTCGCGGCCGCGACGCGCAGTCTGTCGCCAACGATGGTGCGGCTCGCACCCACATCGAGAGTCCAGCGGTCGGCGTGCGCAACATCGAGGCGCGTCTCGTGGAAGGCGAGCGTCGCACCTACGCTCGTGTTGCTGACGACGCGCGACCACGTGGCGCCGAGCGCGAACGTGTAGACAGGGATGTCGCTGCCGACCGGATCGGGGCTGTCCATGGTGCGCGTGAGATCGCTGAGACCGACGCGACCATACACGATCCCGACGTATCCCAACGACCGAACGGGGACCCGTACGGCGGCGAGCATCCCGGAGGCACCGATGGCGGCGGGAGTTTGGATCCCTTCGATCCCGACCTCCATGCGCGCGCTGTCGTCGCGCTGCGCGGGATTCCAGAAGGCGGCGGCGGGACCAGTGGCGAGCGCGGGAGGAAGCGGCAAGGTGGTCGCCGCGACCCGCCACAACGCAGTGCCGGCGGCCTGCTGCGCCGCGCCCCGCGCCGCGCCGAACGCCGCGAGGCCAATGAGCAGCAAGCCAATGCGTTGCATGTCGAACGTTTACCGAGGCAAGTGGCGCTGTCAACTCAAGTCAACTATCTTCAACCGGTTACGTCACTTGGACACATTCCATTGCGGCTTTCCGAGCTCCTGACGCCGACTCGGATTCGAGTACCACTGCGGGCCCAGAGCAAGGAGGGTGTGCTCCGGGAGCTCGTGGAGTTGCTCGTGGGCGGCAATGGGGGCGGGGGCGGGGGCGGGGGTGGTACCAGCGGGACGGGTGGCCCCGGGGTCGAGGACGTGTTCCAGGCCATCCTGGAGCGAGAGCGGCAGTTTCCTACCGGGATCGGATACGGGGTAGCGGTGCCGCACGGCAAGACGCCGGCGCTGACGAGTCTGGTTGCAGTGGCGGGGACGTCCCGCGTACCGGTGCCCTATGAAACGCTCGATGGCGAGCCGGTGCGGCTGTTCTTTTTGCTCGCGGGTCCTGAGTCGCTCGCGGGATCCCACGTAAAGGCGTTGAGCCGCATCTCGCGGATCGTGCGGCGCGAGCCGATCCGTGCCCGGTTGATCGGGGCGGAGACGTCCGAAGAGTTCTACCGCGTCCTCTGCGATGCAGAGCGGGGGGGAGCATAGACGCATTGGTGACTCGGACAACCTGGCGCAGCCACCGCTGTGGGGCGTTGCGGAAGGAGCACGTCGGCCAGCGGGTGCGACTGGGGGGCTGGGTCCACCGGCGGCGCGACCTCGGTGGGATTGTCTTCCTCGATCTCCGCGACCGCGACGGGATCGTCCAGGTCGCGGTGGGTCCGGCGTGGGCGGCGCCCGAAATCATCTCCCGCGCCCAGGCGTTGGGGGCGGAGACGGTGGTCATCGTGGAAGGAGAGGTAGTCGCGCGTCCTCCGGCCATGCAGAACCCCGAGCTCGCCACCGGCGACGTCGAAGTGCACGCGACCGCGCTTCAGGTCGTAGGCCCCGCCGAAACTCCCGCCATTCCCGTGGCGCGCGGCAAAACGGAAGAGTTGCCCGCGGAGGATCTGCGGCTCAAGTACCGCCACCTCGATCTGCGGCGGCCGGAGCTGCAGGCGAATCTCATCCTCCGCCATCGCCTGCTGCAGCGGGCGCGGCGCGCGCTCAGCGAGCTCGATTTCCTCGAGATCGAGACGCCGATTCTCACCAAGCCGACGCCGGAAGGCGCGCGCGACTATCTCGTCCCCTCGCGCGTGCACCCCGGGGAGTTCTACGCCCTGCCGCAGTCGCCCCAGATCTACAAGCAGCTGCTCATGGTGTCGGGGTTCGACCGCTACTTCCAGCTGGCGCGCTGCTTCCGCGACGAGGACTTGCGCTACGACCGTCAGCCCGAGTTCACGCAGATCGATCTGGAAGCGTCGTTCGTGAGTCAGGAGGACGTGCTCGCCTTCGTCGAGGCGGTGCTCGTCGCCTTGTGGGACGAAGCCGGCCACACGATCGCGCGACCGTTCCCGCGGCTGACGTGGCGCGAGGCGATGGAGCGCTATGGGACGGACAAGCCAGACCTGCGCTACGAGTTTCCCATCGCCGACTGGACGGCCCAGGTCGAGCCGCTGGCCGTGCCGTTTTTTCTGGGCGGGCTGAAGGATGGAGCGCGCGTGCGCGGCATCGCGGTCCGCGGCGGCGGCGGGCTGTCGCGCAAAGACGTGGACCAGCTCGCCGAGACCGCCAAGACCCACGGCGCCCCGGGGCTCGCGTGGGTGAAGCGCCAGGGCGAGCAGCTGTCCGGCTCCGTCGGCAAGCACTTCACCGCGGCAACGCTCGGCGGACTCGGCGTCGGCGATGGAGACGTCGCGCTGATGACGGTCGGGCCCGACCGCGTCACGTCGCCCGCGTTGGACAAGGTGCGTCAGGAAGTGATCCGGCGGCTTGCCCCGCAGCCCAAGATGGCGCACGCGTTCTCCTGGGTCGTGGACTTTCCGCTGTTCGAGCCCGACCCGGAGACCGGCAAGCCCGTATTCGCGCATCATCCGTTCACGGCGCCCCATCCGGATGACGTCGCGAAGCTCGACGCCGATCCGTTCGCCTGCCGGGCGCTGCACTATGACGCCGTCTACAACGGCAACGAGCTGGGTTCGGGGTCGATCCGCATCACGGACCCGGCGGTGCAGCGCAAGATATTCGTGCACCTGGGCCTGTCCTCGGCGGAGATCGACGGCCGCTTTGGCTTTTTGCTGTCGGCGCTCGCTGCCGGCGCGCCGCCCCACGGCGGGTTCGCGGTGGGCTTCGATCGCACGACGATGCTACTGGCGGGCGCCGGCTCGCTGCGCGACGTGATCGCGTTCCCGAAAACAACCGCGGCGCGGGCGCTGTTCGAGGGCGCGCCGGCCCCCGCCCGGCCCGAAGACCTGGCGGCGCTCCATATCAAGGTGGTGCCATGAACGATGACGTCACCCACCGCCTCTCGGCGGAGGGCGTAGATCCGCTGGCGCTCGCCGGCGTGAACGACGCGAACCTGCTCGAGCTCGCGCGGCGCCTCGGCGTGCGCGTCTCGCTGCGCGGGGATAACCTGTCGCTGGCCGGGCCCGCCGCCGCGATCGAGCGCGCCGCGCCTGTCGCACAGGCGCTCGTGGACCTCGCCCGCATGGGCGAGGCGGTCGACGTGCACGACGTGGAACGGCTGGTGGCGGAGGAAGCCCAGGGGGATCTCGGTCGCCAGGTCGCGGATCCGGTGAAGATCATTCTCCCCGGGCTGCGCCGGGTGATTCAGGCCAAGACAACGGGGCAGCGGGAGTACCTCCGCGCGATCGCGGACAACGACATCGTCATCGGCATCGGGCCCGCGGGAACGGGGAAGACCTATCTCGCCGTCGCCGCGGCGGTGGACGCGTTGTCGCGCAAGCGGGTGCGCCGCATCGTGCTCGCGCGCCCCGCGGTCGAGGCGGGCGAGAACCTGGGGTTCCTGCCCGGCGACCTGCAGGACAAGGTGGACCCCTATCTGCGCCCCCTCTACGACGCGCTCGAGGACATGATGCCGCGCGACCGGGTGCAGAAGGCGCTCGAGACCCGGATCATCGAGATCGCGCCGCTCGCCTACATGCGCGGCCGCACGCTGGGCGACGCGTTCGTGATCCTGGACGAGGCCCAGAATGCCACGGGCATGCAAATGAAGATGTTCCTCACGCGTCTGGGCGTGAACTCGCGCGCCGTGATCACCGGCGACAAGACCCAGATCGACCTGCCCAACCGCGAAGACTCCGGGCTGCTGCAAGTGGAGCGGATCCTCCCGGGCATCGCCGGGATCGGGTTCTGCTATCTCGGGGATGCGGACGTCGTGCGCCACCGGCTGGTGCGCGACATCATCCGGGCCTACGCCGAGGACGCACAGGGCTGAGATGAAACTCCCGACGAAGGAACAGGTGCGCTATCACGCCGCGCGCTGGGTCTGGGTGCCGGCCCTCGCCGTGATTACCCACGTGGCCTTCCCATCGAGCGCCGCGGACGTTGCGCCGCTGCTCGAGCCCGGCGCGCAGGCCGATAAGGAAATCGTCGCGCCTTTCCACTTCGTGGTGA
>Ga0209220_1000489_pt1 | contig 13248 bp, 14 predicted proteins | sample BlaSpr_A8_OM3_M3_FD_187984 | JGI IMG/M metagenome (GOLD analysis project Ga0209220, IMG submission 187984) | Forest soil microbial communities from Thunder Bay, Ontario, Canada - Black Spruce, Ontario site 2_A8_OM3_M3 (SPAdes) (version 2) | ecosystem: Environmental > Terrestrial > Soil > Boreal... | reverse complement strand
CACGAAACACTTCCACGCCACCGGCCATCCGATCGTCAAGTCGCTCGAGCGCGGCGAGGACTGGATGTACTGCTACATCGACGACGTGATGTTCGAGGTCGACTAAGGCGTTTCTCCCTCCCCCTCTGGGGGAGGGCAGGGTGGGGGCCGTTAGGCGGCGAGGGTGCCTTCCGATTCGGGCGTCTTGATCTCGATTACTTCGCCAAACCGGTGGACGGTTTCGATGGCGTCGTAGAGGGGGACTGCGCGGTCGGCTGGAATGAGGTCTGTGATCTTCAGGTAGTAGCTCCGGCCCTCGAGCCAGGTAAGCGTCGGCACACCGAACACGCCACGCCGCACCGCCTCCGCGTGCTCCTTGGCGAGCGTCGTGAAATCCGCCGCCTTGACGTCCTTCTCCCAGCGCGCGACGTCCAGTCCGGCGCGCTCGGCCACGACGCGATGGGTCGCACGCTCATCGAGGGTCAAATGGTCTTCGTGGCGGGCGCGCTGGAGGGCGAGCCGGAAGCGATCACCGAGCTCGTCGCCCTGGGCACGGGCTGCGGTCGCTGCCAGAAACGCCGGTAGACCTTTCGCCTGCGGGTCACGCTCCCAGACAGGCGGGTTGGGCGAGCCTTCGCGGGCCTGGTGGTTCTGGCTCAGCGAAAAGAACGCAAACGTGGGCCGGATCCGCCCAGCTTTCTCGACCTCGGCCAGCCACATGGAGCCGCGGTACGCCCAGGGGCACAGAAAGTCGATGTAGACCGTCGGTTCACTTACAGTCATCTTGTCGTCGAGTGTACTGCGGTCGCGCCAGCGAGCTGAGGAATGACTTCACTTTCGAACCGGTGCAGCGGCTCCAGGTCGTAGGCGACGCCCGGGATATAGAGGATGAAGTAGTCGATGCCGGCATCGATCAGGGTTCGCAGGTGCGCCGCCACGGTGTCCGCGTCGGCCACCAGCGTCCCCTCGCGGAACCCCTCGTAGCCGCGGGCCCTGGCCCTCGCCCGCTCGGCGTCATCGCCCTTGCCGATCACCAGCACCTCGGCCTCCGCCGACTTGACGATGTCGTCGTAGTTGCGGCCGACCGTTTCGCAATGCTGCCGCAGGACGCCCAGCTTGTGGCGGATCGTGTCAGGATCGCCGCCGACGTTGCAGGCGTCCCCAAACTGCGCCACCAGCTTGAGCGTGACACGCTCGCCGGATCCACCGATCCAGAGTGGCGGATGCGGCTTCTGGACGCCTTTCGGCTCGTTGATCGGCCGGTCGATCGTGTAGTACTTGCCCTTGAAGACGGGATAGTCCTCGGTCCACATGCGGTGGATGATCTCGCAGGCCTCCTTGAACAATCCCATCCGCTCTTTGAGCTCCGGGAAGCCGTAGCCGTACGCTCGCCATTCGTGCTCGTACCAGCCGGCGCCGATGCCGGCATTAAGACGCCCGTGGCTGGCGACGTCGACGGTGGAGGCGATCTTGGCGTAGAGCGCGGGGTTGCGGTAGCCGTTGCACCCGACCATCTGGCCGACGCGCACCCGCTTGGTGTCGCGCACCAACGTTGAGGTGATCGTCCAGCACTCGAAGGTTGCCTCCAGCGTTGGTTCCGGCACGGTGTGGAAATGGTCGTAGACCCAGATCGCGTCCCAGGGGCCACGATCGGCGGCCTGAGCCACTTTCGTCATCGCCTCATACTTCTGGATGGGGTCCTTGATCTGCGCTAGGTCCATCCGCCAGCCCTGGGGAACGAAGACGCCAAATTTCACTGTCATGATGGGAGTTTAGAGTTCATGCCGGTCGAGGTGCGCTGTACGGCAGATGGGAAGGGATATCGGTGCGCCGTCGACGTCTCGGACGAGACCGGGACGAGCCACCATGTGGTTCGCGTTTCGCCCGATGACTTCCAGCGGTGGGCCCGGGGACGCTCGGCAGAGGATCTGGTCCGGGAGAGTTTCCGATTCCTCCTCGACCGCGAGCCCAAGGAGTCGATTCTCCGTGAGTTCACGCTCTCGGTCATCACGCGATACTTCCCGGATTACGAACGCGCCATCACCCAGGGCCGACCCTGAACGCAGGGTCGGCCCCGACGACGCGTCGACGATCTAACTGTTGCCCGATTGCTCCCGGCTCAGCTCGAAGATGAAGTGGTACTTGGCCCCGTTGTTGATCGAAATGAGCTTCATCTGGCCGCGAGCCTGGCTGTACACGCCGGTGCCTCCGGTGATCGACAAAACCGTGTCCGAGGTGTCGTTGAATGGCCCCTCGACCGTGATCTGACCGCCCGCCAGGGACGTCGTCCAACGGCACTCCCAGGTACCCATTGACGTGTCAATTCGAACGCAGTCACCCCGATCGCTCCCGACTTGTTGCGTGTCGGCTTGGTTGTAAACCGGGTTGTGGAACGTGAGAATGCTGCCCGGATGGTCCGAGTGATCGAAGACGTCGTCGGTGATCGCATGTTCAATCACGTGCACTGACGAGCGAGACGATCCAGACGCGGACGCTGTCCCCGACAGCGCGAGTGCCAACGACGCGACCGCTGCTACCGCCAAACCCAACCTGACGTTCCGATGCATGAATCCCTCCTCCTTTCCCTAAGCCCCAGAGCTTCCTGCCGGCCCGACCTTTACCGGTCGTTGATTTGACCGTGCAAGAAGGCTACATCCGCACCGACGGCCTGTCAACGACTCCCCAACTCGACATGGCTCGGCCCAACTTGAAGATCCGATAGGGCAGCCGGCGGCGCCGTAGCCGTATAAAGAGCTGAATGGCCGCTCACCCCGTCGATGACAAGGTCCGCGACGCGCTCTCCCGGCCGGTGACCGTGGTCGACATCACGACCACCGGGCGAAAGAGCGGTGAGCCGCGGCGGCTCGAGATCGTGCTGCACAACATCGACGGGCGCCTGTACATCAGCGGCCAACCATCCCAAAGGCGCCGCAGCTGGCTGGCCAACCTGGAGGCGAATCCGAAGTTCACGCTGCACGTCAAACGCGGAGCGCGCGCCGATCTACCCGCAACGGCGCGGGAGATCACCGATCAGGCCGAGCGCCGGCAGGTGCTCGAGCATGTCGCGCGCAACTGGAAGCGGGACGACGTCGACACCATGGTGAAGTACAGCCCGCTGATCGAGGTCACGGTCTAGCGGCGGCCCCCGGCGCGCCGGCGTTAGTGCGGAGCCAGGTGGCGATACGATCCCAAAGGCCGCTCGCGAGTCGCGTCGCGCTTTGCTCATCTCTCTCGAGGCCAGATGAATTCTCGAAGAGTCCGTGGTCGACGCCTGACAGGATTTCGATGTCCCAGTTTGCGTGATGAAAGCCGCGCAGGAGCTCGGCGTTGAACTCGGTCGGGACCGTGCGGTCGGCGGAGCCGTTGTACCAGAGTGCAGGCTGCCGCATAGCGGCTAGCGCTGGACCGGGGTCATAGGAAGCCTGAACGGCGCGCAGCTGCGTCTCGAGGTCGGGCGTGAGGGCAGGCACCGTTGTCGCGCCGGCAGCAATATCAGCCCAGGTGCCCTGTTGCTCCACGCTGACCGCGGGGCCCGACGCGAGCAAGGCAAAGGCTGCCGGTGCGTGGAAGCGCTGAACCGCGAGTGGAACGGTCCACCCACCCTGGCTGCCGCCATGGAAGCCGACCCGGTTTGGGTCGACCCCCGGCCATGCCACGAGGTAACGAAGGACCGCGGCCGCGTCGGCCGCGTAGATGTTCAAGTTGTCTTCGGTGGGAAACTCACCCGGGTAGCTACCCGTCGATTGACCGTTGCCTCGCTTGTCGTAGGCGAGCACCGTCATCCCGAGCGACGCGTACAGCCCGACCCACACGCCGTAATCGATGCGTGGGCCAGGCCCCGAACCGTGAACGATGACGATTCCGGGATGGGGCGCGGCGGTCAACGGCTCGGTGATGGTGGCGGCCAGCACGGCGCCGCTCACCGGCACCTGGACGTCGGTTTCCTTGAAGAGCAGCCGGTCGGCGATGATCGCCGGTCGGCTCGTGGCCTTCATCGTGAACCGGTCGGCGCGATCGCCGACCATTCGGAAGCTGATGTCAGCCTCCGTTGGCACGGGGACAGCGAAGCCGCGACCGGTGGTTAGCCGGTCGGGGATCGCGGTGGGGTAGAGCTGGCGGAAGGCGCTGTCGCGCAGGTTGAGCAGATGCCCGTGTCCGTTGATCACGAACATCGTGCCGTCCGTCGCTCGGTAGGCGCCGACATAGCGGTCGAAGTTCGCCGCTAGCGGTGTGGGCGTCGGGCTTGACGTTGACGTCGCTTGCGTGGACGTGCAGCCACTGACGACCATCGACGTCACCAGGGCGAGGCCCATTCCCTTCATGGTTGCCCAGCCCAAGATACCACGGATTCGTGCTATATGACACGGGTTCGTGGTTTACTGTAGGCATGAAGCCGGGCCGAAATATCTCGCTGCTGTTCGACCTGTTCGTGCTCAACCAGCGCGTCCGCCGGCTGCTCTCGCTGGCGCTGGCGAACGCGGCGCTGCGCGCCGACGAGTATGCCGTCTACAGCCTGCTGTTCGAGCAAGGACCACTGACAGCCACCGAGATGGCACGCCGCATGGGCATGCCCCTGACCACGCTCCTCGACTATCTTCGCGCCATGGACGGTCGGGGGCACCTGCGCCGAGAGCCCCATCCACGGGACGGCCGTGCCCAGCAGTTATCGCTAACCATGGCCGGAACAGCGGAGCATCGCCGAACCCACGCGGCCTGGGAAGTCATGCGCGTTCGCCTGGAACAATACCTTCCCCTCCCGGCCCGGGACATCCGCCGCGCCTTGCAGGCGTTCGACGACGCGGTCACGTCCGCGCTGGATGACATGGAATCCCAGACGGCGAGCGCCGGCTGATTACTCGATCGCGGTCATCACGTGCTTGACGTTCGTGTACTCCTCGAGTGAGTACATCGAGAGGTCCTTGCCGTAGCCGCTCTGCTTGTAGCCTCCGTGCGGCATCTCGCTGACCAGCGGGATGTGCGTATTGATCCACACGGTGCCGAACTGCAGACGGCGGGCGGCGTTCATCGCCCGACCGATGTCTCGCGTCCAGACGGAGGCCGCCAGCCCGTAGGGGACGTCGTTCGCCCAGGCAATCGCCTCGTTGTCGTCCTTGAAACGCTGCACGGTGACGACTGGCCCGAAGACTTCTTTCTGTACGATCTCCGAGTCCTGCTTGACGTCGGTCACCAGGCTCGGCTGGTAGAAGTAGCCACGGCCGGGAATCGGCGCTCCGCCAACCAGCACCCTGGCACCGCGCTCCCGCGCCCGGTCGACAAAGCCTTCCACGCGCTCGAGTTGTTCCTTGGCGACCATCGGCCCCATCTCGATGCCTTCCTCGAGCGGGTTGCCAACTTTGATCGCCTGTACGCTCTTGGCCAGAGTGGACAGTAAGTTGTCGTAGATCTTCGGTCCAGCGATGACGCGCGTGGCTGCAGTGCAGTCCTGGCCCGAGTTGAAGAAGCCGGCGATTTTGACCCAGGTGTTGACTGCCTCAAGGTCCGCGTCGTCGAAGACGATCACTGGCGCCTTGCCGCCGAGTTCGAGATGGACGCGCTTCAGGGTCTGCGAGGCGGCCCTGGCGATCTCCTTGCCGGTGGCGACGTCGCCCGTCAGCGACACCATGTTGACGCCTGGGTGGCGGACGATGCCGGCGCCCACCGGCTCGCCGTCGCCGGTGATGACGTTGAAGACCCCCGGCGGGAAGATGTCGGCCGAGAGCTCCGCAAGCCGGAGCGCCGTCAGCGGCGTCCACTCAGAGGGCTTGAGTACGACGCAATTGCCGGCGGCGAGGGCCGGAGCGATTTTCCAGATGGCCATCATCAGTGGATAGTTCCAGGGCGCAATCGAGCCCACCACCCCGACCGGCTCGCGCCGGATCATGCTGGTGTAGCCCCGCATGTACTCGCCGGCGGCCTTACCATCGAGCAAGCGTGCCGCACCGGCGAAGAACCGGAGATTGTCGACACAGGGCGGCAGCTCGTCCGATAGGAACAGTGCCCGCGGCTTGCCCACGTTCGCCGATTCCAGGTTGGCCATCTCCTCGGCATCAGCGTTGACCGCCTCGGCGAGCTTGAGCAGCATCTCGCTGCGCTCCTTGGGGACGGTCTCGAACCAGTCGGTGTAGGCCTTGCGGGCGGCGGTCACAGCGCGGTCGACGTCCGCCTCGGTGCCCTTCGGCACCTCGGCAATGACCTCGCCGGTGGCGGGGTTGATGATCTGCTGCGACTCGTTACCGGAGCCGTCGACCCATTCGCCGCCGATGAACATCTGACGCCGCTTTACCGCGGTTGTAGCCATGGTCTCACCACCTTCCTTGCGCGAATACGATACGCCCGGCCTGCCTGGTTACCTCACCTGGGGAGCTTCGAGTCGGCTCGCCCGCCGCGTCAGCGCCTCCGCCTCCGCGGTAGCCCGGGCCGTTCGATAGAACGGTGGACGCCGGACGACGGCTGAGTAGATCAGGGCCACGATACCGGCCAGGACCACGGCGACCGGGACGATCACCTGGAACCTGAGGTTATTCGCGTCGACCTTGATCGTGTCGGTTGACGTCCAGTCCTGGTAGATCAGGTACCCGGCGAGGACGAAGAGCGCCAACCCGGAGAGCAATGGATAGACCCCGGCAAAGATGAACCCCTTGACGCTCCGCGTGAGGGCCTTGCGGTAGAAGACCGTACAGGCGATGGCCGCGAACCCGTAGTAGACGGAGACTAGGATGCCTATCGCGTTGACGCCGGCTCCGACGATCGCCTGGAGACCGCCGAGAAAGAGCGACAGCAGGGCCACGCCACCCGAGATCGAAGCGAGGATCAGCGTGCCGATGGCGGGCGTCTGCCACCTCGGATGCACCCGCGCCCAGACCCGGCCGATCACGCCGTCGCGGCCCATTGAGAACGCCGTGCGTGCGCTGGGCAGCAGGGTGGTCTGAACCGTTGCAATCGTAGAGGACAAGAAGGCCAGGATCGCCAGCGAGGCCCACGGCTGTCCCACCAGCCGGTTGGCGAAGAACGTGAGCGCCGTCGTGCCGTTCTTCTGGATCTCGGCCGGGGTTAGGACCATCTGGATCGATGTCGCCGCCACAAGGAAGATGAAGAGCAGGGCTACCATCCCGAGCATGCCCGCCCGGCCCGGATTCTCGGTGGCGTTCGACGTCTCTTCATTGATGTTGGCCGCGGTGTCCCAGCCCCAGTAGAAGAAGACCGAGACGACGACGCCGCCGGCGAGCGCCGTGAGAGAGCCAAAGCTCCGGGGATCGAACCAGCTGAGCGAGAAGGAAGAGCCGCCACCGTGGAAGAAGCCGAGGATCGCGAAGCCCAGGACGATGAAGTACTCGAGCGCGAGCAGGACATACTGGAAGCGGGCCGCCACGCGGATCCCGACCATCACCATGTAGGTCACGAAGGCGAGCCAGGCGATGCCGATGATGACCGACGCGCCCGTTGCCGTGTTGAAGTTCAGATCCAGGCTTCCGATGCTGGTCAGCCCGGTGGCGTTGATCAGTTGCAGCGTGGCGTTTCCGGCCTGGGGCGCCGCGAATGACATGAAGAGCAGGCTGGCCAGGATCGCCACCCAGCCGTTCAGGAAGCCGAGCGCCGGGTGGAGGGCTTTCCCCACCCAGGTGTACGACGCGCCGCAGTTGGGGTCGAGCCGGTTCAGGTAGTAGAAGCCCACGGCGACACCCATGACGGGGATGAAGCCGACCCAGATCGCGGCCGGCGCCCCTAGCGCCACGGCGGCGGCAAGTACGCCGAGCGCGGTGGCGACGCTATACGCCGGGGCGGTGCTGGAGACGGCGATGACAACACTGTCGAGCAGCTTGAGGGCGCCGCGTTTGAGTTGCGGTGTCGCGGCTACGACAGCCGGACGTTCGAAGGTGGGTGTACGGGTCGACATATGGCGCTTCCCTCCTGAGCCGATGAGATTCGATCGGGCCCGCCATACGTCCATCTCCCTTCGCGCGGGCGAACCTAGCATGAGGTCGCGCCCGCGATTCGTCAAGGGTCGGCCGGCCGACTCCTTATGATTCGGGTGATGCCCGACTGGCCAGGGCCACGGTCGCGGGAACTTCAAATCGATCGGGATCGCTTCATCCCACGCGGCATGGCGTCGACCATGCCGGTGTTCGCCAGCGCCGGGAGCGGCGGGACGCTAACCGACGTCGACGGGAACCAATACATCGACTTCGCCACCGGCATCAGCGTGATGAACGTCGGTCATGGCCATCCCCGGGTCGTCAAGGCTATCCGCGAGCAGGCTGAGCGACTGGTCCATTCAGGCGGACCGGTGATGCTGCCGGAGGTCTACGTGCGCCTCGCCCGGCGGCTGTGCGAGATCACGCCGGGGGTCTTTTCTAAGAAAGCCCTATTACTTAACAGCGGCGCGGAGGCCGTAGAGAACGCGATCAAGATCGTGCGGCAAGCGACCGGGCGCCCTGCCGTGATCAGCTTCCATAATTCCTTCCACGGCCGGACCTTGATGGCGATGACGCTCACCGGAAAGGTGGCGCCGTACCGGCAGAACTTCGGACCGTACGCGCCCGAGGTCTACCAGGTTCCGTATCCGTATGAGTACCGCCGTCCCGCGGGGATGACGGCGGAGAGCCTGGGCGGCTCGTGCGTCGAGGCGGTACGCCAGCTTTTCAAAACCACGGTCTCGGCCGATCGGGTGGCCGGCATCCTGGTGGAGCCGGTCCAGGGTGAGGGTGGGTTCGTCGTCCCGCCGCCGGATTTCCTGCCGGGCCTGCGAAAGCTCTGCACCGAGTATCAGATTCCGCTGATCGTCGACGAGGTGCAGACCGGGTTTGGCCGGACTGGAACGATGTTTGCGATCGAGCAGTCCGGCGTCGAGGCCGACCTGATCGTGCTCGCGAAGTCGCTTGGTGGAGGGCTGCCGCTTGCCGCGGTCGTCGGGCGGAGCGAGTTGATGGATGCGCCCAACCCCGGCGGTCTCGGGGGGACCTTCGGCGGCAACCCGGTCGCCTGCGCGGCGGCGCTGGCCGTGATCGAGGTGCTCTTCGACGAGAAATTACCCGAACGCGGAGCAAAACTCGGCGAGCGCGCGCTTGCGCGGATGCGAGCGTGGATGGATCGTTTTGCGAAGGTCGGTGACGTACGCGGCCGCGGCGCCATGGTCGCGATGGAGCTGGTCACCGACCGTGCCACCCGCGAACCCGCCGGTGCGATGACCAACGACATCCTCCGCTACTGCCACGCGCACGGTCTAGCCATCCTCAAGGCCGGCCTTTACGACAATGTCATCCGCTTGTTGTTTGCGCTGGTGATCAGCGAGCAAGAATTGGATCGCGGTCTCGACATCCTCGAAGAGGCGCTGGTTTCAGTCAACGCCTAATTCGTAACCTCCTGCGGAGCGTTGCGTTGACCTGCTGAGCGCGCTCGATCAATTCAAGAGGGTGTGAGGGAACATGAAGCGACCCGCGTTATCGATTGCGCTTGCTCTTGGTGCCACACTGGTGATGACCGTCACCGCCGCCGCCAGCAGCACCTACATCTACACGGACTCGATCCACGGCACGGAGCTGCCGAACGCGACGCCAACCGAGGGACAGTTCGTCGGCGAGGCGACCGGTAGTCTCGCCGGCGCCTGGTACATCGACGTCACGCACCAGGCTCTACCGAATAACACGAAGAGCGTGGCCATCACCGGCGGACACTTCCGCCTGAACACGGTCATCAATTACGTGCCTGAGGAGATCCTTGGTTCATTTAAGGGTGGTTCCGTCAGCCAAATCGATGGGTTCGGTCGCGGATGTCCGAACCAGCACTACAGTGTCCACGGCGAGTTGAGCAACGTGGGCGTCGACTGGGGCACCGGCTCGGGAATGTTCGACGCGAAACTGACACATTATCGGGTCAACCTCTGGTGGGTCGGGTGCGTCATCTATAGCGCGTCTGTTAGCGGCACGGTCTCGCTGACCTTATAGATCATCCGGCATCATACGGGCGGCGGTTTCACGACCGCCGCCTGTACACTTCCAAGCCTCATGGCCAGTACCCGCACGAACGTGGTGATTCGGCCGGTTGAGCCGGCGATGCTGGTGCCATGGCTCGGGCTGGTCAACCAGTTCCGGTACTGGCAGGACGACTTTGAAGACTTGCGCTTCGACGATACCTTGCGGCCGCCGGGTGAACCGTTCTTGAGGCTCGGCGCCTGGACCCATGATGGAGGGCTGGCCGGGGTGGCCGAAGCCTCGCTCAGTGAAGACGGCTCACGATATGCGGATCGAGCCGCCGGACTGGTCGGCGTCGCTCCCGCATATCGGCGGCAGGGCGTGGGCACCCGACTCGCCGAGGAGGTCGAGCATTTCGCTGCGTCGAATGACGTGAGATGGGTGGAGGCTGAGGTACGAGAGAGCAATCTCCCGGTCTCCCTGCCGTTCGTCCGGCAGCGCGGCTACGTCGAGCTGGAACGATACCGGACCTCGGTCCAGACGCCGGCGACCGTTGACCTGGGCGGGCTAATGGCGTTGAGGAGCCGGCTCGAAGGCGAGGGGATTGAAATCCTGGCCTTTCCCGCCATCGACTCGCCCCCCGCGCGCGATGAGCTCTACCGACTGACGATGCAAATCTGGCGTGACATGCCGCGTGAGCCGCATGTCGACTGGCAGGACCCTTCGCCGGAGGCATTTAGCCGCGGCATCTTCGAGCGGCCCTCCGTGCTCCTGGACGGGTTCTTCGTCGCTCGGCACGGTGAGCGGATCGTGGGACTGTCATATCTCGCGCGGCGTCCAGATGGGGATGCCGAAGTTGGCGACACCGGCGTACGGCGCGACTACCGAAGACGCGGGATCGCGCGTGCCTTGAAGATGATGGTGACGCGCTATGCCACCGAGCATGGGATCGAACGGGTGCACACGGACAATCGAGCCGACAATGCTGGAATGCTGGCGATCAACCGCGAGCTCGGCTTCGTCCCCGGCGAGGAGATCGTGATCTTCGAGAAAACGCTGGCGTCATGAGTGAGTTAATCCGGCTTCCGGCGCGGGGCAGCGCGGCATACCGCCAGCTGGTGACCCGCCGGCCGGTGAGCGACGACATCCGGGATCAGGTCAGCGGGATCCTCGGCGCCGTCCAGAATGGTGGGGACCGCGCGCTCGCGGATTTGACTGAGCGCTACGACGGTGTCCGGCTGGCGACCAGCCGGGTCCCGAAAGATGCTTGGGAGGCGGCGCTCGAGGGCCTCGACCGCAGCGTCGGTGAGGCGCTGAGCGAAACCATCCGCCGCGTCGAGGTGGTTCATCGAGCTCAGCAGTTTCACGAGGAGGCCGTCGTCGTCGCGCCGGGCGTCCAGGTGTGGCGCGAATGGCGCCCCTTCAGCCGCGTCGGCCTTTATGTGCCCGGCGGTCGCACTGTTTATCCGTCGTCGGTTCCGATGATGGCGGTTCCCGCGCGGATTGCCGGCTGCGAGGAGATCGTCCTCTGCTCGCCGCCGCAGCGTGACGGGCATGTCGCGCCCGCTATCCTGGCCGCCGCGGCGTTGTCCGGCGTCACCGAGGTCCACGCGATGGGCGGCGCCCAGGCGATCGCGGCGCTCGCCTACGGGACCGAGAGCATCCGCCGGGTCGACAAGATCGTCGGCCCAGGCAATGCCTATGTCACGGCGGCCAAGCTGCAGGTTGTGGGTGAGGTCGCGATCGATATGCCCGCCGGGCCTTCCGAAGTCGTGGTCATCAGTGACGGCTCCGCCAACCCGCAATGGCTGGCCGCCGACCTTCGCGCCCAGGCGGAGCACTCGCCCGATGCGATCGCGGTGCTGGTGACAACCTCACCGGCAGATGCCGCAGTACTCGAGGATATTCCCGAGGGGCAGGTCCGAGGCTTCCATTGCGAGACCATCGCCGAAGCGATTGGGTTCGCCAATGATTTCGCTCCTGAGCACTTGACCCTGGCCTGCCGCGATGCGCGGCGCTGGCTGTCGCAGGTGATGGCGGCCGGCTCGGTCTTCGTTGGGCCTTACGCGCCGCCGGCCGCGGGTGATTATGCGACGGGAGCCAACCATGTGCTGCCCACCGGTGGGGCGGCGCGAAGCTTCGGCGCGCTCGGTGTGAACGACTTCGGTCGGGCTATCCAGGTACAGGCGATCGACGCGGACGGCATCGAAGCCATCACCTCAGTCACTGATGTGCTGGCGCGCCTCGAATCCCTTCCCTGGCATGCGCGCTCGGTGCGACTCCGAACGGAGCCCTGAGGTCAAACACCGGCAGCGGCGATAATGTCTCGGGCATGAGCGTGGTTGCGCGACCCGGAGATTCCGTTCTCGGCACCCAATCACAGGGGTTCGCGATTGTCGTCGACGGACTGCGAAAGCGGTACGGGAGCCTGGTGGCGGTTGACGGCATCACGTTCCGGGTCAAAGAGCGAGAGATCTTCGGACTGCTCGGCCCCAACGGTGCCGGCAAGACGACCACGGTCGAGATCCTCGAGGGTCTGCGCGGCGCGGACGACGGCCAGGCGATCGTCGCCGGCATCGACGTCCGGAAGGATCCGGACAAAGTCAAGAGCCTGATCGGCGTGCAGCTCCAATCATCCGCCTTCTTCGATGGCCTGAGCCTGCTCGAGCTGCTCGATATGTTCGCGGCCCTGTACCACCGGTCCGTCGATGCCATCGCGATCCTCAAGAAGGTTGACCTCACCGAGAAGGCGCGCTCGACGGTCAGCAAGCTGTCCGGTGGGCAGAAGCAGCGGTTCAGCATCGCGACGGCGCTCGTCAACGAGCCGCAGATCCTCTTCCTCGACGAGCCCACCACCGGGCTCGATCCGCAAGCTCGACGCAACCTGTGGGAGCTGGCGGAATCGATTCGAGCGGAAGGGCGAACCATCTTTCTGACCACGCATTACATGGATGAGGCCGAAACGCTCTGCGACCGAGTCGCGATCATGGACCGCGGAAAGATCCTAGCCATGGAGCCGCCCGACACCTTGATCCGGCGACTGCTCGATAAGGGGTTCCACAGCGATCGGGTTGAGCGGTCGGCCAACCTCGAGGATGTCTTCCTCGACATGACCGGGCACGGCCTCCGCGAAAGCTAGCGTGAAGCGAAGTCCTTTCGTGATGCTGACCTGGTCGTCGCTGAAGGCCTATTTCCGCAACCGCGGCGCGATCTTCTTCAGCCTGCTCGTGCCACTGATGATCATGGGGATCTTCGGCCTGATCAACTTTGGAAACAGCACGCCAAGTGTCAACATCGGCGTCGTCGACCAGGCACACAACCAGGTCAGCAGCAAGATCATCAGCAGCCTCAATGGGATCAA
>Ga0209220_1000488_pt1 | contig 13263 bp, 10 predicted proteins | sample BlaSpr_A8_OM3_M3_FD_187984 | JGI IMG/M metagenome (GOLD analysis project Ga0209220, IMG submission 187984) | Forest soil microbial communities from Thunder Bay, Ontario, Canada - Black Spruce, Ontario site 2_A8_OM3_M3 (SPAdes) (version 2) | ecosystem: Environmental > Terrestrial > Soil > Boreal... | reverse complement strand
GCCGCCGCCGCCTCCGCCGCCATTTCCTCCGCCGTTTTCGCCACGTGGTAGATCAAGCTGCCAGGCGCCGCGCCCGTGAGTTGCGGCAAACAGCGTATGGGTCCCGGACGGAATCAGGAGATAGACGACCTCGACTTTCGGCATGCCGTTGCTGAGCGCTTCCCAGGTGTCGCCGCCGGCAGCCAGCCGCAGGACGCCAAAGTCCGTGCCGGCGTACAGGTCGCCGGTCTGCGGGTCGCGCGCCAGGGCCGTCACCGGCAAATCACCCATCGGTCCCGTGCCGCCGTCGAGGTCTTTCCAGGTCGCGGTCGCGCCGTCGTAGGTGACCTCGAACACGTGCCCCGGGGTCGTCGGGTCGTTGATGTTGTAGCCCGAGTAGGCGATCCAGGCGTGGTTGGGGTTGCTCGGGTCGACGACAATGCTGCTGACGAATCGATTCGGAGAATTCGGCGCCAGCGAGTCGAGCCTGGTCCAGGTGACCGAGGCAGCCGGTCCGTCCGCGTTCTTGGAGACGAACACGCGACCGGTGCCGGTGGCCGCCCAGAGGGTGCCGGTGTCACTCGATGCCCGAGCGACCTGCGCCACGAGGTTTCCGGGCTTGGTGCCGCGCGCCGCGGTTGTCAGACGACCCGCTGTTCCGCCCAGCTCTACCCAGTCGCCGCACCCCACTTGATTGCCCGCCGTCGTGAATTCGGGGCAGTTCGCTTCGAGGTAGGCCTGGTTGCCGCCATTGTCGGTGGTGCGCCAGACGCCCTGCAGACCGGCGAACATCGACCCGGCTTTCGCCAAATTCGGGTCGGCGATGATCGGCATGTAGAACTGTGACCCCTCGGGGCTGTTCAAGAGCGGAGCCGAGGTGACGACCCACTTGGTCGGATCGCCTCCCCGGAAGTTGGTGTCGGTGTACTCGCTGAAGAAGGTGTTGAAGCGGATGGTGGGATTGGCCGCGTTGTAGCCCGAAAGTCCACCGTCACCGTAAATGGTCTGGTTCCAGACCTTCCGGCTTCCGGTGTACAGCCAGGTGCCGTTGTCCTGTGTCCCACCCTGCAGCTCGCCGGTCGGGTTCTGGGGGTTGGCCGCGAGGTGCTGGAACTGCAGCGTGTTGAGGCCAGTGTTCAGACTGAACAGCTGCGTCGGTATGGCCGAGAGAAGCCGGTGGCAGGTCATCATGCTGGCTGGCCCAATCGGACGGGTGTCGCACTGCGACGACACGTCCGCGTAGGCACCGCTCGAGCGAACCAAACCACCGTCAGATCCTTCGAACCAGACGTTCGGGTTGCCCGGTAGGAAAACCAGCGCATGCTGGTCCGGATGGATGCCGTTCGGTGTCGTCGCAGACGTCGCATCCCACGTCATGTCGGTGAAGGTCCGGCCGTTGGGAGAAGGATCAGGCTCGCCCGCCGTCGTGGAACGAAGTACGGCGCGCCCATTCGATCGGAACCCGTACTCGCCGTACTGGTAGGAACCGATCACGAAGACGGTGTCTGGGTGACCCGCCGGCGTGAAGATGTCGTTGTCGTACCAGCACTGACCGGTGCAGAAGTCGAAGGTTGCATACCCGGGGTGGCCGTTGACCGGGTCAGTCAGGAGCTTCCAGCCGCCCGCGTTGGCGCCACTAACGACTAGCACGATGGCCGCCTGGTTCATATTGTCATTGCGCCAGACCTGGCTGTAGTTGCCCACCACCTTGCCGTCTTTGTCTTTAGCGGGCCCAATTGCACCGTCGGCGACGTATGCGCGCGTATGTCCGGCCTTTGTGGTCAGCGCGAACGATGTCCGGTCGCTGTTCTGAAGAGGCGAGGTCGGCACAAACACCTGCTCGAAGCTCCCGGTCGCCGCGGACGCCTGGCTCCGCCAGATTCCCTGCTGGTACGCGGCGGCGTACACGGTCGACGCGTTGCTCGGATCGAGCTCCACATGGTTGACGCCCCGTAAGGAGTTGTTGCCGTCCCAGACGAACGAGAACGAGGTGCCGCCGTTCGTCGACTTGTACAGACCGACCGCCGCGAAGCCGGGGCCGCTGCCGGAGCCGCCGGTCACCGAGCTGACGCCCCGGACGGCGCGCGTGGTGCCAACGTACAGCGTGTGCTGGTTGGTCGGATCGATGACGATCGAGCTGATCGCCCGGCCCTGGGCGAACGTGCTGCCTGACAGGAGGCTCCAGCTGTCGCCACCATTGGTCGACTTGTAGATGCCCATACCGGCCTCCGAGTCGCCAGAAGCGTTGGGCTCACCGGTCCCGACGTAGATCGTCCGCCCGGCGTGATCGGTCGGATCGATCACGATCGTCCCGATGGCGTTTGATGCGAAGCTCCCCGAAATGAACCGCCAGCTCGGCTGATTCGACAGCGCATTGTCAGTTCTCCAGATTCCGCCACCGGCCGCCCCGACGTACAGGCGGCATTCATCCCCGCCGCAGTTTGGCGAGATGGCCAGGGCCGAGATGCGGCCCGAGGTGACGAAGGGCGCCCCGGTGAAGGTCAGCACCCCCGGCATCTGGGCGACAGTGGGACCGATCGAGGTCCACTTGAAATTGCCGACATCACCGTTTTGCTGGCCACGCTGGTCGGCGTTCTGGAAGTCCTGCTGTGCGACCTTGGTCGCCACCAGCGGAATGTCGGCGGCCGGATAGGCCCGGTTCAGGAAGTCTTGCTCGGCCGCGCTGAGCGGACCCCCGAGCGGCTCGTTACCACTGCCGTTCGTCGTCTGAGCGCTGCTCTTTCCACCCGAATCGGGCTCTTGATGCGCCTTGTCGGATTGCGAGAATGATGCCGCGGTTTGTGGAGCCCCAGACGGCGCGAGAACGACCGCCGCCACCAGTAAAACGAGCACGGAAAGCACGCTGATATAGGTTTGCCTTTTCAATCCCTTCCTCCAGGTGAGCTAGAGTTCGCCCTAACTGCAAAGGATGGTCGCTGCCGAGAGATTTGTCAATTGTTTAAAAACGATTTACCGCTTTCGTTATGGTCCGTCGCCTCCCATCCGTGGGTCTGCGATCAGGTCGGATCACCCGACCGCCGCGGATCGTAAGGCCCTCTCGGCGCAGCCGGCGTGCCTGCTCTTCCCCGCTGTGCGCGACCAGCTCGCCGCTCGCCCGGACCACGCGCCACCAGGGAAGACCGGAGGCCCTGGCCAGAATATTGCCAACAGCGCGGGCCGCACGGGGGTAGCCGGCTCGGCGTGCAACTTCGCCATAGCTGACGACCTCGCCACGCCGGAGGTCCCGCAGAACGCGCTGCACGGCCTCGGCGAACGACGGTTTCTTCGGCACGATGTTGATTCAGGATATCGGAGGCGATCGTGAGTCCCGCCGAATGTGATAGGTGTAGGACGCTATGACGGCCGGATCTGACCTCATGGTCGTGCGATCCGAGCCGTTGTGCGCCGAGAGCTCGCTGGAGTTGCAGGAAGACGGGCTCACCCCGTTATCCGCCTTCTACGTCCGGAACAACTTTCCGGCGCCATCACCCGCGACCCGGCTGACGGTCGGTGGCGCGGTCAAACGGCCGCGCAGCCTGGCGCCCGAGGACGTGCGGCGACTTCCCCGACGCCGGCTGACGGCGACGCTCGAATGCGCCGGCAACGGCCGCGCCTTTATGAATCCGCCGGTGCCTGGGGAGCAGTGGCGACTGGGCGCGGTCAGCACCGCGGAATGGGAAGGCGTCCCGCTGTCGGCCGTTCTCGGGCCAGCTGAGATCGAGGCTGACGCCGTGGAGGTTGTCTTTACCGGCGCCGACGGGTTCGCGCGGTCCCTCGGAATCGGTGATGCGCTGGATGCCCACGTCCTGGTGGTCGACACCATGAATGGCGAGCCGCTGACCCGGGAGCACGGGGCGCCGTTTCGGTTGCTGGTCGCGGGTTGGTACGGGATGGCAGCTGTCAAGTGGCTCGAACGCATCGATGTCAGCCGCACCCCCTTTCGCGGCCACTTCCAGGTCGAGCGCTACGTCATCGGCGACCGCCCGGTGCGCGCGATGCACGTTCGCTCGCTGATCCTCGATCCAGCCGACGGGGCCGTCGTTGCGCCGACGCGACAGGTGGTGCGCGGCGTCGCCTGGACGGGATCCGGTGACGTGACGCTGGTGGAGCTGAGCGACGACGACGGGGCCACCTGGCTTCCCGCGACGGTGCATGAGACGCCGCGACCCTTTACCTGGCGCCGCTGGGAGGCCCCATGGTCGCCAGTGCGATCGGGACCCGCGACCTTGTTGGCTCGGGCCACCGATTCCAACGGAAGGCAGCAGCCGCTGCAGCCGGTGTGGAACGCCCTGGGCTATTGCAACAACGCGACGGTGCCGCGGCGCGTTCTCGTCAGCGAATCGCTCTAGCGCGACAACGCGTGGCGCGCTACGCCAGCACGACGGCCATCTGGTTATAGGTCTGATAGACCCGCTCGAACAAGGCCTTGTTGACCCACTCGGGACCGGACCAGGGATTGTTGATGAGCACCCGGTTCGGGTCCACACCGATCACGGTCACCGCGTGCTCACCGGGGCCCGCGTACGGGATCACGCGGCCATCGAAGGCGACGTAATCCTGCCGTCGCTGGATGACCCACTGGTAGGTCACCCAGGTCACGACCGGGTGACCGGCAAGGACGGCCTCATACACCTGACTGGGAGGGATACCCTCACCCTGGGCTAGCACCTGGCCGCCCAGCTGGGTTGCGGCTTTGACCACCGTCGGGTAGTACATCCCATATCCGGTCAGCGCTATCTCGCTGCCGTTGACGTTGCCGACGAAGGAGACGTAGGGATCGCCCCAGCGCAGCGCGCCATTGACGAAGGTGGCGCGACTCGCATCGGCGCCGACGATATCCAGGATCGCCTGGTCGGTAGTCGCGATGCCTTCGTAGGCGAGCGCCATGCGCAAGGAGGCCGACTCACAGCTGAGCTCGAAGGCCTGGTGGTACCACGGCACGTTGAGGACGCGCGACCCGGCCGCGGACGGCGCGAAGATGGTGGGCGTCGGCTTCGGCGCATCGGCCGCGGTATCGGCCCCCGTTTCGAAGCTCCCTTTGGCGGGCTGCCTGTCGACCAACAGCTTTCCAGCCACGGACACCACGATCAGCTCGATCTGTACATGACTCTGGTACAGGACCACCGTCAGGCGGCCGCCACCCGGCCGTGGCTGGGCGTTGATCTCTCGCGTGGTCGAGGGGTTCAGCTCACAGGGGCAGAGATGCGTCTGCTTTTGGACCAGGCGGGCGCGCAGGCGGTCGGTCAGCGGGCAGGCACTGTAGTCATTGCCGCTTGCAGGGGCGACACCGTTTTCCGGTAAGTTGACGCACTCGACGTAGTAGGCATGCTGCGGATCCTTGGGAAACGCCTGGGCACCCACCGCCTCGAGCGCGGCGACGGTCGGCAGCGGAGCCGTGGCCGCCGGCGGAGCGCTCCGAGCCGCGCTGACCGCCACCACGCCGGCAGCCGCCAGCACACTAAAGGTCACCGCGACCGCGATCCAGACTCGGGTTCCCACTGCCTCAATGATCCAGCGCGATCTTTCTGCGGCGATCCCTCATGCAGCCGAACGCCTGGGCATACCTTCGAGCGGCTGCGGCTCCCCCGAAAGTAGCCCCGACCTCCAGGTCAGGTGCGCTGGAGTTGATGCTCCTGTTCATGCATGAATCGAAGCGTGCCGAGGAGCGCGAGGTTGAAGGCGACTTCGACATAGCCGGCGAAGCCCGCGCCCAGCAAGCTGAATGGCTGCGCCAGCAGGAGGTCAACCAGGACCGCCAACTCGAAGTCAGCGTAGGCACGCAATCGCGACGATCGAAGGCGGATGACGCCCCGTAAGGCAAACGCGCCGCCCAGCACTGATGCCACCGCCTGAATCCAGGAGGTGAAGCCGCTGTCCGACGCTTGCTCCAGGGCGACACGCGCCGCGCCATTCCCGGTCACGGCGGCGCCGGCCAGCAGCACGGCCGCGATCCCGCTGATGAGCGCAGTGCCGGCTTGTACGATGAACAGCCCGGCAAAGATGCGCCGAAACCATTTGTATTCGACGATAGCGGCGTAAACTCGCTGCGCAGCGCTCGCCACACGCCCCAGCGTCGAAGGTTGATCGGGAACCGCCGGCACGGCCAGGAATTCCTCGCGGAGCTCTCGCATCAGCGGATGGGCCTGGTCAGCGGCGGCGAGCAGCGCGAGGGCGTGGTCTCGGGCGGTCTCCGAGATGCGGCCGGCGACCAGGTCCTTCGAATATTCGATGGCGTTGACGAGACTCTCCTCCGGCGTGAGCTTCTTGAACGTCCTTAACTGGCGCGCGATGAGAAAGAGCGCGATGAAAAGCGTGTAGATCAGGGCGGCCGTTGGTTTGTAGAAGTAGTTGTTGTCGGCGGTCACGAACTTGCCCAGCTCGTCGATAAAGGCGCCGAAGCCGATACCGCCGATAAAGGCCGCGATCCGGCGGGACTGCCGCGAGATGAAAACCAGGAGGATGCCGATCGCGATCACCATCCCCAGGCCGCCCCAGAGGACGTGGGCGATGTGCAGGCCAGCCCCACCGAGCCTCGGGTAGTTCGTCGCCTGCAGGTACGCGCGCAAACCGAGCACGGTGAGCACGGCCGAGACAAGAAACGTGTCGAGAGGCCCCTGTTCGGCGCTTCTGATCATGACGGCATCATGCGCCGCGCCGCGAGCTCGCGCTATTCTTCGCGCAGCAGCTCGACGAGACTCAGCCGGCGCAGCGTGCTGCCAGCCACCAGCGCGGCAGCCGCCGTCGCGCCCACCACCGCCGCCCCCAGGAGACCGAGTTGCGCGGCCGGAACCGCCAGCGAGGTCGGCGGGATCGTAAACAGCGGCGTCAGGATCTGCACGAAGAGGATTGCCATGCCCAGCCCGACCAGGCTGCCCAGGACGAGGCTGAGCCCTGCCACGGTGCCGGCTTCGCCGAGTACGAGCGTCCGAACCTGGCTCATCCGCATCCCGAGCGCTCGCATCGTGACGTACTCTTTCCGGCGCTGCAGCAGCAGCCCAAAGGTGAAGATCGCGACACCGGCGGCGCTCATGAGCACGGTGTAGAGCGACTCCAGCCGTCCTAGGCCGCGCAGATTGAGCGAGGCCAGGCTCGACTGGTCGCGATTGACGGCGGTCGTCGTCGTGTCCACCAGCACCGGTACGGCACCCGAACGAAGGGTCGCGGCGAGGCTGGCCACTGATGCGTCATCAGGCCGGGTGGCCTTGACCAGGAAGAAGTCCGCGGCCGTCGCGCCGGTAGCGGCCTGGTAGTAGCCGAGGTTCGCCACGAGGTCGATCCCCTGCGGGAATCCCGGGAAGTTCTTGAAGCGCCCGATCGCATGGAAGGTCGCTGGCTGCAGCTTGCCGGCGGCGTTGGTGAGCCGGACGTTCACCGGGTCGCCCGGCTGCACGTTGAAGGTCCGCGCCAGCTCGTCTGAGACCAGGATGCCGCTGGGATCGGTGCGCAAAGCGGACAGGACCGCGGCCGCCGATGAACCGATAAAGAACGAGTCCGGCAGCGACGCCACCTTCTGGAGGCTGGCCGGGTCCACGGCCGCGAGCGCCCGTTTGTCCGTGCCCACGATCGCGGAGCCGGTCAGCACCGGGCTCACCGCTGACACGCCCGGCACCTGGAGGCTCGAGGCGAAGCTCGACGGTTGCCGGCTTACCACGCTGGGCGTAACCCGCAGGTCGGACCCAACCACGAATCGAGCGTCGTTGAGTTTCTCCATCTGGTAGGTCCCGATGAAGAGCGTCAGGCTCACGCCAAACGCCACCGCCAGGCTGATGGCGATCACGCCCGAGGCTAGCGCCTGGGAGCGTCGCCGAAGGCTTCGGCGAAGGGTACCCGCGGTCGTCGAACCGAATCTCCCACGGGTCGAGTCTGGCAACCGGTGGGCCAGGGCCAGCAGCAGCCGAACGCCGAGCAGCGAGGCGCCGATCCAGCCGAGCAGCGGGGCGAGCAGCACATAGAAGGAGAGAGAAACCGATTGACCCTCGGCGGCGGTGGGCTTGTAGCCCCCGGCCAGGTAAGTGATCGTCCCAACCACCGCCGCAGCCACCAGCAGAGCCAGATCGAGCCGGAGCCGGAGCCACCCGGGAACAGTCTGCTCCGCCTCCATCTCACGGCGCTCCTCGCTCACCTCGCGCGTTAGCGCCCGGCGGCCGGGCAGGTAGAGCGCGACCGCGGTGGTGACCACCCCGGCCGCCAAGGCGAGGCCGGCCGAGAGAAGGTAGCTCTGGCTGCTGGCACTGGTCAGCGCCGCGCGTCCAAACAGGACGAGGAGCCCGGCGAAGCCGAGAGCGAGACCCAGGACCGACCCCACGACGCCGATCGCCACGGTGTTATAGGTCAGCGACTGAAGCAGCTGGGCCGGTCCGGCGCCACGGGCTCGAAGCGTCGCCCGCTCACGTCGTTGGGCCTGCGCCAGAAGGCTTCCGGCGTAGCGCGAGAGGTAGGCGGCAAGCAACACGCCTGGAAGTCCAAGGAAGATGAACAGCACCTTGGCCAGGATCGCATCGCCCCTGGCCGAGTTGAGGGCGTCGGTGAGGTTGTCGATCACGGCGACCTGCCCGGGCGCGATCCGCTCGATCGATCGGCGGAGTCCGGCCGTCCGAATCGCGGCCGCGGTCGGGTCGACCGCGAGCGCGCTACGGTCGAGCTGTACGTCGAGCTCCACCACTGGGGCGGTCTTGAGAACTGGCGCGGCCGACGCGGCATCGACGCGCAGCGCCGGGAGGATGGTCTGCTCGAACACCGCCGTGGTCACCACCAGCACGTTCGGTACCGTCGCGAACTCACCCTGGTTGTCGGCGGAGCGGCTCGCGAAGAGTGGGTCGGCGCGGGAGAAATCCGCGATCCCCGATACGGGAAGCGTCAGTGGCGCCGCGCGCCCCGGAATGCTGAGCTCTACGGCGCCTGCGGTCACGCCGCCGAGCTGGCGGGAGGCGTCCGCGCTGAGTAGGGCCGTCCCATCGGCGAACGACCCAGATGTCACGCGGACCATCGAGTAGCGGGACAGGAAGGACGGATCGAAGGCGAACACGCGCAGCGGCGCCGCCAGCGTCGTCGTCCCTGCACGCAGCGATCCGGCCGGAAGGTCGACAACCCCGAGCCGGTCGACCGCACTCACGCCGCTCAACCCTTTGATGTCCCGAAGCAGGGTGTCGGCATTCGGCGCGCTCGGGGCGTTGGCCGTGCTCGGCGCGGGCTGTTCCTTGCTGACCACGGTGGCGGCGAAGGGGAGCGCGAGCGTGGACGGCACCGCCGCGGTCGCCTTGACGGTGTAGGTCACGGTGGCCTGACCATTCGCAGCCAGGTCTCCGATCACGAGGCCGCTGAGCAGCGGGCTCCCGCCGGCCGTATCAGCCACCGGGCCTCCGGCGACCGTGCTCGTCCCCGGGACATACATGAGCCCCTGCGGCGGCTGGTCGCGGACGACGATGCCGGTGGCGGGCCGGCTCGAGGTGTTCGTCACGACGAGACGCACGACGCTGGTCTCGCCGGCCGCTAACGGTCCGGCTGTCGCGGGAGTCTGCGTGACGTTCAGGGGACTCGCTAGCGGCGCGCTGAGGTCGACCTGCATATCGAGCGCCACCGGCGCCAGGGCATGCGCTGTCATGGTGGCAGCCGAACTATCGACGAAGAACGCGATCCCGGAGAACAATCCCACCGCCAGCACCACGCCGGCGAGTGAGGCCAGCGTCCGGCGTGGATTACGCCAGAGATCGCGCAGGGTGTAGCTAAGCACCCCTCGGATACTCCTCGTCCTTGATCGATGGGAGAGCCAGGCGGCCGTCCCGCATCGCGAGCACCCGGTCGAGTCGTTCAGCGACGCCGCGGTCGTGACTAACGACCACCAGCGTGGCCCCCAGTCGCTGCTGCGCAGCCACCAACAGGTCCATCACCGAGGTGGAGGTCTGCGAGTCGAGTTCACCGGTGGGCTCGTCGGCAAGGATCAGACGCGGTTGGTGCGCCAGCGCGCGGGCGATTCCGACGCGCTGGCGCTGGCCGCCCGACAGCTGATCGGGCAGTTTGTCGGCGTGATCCTCGAGCCCGAGGGACGCGAGCAGCTCCATGCTGCGAGCCCGACCATCGTTTTCTCCATGAAGCGACAGCTGGAAGGCCACGTTCTCGGCCGCCGTGAGAAAAGGCAGCAAGTCGTAGGACTGAAAGACGAAACCGACCTCATCGCGACGGTAGCCGGCGCGTTGCGATTCACCCAGGGCGCCCAGGTCCTGGCCGTGTACCAACACCCGCCCGCCGGTTGGCGACTCGAGCCCGCCGATCAGCGCCAGCAAGGTCGACTTGCCGCAGCCGCTCGGTCCGACGATGGCGACACTCGTGCCGCTCTCGATCTCGGCATCGATGCCGTCGACGGCACGCACCAACCCGGCCGCCGTCCGGTAATGCCTGGTGGCAGCCTCGAGCTTGATCGCCACTACGTTGGTCATGACGGGACCACCGCCCCGTCGACCAGCTCCAGCTGGCGGTCCGCCAGCGCCGCCAGCTCGGGGTTGTGGGTGACGAGCATGATGCTGAGCTGCCGCTGGCGCCGCACATCGCGGAGCACGTCCATGACGCGTTCGGCGGTGGCCGAGTCCAACTCACCGGTGAGCTCATCGCCGATCAGGAGGGCCGGGTTGAGGGCCAGCGCGACGGCGATCGCGACCCGCTGCACCTCGCCGCCGGAGAGCTGGCGCGGGTAATGGTTCAGCCGGGCGCTCAGTCCGACCTCACCCAGCAGGTCAGGGGCGCGACCGTTGCCGGCGGCGCGCCCCGACAACTGGAGCGCGAGCCGAACGTTTTCGGCGGCGGTAAGAAACGGGATCAGGTTGCCGCTCTGGAAGACGAGGCCGATGCGCGTGGCTCGAACCTCCGCGCGCTTGGCTTCATCAAGTCGAGTGATGTCGCGGCCATCGATAATGACCTGCCCCGCCGTCGGTAGCGCGAGCCCTGCCATCACCGCGACCAGCGTCGACTTTCCGCTCCCCGATCTGCCCATCAGACTGACGAACTCGCCAGGCTGCAGCTCAAGGCTTGCGCCGCGCAAGGCGACGGTCTCGGTAGTGGCCTCCCGGTAAACCTTGAACACATCGCGGACGCTGACGAGGGCGCCGTCACCGGCAATAGCCGGGCGGGTTGTCAGGGCAGCCACGCGAAGGTGTTCGCCACGTCGTCCGCCCCCTGGGGATCATATTGGTTCACCGCGGATGCGTAGGAGACCATCGCAAGCCGCCCCGAGTCCTTCGTGATGTAGTAGCGGGCCGTGATCAGCTGATTCGCTTTGCCCGTCACCGCGTTCGTCCCCGCCGTCCACTGGTAGACGAACTTGACGGTGCGGTGCCCGGAGACCGTCACGACGGTAGGCGCCTGCACCTGGCGGAAATCCGTGGCCGTCGTTTTGAGCGCATTCAGGTCCGCGCTGGCAAGCGCCATCGGGTCGGCCGCTCGCGTCCCATCCACGATCGCGACTTCCAGGCGCTCGACCGGGCCGATGAAACTGGCTGTCCCGTCCGGGTTCGCCGCCATTCGGCCCGGCCCGCTGATGCGATAGTGATGGGCCGTGTCCGTATAGGCAATGCTGGTTTCCGTCCCGGCGCCAGCGTCCGCTCCTGCCTGGGTGTTGGCCGACTCCGCGGGCGCTCCGTTCGTACTAACGGATTGACCGCAGGCCGCCAGGACGGAGAGGGATGCGAGAACGACGATTGCCGGAAGTGCTCGGCCGAGCTTGGGAATCACCTGGTGATTATCGGCGTCGATCCTAAAGGGAAGTTGAATACGGGCTGATCTAGCTCGGGTCTCTTACTCCTCGCTTATGCGGGCGTCGCCGAGACGATGTGGTGCTCGTGGACCGTGAGCCGCTTGCCCGGGGCGCCGTTCGGCTCGACGGTCACCACGAGGCCGTCGGCTGCCTCGATCGTCCCGAGGACGCGCCCGGTCACGACCGGCGCACCCGGCGCATCGGGCAAGAGCTGCAACGTCACAATCTGGCCTTTGAACCCGCGGATGTCGTCCCTCATGTTGCTTTCCCTCAATTACCGTTTTGGATCACGGACAGGAAGTTGCCGGCGGGGTCCTTGAACCAGGCGATATCCGGGCCGCGATTCTGCGCCCTGCCACGCAGGATGCCTTTCTTGTCGGTCGTTGGACCGCTGTCGTAGTGCTCGAACTGCACGCCCCGGCCGGTCAGCTCGTCGACCGCCGCATCGATGTTGTCCACCACGAAGTTCAAAATGGTGAAGGTTGCCGGCTGATGATCACCTTTCGGATAAGCGAACACCGTTCCGCCGCCGGGAAGATGCAGCCTCACCCCGACCCCGTCGGAATCTACCTGTAGACCCAGCTTTTCCGAGTAGAACGCCTTCGCCTTCGTCAGGTCGTCCACCGAAAACCCGCTGAATGCTGCCTTTGCCTTGAACATGGTTCCTCTCCTTTGTGCCTCCTGAGTCTAGTGAAGCACGGCCAGCGCGGTCGCCAGGATGAGGGCCACCGCGAGCGAGACATAGAGAACGCGGGCTCGGCGCGGGTCCCGGAGCAACGGGGCGAGTGATCTGCCAGCGATCAGCCAGGTTGCGTTGATCACGATGATCATCCCCGTCAGCACCCCAACCTTGGCTGCGGCGTCCGTCGTGGCCGCGCTAGCGAGGTGGGCACTGGCGAAGACGGCGGCGATCGCGACCCAGGCCTTCGGGTTGGCGACGCCGAGGAGTGCCCCGCCGCCGAACGAGGGAGCGTGCCTGGCGAAGCTCTCCGAGAGCGGAGACGCGGTCGCGATGTGATAGGCGAGCCAGAGGATGTAAACCACTGAGATCGCGATCACGATGGAGCCGATCGCAGGGACGGCCAGGAGTGCGGCCGTGATCCCCGCCGCGACCGCGAGGAGAACGATGGTGGTGCCGAGAATGATCCCGACCAGGTAGGGCATCGAACGCTGCACACCGTAGACGGAGCTCGCCGCGACCAGGCTGATCGTCGCTGGGCCGGGGCTGCCCATGATTGCCAGTGAGGTGAGTACGAGCGGCCCGATCGAACCAAGGCGCATGCTGCCGACGCTACTACGCGTCGATGTCAACCGTCTTGAACGATCCGGCAGCCGACATCTGAATGCGATCTAGCCCGCGAAGACCTCGCGGAGCCGCACCGCGAACTCAGGGGCATGGCTCTCGAAGCCACCGTGCGCGCCCGGAAACACGACCGCCTCGGTGCCAAGCCGCTTTGCTAATGCGAGCCCGCCCTCATTCGCCAGCTCGCCGCGCGACTCCTCTCCCACCCCCGGGACGATCCGAAACGGACCCGAGATCG
>Ga0209220_1000487_pt1 | contig 13274 bp, 12 predicted proteins | sample BlaSpr_A8_OM3_M3_FD_187984 | JGI IMG/M metagenome (GOLD analysis project Ga0209220, IMG submission 187984) | Forest soil microbial communities from Thunder Bay, Ontario, Canada - Black Spruce, Ontario site 2_A8_OM3_M3 (SPAdes) (version 2) | ecosystem: Environmental > Terrestrial > Soil > Boreal... | reverse complement strand
ACGCCACGTCTGAGATCCTCGACGTCCCATATGCGTCGCTGCACTTGCGCAAAACAGCCTGGCGGCAGCAATTCGCGGACGTCATCGTCGGTTGCACGACGCGCCGCGAACTGGCAGCGGTGCGGCAGAGTACCGACCTGGCCGCCAGTCGCATTGGACGACCGGAGCAGGTGTTAGAGCTCGATTTGCTGGATGACCGCGGCCGGCCGTTGGCGGCGGCCCGCCGAGCCGGGTTACAGCGGGCGGTGGCCGTTCCGATGTGCCTCGGCACAGAAATCGTCGGCGTCCTCGTCATCCACATGAAGGAGCCACGGCCCCTGGAGCGCAGCGAAATCCGGGTGCTGCAGACTCTGGCAAACCAGGCCGTGATAGCGATCGAGAATGCCGCTGCGTACGAGCACACCAAGCATCTGGCAACGACCGACGGCATGACGGGGATCGCGAATCATCGTGAGTTCGAGGCCCATCTCGATCGGGAACTGCTGAGGGCGAGGAAGACGAAGGAGCCGCTCGCCCTGATCATGTGCGACGTCGACCACTTCAAAGAGATCAACGACAGCGTCGGTCACCCCGCGGGAGACCAGGTGCTGCGACATCTGACCCGACAGATCCTGGTCCCGGCCATCCGGCCGAAGGATCTTGTCGCCCGTTATGGGGGCGATGAGTTCGTGCTCGTCCTGCGAGGTGCGGATAGCCGGGCGGCGGTGGCGGTCGCCGAACGGATCCGGGAGACCGTGGCCAGTCAGGCGGTCTTGTTGGACGGCAAAGCGGTCTCGAACCTCTCGCTGAGTCTGGGAATCGCGGTCTTTCCGCGGGACGGCGAGAGCCGCGAAGCCCTCGTGCAGGCCGCCGACCAGGCGCTTTACGTCGCCAAGCGAACCGGTCGCAACCGCGTGGTTCGCAGCGATGCCCCCTCCGTCGACACGCAGCTGGCGAGCTAGCGGCGCCTCGAGGGCGGCGTAAAGCCATTCGCTAAGCTTCGACACCATGGCTCCCATCGCGCAGCGCGCGCGCGGCACCCAGGATCTCTTGCCGGCGGTCCAGCCGTACTGGGATGCGATGGAGCGTGTGGCCAAAGAGCAGGCCGGCCGGTTCGGTTACCAGCGCATCGAGACACCAATCTTTGAGGCGACCGAGCTTTTTCAGCGTAGCGCAGGGGAGAGCAGCGACATCGTCGCCAAGGAGATGTACACCTTCACCGATCGCGGCGACCGCTCGTTGACGCTCCGCCCCGAGGGGACGGCCCCCATCGTTCGGGCGTACTTCGACGCGGGGCTCGACCAGGAACCGCAGCCGGTCCGGCTCTACTACATGGGGCCATATTTCCGCTACGACCGGCCCCAGGCGGGCCGCTTTCGAGAGTTCCACCAGTTCGGAATCGAAGCCCTCGGTGACGGCAGTCCGGTGCTCGACGTAGAGGCCATCCAGCTCGGTTGGAACTGGTTTGCCGCGCTGGACATTGGAGGTGTGACGCTGCACTTGAACAGCATCGGCGACGAAGTCTGCCGCCCCGCGTATCGCGACCTCCTGCGCGAGTACTATCGGCCGCATCTTTCCAAGCTGAGCGAGGAGAGCCGGGCGCGCTTCGAGAAGAACCCGCTTCGACTGTTCGATTCCAAGGATCCGCAGGACGAGGTGCTAAAGCGCGCGGCGCCACACATCGTCGATCACCTCTGCGCCCCCTGCGCCGAAGCGTTCCGGGTGGTGAAGGAAGGACTGGCCTCGGAAGATATTCCGTTCGAGCTCAACCCCGAGCTAGTCCGCGGTCTCGACTACTACACGCGCACGGTCTTCGAGTACCAGCATGCGAGTCTTGGCGGCGCGCAGAACGCCCTGGGCGGCGGCGGTCGTTACGACGGACTCGCGGCAGCGCTGGGCTATCGCACGACGCCCGGCGTGGGCTTTGCCATGGGGATGGACCGCACCGCCATTACCCTGAAGGAGCACAAGCCCACTGCGCCGGCTGCGCCCGACGTCTACGCGGTCGCGTTGGAGGCGGTCGATGAGCTCTACGTCTTTCACCTGGCATCGACGTTGCGCGCCCGCGGACACCGAGTCGTCTTCGACCCGGGCCCCGCGCGCCTGGACGCTAAGCTGCGCAAAGCGGCGCGGCGCGGTGCCCGGGTTGCGCTGCTGGTCGGCCCTGAGGAACGGGAAAAGCACCAGGTCGTGGTCCGCGACATGCGCTCCAAGACGCAGACCAGCGTGGCCGAGGGGGAGCTGCTGTCGACCGTAGGCCAAATGTTGGGCGCGGCGTGAGTCTGACGCCGCGCTCGCCCGCCGGCGCGATCCGATCCGACCAGGTCGGACACGAGGTCGACGTGTACGGCTGGGTGCATCGCCGACGTGACCTGGGTGGCCTCATCTTCATCGACCTTCGGGATCGCAGCGGGATCGTTCAGGTCAAGTTCGATCCCGTGAACGCGCAGGCGCACGCGACCGGCGGCGAGCTGCGGCTCGAGTCCGTGATCCACATCCACGGTCCCGTGCAGCGCCGCCCGGCGGGGACCGAGAACAAGGAGCTTGCCACCGGGGAGATCGAGGTCGAAGCCCGTGTCGTCGATATCCTCAACCGCGCGCAGACACCGCCCTTCGCCGTCAACGAAGACACGCCGGTCGAGGAACAGTTGCGGCTTCGATATCGCTACCTCGACCTCCGCCGCGCCGGGATGGCCAAGAACCTGCAGCTCAGGCACCGGATGGCCAAAGCCATCCGCGACTTCCTCGATGACGAGGGCTTTCTCGAGATCGAGACTCCGGTCCTGATCCGGAGCACACCCGAGGGCGCCCGCGACTTCCTGGTCCCGAGCCGGCTGAAGCCGGGCCACGTCTATGCGCTGGCGCAGTCGCCCCAGCTGTACAAACAACTGCTGATGGTGGCCGGCATGGACCGCTATTTCCAGATCGTGCGTTGCTACCGCGACGAGGACCAGCGCGCGGATCGGCAGCCGGAGTTCACCCAACTCGATCTCGAAATGTCCTTCGTCAGTGAGGACGATGTGCTTGACGTCATCGAGCGTTGCTTTGCGCACGTGTGGCAGAAGGTGCTGCGTGTCGCTATCTCGACCCCCATCCGCCGCATCACGCACGCCGAGGCGATGCTCCGGTACGGGGTCGATAAGCCCGACCTGCGCTATGGCCTCGAGATTGAAGAGCTGTCCTCCATCTTCGCCAAGACGGAGTTCAAGATCTTCCGCCAGGCGCTGGATGCCGGTGGCGTCATTCGTGGAGTCCGCATCCCGAAGACCGTCGGTGGCAAGGAGATCGAGGCGCTCACGGAGGTCGCCCGCGCCGAGGGCGCGAAGGGACTGGCCTTCTGGCACCGGGAGGGAGAGGGCTGGCGTTCGCCGATCACGAAATTCTTCAGCGAGCGCGAGCTGACCGAGCTGCAAGGGGCGACGCACGCCGCGGCAGGCGACGTGGTGGTCGCCGTCGCCGACCAGGTCGACGTGGCCTCGGCCTCGCTGGGAGCCGTGCGCAAGGCCGCCGCTCAGATGCTGCGCCTGGTGCAGGAGGGCATTTTCGAATTTGTCTGGGTCACCGACTTTCCCCTATTCGAGCGGAGTAAGGAAACGGGCGAGATCACAGCCGCCCACCATCCGTTCACCTCGCCTCGGCCCGAAGACCTCGAGCTGCTGGGCAGCGAGCCGCTCAAGGTCCGGGCCCGCTCCTACGACCTGGTGCTCAACGGCACGGAGCTCGGGTCGGGCAGCATCCGGATCCACGACCCGGAATTGCAGCAGCGCGTCTTTCAGGGTCTGGGCATCACGCGGGAAGACGCAGAACGCCGCTTTGGTTTTTTGCTCACGGCGTTCCGCTACGGGGCGCCGCCGCACGGCGGGTTCGCCTACGGCCTCGACCGCGTCGTAATGTTGGCCGCAAGGCAGGACACGATCCGCGAAGTGATTGCGTTCCCCAAGAACCAGCAGGCCGAAGAGCCGATGACCGATGCGCCCGCGCCGGCCGACCCCAAGCAGCTCCGCGAACTCGGTCTCGAATTGGTACGGCCGCCGTCGAAACCGCCCCGATAGCGTATCGCTCGAAACGGTGACCGACGCTTTGCGGCCCCGTTACTAACTGCTAGATCAACGCCACCCTGCACGTAAGGTACGGAACCTACAGTAGGGCCCATGAACGCCGCTGGAACCCTCGTCAAGCCTCTTCGTGGTCTTATGCTCGCGTCCGGCCTCGTGGTGGCGACAAGCATCTCGAGCCTCGCCGCGGATGTTACCGTCGGTCTTGGTGTCGCCGCTACCGGCGCCGTCACCAACGCCTACCTGAATGCGCCTATTGGCACGGTCATGCTCGGCGGTCATACGTTTGACCTCACCACCGGCAAGATGATCGCGCTCGCCGGCGGCCAAAGCGCGACGGTCAGCGGTTCGTATCCGAACACGAAGGCTGCTTTCATTCTGCTGAACAGCTACAACACCTACCTCAACTACGCTGGTGCGACGATCGGAACCGTCGTCTTGACCTTTAGCGACGGCACGACGCAGTCGACCAACCTCGTCGTTGGGGCGAACCTTCGCGAGTGGCGCCCGGCCGGCACGAACACCGTCAATACGGCGACTGGTGCCGGGTGGTCTAACGTCTGGACAGGCCAGGCCCAGCCGACGGCCGGCGGCGGCACCGCCGTCATCGACCTGCTGACCATCACGGTTACGGGTACTGGCAAGACGCTGACCAGCGTCAAAATCTCGAATAACGATCTGGGCGGGATCGGCGTGATCTCCCCGGCCGTGACGGTCGACGATGGACCGGTTACGCTGCCCGGGTCCGGCGACGAGGTGGGCAACCATCCCGGCAACCACGGCAACCAGGACATCAGTAAAGTCAATCCGCCGGCCAAGAAGGGCGAAGCCAAGAAAGCGCCCGTGACGGTGAAGCCGACTCCGACACCGCACCGCGACGAGCCGACCGACCACCAGTCGACCGGCGACACGCACGACCGATCGAGCAGCTAGCAGATAGATCTCAGAGACGAAGGTCCGGCAGGAGCCGGACCTTCGTCATTCTTGGGCCCCTTCGTCTTGCGCTAGACTCGCGGCGTTGCCTGTGCCCGTTCCGCCGGTCTTCGTGCTGGCCATGCTCGTCATCCTCCTGGGCACACAGCTGGCCTACCTGGTCGCCCCGAGGGCGCCGCACTACCTGGTCCGCCTTGGGCTCAGCACGCTGGCCGTGCTCCTGGGGGAGGGGCTGGGGGCGGCGGGTCTGGGGGCCCGGCTGGCGGTCGGCGAACTGCACCCGATCAACGACCTGGCGGTGCTCGCCCTGCTCCAGTGGGCCGGCACGCGGTGGATCAGACGTGAGCAGCCGGTTTAAGCTGGGGCGCGGTGCGGTACAACTTGGGAAGTATCCCGTGACCGAGAAGGTCTGGAGGATCGGGTAATGGTCTGGCAAATTGGAGTCCTGCTCGTCGGCGTTGGGTTCCTTTTGCTCAGTCTCTTCGCCTCCTTCACCCTCCTCAATATGACGCGCAGCCTGCGGACCGTCGAAGCCATCCTAACCCTGACGCTCGACGAAGCCCGGCTGGCGCTCCCTGAGCTGCGCCACAGCATGCAACAGATCGACGATATGGTCAGCGGAGTCAACGATAAGTTCACCGCCGCCGACCGGGCGATGAACGCGACCGGCGCGGCGATCGGCGGTTGGCGCGACCGCGTCCGGGACGCTTTTGGCGGACTCGGCCGACGCCGCAAATCACCGGCCGGCCAACAACGGGAGGAAGCATGACGGAAAGCCGAGTACGCCACCAGCCCGCGACCGCCGGCCACGAGGCCCCTGCCGCAGGCGCCTATGTGACGGAGCTCAAGCTCCCAGCCGTCGGTGACTACATCGTCGTCGCCAAGCGGGCGGCGGCATCCCTCGGCCTCGTCGTCGGGTTCTCGGTCCAGGAAATCGACGACCTGAACATCGCCGTCAGCCAGGCCTGTGAGAATGCCTGCGCCGCCGCCGCCGAGCAGTGGGGGAGTGGTAACGGTCAGCTGAAGTTGATCTTCAAGACCCAGCCCCGACGGCTCGAGGTCGAAGTCCGGAGCGTGCCGCCACGGGCCGTCGAGCAGCACGCACGCCGGGCTCGCCGCGACGCGGAGCTCGACTATGAAACGATTGGTTTGAACATGATCCGGCTGTTCGTCGATGAACTCCGCTACCAGGTGGACAGCCAGACGGGCAGCATGCGGATGAGGATGGTCAAATACCTGATCGAGTAGACAGCCCAGCGCCAGTACGGACGACTGTTCGACCCAATCGTGACCTCGTTCGCCGCCTCTTTCTCAACTACCAGAAAACCAAGGATCCCCAGGTCCGCCAGCAACTCGTGGAGCTGTTCAACAACCTGGTGATCTTCCTAGCCAAGAAATTCAGCAACCGCGGCGAGCCGCTCGAGGACATCGTGCAGGTCGGCTATATCGGCCTGCTCCAGGCGATCGAGCGCTTTGAGCCGCAGCGCGGGCTGGAGTTTTCCACCTTCGCGACGCCGACCATCGTCGGCGAGATCAAGCGCTACTTCCGGGACAAGAGCTGGGCCGTCAAGGTGCCGCGGCGGCTGCAGGAGACGATGCAGCGTGCCGACGTCGCCCAACAGCGGCTACAGGGCACGCTGGGACGCCAGCCCTCGGTCAATGAGATCGCCAAGGAGCTCGGGCTGGAACCGGAAGAGGTCCTGGAGGCGATGGAGGCGAGCCCGGCGCAGCGCACGATTCCCTTCGAGTCGACCGGTCCCGCACCCAGGGACGATGACGGCCTGCAGCTGACGGAGCGCCTTGGCCGCGAGGACGAGAACCTCGACAAGGTGGAGCTGCAGGATCTGCTCGACCAGGCGATGCGCCACCTAACACCGCGTGAGCGGCGCATCATGTACCTGCGCTTCGTCGACGAGCTACCCCAGGCGGAAGTGGCGAAGCGGCTCGGGATTTCCCAGATGCACGTGTCACGGCTGCAACGTGCCGCCGTCGAACACCTGAAGAAGGAACTGCCGGTCACAACATAAGGACCGCACGCGGTTCGGTGGGCATTCGGTCTCGCGGGAGCCGGCTTGTCAGGACAGCCATAAGCGCAGCCATAAGGACGGCCAGGACCGCGCCCATGGCCACACCTTCAACAAGCCGTATTCGCCCGTCAGTCGCCCCCATCTCATACTCCGTCAGCAGCGTGCCGATCGTTGCGATGAGCGGGAGCGCGGTCCCGAGATAGCGGCGCTGCCAAGCCACCGGGCTCGCCTGGCCGAGCCACCAAATGGCCCCGAAGACATAGGCGTCGAGGAAGTAGTACGGCCAGACGCTCTTCGCCAACAAGGGCAGGGTCAGAGCCGCCAACGCAAGCAAGCCATAGAAATCCGGTGATGAGGGCTCGAGGTCTCGCCGGGCGACAATCACTACAAGACTCACCAGCACTGCCAGCCCGAACACGAAGAGGACGTCCGCGTGTTGAGGCACCCACTCGTACGGGGTCCCGATTATGAGTTGCCAGAACGATCCGCCACTTACCGGGAGGCTGCCACGATGCGTGAGGAGTGAATAAATGGTGTCCTTTGGATCGGCAAGCAAGAGCGGCAACAAACCCAGCGCGACGGTGAACGCGGCGCTTCCAGCCAACCAAGCCAGGGCTCGCCATCGGCCCCTGGCCAGAAGCAAGAGTCCCAGTGGAATCAGGGGGAGCGTGGCGACAGTCCGCGTCAGTATCGCCAATCCCGAGGTGATACCCGCGGCCGTCGGCCGGCCGCTAGCGAGGCTGCGCACAGCGAGCAGCAGCAACCACAGCGTCATCGGGTGTTCAACGTGTCCATAACCAAGGACACTGATCAATAGGATTGGAGACGCGGCAAAGACGCCATAAGCCAGTACCCGCGACAGCCCGGCGAGCCTAGCACCCCGCAATCGATCGATGGCGCCAACCGCTTCCCTGGCCATCAACAGGGTAAAGATCGAAAACGCGGCCAGGACGAGCGCACGCCGCAGGCGTTGATCGTCTGGCCCGCCCAGCCAGGACGCAACCGCGGCAACGACCGTGAGCGGCACCAAGGCGAGCGGTCCGTTGTCATTCGCGATGACCGTCTGGAAACGCACGGTGTAGACCAGCAACGGGTGGCCGCTCAGGGCGATCCGCACAGCCGGCAAAAAGAAGTAGTCGAGGTCAGTCAGCGGCCCCCTCCACAGCCATCCGAGAATGGCCCAGGCGACCGCGTACCCGAGCCCGAGAATCCACCCCGCGATGCGCGTCACTGGCTGATTCTCCGCAAACGGTCAAGGGTCTAACGAGTGCCTAATGATTCTGTAGCCGTGATAGCTCTATGAGGCGATCTCACCGAGCCTGTCGTTTCCTCGCCCGCGCGCTCGGGCGCGCCGGTCCCGCTCCACGCCCCCCTCCAAGTCGAGGACGAAGTCCCCCCGGCGGGCATAGGCTTTGCGGAGCTCCGCCGCAGTGCGATGGAGAGCCAGTTCCGGAACCTGGTCCAGCACCTCGGCCTCCAGGGTATGGCGCCAGGGATCCGCATCCGGCGCACCCGTTGAGCCAAAGAACTTCCGGTTCGCGCCTAGCCACGACTTGAGAGCGAGGGCTGCTGTTACCGTCCAGGTGATCGGCGCCTCGGGCTGGTTGGTGCCGGTAATCACCTCCGGCGCGGTGCGAAGGTCGCGGGCGCGGAAGTCGTACATGACTCGCTGGTCGGGGCTGACGTAGAGGAACTCGACGTGAGCGCCGGCAATGTTGACCGCGTTGAGCAGGCGGATGCCGGTCTGGCGGGCGAGCCCTGGAAGTCCCTGGCGCTCAAGGCCCTTGGCGATGTCGAAGGTCTCCTTCATCCAGACCGTCCAGTCGCCGTGGTAATCCTGGAAATCCACCAGGCCACCTTCGCTCGCGCTGCGGCAGCGTACGCCGACCTCGGTCATAAAGTCAGGGCTGCAGATCCGGCGCACCAGCCCGGCCACGTACAGATCGGCGGCCGGCAGCCCCTCGAAGAGGGCGGTGTCCAGCAGCAGCGCGCCGTTTGACGCGATGCTGTCGATCCATCTCGCTCGGCCATGGCCGTCTCGGTCGAGGCCCATCGCGAAATAGCCTTCGGCTGGTATCCAGAGATTGCGGATCACGCGCTCGCGGAGTGCTTGCGCTCGGTCACGCCACTCAACCGCCCGAGTTTCGAAAAGGCCCGCAGCGCCGAGTAGCGCGTCGTACGCATAGCCCTGCACCTCGACGGCGGCGATCGGGGCGTCCGAGTTTGCCAGGGTTCCGTCGCGGTGGATGTACGAGGTGTTCGAGTCTTTCCACACCTGGAAAGGGATGCCTTGAGGGTTTCGGCGCTGGAACTCGACCAGCCCGAGTGGGGAGGCGTCCATTTTCCCAGTGATCCAGTTCACCGCCGAAAGGACGCTCTCGCGGATCGTGATCTGACCGCCGTCGCGTCGAGTGACACGATCGGCCAGGATCGACTCGCCATGGGTCGCGCAGTAGCGGGCCACCAGACGAACGAAAAGTGGCGTCGCATCGACACTGCCGTAGTAGGTCAGGCTGGTCTCATCGCCACCCCACTTGCCGGCCTGCTCCCTCAGCAGGCTCTCGGACGCCGGCGGGATCCGCCTGCCGTCGACATACAGCGTCCGGTGCTCGTGGTGGATCTTGCCGTGCTCTTCCTCGTTGCTGTGGGGACCGACGGGGGTGTCCACCGTACCCTGCAGCCGGGCCAACGTCAGGATGATGTCGCGGGCTACGTCGGGCCGCAGGTGGAGAAGCGTCTCGCCGGCCGTCACCGAGTCGCGGCCGAAGATCGCATTGCTGAACAGCCGGTCGCCGCTCCCGTATAGCCCGTGGCCGTTGCTGCGTAAGCGTGCGAGGTCGGCGAGGGCGCTCACCAAGGTACAACGCGACGCACCGGTACGTCTGGCAGTATGCGCAGGCGAGCGGGTACATAAGATGTAATCGCGATGACGATCGACAAGTCCGGGCAGTGCCTCGACAATCCAGAAGGAGGCAAGTCGTCATGACCGGACGTCCCTTTCGATTTGGCGTGGTAGCGGCCGGCGCGCGTTCCGGCGACGAGTGGGCCGAAAAGGCACGCCGCATCGAGTCGATGGGATATGCGACGGTTCTGACGCCGGACGGGTTGAAGTACACGCTCGCCCCACTGCCCGCACTCACGGCCGCGGCCATGGCGACCCGATCACTGCGGGTCGGCACCTACGTGATCGCCAACGATTTTCGAAACCCCGTGTTGCTCGCCAAGGAGGCGGCGACGGTGGACGTGCTCTCGGGCGGACGCTTCGAGTTGGGCATCGGGGTTGGCCGGCCCGCCGCCGCCGAAGACAACCGCATGCTCGGCATCCCCTTCGACCCTGGCGCGTTGCGCGTCGCACGGCTTGAGGAATCCCTCGCGGTGCTCAAGGCACTGCTATCAGGTCAGACGACGACAGCGCCGGGGCCGCATTATGCGGCGGCAAACGCACAGATCTCACCCCTGCCCGTGCAGAAGCCGCGGCCGCCCATCCTCGTCGGGGCCAGCAAGCGACGCCTCCTCGAGCTGGCGGCGCGCGAGGCGGACATTATTGCGCTCGGCGTGGCACCCACCGAGCCCGAGTCTGGGCTGGCCGAACGCATCGGATGGATCCGCGATGCAGCCGGTCCGCGATTCGAGCAGATCGAGCTCAACCTGAGTCTGATGGCGGTTGGGCAGCAGGTGCCACGCTGGATCGCCAGTCAGATGGGCCTGACGGCTGAGAGCTTGGCGCGGTCAGGCGCCGCTTCGGCGCTGACGGGCACGACCAGCGAGATGGTCGAGACACTACAGCGGCGCCGCGAGAGCCTGGGGATCTCGTATATCGCCGTAGCCGACGAGCTTATGGAGGGGCTGGCGCCAGTCGTGGAGCGCTTAACTGGTAACTGATCGGCCCCGTTCGCGTTGAATCGGTTGTGACCCGAGCGACCGCTTGCCTCGTCGTTGTCCTGCCTGTGGTGTTGAGTGCGTGCGGCCTGACCGGCAAGCCCGCCTCGGCAATACCGGGCGCCACGGCGATTTCCACCGTCCCAGGACTCACCTTCACCTGCCGCTTGCCTGTCGTCCAGCCCCTTTCGGCCGGGGCCGCGCTTTTTCAGACAGCGTTCGTCGATTTCCCCAGCCGGACGGTCACAATCGATGAGAAGGGTGCGTTTGAGCAGCACAACGAGCTCTACACATCAGTCGCCTTGCCGCATCTCACAGGTCTCAGTTGGCCATCGTGGGATCGGACTTTTTCGCGGTGGGTTCCGGCTGAGCGAGACGCCATTTCCCCGGATGGCGCGCGCTACGCGTACGCAATCGCCGGCTCGGACTATCCAAAGACGAACCTCCATCCGCTGGTGCATCTTGTCGACATCGGGACGGGCGCCGACACCATCATTCCGCTTCCCGCGCTGGATCCTTTCGCCACCTGGGCCGTCGCGTCGTTCACGACCGAAGGGATCTATTTAAGGAAGCTGGGCTACGAAGGCACTTCTCCAACCGATCTCTGGCTTCTGGATCCCACGACAGGTTCGGTGCAGCTCGCGGCACGTGAGAGCGCCCTCGGCTCGCCACGGGCGGGCGGTGTGTGGGTGAACTCCCTCGATCCCGCTGATGCGGGCGCCCTCCCTGACGCCTATTCGGGGACGCTCCTTCCGGATGAGGTGATTCGACAAGACCTCAAGTCGGGGGCAAAGGTTGTCTGGTTCTACCGGCCTGGCAAGAGCGTCCACCTTCTCGGCCTGGACCAAAGCGGCCACCCGTTTGTACTGGTCGCCGCCGGGCAAGCATCCGCTGACACCGTGGAGCTGTGGTTGGTGTCAGCTCCCGGTTCGGGCCAGCGCCTATGGTCCGGTTCTCAGGCCTCCGACCTGTCAGCGCTAGTGGGAGACGCGCATGCCGTCTGGTTCAGCGGCCCCGGAGGAATCTTCATGTATACGCCCGTTGCCGGCTTCCAGAAAATACCCGCACGCACCGGTCAGATCGCCGGACCATGTTCGTAAGACTTGACCATCGTCCGTGAAGGCCTCGAGTGATGCAGGGCGCTGAAGGCCGTCAGCTTGAAGGCGATGGCTGGCTCAATTGGTCAGGGTTGGCGACTCTGCTAGCCGACGTAAGCCAAGTGGTTGCTGCAGCTCTGCGTCGGCTCCCGTCGCTGGGATCCTGAGCGTCTCGAGCGATCCGTGGATCGCCAGCGAGGATGACATGCTTTACTGGCCAGGATGGTCAGTAGGATGCGCCGGACCGGGCAGCTGGCGATCGCCAGCGGGATTGTCGGCGTCCTGGCGACAGTAGTTCTCATCGCCTTCTACATTCTGGAGGCGCCGCAGGCTGTCGCCGCCGGGGCCAAGACCGCCCCGCTGGGCGCAATCAACGACGCGCTGGGGGGCGTCGAGTACCTGTTGCTCGTACCGGTTGCAGCGATGTTGCGGCCGGCTGGCAGCGGGCTCAGCCGACTCGCCGCCATTGCAGCGGTCGCGGGCCTGGTCGGAGTCGCCGTGACCCAGGAGCTCTATGTATTTGGAGCGATCGGCCCCGAGGTTGACTACCCGGTAATTGCCGTTGGAAACGGTCTGATCGGAGTTTGGATCGGAACGGTTGGTCTGGTCGCCGGTCGTTCGGTCCACCTGCCACGCGGCCTGACCCTATTTGGGGTCGCGATTGGTGTGGGCATGTTGTTGATCCCGGTGGGCGTCTTCCTCCTTGGCGGCCTAAGCGTCATGACTGCCCCAAAGGTGGTGCTGAACAACATCCCCTTTTTCGCGACCGTTGGGATCGCAATCATTGCGATCGCAATCGGGCTGCCCGTCTGGTCAATCTGGCTGGGCCGCCATCTCGTCGCGACAAGGCTCGCCGCGGCCTAAGGGTGTTAGTGGACTGGTCCCTCAACCACGCCCTCTTTGACTGGTCATCACATCGGGAAGGCGATGGCTGGGTTGACTGGTTTTGGTCTACGCTATCCGGCGGCCGCGCCACCAGCCATCGCACAGAGGGAGGTTTGATTGCAGACGCCCGGCTCGATCCAACGAACATACTTCGTGCTGCTGCTGGGCAACACACTTGCGGCCTCACTTATCTGGGGGATCAACACAATCTTCCTGCTCGACGCGGGACTCTCCAACCTGGAGGCGTTCGCGGCCAACGCCTTCTTTACCGCCGGGATGGTGCTCTTCGAGGTGCCGACCGGGGTTGTTGCCGACACCGCCGGGCGCCGCGTCTCGTATCTGCTGGGGACGGTGACGCTGGCTGCGTCAACGCTGCTGTACGTGCTGTTGTGGCGAATCCACGCGCCGTTCTGGCAGTG
>Ga0209220_1000486_pt1 | contig 13291 bp, 16 predicted proteins | sample BlaSpr_A8_OM3_M3_FD_187984 | JGI IMG/M metagenome (GOLD analysis project Ga0209220, IMG submission 187984) | Forest soil microbial communities from Thunder Bay, Ontario, Canada - Black Spruce, Ontario site 2_A8_OM3_M3 (SPAdes) (version 2) | ecosystem: Environmental > Terrestrial > Soil > Boreal... | reverse complement strand
CGCTCGAGGAGCCGGTCCTGGCCGACGATCAGGCGCTTGACTTCGAACAAGATCTGCTCGATGGGCGCCGGGACCCGGGCGGCGAGCTCGCGCGCTGTGTCGGTGGGGCTCACGGCGTCCTCGCGAGCCAGTAGCGGTCGATTGATCATGAGACCCTCCATGGCATGGCAGTCCACCGATTGAACCTCGTCGAGATGAGTCCATTCTGAGCGATAGGTGAGGGAAACCTAAGATTGGTGGATGGCAATTCAACGCCTTACGCCAACGGGTCTGTTCAAACCGGGTGCCTACACCCAGGTCGTCGTGGCGACTGGACGCCGGATGGTCTTCGTCTCCGGCCAGGTCTCGATGGACGCCGAGGGGAAGCTGGTCGCACCCGGCGATTTCGCGGGCCAGGCCAAGCAGGTATACGCCAATCTGCGCGCCGCGCTCGAGGGCGCCGGGGCGACCCCGGCGGATGTGACCAAGCTGACCACCTTTGTTGTCGGCTACCAGCCGGAGCTCAGACTGCTGCTGGCCGAAGCCCGCCACACGGTTTTCGGCGCAGCGGCCTTGCCGGCGTCGACGCTGGTTGGCGTGCAGGCCCTAGCGGAGCCCGGCTACCTGGTCGAAGTCGAGGCGATCGCCGTCACGGACCAGGCCTGATCCGCGATTCGGAAGCCGATCGCCAACCGGCGGTGCGGTAGGGTAGCGCCGTGGGCATGATGCCGCCGGGTCACGGCGGCCCGTCGACGTTCTGGATGTGGGGACGCGGGCGCCCCAAGGTTGCCGAGACCGGTCCAGCAAATAGCGGCCTGACCGGGGACCCGGTCATCGAGGAGCCGCAGGAACCACAGAGCCCCAAGGACCTGCGCAGCCGCTGGCGGAACCTCAAGGAGTCGGTCCGGGGCACCGCGGCCGCGCTCCCCAGGGTGCTTCGGCTGGTCTGGGACGCCAGTCCCGCCGTCACGGCCGCCCTATTCGCGGTGACCGTGGTCGCCGGCGTGATCCCGGCCATGTCCGCCTACACCTCGAAGCTGCTGGTCAACGCGGTGGTGCTGGGGATCGAGGTCCACAATCATCCAACCACCATCGCCGACACGATCCGGTTCGACTTTGGACCCTGGAAGACACCGCCCTTCACGACAGTCAACGGGATCATCTTCATAGCCATCCTGCAACTGCTGATCTTCGCGCTGATCGCCTTTCTCAGCACCGCCCGCAACATTACCCAGCAGCTACTGCAGAACGCGGTGTCGATGCGGATCCAGTTGATGGTTATGGAAAAAGCGGCCTCGCTCGACCTCGCCTTTTACGAGGACCCGGCGTCGTACGACCTGCTGCGGCGGGCGCAAACCGATTCCATCAACCGGCCGGTGCTGATGATCTCCACCGCCTTCGGGCTGGTCCAGACGGGGCTCACCTTTGTCACGATGATTGCGCTCCTCGTGGTGGTCAGCCCGCTGCTCGCCATGCTGGCGCTCCTCTCCCCCATCCCGGCCTTCATCGCCGACACTCGCTACGGCTGGCGAGGCTACAACATCGCGCGCTGGGGCTCACGGTTGCTACGCCGGATGAACTACCTCGTCACGCTGCTGACCACCGACAGCTACGCGAAAGAGGTCAAGCTGTTCGGGCTAGGGCGCTACTTCATCGACCGCTACCGCCTGATCGGCAACACCTACTACGGGAGCCAGCGCCGCCAGGTGGTGCGCCGTTACCTGGTCGGCTTCCTCTGGGGCAACCTGAGCACGATCGCGACGTCGGTGACCTATCTATATGTCGCGCTGCAGGCGATCGTCGGCAAGCTGACGCTCGGCGATCTCACGCTCTATACGACGGCGGCCCAGTCGGTGCAGAGCTCGATCCAGGGAATCCTCGGCGGGTTCTCCGGCATGTACGAGCACAATCTCTACCTGAGCAACCTCTTCGAGTTGATGGAAACGAAGAGTGCGCTCCCCGCACCGGCCAACCCGGTGCCGATGCCCAATCCGGTCCGGGGTGAGATCAGCTTCGACCACGTGACCTTCGCATATCCGGGGGCCGCGGGGAACGCGCTGACGGACCTGAGCTTCACCGTCGACGCCGGAGAGACGATCGCGATCGTCGGTCGCAACGGCGCCGGGAAGACCACGCTCTTCAAGCTGATCTGCCGGCTCTACGATCCCGCCGAGGGCCGCATCCTGATCGACGGCATCGACATCCGCGACATCGATCCCGAGCGGCTCCGCGCCCAGATCGGTGGCATGTTCCAGGACTACGTCACCTACCAGGCCACCGCGGCGGAGAACATCGGGCTCGGAAACCTGGGCGACATCGCCGACCGCGAGGCGATCCTGCGGGCGAGCCGGCAGGCCGGTTCCGATGGACTGATCGCCGGCCTTCCCCAGGGCTACGACACGGCGCTCGGCAAGTGGTTCGATGCCGGCGTCAATCTCTCAGGCGGCGAGTGGCAGAAGGTTGCGCTGGCGCGTGCCTTCATGCGCGATGCCCGGATCCTCCTGCTGGATGAGCCGACGTCCGCGCTCGATGCCCAAGCCGAGTATGAGCTGTTCGAACGCATCCACTCGCTGACCCGGGGCCGCACGGCGGTCTACATCTCGCATCGCTTCTCGACCGTTCGACGCGCTGATCGGATCCTCTTCCTGGAGCACGGCCGGCTCGTCGAGCAAGGGACGCACGAGCAGCTGATGCGGCTCAACGGCCGCTACGCGCGTTTGTTCCGGCTGCAGGCCTCCGCCTATACGGGAGAGGACGTTCTCCCCGAGGATGTCGACCTGGACATCGCCCCGACCGCGTGACACGCCGCGGATGGGCGCTCTTTGCGGCGATGGCCGCGATCTGGGGAATCCCCTACCTCCTGATCAAGATCGCCGTCGGCGAGTTGACGCCGGCCAGCCTGGTCCTCCTCAGAACGGCCATCGGTGCGGCGATCCTCCTGCCGGTCGCCGCCGCCCGGGGCTGGCTCGCTCCCCTTTTTCCCTACTGGCGATGGGTGCTCGCCTACACCATCGTCGAGGTTTCGCTGCCCTGGTTCCTGCTCGCCGACGGCGAGCGCCGTCTGTCCAGCTCGCTGACCGGACTGATGATCGCCGCCGTCCCCCTGATCGGGGCCGTGCTCCAGCTGGTGACGCGCGGCGACGACCGCCTGGATCGGCGGCGGGTCACCGGCTTGCTGGTCGGCTTCCTTGGCGTCGCCGTCCTGGTCGGGCTCAACGTCTCCTTCAAGGATCTGGGGGCCGTCGCCGAGGTTAGCCTGGTGGCCCTCGGCTATGCGGCCGGGCCGATGATCATCGCCCGGCGGCTCCCCAGCTTGCCGGCGGTCGGCGTCGTGGCGGCATCACTGGTGCTGACCGCCCTCTTGTATGCGCCGCTGGCGCTGCCGCAACTACCCAGAGCCATGCCATCCGGCCAGGTTCTGCTGGCGGTCCTGATCCTGGCGGTGGTGTGCACCGCGCTCGCCTTCCTGCTGTTCTTTGCCCTCATCGCTGAAGTCGGCTCGGTGCGGGCCACGATCATCACCTACTTCAACCCGGCGGTCGCTCTGCTCCTGGGCGTGGCACTGCTGCGCGAGCCCTTTACCATCGGGGCCGTCGTCGGTTTCTCGCTGATCCTGCTGGGGTCGGTGCTCGCGACGCGGCGGACTAGTGCGCTCGCTGGCCCCGCGCCTGCCCCATCATCGACTGCTTGGGGAGCTGCAGCACGGTATAGACGCGTGCGGCGGCGCCGATCCCAAGGATGAGGAAGATAGCGGCCAGTACGAAGAGCGCGATGAACGCCAGACGGTTCGCCGCGTACACCGTCAGGTAGAGGACGGCCGCAACGGCCCAGAAGGCAGCGATGGCCGCGGCGAGCCGAGCCCAGACCGGCACCGGTGTCCGGAAGCGCTGGTCGGTGCCGAGATTGAGCGGGATACGCGCCGCCCACGACGGCTTGACGGCCCAGACCCACGCCAGGAGAGCCCAGAAAACGACATTGAGGACGGCGAAGATGCTCAGCACAACGCGAAGGAAGGTCATGGCAGTGAAACGTTACGATCCAACTAAACCTGCGGCGTGATGTGACCGAGGAGGGAACGAATGAAGGGTCGGGCGAAGACGGCGGTCCGAGCTCGTTTTGCCGGGTGGCCCAAGCCGGCGTTACAGTTCTTTCACGGCCTGAAGCGCGACAACAGCAAGGCCTTCTTCGAAGCCAACCGGCAGGTCTACGAGGAGCAGGTGCGCCAGCCGATGGAGGCCATTCTCGCCGAGATCGAGCGGGACCTCGGGCCGGACCTCGAAGTCAAGATCTTCCGCCTCAACCGCGACCTACGCTTCTCGCCGGACAAGCGCCCGTATAAGGAGCATCTGGGGGCATACCTGTCCAGCGCCCAGGCCGGCGGCGTGTACCTCCAGGTCTCGAACGATGGGCTGTACGTCGCTATCGGCTCGCACGAGATGGCGCCCGACCAGCTGACCCGCTACCGCGATGCGGTGGCGGGAAAGGACGGCGAGAAGCTGGGTCGGCTCGTGGCCGCTCTCGTCAAGGACGGCTACCAGGTGACCGAGCCGAGCTTCAAGCGCGTCCCTGCCGGATACCCGGCCGATCACCCACGCGGCGACCTGTTGCGCTGCAAGGGGCTGATGGCAAGCCGGAACTGGAAGCCCGGACCCTGGCTGCACACGGTCGAGGCGAAAGAACGCGTCCGGCAGGCGATCAAGGACAGCAAGCCGCTGACCAGCTGGCTGGACACGCACGTAGGCCCGAGCCGCCAGCCCGCGCGGCAGACGCGCTGAACCCACAAGGACCCGGTCATCGCGGGCGAGCGAGTCGCTAAGTGGAGACGACTGCTCCAGCCATCTTCGAAATCGGCTTTGTGCTCTTGGTGGCCGCGATCGCCGGCTGGCTGGCTCGGCGCGCAGGACTCCCCGCGGTCATTGGGTACCTGGCGACCGGTCTCCTCTTTTCACCCTTTACGCCCGGGTACGTCGCCGACCGCCATCAGCTCCAGGTCTTCGCCGATGTTGGTGTCGTGCTGCTCCTCTTCGAAGTGGGTATCGAGCTGGATGTCGCTGAGCTGGGGAGGGAGCGCGGGAGCCTCTTCTGGGCGGCCCCGCTACAGACGGTTCTCACGGCGCTGGTCGGGGCGGCGGCGGGACTCCTTCTCAAGCTTCCGCTGGCCGGCGCAGTTCTGCTCGGCCTCTGCCTCGCCCTTTCCTCGAGCGTGGTCGCGGTCAACATCACCCGAAGCCGGCGGCGCACGACCGACGTAGCAACCGACCACATGCTGCTGGGCTGGAGCGTGTTGCAGGACGTGGTCGGGGTGGCGGTGTCGATCATTGCCCTGATCGCACTGCGCCTCCAGCCCACCTCAGGTTGGACGGCCGTCGAGCTCGTGCTGCTCTACGTGATCATCGTCGTGATCGCGACCGGACTCCTGCCTCGCCTGCTCCGTCAACTCCGCCAGGAGCACGATCTCTTCCTGATCGTCTCCGTCGCGAGCGCCCTCGCCCTGGCCGGAGTGGGCGCGCGCTTCTTCGGCATCCCACTCGCCCTGGCGGCCTTCGTCTCCGGCCTCGCCATCAGCGAAAGCCACGAAGCCAACGAGGCCCGCGAACGATTGCTCCCCTTTCGCGATGTCTTCGCGGTCCTGTTCTTCGTGGCGATCGGAGCCTTGATCGATCCGGGCGCGTTGCTCAAGGGGCTCGGCTGGCTGGTCCTGTTGCTCGTTCTCCTGGTCGTGGCCAAGGTCCTTCCCATCTATCTCCTGGCAAGGTTGGGGCGCCTACCTGGGCGCCCACGGCAGATCGCGACCGGCCTGGGTCAGATCGGCGAGTTCAGCTTCGTGCTGGCGACGATCGGCGTCACTCGCAACGTCATTCCGAGCGAACTCTACGCAGCGATCCTGGCCGCGGTGGTGCTCACGATCGCCGCCTCGACGCTGCTGGTAAGGGTTGGCTATTCGAAGCCCATAGGATCCTAAACGCCCGACCAGCGTCCGCAGACGACAAAGTGGACCGCCACGGAACCGGACGCCCTGCTGGGGGTGTTTAACAGACATGAGCGATCCGGATCAAAACCTGGTTGCCCGCTGCATCGCTGGCGAGGAGGATGGCTTCGCCGAGCTCTTTCAGCGCCACCAGGCACGGTCCCTGCGTACCGCGCTTGCGCTCGTCGGTGACCTGGCCACGGCCGAGGAGGCCCTACAGGAAGCGTTCTTCCGTGCTTTCCGAACGCTGCATCGCAAACACGCCCATGTCAGCTTCGCAACCTGGCTCTTTCGCTACGTCGTGTGGGCATCCCGTGGACAGGCGACCAAGAGCCGGCGACATTCGGCCGACCCGCTTGGTTCGGAGACATCAACGACAGCAGATTTGGATCGCTCTGAGCTGCGGCTCCAGCTCGTCGCCGCCATCCAAGAGCTACCGATGGACTTCAGGGAAGTCCTCGTCCTCCGTTTCTATTTGGACCTGTCGGTTGAGGAGGTCGCTCGCATCCTCCGCTGCCGGACGGGAACCGTGAAATCGCGCACCTCTCGAGCGCTCGACCAGTTAGCCGCGTCGGGCCACCTGGCCGGCATCGATGAAGGCAACCATTCAATTGGAGGTCAACATGTCGTACCGGGAACTTGATACGACCGCGTTCTCTGGTCTGCTCAAGGCAGAGCTCAGCACCGTCGCACCTCCGCCATCGGGTTGGGCTCGGCTAGCGCCTCGAGTTAGGAAACCATCCCCACGCCGCGCGTGGCGCTGGACAGTATCGGCCGCACTCGCGGCAGCAGCCGTGCTGCTGGCTGCAGTCGCTGCTGTCGCTGCCTTCGCCGTGCCTGCGCTGACAGGGCATATTGTCATCCACCGAGTTCCGGCCGCACTCTCTGGGCCGGGAAAGGCACTACCCAATACCATCAAGGTGCCCTTTACAACCACATTGACCGACGCCCAACAGCGAGCTGGTTTCACCGCCCTCACGCTCGCGAGTGACAGTCGGGTAAGCCTGCAGCGGGTGCTCTACGCTCCCTCCGCCAGTGGCTCGGGGGGCTCTGTCGACCTAATCTTCAAAATCGGCGGCGCGAAGGTACAGGTCGTTGAGTCGCTCGATACTCGCGGAAGCGATGCACCGCTTGACGTATATCTCAAGGATTACCCGACGGGTCTGGCTGGACTTGGGTCTTCGCTCGACAAGGACACTATCGAGGTGATCGGCGGTTCCGAGTATCTCTTCCTGCGGTCGCCCGACGGCAGCCGGACGGACATGGTTATCTGGAAGACCGCAAACGGTATCGTCGTGCATCTGTCGCCGGCCTACGCAGCGGACTACCATCCGAACGGACTCGATCGGCAAACGATTCTCGAGGTGATCTCGCACCTGCAGTAGCGAAATGCCAAAACTCAACTGAGCTGAGGGTGCCGGTGGCACCCTCTACCGCGGCTTCCCTGCGCAGCGTTGGTTTGTCTTAGTACTTGGCGAAGAACGCAAATCGCCCCCACCATCCTCAAGCTGCTCGGGCTCAACCCACATCAGCTGAAAGCCGTCCAGATCGAGCACACGAAGGCCCTCCCGCTCGACGACGTCAACAACGACAACAACCAGAACAACTGACCGGGGCGCATAGCCCCTCACCCTCAAAAACCCTCCCCCTTCCAGGGGGAGGGCAGGCTGGGGGTCCTGCCGTCAGGCTGCCAGGCGGTCGACCATCCGGGCGTTGGCAACGGAGAGCGCCATCTGATCCGCCAGGATCTTCAGCAGTTTCAGGTGGTTCTTGGAGTACTGGTTGAGGCCGAGCTTGACGACCTCGATCACACCGATGAAGTCATTATTGATGAGGACGGGTACGGCCACAACCGATGCCTTCATCGCCGGGGCCTCGAAGCCGACCAGGCCCGGGTCGGCGTCTCCGACCACGATCCCCTGCCGGTTCAAGAGGACTTGCCCGGCGATGCCTTCCCCCGCCAGGAGGATCTGATGCTCGAGGGCCGTCCGTGCGGCCTCCAACTGATCAGGAGGACTGACGTAACGAGGTACCAGGCGGCGCTTGTCACCCGCCACGAGGTAGACGCGCGCCTGGTCATGAGGCATGAGGTTGGCCGCGACCTCGGCGGTAAGCCGGCAAATCTGCTGCACCGCGGTCTCCGCATCGGGGCGCGCACCTGTGGTCTGTTCTTGGACCCGCTGAAGTAACGGTCCCGAGCGTGGTTGCTCGGACTCACGGCGGATGTTCGCGGCCTCGGCGTCGCGCTGTTCGACGACGGCGACGACCGCCATAACGACTCGCGGATCGAACTGCGTGCCTGCCTGGCTTCGCAGCTCCTTGATGATCAAGTCGGTGGCGATCGCCGGGCGGTACGGCCGATCCGATGACATCGCATGGAAGGCGGCACAGACGTGGATAATGCGGCCGCCGAGAGGGATCATCTCGCCGGCCAGCCCATCGGGGTAGCCACTGCCGTTCCAGCGCTCATACTGCGCTCTCACGACCGGGCAGATTGCCTGCAGCGAGGGGACCCTCGAGAGGATCCGTTCGGCAATGACCGGGTGCTCGTGCACCAGTGCGAGCTCCTCGCTGGTCAATGGTCCCGGCTTGTTTAGCAGGTGGGCGGGGATCCCGACCTTTCCGACGTCGTGCAGCAGCGCGGCGTACTCGAGTTGGCGCAAGGCGAGGCCCTTCAGGCCAAGGTACTTTGCCACTGCCACAGCGAGCGTGGCGGTTTCGCGGGAGTGGGCCTCCATGAATCGGTCCTTGCTGAAGACCATGCCCGACAGCGCCCCCAGCGTCGCCGTGAAACTCTCCTCGATCTGCCGCCGGCGATCCTCTGCCTCGCGTTTCTGGCGGCTAATGTTGCCCAGCATGCGAGTCTGCGTATAGACGATCAGTCCGATCACGCAAACCAGCACCAAGAGGGAGCGCTCATAGAGTGTTGACCAGCCGGCCACCAGCGGGACCGCGGCGGCGACAGCAGCGAGCAGACCGACCGCCATCGCCGTTCGAAGCGGGAGCAGGGCGGCGGTGAAGAGGGCCAGCACAATGTAGAGCGACACCAGATCGCCGCTGTGCACCTTGCCGGCAATGCTCAGGTATAGGAGGGGTACGGCGATCCCGACCACGATGGCTCCCAGTAAGTGGTCGACGGGAACTCGCACCCGTGGCAGTCCCCAGCACAGGACCCCGAGCACGAAACCCACAGCCGGGGCAGCCCAGGCGGAGAGGGATCCCATGTGGATCGGTGAACCTGAGTAGCTGCTCACGAGCTGGACGGTCGTGATGGCCCAGAACGCGACCGCGACGACCCGAAGTGCGGGCCACTCGCGGGTACCCAGCGTGCGCGCCACCTCCCTCAACCGCAGGCTCGCGTTCACCAGCAACGGACGCTTGAACTGAACCGTCTCCCGCGCCGACGTGACGAAGCGCCGGAGGTCGAAGGCCTTGGGCGCTCGATAGACCAGTCGCCCCTGCCGGGCAACCGGAGGCGGCCGCTTCGGCGATCGGCGGCTCATGAGTATTCCAAGCCCAACGGTCGACCGAAACCTTCTCGCGGGACCGCGATGCCTAGGCGATGACCTCGATCTTGATGTCTACCGTGGTCGCGACCGCGACCGCCTTATAGAGCGGTCAACGGCGCTTGTAGTGCTCGACGAGGTCAACCGCCTCCGCCTGGCTTGGACCGGAGAGGCGAAACCGCATGTCGATCCGCTCGAAGACCGATGTGTCCGACCGATGCCGGACCCCTTCGATGGCGGCCTCGATGTGGTCGAGGCGCACCCCGGTATCTCGCGCCCGCCCCTGCACCAGCAGGACCCCGCAGGCGGAGACGCCGGCCAGGAATGCTTCCGCCGGAGTGATCTCTTCCCCCGGCCCACCCAGGTGAGTCGGTTCGTCGATGACAAGCTGGTGGTTGCGCACCTGGTTGACGGCGCGCCCCGGTGTCGCGCTGCTGGAGGATACAACGCGATTGATCACCAGATCGTCAGCGGACATCCGGACCTCGCTTCACGTCGAAAGCGCGCTTGCCTTGCACACGTGCGAGGAATCGATCGAGGTCGATCACCACGCGCTCATGCGTGCCCCGAGCGACCAGCTCGACGTCGTCGAAGGCCGAGACCTCGAAGTCGACCCGCCGTCCGTCGACCGCGACCACGCGAGCGGTCACCCGAACCTGCATTCCCACCGGAGTGGCCTTGAGATGCTCGATGCTGACGCGGGTGCCCACAGTAGCCTCGCCCGACTTGAGTTGCTCGGCAATCGCCCGAACCGCCGCCGACTCGAACCAGTGACAGAGGACCGGCGTCGCCAGCACCGTCACGCCGGCATTCTGGAACCGATCGGCACCGTGTTCGGGCCGAACAACCTGCTCGAGACTCCCTTCCCGACCCACATCGACCGACCTCACAGGTGCCACTTTACGGTGAAAAAGCGACCGACAGGAGGTGTGATGGCGGAGCGGGCGAGATTCGAACTCGCGAACGGGGTACGCCCGTTACGGCATTTCCAGTGCGGACTCCGTCAATGGAAATGCCGCGACCTCCGAACAACTTCTAGCCTTGAGCTGCCTCGATCTTAGCCTTCATCTGGATGGTTGAGAATCAACAGTCGGCGTTCCTCAATGCGGCTCAAGGTAACTCGCACCGGGACGGCGCGAGGTGACGGGGCTGAGGTCGACGATCGTCAGCCGCTTGGGTTTACCTGCCGCGAACTGCATAGCTCTGGTGGGTGACCATTGGCGAATTGATGGCTTCCACGATGTCCATGGAGATCCTGCTTGGGTCGATCCCGTCGAACAGGCGGAGCCCAGCGCCGAGCAGGACCGGTGAGATGGCGACGGAGAATTCATCGACCAAGCCCGCGTTGAGGTATTGGAGGATGGCATGGGCGCCCCCTGCGATCCGGATATCCTTGCCGCCGGCCGCCTCGCGTGCCTGCCGCAGTGCGCTCTCGATTCCGTCGTTGACGAAGTGGAATGTGGTCCCTCCCGGGCGCTCCCAGGGACTGCGGACCTCCTTAGTCAATACGAAGACGGGCGTATGGAAGGGCGCCTCCTCGGGCCACGCCTGTTCCCCGCCGTCGAACATCCGCTTCCCCATTATGCTCACTCCGGTACGGTTGTACGTCTCTTCCAAGATGCGGTTGTCCTCGCCGGTCTCGCCGCCCTCGCCTAGCTTCAGGCTCTCTCGAAAGAACCTCTGCTCGAAGACGTATTTTTGGAGCTCCATCCACTCGCTGATCCATTGCTCCGGGGGCACGCCCATTTGCATCATTTTGGGAGCGATGAAGCCGTCGAGCGACATAGTTACGCTGAAGAACACCTTGGCCACGTTTGCTACCGCGCCGTCGCCGGCGCCGGCTCCGGCTCTGGCCCTGTGAGCTCGCGGCTGAGGTACGCACCCAGCGCGTCGAGGATTTCGGCCGTCCCCTGCTCTCGTATCTCCGGCTTGTCAAAGTCATCCAGGTACGCGCCGTTCTCCGTGAAGGTCAGGCGGGTGCCTGATCCTTCCGGCTGGAGCTCGACGGTCGCCAGCGACACGGAGATGCGCTTGTCGTCCTGGTGCATGACGTAGGTGCTGACGATGCGCTCACCGGGAACAATGTCCTGGAAACGAGCCTCATAGGTGATGACCGGTCCGCCCTGGGGCCCGCCGCGGCTGATCTCGAGACCGCCCTCCCGGAAGTCCATCGAGTACTCGTCGGGCCCCCACGCCTCGGGCCCATTGAACCAACGGGTCTTCTCGGCAGGGTCCGAGAGGGCGGCGAAGACCCGCGCGGGCTGCGGGTTGTAGACGCGCTCGATGACAAAGGTGGCATGGGTCACGGATCGCTTGGTCATGGTGTCCTCCTTGTGGTGGGTGGTTGGGTGTTCTCGGCCAGGTAGTCGCCCAGCCGGTCAAGCCGGCGCTCCCAGCTTGTACGCCTCTCGGTGATCCAGTCCTCGGCGGTTTTGAGCGCGGCGGTGTCGATGCGGCACTGGCGCACGCGACCGACCTTCTGGGTGGTCACGAGATGGGCGTCCTCGAGGATCTTCACGTGCTTCTTGAGCCCGGTCAGCGTCATATCGAATGGGGCCGCCAGCCCGCTGATCGAGGTTGGGCCCCGTCCGAGACGGTCGAGGATGCCCCGTCGGGTCGGGTCGGACAAAGCCGCGAAGGCGCGGTCAAGCACCCCATACTGAACCATACGGTTCACTATACACCAACCGTGCCTTAGGTTGTAGGGGGGCCCCAAGTGCGTTACATCACCTCCGTAATGTTTAGTGTTATAATCCATATCATATTCAGGGGCCGCGGCCCTGTGGAAACCGGCGGATAAACCCCATCGATCAAGGAGGCCGACTATGTTGTTTCGAACGCTACATCGATTTGGAGTGCCCAGCGATCTCGCCTACGGCGCGGGCGTCGTTTCCATTGCTGGCGCGATCATCGCCTGGGCGATGCGTAACGAAAAGAACGCTGCCAACGCCGAGCGCCTCGGGATTTTCATCGGCCTCTGGGCGCCGACCTTCATGATCATCGGCAACGCCCTTCAGGAGCAGGAAAGCCGCCAGGGGATGTCGAGTCGACCGATGGAAAGCGCGGCGCGCAATCTGGAGGGCATCGCCGACAGCAGCCGGCAGCGGGCCGATGTCGTCCGCTGATTAAGACCACGACCCGAATGTCTCAGACCAACTCGAACCATTAGAGGTGTTTGACATGACTTCAAATCGATCGATTGTGCAGACCGTTGCGCTCGTTTTCGGCGTCGTTTACCTGGCCGTGGCAATCCTCGGTTTCCTGCCCTTTTTCGGCGGGTCGTACACGCAAGTGCCGAGCAATTTGCTCGGGCTGGTTCCGATCAACTTGCTTCACAACATCGTCCACCTGGTGATCGGCGTTGCGGGAATTGCGGCTGCGTCCAGCTGGGCACGGTCTCGCAGTTACCTGCAGATTTTTGGCGTCGTCCTCCTGCTCCTCGGCGTCGCCGGCATGGTTATCAACAACCCACTGGGGCTGGTCCCAATCGGCGGCTTTGACATCGCGATTCACCTGGCGACGGGAGCCATCCTGACGTACTTCGGTTTCGCCCCTCAGCCCGAACCGGCTCGACTCGCGTCCTGATCGACAGCAAATGAGGAGGCCTCCCCGACGGGAGGCTTCCTTCGCAATGCTCGAGCTGCCGGCCGCTTATGGCGGCCCCGATTGGGGGTCAATTCTCGATTTTTCCACTTCTTGTGAACCGGGTACCCCGCTCGCGAGGACGTCCGCCTCTGAACGCAGGCTCTTCGGCTTGTAGTCTCGGGGAAACGACGGCAATTGACATCAGAGCGGGCGGTACTTCTCCATTCTCGGGATTGAGTCATAGATGTTGGAT
>Ga0209220_1000485_pt1 | contig 13292 bp, 12 predicted proteins | sample BlaSpr_A8_OM3_M3_FD_187984 | JGI IMG/M metagenome (GOLD analysis project Ga0209220, IMG submission 187984) | Forest soil microbial communities from Thunder Bay, Ontario, Canada - Black Spruce, Ontario site 2_A8_OM3_M3 (SPAdes) (version 2) | ecosystem: Environmental > Terrestrial > Soil > Boreal... | reverse complement strand
AGGGCCGAACTGGTCGTAGAGCTTTCGCTTCTTGGCGTCATGCAGCACGTCGTGCGCCTCCGACACTTCCTTGAAGCGGGCCTCGGCCTGCTTGTCGCCGGCGTTCAGGTCGGGATGGTGCTTACGCGCCAGCTTGCGGAAGGCAGTCGAGATCTCCTTCTGGCTCGCCGTCCGCGGCACGCCCAGCACCTCGTAGTAGTCCTTCACCTTTGCCATGTGCGCTATTTACTTACCCGCTTCAGCAGGCCGACCAATCCGGGGCACGCTCGGTACCCGAGCGTCCCGTTGATGTGGAGCATCGGTGCATTCTCCGAGTCATTGTCGGTGTAGACCAGCGGCACTCCGTGCTCGGCCGCCTGGGCGAGGGACTGCAGTTTGACCGCGCGCGCGATGCCTCGGCCGCGGTACTCACGGTCGCAGCAGGTATAACCCGTCCACACGCTGCCGCGCACCGGCGGGAAGCGCAGGTAAGACATCGCCACGGGACGGTCGCCGGCCAGGGCGATCCACCAGCGATCGGGTCTTCGGTCGGGGCCATTGGCTCGGCGCGTGAAGTCTTCGATCGTCTCGGGAAGGCTCGGAAACGTGGTCGGAATGTCGTTCCTCGTCGGCCCGTCAAGGGCAAATAGCTTGGCCATAGCATCGGCGTCCGGCCAGTCGGCCACCGTCGAGAGGTGGATCCCCTCCGCGGCCATCCGGGACCTGGCCTCGCCAGCCTCTTGTCCCAGCCGTGGACCATGCTCTTTGAGGTCCAGCTCCCAGAACTTCTCGACACGGTCACGCTCGAAGCCCACCCGCGCCAGCGCCTCGAGCATCTCCGGCTCGTCCTCCGCGGCATAGGCCTCCAGCATGAGCGAGCCATCCGCCTCCGCCCGGTCGGCCGCCCAGCCCCATAGATTCGTCAGTAGATCGATGTCGAGCTCGCTGGCGTGCAGCGCCACGCCGATCTCGCAGTGCCGCTCGGGGTCCTGTTCGGGCGGACCAAACAGCCAGTCCACGAACGCGATCGGGCGCCCATCGATCTCTGCGATGTACCTCCTTGCAGTCCAGCCTCGCCTGGTCCGCTCCCACCGATAGCGCGTGACGATCGGATCCTGCGCGATCCTCGGATAGGCCGCCGTCATCAGGTCGGCCGCGAGAGCTGCATCGTCGAGAGTCGCGGGACGCAGCACGGGATCGCTCACGACCCAGACTCTAGGGACATCACTGACGACGTGATCCCACCGGCGCTGACCTCCAGGATGCCGACTGACGGCCTCTGGTAGCGCCGTATGTGGCGAGCCGCCTGGAGCCAACACCACTCGAACCAACCGGGACTCTGGGTAAGGCGCCGGTTCACAGTGGTCGGATTCCACTGGTGCACACCGCCGGGGTTGAAGAGCAGCACGCCGTCGATGGTCTCCGCATACGGACGATGCGTGTGGCCGAAGACAATCGCGTCCGCGCCTGGGAAGCGGCGTTTCAGCGCGCGCGGCAGGCCACGGTGCGGTATGAAGTAGCCCAGGCTCAACGTCCACAGCAGCGTGTTCGGCTCCTCGAGCCAATGGCTGCGGTCCCCGTGCACGATCACGATGCGTTTCCCTTCCACCATCACCTCGCGCGATCTGGGCAGCGCGGAAAGCGCACCGTCGTGATCTCCACGCACAGCCTCCACCGGCGCGAGGCGGCGCAGTTCCGTGAGTGTGTCCTCTGCGTTGATGTCCCCCGCGTGAACAATCAGGTCGACGCCGCGAAAGACCTCGAACAGCCGTGGCGGCAGGTGATCAACGAACTCAGGGCAGTGCGTGTCTGCGACAACACCTAGACGAGTCATGAGGCGCGTATCAGCTTAGCTGCAGCATGGTACTTACTATTTTGACGCCGATCCTTGACAAACTGGCAAGGGATAGTTTCTAATTTGACTCATGAACGACATCCGACGTGAAATCTTGACCCAGGTCGCCGCGGGCACGATCACCGCGGAAGAAGGCGCCTCACGACTGGAATCCTTGGAGGCGCCGGCGGCGACGGAAACGAAACCGTCCCCGGCCACACCGCCGTCCCCCCCTGCAGGCTCGACCGGTCGGCAGGTCAAGGTCTTGTCGCAGCTGGGGAGCGCCGAGATCGTCGGAGACCCCAGCGTCGCTTTCGCAGTGGCTGAAGGGCCCCACCGCGCTCGCCAGGACGGTGACACGATGGTCATCGAGCACCAGCCTCTGGATGAAGACGACACTTTCTCGTTCGGCCAGGGTGGGTCGCGCCGGATCGTAATCAACGGATTGAACATCCAACGCCGCAAGCTGACAGTGCGCATGAACCCGGATCTCGCGCTGGTCGCCAACGTCCAGGCCGGGAACGTGCGGGTGCAGGGAGTGCACGGATCGATCACCAGCGAAGTGCAGGCCGGCAACTGCACGGTCTCGGACTTCCGCGGCACCCTGAACCTCGTTGTCCAGGCGGGAAACGTCCAGGCGACCGGCCGGCTCGACACCGGGGCAAGCAAGGTGCGGTGTGAGATGGGCTCCGTCAAGATCAACCTCGAGAAGGGATCGAGCGTTCGCATCGGCGCGCACTCGACGATGGGCAAAGTCGCCATCGAGGGCGCGGGCGGCGAACGTGCTGGGATCGCACAATCCGGCCGCGAGGTCACCATCGGTTCCGGTGCAGCCACGCTGGACATCGACTGCACGATGGGCAGCGTCAAGGTGGTGGCGGATTGAAGGCCCAAGACCGAAATCGGAGGCCGCCGCTCAACTGTCCGGTGTGCAACGAGCGGCTGGCGCTGACCAGGCTCAGCTGCCCCGCTTGCGACACCGAGCTCTCTGGCGGCTTCGCCACGTGTGAGTTCTGCGTGCTGACCAACGAGGATCGCGACGTGCTGCGCGTGTTCCTCGCCTCGCGAGGAAACATGAAGGAGCTGGAGCGGCATCTGGGGGTCAGCTACCCGACCGCACGCGCTCGCTTTGACGCGCTGCTCTCCAAGATCGGTATCGACCGGCCCTCGCCTGGGCCATCACCAAGTCGTGTGGAGCTGATGGAGCAGGTCGCCCGCGGAGAGATTGACGTCGACGAAGCTCTACACCGCCTTGAAACCAGCTGAAGTAACCGCCACGCGGCGGCCGCGCCCATGGACGGTGTTCTCTTCGGGGCCGTTTCGCAAGCTCTGGATCGCGACGACGCTTTCGGTGTTCGGTGATCTCTTCAGCTACATCGCCATGGCATGGCTGGTCCTTCAACTGACCGGTTCCAGCCTCGCACTCGGAACTGTGCTGGTGGTACAGGCCGTGCCAAGGGCAGTACTGATGGTCGTGGGAGGAGCGCTGTCCGACCGCATCTCGTCGCGGCTGACCATGCTCGGTTCGATGGGCCTGCGCGCCGTATTTGTCGCGCCTCTTGCGGTGCTCGTGGTCACGGGTCGCGTGCAGATGTGGGAGGTCTACGGGATCGCGGTTGTGTTCGGCATCGTCGACGCGTTCTTCATGCCGGCGCGCAGCTCGATCCTCCCCAAGGTTATTGCCGACCACGAGCTCGAGCCGGGGAACGCGGTTATGAACGTGACCATGCAGTCCTCAGTCATCCTCGGCCCGGTTCTTGGCGGCCTCATCGTGGCCGCGCTCGGAACCGGGTGGGCTTTCGCCGCGGACGCCGGGTGCTTTGCAATTGGCTTCCTGTTCATCCTGTGGCTGCCGGCCGCAGCGCAAACCGCCGCCGGCGTTGCACACCCCGACGGCGGCATGGGTGGACAGATCGCGGCGGGGTTCCGCTACGCCTGGGCGGACATTGGCATCAGGGTGACGCTGATCGTCATCGCCGTCGTCGATTTCGCCGCCGGTGGGGCGCTGGGCGTCGGCATTCCCACCCTCGCGCACGGGCGGTTCGCCGCCGGCGCGGCCGGCCTAGGCATCCTGTTCGGCGCTTGGGGAGTGGGTGCGACGGCCGGGGCATTGGGCGCTGGATTCGTGGCCCCGCCAAAACGTTTCGGGTGGTTGATCGTGCTTCTGTGTGCGTGGCTTGGGGTCGGCGTCAGTGTGGTTGGCCTCGTGCCTTCGCTGCTGCCGGCTGCGTTGGTCATGGGCCTTTCAGGTATCGGCACTGGCGTCGTCAACACCTATGCGGTCAGCTGGCTGCAGCGCCGAACCGACTCCGCGATGCAGGGACGTGTGATGTCCCTCGTCATGCTGGCGTCGTTTGGCCTCGCGCCTGTGGCGTATGCGGCGTCAGGCGCCATCGCCGACGTCAGCCCGACGGCGCTGTTCCTGATGGCCGGAGGAATGATCCTTCTATGTGCCGCGGGCACCGCGGCGAGCCGGTCGGTTCGCTCCCTGCGCTAGCGAACGCCCGCGGCGGCAAGGCCGGCTGCGTGCGCGGCCGCGGAGTCTGCGCCGGCGTCTAGTGCGTGCACCGCGGCAGTGGCGAAGGCATGCGCCTTGTGCTGGTCCAGGTTGAGGTCGATGTTCGCGAGCGAGAACCAGGCGCAGTACTGCTGGCGGTCGGACGAGACCGGCATCGGCGGCCTGCTCATCGCGACCGTTGCCCACTGCACCGCCGTCGCCACGTCTTTTCCGCTCGCCAGTGCCTGGAACGCGCCTTGCGCTCCGGCATGACAGGCGCTGGCGGGTGCGCCGCCTCGCTTGGCCCACGCGAACCACTCGGCATAAGAGCGGTCCTCCGGAGTCGGTCCAACCTTCGCCTTCTCGGTGCCTTTCTTCTGCTCGACGATTCCCCACGACCACCCCTTCGTGGGTGTCGCGGCCGGCGACGCGGCGGGCGCTTGGGCGGCCGCTGCGGGCTGGGCGGCTGACTGCGGAGGAGCCGATGCCTTCTCCGCGGGCGGTGATTGAGCTGGCTGCGAGGCGGGTTGGGGCGCCGAGCTCGCGGCCTGCGAAGCCGGCGACCACTCCTCGCTTCGCGTGGAGCCGATGTGCACCCGAGGCGCCCAGGCCGGGACCGGAACGGCGTCGGGCCAATCAATTGACGGCGCGGCTGGCTTCTCGGGCGCCGGGGGAGCGGCGGCGACCGGGGGCGCCGGTAGTGGTTCGGGCGGCGCGATCGGCTGCGGCTGCGCTGCTGGCGGTTCAGGCTTCGGCGGTGGGACTGACGCGGCGACGGACTCCCAGGAAGGGGCCGCGGGCGGCGCCGGCGGCATGGTCGCGGGCGTCTCCGTGGTCGCAGCCGGCGGCATGGTCGCGGGCGTCTCTATGGTCGCAGCCGGCGGGATGGTAGGCGCCGTAACGGGGGGCGACGCGGTCGCCGCAGCCGGCGGGATGGTAGGCGCCGTAACGAGGGGCGGCACGGTCGCGGCAGCCGGCGGGATGGTAGGCGCCGTAACTGGGGGCGGCACGGTCGCCGTTCGCGGCTTGGTCACGACAGGCGGCACGGTCGCCGCTCGCGGCTTGGTCACGACAGGCGGCACGGTCGCGGCGGGCGGCACGGTCGCGGCGGGCGGCACGGTCACGGCAGGCGGCACAGTCGCGGCCGGCGGCACCGTCGCAGCAGGTGGCACCGTCGCGGCAGGTGGAACGGTCGCGGCCGGCGGATGGGATACCCGGGGACCTTCCCCGGGCGGCTGTGGCTTTCGCGCCGGGGCGTTCGATGGCTTCGACTGGGATGCCGCCACGCCGTCGAACGAGTCGGCCCATGGCTCCGTATTTGGGATCGTCGACGGCTCCGGGAGGTCCTGCCTGAGGCTTGACGATGGCGGCCAGGCGGGCATCGTGTGCTCGGTGGGCGGTTCCGGTGGCCAGATGTCGGTGGCCTCTGGGATGGCGCTCTGCGCCGGAGCGACGTCCTCCTGGTCTGAGACCGACCGCACGTGCGCGATTTCAGGCGCCTCGTCGTCCAGGGTCTCGCCCGGGGGGGCCGGCACGGTCTGGGCCCAGGTAGGGGCGGGCTTCTGCATCGGCATGGCTTGTTTGGGGTCGGCCTCGTTCTCGGTCGTGGCCCAGTCCGGCGCTGTGTCCTTCTGCATCGGCAACGCCGGCAGGGGCTCCGCCTCGGAAGCCGTACCGGTGGCTGACTGGGGGCTGTCGTCGCTCAAAGGTGGTGCTACAGGAACGGTCCTGGCCCAGACTGGAGTCGTCTCGTGCGTCGGCACTGCCGGGACCGGCGTTTCCGGGTTGGTCGGCTCCTGGGGACGATCGGACTCAGATTCCAAATCGATCGTCAGTCTAGCCCTGGAATCCGCGGTTGTATCCGAGGTTCACGCGAATACGTTGGTCAGGGCGTCCTCGGCCACCGGGTCTGGCTGCTGCTCGGCCCAGTCGGCGGCGTCGGAGGCCTCCCTGTCGCATTCCGCCTGGATCTCGGCCGCCTGCTTCGCGTCGATCCAGCCACGTTCGATCAGCCAGACGGCAAAGCGGGCGATCGGGTCGTGGCCGGACGCCTCGGCGATCTCCTCTTTCGTGCGGTACTTGAGGTGGTTGTCCTCGGACGTATGGGAGTTGATGCGCCATATCTTCACGTCGATCAGGGTCGGGCCCTCGCCGCGCCGAGCCCGGTCTACGGCCTCCCGGCAGACCGCATAGCAGGCGGGAACGTCGGTCCCGTCAACGGTGACGCCCGGAATCCCATACCCGGCCGCCCGGTCGGCGACGTTCGGGTTCGCCATCTGCAGCCGGATGGGAACGGAGATGGCGTAGCTGTTGTTCTCGCACACGAATACGACTGGAAGGCGGTGTACGGCCGCGAAGTTGACCCCCTCGTGGAAGTCTCCCTGGCTCGTCGCGCCGTCGCCGAAGGTGCACAGCGTCACCGATGGATCGCCCCTGAGTTTCGCCGCATAGGCGATCCCGGACGCCTTCGGGATCCAGCTCGCGACCACCTGGGAGACGGAGGCGATCTTGAGCGCCCGGTAGCTGTAGCAGCCGCCCGGGATGTTGCGACCGGCAGAGAGCGGATCTCCAGCCTTCGCAAACACGGCGAGCATCCACTCCTTCATCGTCAGACCGCGCACGATCGCGTTGGCGAGGCCGCGATAGTGAGGGACCAGCCAGTCTTCCGGCCCTAAAGCGGCAGTGGACGCGACCTGGATTCCCTCATGTCCGCGGCTCGATCCGACGAAGGGCGCCCGGCCCTGCTTGACCAGGATGTGCATCCGGTCGTCGAGCGCTTTCGCCATGCGCATCCAGCGATGTAGCTGGAGGTACTCCTCACGCGTCGCCGTTTGGGCGCCGGTCGTAGTCGCCATCAGCGCTTATTGTCATCCGCCAGCGCGCGGGCGATGTCGACCACCTCTTCCGCGGTCAAACCCATGCGGTTCAGGTGCTCGTAGTAACGCTTGTTGAAATCCGAGAAGTCGCTTCGCTCAGCGCGCTCCTCCCGGATGCGCTTGACCTCCGCCAGCACCGCTGCGACGAGCTCGCGCTCGGGCCTGATGCCCGCGTCGCGCAGGGCGTGCTCGATGGCCAGCGTGCCTGAATGCTTGCCGTAGACGTAAGAGATCTCGGCGCCCAAGTCCGCCGGCGGTATGAATTGATAGATCGCGGGATGGATGAGCATGCCGGCGGTGTGGATGCCCGACTCATGGCTGAAGACGTTGAGCCCGATGCCCGGCTCGGTGGGCTGAACCGGAATCCCGCTGATCTTCTCGAGGTGGCGCGCCAGCGCGCGCAGCTTCTCGTACTTGAAGCCCGGGATCTCGATGCCGAACAGGTAACGCAGCTGCAGCAGCACCTGGTGCATCGGAGCATTGCCCGTTCGTTCACCGATGCCGTTCACGCTGGTGGTGAACACCTCGGCGCCGGAGCCGAGCGCCATCACCGTGTTCCAGGCGCCAAGTCCCAGGTCGTTGTGGAAATGCACGACCAGCGGCGCGTCGGGCGCCGCAGCCTTGATCGCGGGGATGTATTGGCGCACCGCGAACGGCGAGTAGCAGCCCACTGTGTCGGGTGTTGAAGGGCGCGTACCGCCGGCCTTCATTCCCTGGCGGTGAATCTCGGCGATGTAGTCGACGTCGGCGCGGCTGCCATCCTCGCCGCCGAACTCGATCGATGTTGCGCCCTGCTCTCGCGCGTAGCTGATCGCCTCGCACATCATGCGGAGGTTTGCCTCGCGGTAGTGCGAGACCGGCAGCTCGAGCCACTCGGACTCAGGGATTCCGTCGCGATGAAGCAGTGACTTGCCGAGCTTGTACTTGACGTGCAGGTCCGATGCCGACGTGAAGATGAAGTACGTCACGTCGTCGCGCTTGATACCCAACGAATCGATGACTCTCATCGTCGCGTCGATGTCGCCCTTGGTGGACCGCATCATGCATACCACCTCGAGATCGGCCCGCAGCTCGCCACGCTGTCTTCCTTCGAGGACCAGCCTCAGCGTTTCGCGCTCGCTCTCCGAGACGTAAGGAAAGCCGACATCCATGATGTGAACGCCGATATCGGAAAGCATCCGGGCGAGCTGGTACTTGTCTTTCGGCGTGATTGCAACGCCCGGCATCTGCTCGCCGTCGCGAAGCGTGTCGTCGTAGACGCGGATCTTGGCGGACGGCGGGAACTTCAGGTCGTGGATGAAGTGGGTCGGGTCGCGGGCAAGCTCCTCCAGGGGCTCCTGCAGCTCGACATGCCCCACGAAATCTGGTGATTTCGCGGGGGCCCCTCGTGAAGGCTTGATGTCATCCACGAGCTGTCGCGACGCGGCGGCGCTCTTCCAGCCGCTTCCGCACCCACGGCACGAGCCCGCCCATGTGCAGCAGCTCGTTCATGAACTGGGGGAATGCCTCAGACCGGTACTCGTCGCCCTTCGTGAAGTTCCGCACGATGCCCTCCTCGAGGTCGACCTCGAGCTCGTCACCCTCGTTTACCCCTTCGGCTGCCTGCGGCGATTGGAGGATCGGGTAGCCCATGTTGATCGCGTTGCGAAAGAAGATCCGCGCGTAGGAGTCGGCGATGACGAGCGAGATGCCGGCGCCGCGAATCGCCACGGGAGCTATCTCGCGCGAGGACCCGCAGCCGAAGTTGGACCCGCCGACCAGGATGTCGCCCTGGGTCACGCCCGCCGACCAGCCCTCACGCCCCGGCACGCCTTCCATGGCGTGTTTGCCCAGCTCTTTCTCGTCCAGGGAGTAGATGGCGTACTTGGCCGGGATGATCTGGTCGGTGTCGATGTTCGACCCAAACTTCCAGGCCCGGCCGCGAATGACCTTGGGGAAGGTCATGCGATCCCCGCCGGCATCTTGTCCAGCACCTCGCGCGGGTGCGTGATCACGCCCGTCACGGCGCTGGCCGCAGCCACCGCAGGGTTGGACAGGTAGACCAGCGCTTTCGGGTGGCCCATCCGGCCTGGGAAGTTCCGGTTGGTCGTGCTCAAGCACACCTCTCCCTCACCGAGCACACCCATATGCCCTCCGAGGCAAGCGCCACATGTCGCGGTCGTCCAGGCGGCCCCGCTGGCGAGGAAGATGCCGATCAGACCTTCTTTCTCGGCCTGGATCGCGACCTGGTGCGACGAGGGAGTGATGATCAGCCGCACGCCGGGCGCCACCTTGTGCCCGTCGAGCACCGCGGCCGCGCGGCGCAAATCCGTAATACGCGAGTTGGTGCAGGAGCCTATGAACACCTGGTCGAGCCTGGTCCCTGCGACGTCAGACAGCGGCGAGTAATTGTCAGGTGACATCGGCTTGGCGACACCGAGCTCGACCTTCTCGGCGTCGAATTCAAAGACCTTTTCGTATTCCGCGTCGGGGTCGGACGTCACCGGCGTATACGGCCGCTTGGCGCGCCCGTCGAGATACTGCTTGGTGATCTCGTCGAACTCCATGATCCCGTTCTTCGCACCGGCCTCGATCGCCATGTTGGTCATCGTCAGGCGCGCTTCCATGTCGATATGGCGTAGGGCTTCGCCGGTGTGCTCCATCGCCTTCGACCGGGCTCCGTCGACGCCGATCTGACCGATCACGTAAAGGATCAGGTCCTTCGCCTCGACCCATTCCTTGAGCTGGTTGTGATAGACGAACTTAAGCGTCTCCGGGACGCGGAACCAGAGCTCGCCCAGCGCAAAAACGCAGGCGAGGTCGGTCGATCCGATGCCCGTGGCGAAGTTGTTCAGCGCTCCGTACGTGCAGCTGTGCGAGTCGGCCCCGACGACCAGCTCGCCGGGAAGCACCAGCCCGTGTTCCGGCAGCACGGTGTGACATATGCCACCCTGGCCAACCTCGAAATACCATTTGATTCCCATGTCACGCGAGAACTCGCGCGTGAGCCGGCCGAGGGTTGCGCTCGCTGCGTCCTTGGCGGGCTGGAAGTGGTCCTGGGTGACGGCGACCCGCTCCGGGTCCCAGATCTTGTCCGCGCCCATCTGCTCGCGCATGATCTTGCCGGCGGGCGGGATGGTGAGGTCGTGGCCCATCGCGAAGTCGACTTTGGCCAGGACCAGGTCGCCGGGGCGCACGCTGTCGCGTCCCGCTCCGCGGGCGAGGATCTTCTCGGTCATCGTCATGCCCATGTCCTAATCCCTCAGCCTTTTCGCAACCGCGTCACCACATTCACCCGTCGACAGGTTTCCGCCGAGATCGCGCGTGCACTCTCGCGCACGGATGGCCGATTCGACCGCACCCTCGATCGCATCTGCCATTTCGTCGTGACCCAGGTGTCTCACCATCATAGAAGCGCTCAGGATCGATCCCATCGGGTTGGCCAGCCCGCGGCCGGCAATGTCCGGCGCCGTGCCGTGAACCGGTTCGAACAGGCCGCGCTTGGTTTCGGGGTTGATGTTTCCCGAGGGCGCGATGCCCATGCCGCCGATGAGCTCCGCCGTCAGGTCGGACAGGATGTCGCCGAACAGGTTGCCAGTCACGATCACATCAAACTGGGTGGGGTCCCTGACCAGCTGCATCGCGGCCGCGTCCACCAGGAGATGGCGGGTCTTGACTTTCGGATGTCTGGCGGCGACCGCCTTCCACCGCTCCTGCCAAAGCGCGCCTGCGTACGTCATGGCGTTCGACTTGTCGATCATCACGACCTCGCGCCGCGCAACCCCGAAGGCGTATTCGATGATGCGATTCACGCCAACGTAGGTGTTGAGGTCCTCCTGGATCGCGACCTCGTGCTCGGTGCCTTTCTTGAAACGGCCGCCCATGCCGACGTAAAGTCCCTCGGTGTTCTCGCGCACGATCAGGAGGTCGACCTGGCGCCTGTCTTCGCGGCGAAGCGGCGACAGGCGATCGTCGTAGAGGCGGGCCGGACGCAGGTTGACGTAGAGGTCCAGCGCGAAACGGAGCCTGAGTAGCACCCCGGCCAGGTAGGCGGAATCGTTGACGCGTGGGTCGCCGACTGCTCCGAAGAGAATGGCGTCGGCCTTTTCCAGCTCCTTCCAGATGGCGGTGGGTATGGGCTCGCCGGTGCGCATGTACTGCTCGGCGTTGACGTCGAACTCTTCGAACTCAAAGTCGGCTCCCGCGGCGCGGAGCACCTTGATCGCCTCTGGGACAACCTCCTTGCCGGCGCCGTCGCAGGGCAGGACGGCGATGTGCTTTGGCATCAGGCTTGGGCGGGCTCGCGAGCGGGCTCGCGGAGCTTGTAGCGCTGGATCTTGCCGGTGACGGTTTTCGGCAGCTCGGCCACGAACTCGACCAGATGCGGGTACTGGAACCGCTGCAAGCGCGACTTGCAGTGCTCCTGGAGGTCGGCGACCAGCGGGTCGCCGGCGACGGCATTGCCCTTGGTGATCACGAATGCCTTGATCTTCGTAAAACCCTCGACCGAGATTCCCACCACCGCGCTCTCCGCGACCGCCGGATGTTCCATGAGCACGGGCTCGATCTCGATCGGTGAGACCCATAGACCGCCCACCTTGATCATGTCGTCGGATCGTCCCTCGTACCAGTAGAACCCGTCCTTGTCGACGCGGTACCGGTCACCGGTGAAGAACCAATCGCCAAGCACAGATCGCTTGGTCTTCTCGTGCTGCGCCCAGTAGAGCGCCAGCGCGCTGTCTCCCTTCACGTAAAGATCACCGGCCGCGCCCGTCTGTACATGCGTGCCTTCCTCGTCGAGGATCTTCAGCTCATAGCCGGGCACCGGTTTGCCGCTCGAGCCCGGCCGCACGTCGTCGAGCCGGTTCGAGCAGTAGATGTGCAGCATCTCGGTCGATCCAACGCCGTCGAGGATGGTCAGGCCGAAGGCGTCTTTCCAACGCCGCCAGACCTCGGCGGGCAGCGCCTCGGCGGCGGCTACGCAGTGGCGGATCGACGAGAGGTCGCGGCTCTTGGCGCCTTCGAAGTTGAGGATCGCGTTGTAGAGAGTGGGTGCGGAAAAGAAAAGGGTGGGGCGGCGTTTCTCGATCGTCTCGAGCACTGTGGCCGGCGTGTTCCGGCCAGCATGCAGAACGGTCGAGGCTCCGACCCAGTAGGGAAAGGTGAGGTTGTTGCCGAACCCGTACGCGTGGAAGAGGCCGGTGGTCGAGAAGGTCGTATCTCGCTCGGTGATGCCGAGCACCTGCTCGGCATACGTGACGCAGGTGTACGGGATGTCGTGCTGCAGGTGCACGACAGCCTTCGGCTTGCCGGTCGAGCCTGAGCTGTAGAGCCAGAAAGCCATGTCGTCTTTTCTGGTCGGAGCGGGGGCGACGTCGGGGCCGGGCGCGATGCGGTCGGCGCGCAGCATTTTTGGGGCGCCCGCCGCCTTTGTCACCGCGGCCTTCAGCTTCTCCTCGGTGTTGGCGTCGACAACCACGACGCGCGCGATCGAGTCTTCGATGTAATGGTCGTAGTCCTCGCTGCGCTGCAGCAAGGGATTGACAGGCACCGGGATCGCTCCGAGGCGGATCGCGCCGAGGAAGGCGGCGACCCAGCCGGGACTGTCGTAGCCGGCGATCAGAACGCGTTCTTCACGCCGGACGCCGAGGTCGCGCAGCTCGTGGGCGGCGCCGCATGCGAGCTGGAAGAGCTCCTGGTAGGTGAGGTCGCCGGCGGCCGAGACGATGGCAAGCTTGCCGCCCCGGCCGGCTTCCAGGTTGCGCTCAAGGAGGTCCGCGCCTACGTTGTAGCGCTCCGGCAGCTCGAGGCCCCCCATCTCATTCGTCAGTGTATTTCGCCGGCCGCACAAGGACTGTGAAGAGGGTGTGGCGGAGGGGTTCGGGAGTCGAAATTATGGGCTCGAGATGTTGACAAACGAACAGATGTTTGGTAGTCTGTTCCTATGCTCGCGACGCAAGACGTCTGGCCTTCCAGCACTGCTCATCTGACCAACGAGGAGCGGCTGCAGCGCTTTCGCGAGAAGGCCCACATCATCGACTTGCAGATCATGTCTCTCGCCCAGGATGCGGCGGAACTGGCCGCCTCCGATGCCTGGGATGAGGATGGTTCGGCCACGGCGATCGAC
>Ga0209220_1000483_pt1 | contig 13346 bp, 12 predicted proteins | sample BlaSpr_A8_OM3_M3_FD_187984 | JGI IMG/M metagenome (GOLD analysis project Ga0209220, IMG submission 187984) | Forest soil microbial communities from Thunder Bay, Ontario, Canada - Black Spruce, Ontario site 2_A8_OM3_M3 (SPAdes) (version 2) | ecosystem: Environmental > Terrestrial > Soil > Boreal... | reverse complement strand
CGATGATGCTGCCCCCCACGTGGCCGGTGACGGTGATGGTGCCACCGCCGAGGATCAGGTCGCGGGTGACGTTGCCCGACACGGTGATCGTCCCGCCGCCAGCGATGACGCTGCCGTTGACGGTACCGCTGATGCTGATCGTCCCGGCGCCCGCGTAGATATCGTCGTTGACGGTTTCACCGGGACCGACGGTGACGTCGTTGCCCTGTCGAAGATCAGCAGCGGCTGCCTGGAGCGGTAGCCAGGCAAATACGGCGGCGATGACGATGGATCCCCCCAGCGCCGTCAACCATCGGTGGCGCATCGCGCGTCTGCGTGCCATCCCATGCCCTCCTCTTCCGAGCGACCCTGGTTGCATTCTCCCACTCTCACTGTCGCCCGTGTGGGTCGAACGGCGATTCAGGCGCGGCGGCGCAGACTCCAGATGGCGAGCCTCATCCGACGGCTGCCTCGCGCTCGGGCTCTCCGGTCGCCGGGATGTCACTGACGCCAGCCTGGCGTTGCGGTTGGCGCGACCGCAGCGGCACGTCGGGCATGAAGAGCGTGGCGATCAGGGCAACCGCGGACAATGCCATCGCGATCAGGAAGAGGTCGTGGAGCGTGAGCGCGAGCGCCTGACGAACGGCATGCATCGCCTGGTCGAAGAGTGGCGCGAGCTGTGGTGACAGCTTCGCCTTCGCGGCGGCAATTTTGGCCGGATCGAGCAGGGCGTTGGGATTGCTGGCCGAACTGCCGAGGGCATTCTTGAATGCCGGAGGCAGATTCACCTTGGCGATCTGGGTGCTGATCGCGTCTGGAAGGCGCTGGGCCAGTATGGTGCCCAGGATCGCGGCGCCGGCCGTGCCCCCAACGTTGCGCCAGAATTGGAACTGGCTGGTGCCGACACCGAGGTACCGCGTCGGAAGGGCGCTCTGGACGGCGTTGATGTAGAGCGGCATGGTGACGCCGAGCCCGAGGCCGACCAGGACGATGTCGATCGTGATCGACATCTGCGACGTCGCGGTCGTCGTCTGCGCCATCAGGTAGAGCCCGACCATCATCAGCGCGATGCCGATGGTGCCGAGGTAGTGGTAATGCTTGATCCGAGGAATCAGCTGCCCCGTGAGGACGCTGGACACGATCAGGCCGAGCATCATCGGCGTGAGCAGAAGCCCGGAGTTCGTCACGCTGACGCCAAGCACGCCTTGGAGCTCGAGCGGGACGAAGATGATCATCCCGAACATGCCGAGGGCGGCGAAGAAGCCGACCACCATGGAGACGGTGAAGGCACGGTTCTTGAATAGCGCGAAGGGCACGATCGGCTCCTTGACGCGTTCCTCGATCACGAAGAAGGCGACCAGCATGGCCACACCGAAGCCGAGCAGTGCAAGAACCTGGAACGACGTCCATCCCTGGTCCTTTGCCACCGAGAGCGCCACCAGCACCGGGATCAGACCGGCGGCCAGCGCCGCCGACCCGACGAAGTCGATGTCGCGCCAGGAGGCTTTGGTTCGCACGAAGGGCAGGAAGGCCGTGACGACGAGGACGCCCAGCAGGCCGACCGGCAGGTTGACGTAGAACACCCAGCGCCAGCCGAGGTTGTCGGTCAAGAACCCGCCCACCACCGGACCGATGATCGAGGAGAGACCGAAGACAGCACCGAAGAGGCCCTGGATGCGCGCCCGCTCGGCCGGCGAGTAGATGTCGCCAAGAACGGTGAACGCCGACGCGAACAGCATTCCGCCGAAGAGGCCCTGGAGGACCCGGAAGATGATCAGTTGGGTCATATCCTGAGAGACGCCGCACAATGCGGAGGCGGCGACGAAGCCGATCATCCCGGCGATCAGGAACGGCTTGCGGCCGAAGAGGTCGCCGAGCTTTCCGGCGATCGGCACCACCACCGTCGAGGCGACGAGGTACCCGGTGATCAGCCAGGAGTAGCGATCGAGGCCGTTCAGCTCGGCGACGATGCGCGGTAACGCCGTCCCGACGATGGTCTGGTCGAGCGCGGCGAGCAGCAGCGCGAGCATCACGCCGATGGTCGCGAGGACTTTGATCCGGGTGGTCAGCTCAGCTTGTGGCATGGGTTTTCCCCTCCTCGACGCCCATCGCCTGGATGAGGCGCAGACACAGATGTCGCAGTTGAATCAGCTCCGAGTTGGTCAGGCCCTTGGTCAGCGCGACCTGGGCTCCCGCGGTCTCCCGCCACAGCGTGTCAATCCGCTCGCGGCCCTGATCGGTGAGCTCGGCATAGACCGAGCGCCGGTCGGCGGGATCATCGACGCGCTTGACGAGGCCGTCGCGCTCCAGGTTGTCGACCAGGCCGGTCACCGTTCGAGGGGAGACGTCCAGCATCTCGGCCAGCTCGCCCATCGTGAAACGCCCGTCCGGCTGGTGTTTCAGGCGGACCAGGATCTGGAAGCGGCCCTCGCTGAGGCCGAACCGCTCCGCCCACCGCTCCATGGTGATGTGGAGCTTCTTGCCCAGGATGCGCACTGCGGCGAGCGCCTCGGTTCCAGGCTCGACGTTTCGGCCCTGTCGCGTCAGAACCTCGCGAATTCGCGGGTCGAACAGGAAACCGTCCGGGTCCGTCTTGAGCTCGGTCTGGTCGTGATCGGTCTTGAAAGTGGGGTGACTCATATTTACAGACCACATTATTACATAGCTCAAGAAACACGGCAACCCGCAATCGGTGGTAACCCGGTAACGGGACGGGGGCGCCTCCCGGGGCGGCCCCCTCGTCTCTTAGGCGACGGGCGCCGCTTCCTGGTAGGCCTGCGCCTCAGCCGCCGGCTCGGCCCTGGTGGCGCGGGCGCGGACGCCGGTGACGCCAACCGCGGCGACGAGGATGACGGCGATCGCCAGCGCCATGCTCGGCCGCATGGCGTCGACAAACGACTGGGTGAAGACGGCATGCGCCAGCCCCTGGAGCTGTTGCACGATTTGCGCCGGAATCCCGGCGGGCAGCTGCAGGCTGCCGCCCGTCTGGCCGCGCCCGACCCGAAGACCCTGGCTCGCCGCCTGGCTGAAGCCATCGACGAACGGTGCCCTGAACGGGGCCGGCAGCTGCGACGAGTAACCCACGGCGTGTTCTTGCAAGCCGGTGGCAAGCCGGTTCTGCAGCACCGCGCCGATGGCGGCGCTGCCGATCACGGTGCCCAGCTCCTGCACGGTGCTCAGCACGCCGGACGCCACGCCCGCCAGCCGCGGCTGCAGGTCGCGCGTCGCCAGGCTGTAGACGGGCGTCCATACGCCAGCAAGGCCCAGGCCGCCGAGGACTAGCCCCGGAACGAAGCTCCAACGATTGGAGTCCACCTGCACGCGCCAGGCGATATACGCCATCCCGAGCGCGAACAGGCTCAGCCCCACCATCAGGATGTATTTGCCGAAACGAGCGGCCAACGGAGCCACCACGCCGGAGAACAGCATCATCGTCAGCGCCATCGGCGCCACGGCGACGCCCGCGTCGAAGGCGCTCAGCCCCAGCACCGACTGGAAGTAGATGGTGATCGGCAGGAAGACGCCGACCATGGCGAACCCCATCGCCATCAGGACCAGCGTCATGATCGTGTAGTTGCGATCCCTGAAGACCGCGAACGGCAGCAGCGGCTCGCGATCCTGGCGGCGCCACTGGATGACGAAGAAGATCGCAAGCACGACGATACCGGCGGCGATGATCTCGGGGATCGTGATGCCAGCGGAGACGGTGCCCCAGTTGTAACGCTGTCCCTCAATCAGGCCGAAGACCACACCGAAAAGGCCCACGGTGGCGAGCGCGACGCCGACGAGGTCGAGGCGGTGCCGGCGGCCCGGCCGCAGATCGGGAACCAGCGCCAGGGCTAGCAGCACGATGGCCAAACCGACGGGCAGGTTGACATAGAAGATCCAGCGCCATCCGAAGTTGGTGACGATGAAACCGCCGACGATCGGGCCCGCCAGCACCGCCAGGCCGGCCAGACCGCCGTAGATGGCGAAAACGCCACCTCGCCGCTCCGGCGGAAAGATCGTGGTCATGATCGGCAACCCCTGGGGGGCCAGGATGGCTGCCCCGAGGCCCTGCGCGCCGCGGGCCAGGATCAGCTGCGTCGGGTCCTGCGCGAGACCGCTTAGGGCCGAGGCAACGGTGAACACCACTACGCCCGCGATGAACATGTTTCGCGGACCGAAGATGTCGCCCAGCCGTCCCGAGGTGATCAGGAGCACGGCATACATCAGGCTGTAGCCGTTGAGCACCCACAGGATCTGGTCGAGCGATGCATGCAGGTCATCGACGATGCTCGGGATCGCGACGTTGACGATGGTCAGGTCGAGCAGGGTCATGAAGAGCCCCAGCGCGAGCACCGCCAGCGCCAGCCAGGGTGCCGACGGTCGAACGGTTTTAGACATGGTGGTGTTAACCCTCCTTGGAATTGACGCCGCTATACTCGGGGTGCGCGCCCTTGAGTGGCGGTCCTGCAAAAGGCCGGCTCGAGGAACACGACCTCTGACGGAGTGGTCAGAACACTTCGCCGGAGGTCGTTGTTATTCATCAATGATCACCTCCCTCCTTCTCGATTTCCAAGTCGCGCGTCAACCGCATGCATCTCCTGGTGCGTGATCCACAGCGTGCCGTTCTCGATGTCTTGGATGAGGCTGCGAACCCATTCGACCTCGGCGCGGCTCACGACGACGCCGTACTCCGCTTCCACGAGGAACAGGCGGGGGATCCGCTGAATCCTCTTCAGGTCGTCCAGCATCTTCTCGTTGCGGGCAATCTGGCTTTCTAGTAGCGCGGTCCTCGCCCGGAGGAGGCGGACAACCTCGTCCTTGTCGAGCACCGCTAAGAAGGCGAGGGCCGCCGCAAACTGCGGATAGTCGTTCACGGGCTGCGCCAGCATCTCGCGCATCCAGGCTGTGATCTCCTCGCGCCCGGTCTCGGTGATGGCGTAGACCGTCCGTTCCGGCCGGCGGCCTTCGCGGCTGGGCGCCTGCGATGTGATGAACCCACCCTCTTCTAGACGTTCGACCGTGTCGTAAATCGACCCACCCTTGAGCCTGATCACCTGGTCATGGCCCCGCTCCTTCATCTTCGATTTCATCTCGTAGGGATGCATCGCGCCCTCCATCAGCAGGGTCATGACGGCCAGAGCCAGCGGGGTCCGCGGGAGCTCGCGTTTAGTCTTCATCTCTTAGTCGACGTCGACTATACCACGTCGACCAATCGATGTCAACCAATCCCCCCTTACAGCATCCTTACCAAGAGCGAGGACGATATATGGACGTGAGCGCGGGCGCCCGGCGCATCCTGGTGGTGGACGACGACCCAATGGTCGCGACCACCGTCCAGCGCGTCCTGCGCCCCGAAGGGTACGAGGTCGACGTGGCGCTCGGCGGAGCGCAGGCGCTGGAGCAGGCCCGTGCGCACCGGCCCGACCTGGTGGTGCTCGACCTGATGATGCCCGGTATCGATGGACTGGAGGTATGCCGGCAGCTGCGGGCCGACACAAACCTGCCCATCCTAATGCTGACGGCGCGAAGCGGGACCGCCGATCACGTGCGCGGCCTCGACACCGGCGCCGACGACTACCTGGTCAAACCGTTCGCTTACGCGGAGCTGCTGGCCCGTGTCCGCGCGTTGCTGCGGCGTACGCCCCCGCCCCCCACGGTCCTCCAGTTTGCGGATCTGCGCCTGGAAATCGAGACCCGCGAGGTCCGCCGCGGCCAGCGGGCGATCCCCCTCACGGCACGCGAGTTTACGCTGCTCGCCCATTTCATGCGGCACCCTCGTCAGGTACTGACTCGTGACCAACTCCTGGGAGCGGTATGGGCCGGCGAGGATACCGACGATAACGTGGTGGCGGTCTATGTCGGGTACCTTCGCGCGAAGCTGGACGGCGCTGGCGAGCCGCCGCTGATCCAAACGGTACGAGGCTTCGGCTACAGCTTGCGCGAGGCTTGACGTGTCGTTCCGCCTACGACTGACATTCTTCGGCGCGGCCCTGGTCGCGCTGACGCTCCTCGCCTTCGGCTGGCTCGTCTACGAGCTGGCTGCGAGCAGCCAGGCGACGACCCAGGACGATGCCCTCAAGCAACGCGCCGCCGATGCCGTGACGTCGATCCGCACGGCCCCGCCAGGAGAGCTCGAGCTCATTGGCACGGCCACGCCGTCGCTCAGCGGCGCCGAAGACCTGCAGCACCGCACGGACCCGTTCACGGAAGTGGTGACGTTGTCCGGAGTGATTCTTTCGAGTACCGGTCGGGTCGGGAGCGTGGCCCCGGCCGTGCCGGCGACCCTGCTCGATGCCGCCGCCAACGGCGGCGCGCTGGCGACGGTCGATACCCCCGGCGCCCCGCAGCTGCGCCTGTTCGCCAGGCCATGGACGCGCCCGGATCTCGGCCTGCGCGGCTTCGTCGTCGCCGGCCAGCCCACGAGCATCCAGACGGAAAACCGCAAGGGGCTGCGAGGCTTCCTCATCATCTCGTCGATCCCGACCCTGCTGGCTGCCTTTCTCGCCAGCTGGCTGATCACCGGGCGAGCCCTCCGGCCGCTCAAGACCGTGGTGGAGACGGCGGACTCGATCGCCCGTACGCGCGACTTGAAGCGACGCCTTCCTCCCGTGAAACGAAGGGACGAGATCGGCCTCCTCAGCGAAAGCTTCAACGGCATGCTGGAGCAGGTCGAGGCGGCCAATCAGCAGCTCACCGTTGCGCTCGACGCTCAGCGCCGCTTCGTCGCCGATGCCTCGCACGAGCTCCGGACCCCATTGACCACCATCCGGGGCAATGCGGACTTGCTGGCGCAGGGTCCAGCCGTGACGGAGGACGTTCGCGCCGCCGCGGCCCACGACATCGCCAGCGAGAGCGCGCGGATGAGCCGGCTGGTGGATCACCTGCTGACGCTGGCCCAGGCAGATGCCGGTCAGCACCTCGAGCTCGCGCCGGTCGAACTGCGCTCGACGATGGCATCGGTCTGCCGGCAGGCGCAGACCCTGCATCCCGACCGGACGTTTCGCAGCGTGGGGATGACCGACGCGACCGTCCGAGCGGACATCGACGCCGTCACGCAGCTGCTCTGGATCCTGGTCGACAACGCGGTGAAATTCACCAAACCGGGCGGCGAGATCGAGCTCGGCCTGCGCCAGCTCGACTCGACCGCGTTGATCACGGTCGCCGACGGCGGGACAGGCATCCCACCGGACGACCTCGAGCGCGTCTTCGAGCGCTTCTACCAGGCGGATCCGGCCCGGTCGAACAAGGGTGCCGGACTCGGGCTGTCCATCGCCCGCTGGATCGTCGAGGAGCATCGCGGCACGATCAGCGTCCGTAACAACACCGGCTCCGGCTGCACCTTCACCGTGACCCTCCCGCTCGCCAGCTAAACCTTACGTCGCTCTTATCGCCCCGGACTACGGTGGCGTCATGTACGACATAGCCGGCGAACATGCCTCGGCCATCGGCGCTGCGATCGCTCTCCTCGTCATTGTCTGGCTCGTCCTCCGCGCGCTATCCGTGCTCTCTCACCGCCGGGTCGGATGGGCCGTTGCGCTCCTCAACACCTACCGAGCGACGTCGGCGATCACGAAGCTTGCGGCCGTCTTGATGCTGGTGAGTGGCGTCATTCACCTGGCGCTGATCCCGAGCCACGAAGGAATCACCGGTGTGCTCTTCGTTATCGATGGCCTGGGCTTCATCGCGCTAGGTGTCGCAGCGTTTTTCACCTCGTGGTGGCGCCGTCCGGCGGTCCTCTGGCTCGTGGCGACGATCGTCGCCTACGTCGTGTGGGTTATCGCCGGTTGGGAAACCCCTGACCAGATCGGGATTGCCTGCAAGCTGATCGAGCTGGTCGCCCTCGGCCTCATCATGCGGCTGGCACAACCCGGACGGCGCACCTGGCCACGGCGCATCTGGCGAGCCGTCGCCTTTCCGATGATGGCCAGCGTGGCAACACTCGGAATCTGGGTTGGCGGTCTGGCACACCCCGATGCCCTGCACGCGCATGCCGGCGCCCTTCTTCAGCCGGTCGCAGCAGTGGCGACCCCTGAACAGCGCCAGGCCGCGTCGCGTCTGCTCGCCGACACCCGGGCGAGCATCGCCCGCTACCAGGACCCGGCGATCGCGATCGCCGCGGGGTTTAAGCCTGGCGCCGTCTCCAGTGCCGACCCACTCCGCCATTTCGAGAACTCGGCGAACGCCAATGCCGTCCTCGATCCCAACCATCCGCAGGCCCTCGTTTACGCGCAAACGAAACACGGACTGCAGCTGATCGGCGCCATGTACCAGATGAAGCGCGCTGGCCAGTGGGGCCCCGACCCGGGCGGGCCGCTGACGCAGTGGCATCAGCACGAGGGCATCTGCTTCTCCCCCTTCGGCTTCGAATTCAGCTTCGAGACCCCCTTCTGGACCTGCCCGCTGGGCTCGACCAGCATCACGACGCCGCCGATGCTGCACGTGTGGATCGTCGACAACGGGAAATTAGGACCGTTCGCAGCGGACCTCGACAAGGCCGTCCAGAAGCAACTACAAGGGAGTTGACCAGACCATGAGCATCACATCGCCCGCCGTCGCCGCAACCACTGCGCCGCCAACGACAAGTGCACCGGAGATCGCCTCCGTGCTGGTGGTCACGCAGGCGAGCCTCTCGCTCGTCGCCGGGCTGAGCGCGATTCCGTTCGCGATCGTCGAGCCGGGCTTCCGGGTTCTGAGTCTGCTGACGATCCTGGTGGCGATCGGGATGTTCTGGCTGGCCCGCAACCTCCGCCGCCAGCGGCGCTGGGCGCGCCGCTGGGTCATCGCCCTCGAGGCGCTCAGCCTGGTCGCATCACTGCTGTTGACGGTGCTGCCCATCGGCGCAATGCGTGGGCCAGTGCCCGTCCTCGTCAACCTCGTGATGCCGGCCGCCATTCTCTGGCTCCTCTGGTCCCGCTCGGGTCGAGCCGCCTTCAAAACGGCGCGGCGGTCAGACGCGCGCGACGCTGCCTGAGGTGGCGCTCCGGCGAGAGAGCGAGTCGATCGTGATCGCCACCAACAGCACCAGACCGGTGACGATGAACTGCCAGCGGACGTCCAGGCCGAGCAGGCCCATCCCGTTGTAGATCCCGCCGATGACCAGGCCACCGAGGATGCCGTGGAGCACCTTGCCTCGGCCGCCAAAGAGGCTGGTTCCGGCCAGAACCACGGACGCGATCGCATACAGAACGAGCTGACCACCGTTGATGTTGCCCGACATGCCGCCGAGATAGGAGGCGTAGAGCAGGAGACCGATGCCCGCCGTGAAGGTGCAGATCATGAAGCACAACGTTCGAACGGCGGCAAGATTGATGCCGGCCCGCCGCGCCGCCTCGGGATTACCGCCAATCGCGTAGACGTAGCGTCCAAACTTCGTTCGCTGAAGAATCGTCATCCAGGCGGCGAAGACGGCGAGGACGATGGGAATGACCCAGGGTACGCCGGCAAGAGTGCCGAACGCCGCCCGGTTGACATTGCAGATCGCCACCACCGAGATCGCGACGAGCGCGATCACGGCAATTTTCAGGAGCGTCAGGCTAACTGGTGGTGCGACCAGGCCGCTGCGGCGCCGGCGGTTGTCGCCAAACCAGAGCAGAGCAGCGATAGCGAGGACGACAACAGCCATCGCCATCCAACTGACCGTGGGGTCGATCGTGCCCCACATCAAGTTGTACAGCACCTGCAGATTTGGATTCAAGCCGGCGAGGCTAGGGTAGCCGGAGAAGGCGAGGCCGAGGATGATCAGCATCGTGCCCTGCCAGATCAGCAGCCCGGCCAGGGTCACGATCAGCGACGAGAGCCGCAGGCGGGTGATCAGGGTTCCCTGGAGCGCGCCGATGACGGCGCAGACCACCAGTCCCGCGATGATGGCGCCCCACCAGGGCCATTTCGCCGTGCCTGGCTGCACCAGCTGCACCGTGACCGCGGCGCCGACGCCGCCGGCATAGGCGATCGAGAGATCGATCTCGCCGAGGAGGATGACGAAAATCTCACCCATGGCCAGGACCATGAAGACCGCGCTCTGCTGGAACAGGGCGACGAGGTTTCCCGCCGAGAGAAAGACGTGATGTGGGCTGATCGCCTGGAAGACGATCGTGATGATGAGCAGGGCGAGGATCACCGGCAGCGCACCGCTATCCCCGCTGCGGATACGGGTCAGCCAGGCACGGAACCATTCGCCCAGTGATTGGGCGACGAGTTCCGGCGGGACTTCCATGGCCGCGGCATGTACGGCGGCGGTCGGATCCGGGGCTTGTTCGGGGGCCTCAGCGCGCGCCACTCTTTGCTCCGTTACCATCCGTTGGCTGCCCGACCCGGCTCGAGGCACCAGTGGTCATGTAATCGACGACACTTTGCCGGTCGAACGCCGAGGCGCGACCCTGCGTCACCATCCGGCCGAGATGCACGACGGCAATCCGGTCCGCCACCTCGAAAACGTCGTTGAGGTTATGCGAGATCATCATCACGGCCAGGCCGCGATCGCGCAAGCGTCTCACCAGGTCGAGCACCATCTTCGTTTGCACCACACCGAGCGCGGCCGTCGGCTCGTCCAGCATGACCAGCTTGGAGTTCCACATGACCGCCTTGGCGACCGCAACCGATTGACGCTGCCCGCCCGAGAGTGAAGCGACGGGCTGCCGGATCGACCGCACGGTCGTGACCCGAAGGTCGGCGAGCGTCTTGCTCGCGGCACGCTCCATGTCGTCCTCATTGAGAAAGACACTCCGCGTCCGTTCGCGGCCGAGGAACATGTTCTGGACGATGTCGAGGTTGTCGGCCAGCGCCAGATCCTGATAGACGGTCTCGATTCCCAGCCGGGCAGCGTCGCGCGGGCTACGAATGTGGACCGGGCGGCCCTCCCAGAAGAATTGGCCGTGGTCGATCTCGTAGATGCCGGCGATGCACTTGGTGAGGACAGACTTGCCGGCGCCGTTATCCCCGCAGAGGGCGGTGACCTGTCCGGCATAGAGGTCGAGGTCAACCTGGGTCAGGGCTTGCACGGGGCCAAAATGCTTGTCGACGCCCCGGGCCTTGAACCGTGGCTCAGCCGCTGGCGAGTCTTTCATGACCTGCCCCATCGCTTCACTCTATCGCGTGAGGTGGGAGGTTGGCGCCGCCGCGGAAGGCGGCGGCGCCACAACGATCTAGCTAATGCCCGCGGCCGTGCAGACGGCCGTCGTAACGTCGGTGCACAGCTGGGTCTTGTCGACGAACTTGTCCTTGATGACCGTGTCGTTCATATTCGCGCTCGTCACCCAGATCGGCACCAGCAGCGACGCGGGCTGGGTGCTCCCCGCTTGCCCGGTCGGCGGCGAGGTGGTGCCATTGAGCAGCGCGGCCGGAGGCGTCAGGCCGGCGCGGAGGACGGTTGCGAGGGCAACCGCGTCCTGGGCCTCGAGATAGACGGCCTTGTAGACCGATCCGCACTGATAGCCCTTGAGAACGTTGGCCATGCCTTGCTCGGTCGCATCCTGTCCGGTGGTCGGGACCTTCTTGGGTCCGACGCCCTTGTTCTTGAGTACGGTAATGGCCGCGTTGCCGAGCCCGTCATTCGCCTCGACGGTGGCGTTGATGGTCGGGTTGGCGGTGAACTGCTGGGCGAAGACGGTCTGTCCGGCGGCATTGTCCCAGCCGGGGGCAATCTTTTCCGCGACGAGCGTCATGCCCTGGCTGTTCGTCTTGCCTGCGGTCAGCGGCGTTGTCTTGTCGCCCCAGATCGCGTTGTTGTAACCCTGCGCGAAGGAGACGGCATTCGGGTCCGTATCCTGCCCGCCATCCAGCTCAAAGACCTTCGGGCTCGTAACGCCCCAGTCGGTGACACACTTCAGGAATCCGTCGCCGATCAACTTGCCGACCTGGACATTGTCGAAGCTCACGTAGTAGACGTTGGTACCCGTGAACGTGGCCCGGTCGTAGCTGATGGTCTTGACACCGTGACTTGCGGCCAGCTGCTGGATCTGCCCGCCGACATTGCTGTTCAGAGGGTCGAAGATCAACACTTTGGCGCCGGCGGTGATGTCCGCCGTGGCGAGGTTAAGCTCCTGGGCCGGGTCGCCCCCGGCGTTCGAGATCGTGTACTGCGATGTCGTGTAGCCGGCCGCATCAAAGGCCTGCTTCAGATAGGGTGCGTCGAAGTTGACGTACCGCGTCGACGAGGTGGTGTCGGGGAGGATCACCCCAACGCTTCCAGTGCCCGCCGTGGTCATGCTCTTCAGGTTGGCCATGTACGAGAACGATTGGTTGAAGGACGAGACACTGAGATCCGCCGGCACGCTGGCGCTTGCCGCCGGAGCTGCTGTCGAGCTACCGCACGCCGCCAGGATGACGGCGAACGCGCCCGTGGACGCCATTACAGTCAAAGATCGTATCTTTCGCACGTTGCATTCCCTCCTCAGGTTAGGTGGCTTTACCGCGTAGCCGAGTTCATATTGTGCCGTCCCTGAGCGCAATTGGCAAGAACAACGTGCTTTCGACTAGGGGATCCTCTAACACTCTCTAACGATGCACGGGCTCGCCGGCCATCAGGGCGCCCGCCATCTGGGGTCGGGATGGGATTCGTAGAAAACACGGGAGGGCCCGAGCGTCTGCGCCGCCGAGCCCTCACGCGCGCCTAACGCAGCGCCTAGCGCCGGCTCCAACTGCGGGCGAAGCTCGCGCCCGCGATGACGCTGAAGAGGAGGACGACGATTGCTGCGCCGAGAATCGCCGAGAGGATCGGGATACCGCCCAGCGACAGGTCCGGGGCGATGACGACGTGCAGGATGTCGACCATCAACCAGGCGCCCACCAGGCCGGCGACGATCGCACCGAGCAGCCCACCGGGCATACCTCGGCTTACCAGTCGTTCGCCAATCAATCCCGCGATGGCGCCGACCAGCAGCAAGACGAGCAAGTGCGTAAGCGTCATATCAAGCCTCCAATTATTTAGTAGTGCCGCTATCACAAGATCATAGCCTGATTCCGACGATTTGCCAAGCGTGTAGAGTCGAACACGAGGGGAACGAGTTTGGCCACCAGCCCGACCAGACGACCATTGCTTCCGGCGCGCGGCACCGGACCTACGCCGGCCGGATCGCCCCGACCCTTCTGGCGCAGCCGCGGCTTCTGGATTTATCTCATCGTGCTGCTGGCGATCAATTACATCCTGACCTTCGTCTTCATGAGCGGACCGGCGCGGATCACGGTGCCCTACACCACCTTCATCCAGCAGGTGAATGCGGACAACGTCAAGGACATCACCGCACAGGCCAACTCCATCCAGGGTGACTTCAAGGCAGCGGTGACCTCCGGGTCGGCCAAGGGCACGCTCTTTCAGACCGAGCGGCCGGTGTTTGCGACCGACAACCTCGAAACACTGCTCGAGCAGCACAACATCCCGATCA
>Ga0209220_1000482_pt1 | contig 13348 bp, 12 predicted proteins | sample BlaSpr_A8_OM3_M3_FD_187984 | JGI IMG/M metagenome (GOLD analysis project Ga0209220, IMG submission 187984) | Forest soil microbial communities from Thunder Bay, Ontario, Canada - Black Spruce, Ontario site 2_A8_OM3_M3 (SPAdes) (version 2) | ecosystem: Environmental > Terrestrial > Soil > Boreal... | reverse complement strand
CAACGAACAGCGGCTGAAGGCTAAAGCCGGACCGCGGTCCGAAGCAAGGCCTTCAGCCGGTCCGGCTGACGGCGGTAGCGTTCCCACTCGGCGGGAACCTTGGTCGATTTCTCGAGGATCGCCCAGAGCACGGAGTTCACCGGCGTCGGCACGTCGACGCGACGGCCGGCGTCGACCACCGCCCCATTCAGGAAGGCGGCCTCCGTCCTCGACTTGCCGCGGCTCAGGTCCCACCACAGTGAGGGCATCTTGCTGCCCCGAGCGCCGCCGAGCCGCGGTTCGAGCATCATCTGGGCCAGGAGCGACGGAAGGCCCATCGCCCATCGGAGGGTGGGCGCCGGTAGGCCGGGAAGAGAGACGACCTTGATCTGCATCCGGTCCATGACGGCGACCGCCTCACGAAACGCCGCCCGTTCGTAACGGAAGAGCTCGCTGTCGGCGAAGACGTGGCTCGGCGGCAAATCGAGGATCGCGCTCTGCGCATTGCCGAGGATGTTGAAGAGGAGCTTCGACCATTTCATCGCCCGGAAGTCCGTGTAGCGATTGGCTTTGAAGCCGGCCGCACGGAGCTTGCGGACGAGCGGGGCGACATTGACCTCCGGCGAAACCGGCGCGAGCGCCACCCCGCCTCGACGCGAATGCAGCTTGATGGTGCCCGGCTCGTCGAGGCTAACGGGCTGGGTCAAACTGCCGGCCATCAGTGGCTGCTCGGGTAGCGCCGCCGCGATCGCCTCTTCGTTGCCCACACCGTTTTGAAAACTGCCGAGGATGGTGCCGGGCCGCAGCACCGGTTGCAATTGCTCGATCGCGTCTAGCGTGTCGTAGCCCTTGACAGTAAGGAAGACGTAGTCGAAGGGACCGCCGGCCTCCGCGATGGTTGGTCGTGCCGCTCGGACCGATTGGTTGCTGACCTTGCCCGCGCTAACCATCCGAACGCCGTCGCGGGTCACGGCCTCGACATGCGGCTGGCGTCCCACCAGGGTGACCTCGCTACCCGCCTGCGCCAGCCGCGCGCCCAGCAGCGAGCCGACCGCGCCCGCGCCGAAAAAAAGGAACCGCAGGGGCGGCGGGGCCGCCGGTCGTTCCGGCATCAGCTCGCCGTGATCTTTAGCTCTCTACCGGTGGCGAGCCGCTCGAGGTTGATCCGGTGCCGGTAGAGGATCAACGCCGCCAGCACGACGCCGAGCACGACCACGGACCATCCCACCGGGCGCCAGGCTTGCCAGCCGACGAGGTGGAGGACGATGAGACTGATGAAGCCGACCGCGACCGCGCTCAAGGAGGCGACCGATGCCACCCGCGTGAGGCGGATGACGAGGAACCATGTCAGGGCCGCCAGCACGATGGCGACGGGCGCCAGCGCCAGCAGTACGCCACCAGAGGTGGCGACGCCCTTGCCACCGCGAAACCCGAGATAGAGCGGCCAGGTATGGCCGACGACGGCGGCCAGGCCGATCGCCCCCAATGCGAGCTCGTTGCCCCCAAGGCCGAACGCGATACCCAACATGACGGGGATGAAGCCCTTGAGCCCGTCGGCGATGAGGGTGAGGGCGAAGGCCCCGGGACCGCCGGCGCGGAACACGTTGGCCGCGCCGATGTTGCCACTGCCCAGCTTCCGCAGGTCCTGGTTTCGGTATACCTTCATCACCAGCCAGCCAGAAGGGACAGAGCCGAGTAAATAGCCGAAGGCCACCAGCAATAGGACGTTCAGCATGGGGAGTGTCCTCGAGACGCCTCCATCATACCCCCGGGTTTGCCGATCTCAGCGTACTTTCGGTATCACATTCTGGGCAGTTCGAAGCGGAATTCGCTGCCGACCCCCGGACGGCTGTCCACGAGTACCCGGCCGCCATGGGCCCGGGCCACCTCCTGGACGAGGTAAAGACCAATCCCCATGCCAACCAGGTGACGGTTTTCCTCGGTTTCGATCCGGGCGAAGCGCTTGAACAGCTGACCGTGCGCCTGCGGGTCGACCCCGAATCCATCGTCGAGGACCCCGACGCTCCAGTGGCGATCCGCCTCGGCCAGGCTGACATCGATCCGGCCGGTCGGGCCGGGCCGGAAGCGGATGGCGTTGTCCAGAAGCTCGCGGATCGCGAGGTGCAGCCAGTATGGGTTGCCTCGAACCGGCGCCGCCAGGACGTCCATGCGGAAGTCGATCGCCAGGTCGGGGAAGCGCCGCTGCTGGTCTTTGACCATTGGCTCGAGCAGCTCGACCAGGTCGATCGCCTCGGTCGCGATCGATGGCCCCAGCTCGTCGAAACGCCCGACCAGGCTCATGTCCATGATCAGGCGGCTGAGCTGCCGGGTCTTCTCGAAAATCCGCGATCCGGCGAGCTTCTGGTGCTCGGGACTGAGCCCGCCCTGGGCGAGCATGGACGAGTACCCGAGGATCACGCTCACCGGGGTTCGCAGTTCGTGCGCCGCGAGATTGAGGAACTCGGTCTTGGCAGCATTCATCTCGCGAAGACGTGCCACATCCGTCTCGAGCGGGGCGGCCGGCTGTGCCACCAGCCCCGTGAGCAGGTACTCGATGGAAGAGTCCCCCTTCAGCGGCTGGATGAACCACTCCCAGGTTTGGCCGTCGACCAGGATGGTGCTGATGGCCGGCGTGCCGCTCGTTGCCACCGCGCGGTAGGGCCGAGGGTCAGAGAGGGGATGGGCCGGCGGCAGCATGGCCGAAATGGTGAGCCCGGCAGCGTCGGCCCGGTGCAAAAACCGAGCCATCAACTCGTTGACCGCCAGCGCTCGCAGGTCCCCGGCCTGGACCACGGCGACCGGGATCGGCATCGCCTGGAGCAGCTCATTGGCGGGCATCGCAAACTGCTCCGTCAGTGCGGCCTCGAGCAGTTGCGCGAGTGCTTCCGACCGTCGATCCAAGATCGGGCTCCCTCCAGAACGGCTGATAAACTGGTCGGCGGCCGTGCAAGACCCCGACAAACTCAATGATGAAACCACATACCAGCGCTGCTTCGCCTGCGGCCACCGCAACGAATCGGGACTCCAACTGACCTTCCGTCGCGAGGGCGATCGCATCGTCGCCGAGTACCGACCAGCCGAACGCTACCAGGGATTTCCCGGTGTGCTCCACGGCGGAATCCTCGCCACCATGCTTGACGAGACGATGGGACGCACCGGCGCCCTGCGGCGCGAATGGTTGATGACCGGCAAGCTCGATATCCGCTACCGTCGGCCGGCGCCGATCGATCAGACGCTCCGGGTCTGGGGCGAAATCGCCCGCGAGCGTGACGGCGCCATCGACGCCATCGGCGCGGTGGAGTTGATGGACGGGACGGTGCTGGCCGAGGCCCGGGGCATGTTCGTTCGGCTACCCGAGGAGTTGGCAACGGCGACCGCCTCCGACTATCCGGAGTTCATCAACTACTGGCAAACGTAAGCGTGCCGCGCTCGCACCTCTTTGGGCCCGAGCACGAGGAATTTCGGGGCACCGTTCGTCGCTTCATCGACAAGGAGGTCCGCCCTCATGTCGATGAATGGGAGGAAGCCCAGCAATTTCCGCGAGAGCTTTTCCAGCGCTTTGGCGCCCTCGATCTGCTGGGCCTCAAATATCCGGAGCAATACGGGGGCACCAACGCCGGCATCATCTACGAAGCCATCCTTTTCGAAGAGCTCGCGCGTTGCGGGTCGGGAGGGGTGGCCGCCGGGATCGGCGCCCATATCGCGATTGCCACGCCACCGATCAACGAGAACGGCAATGACGCGCAGCGGCAGCGCTGGTTGGCGCCCGCGATCAAGGGCGACAAAATCGTCGCCCTCGGTGTAACCGAGCCATCGGGTGGCTCGGACATCGCGCACGTGCAGACGATCGCCCGCCGCGACGGTGATGCCTACATCGTCAGCGGCACCAAGATGTTCATCACCAACGGCGTCAACGCCGACCTGGTCGTCATCCTGGTGCGGACGAAGCCGGAGGGTGGCCATCAGGGGCTATCCGTGCTGGTGGTCGAGCGGGGGACGCAGGGCTACAGCGTCGGCCGCAAGCTCAACAAGCTGGGTTGGCGCGCATCGGATACTGCGGAACTCGTTTTCCAGGACTGCCGGGTGCCGATCGAAAACCGCTTGGGCGAAGAGAACAATGGGTTTCATCTCGCGGTCGGGAATTTTCAGTGGGAGCGGCTATGGATCGCGATTGGCGCGGTGGCCTCGGCCCAGCGAAGTCTCGAGCTGGCCGTCGAGTACGCGGCCAACCGAACGCAGTTCGGCAAGACGCTGACCTCGATGCAGGTGATTCGGCACGAGATCGCGGACATGGCGCTGATGATTGAGCAGGCGCGCCAGCTGACCTACTATGCGCTCTGGCTCCATTCCCAGAAGCTCCCCTGCATCAAGGAAGTCTCGATGGCGAAGATCGCCGCCACCGAGGCCGACGTCAAAGTTGCCGACCGAGCCCTTCAAATCCACGGCGGCTACGGCTACATGATGGAGTATCCGATCCAGCGCGCCTGGCGCGATGCGCGTCTCGGCCCGATCGGCGCTGGCACCAACGAAATCATGCGCGAGATCATCGCCAAAGAACTCGATCTCTAACAACGCCCGACGTTTCGCCAAACGGAGGCTGGCTAGACTCATAGGGTGCCCTTTGAATTGACGTTGCCGTTTTCGGCAATCGTCGGCCAGGAGCAGATGAAACGCGCCCTCATGCTCAACGCCGTCGATCCCGGGATCGGAGGTGTACTGATCCGCGGCGACCGAGGGACCGCGAAATCGTCCGCGGTACGGGCGCTGGCTAGGCTGCTGCCCGACTACGACGCGGTCGACGGCTGTCCCTACCGGTGCGATCCAGCGACGCCGTCTCAGTATTGCGATGACTGCCGACGCCGGGCAAAGAATGGGCCTTTGCCCATCACGCGCCTGCCGATGCGGATCGTCGAGCTCCCCATCAACGCCTCGGAAGACCGTCTGGTCGGCTCGATCGACATCGAGGCGGCGGTGAGGGCCGGCACGCGTCGCTTTCAGCCCGGTGTGCTGGCCGAGGCCAATCGCAACCTTCTATACGTGGACGAGGTCAACCTGCTTGACGATCACCTGGTGGACGTCCTGCTCGACGCGGCGGCGATGGGCGTGAACGTGGTCGAGCGCGAAGGCATCTCGATCGTCCATCCCTCGCATTTCATCCTGGTGGGCACGATGAACCCCGAAGAAGGGGAGCTGCGGCCGCAGCTGCTCGACCGGTTCGGCCTCTGCGTCGATGTGGTCACCCCGACCGACATCGATCAGCGGCTGCAGGTCATGGAGCTCGAGCGCGACTTCCTGCAGGATCCCCGCGCGGTCCACCGCGTTTGGGCAGACCGGGAGGCCGGGCTGCGCGCCGAGCTACAAGCGGCCACAGCTCGGCTCGACAGCGTCCAGCTTCCCAATGCGATCCGGACCCTGATCGCCCGGCTCTGTCTCGACGGCCTGGTCGCCGGCCACCGTGCCGACCTCGTCGTCGCCGGGACGGCGCGGGCCATTTGCTCTCTGCGTGGAGCGGGGGTGGTCGACCTGCCGGATGTCGTCGAGGCGCTCGAGCTTGCCCTGGCGCATCGGCGTCGCGAGGCTGCAACAGACAAGCAGGCCCAGGTCCAAGAACTAGCCTCACGCGCCGCGGAGCAGCTGGCGCAGATCCAGGCAACAACCCCGAACGAGACGGCGCAGGCGGTTCGAGGAGAAGCGACACAGCAAGAAGGCGCCTCAGGCGGTGACGCCAACGAAGGCTGGACCACCGCGGAATCGCGCGAATCGCCCAGCACCGAGGCGGTCGACGTGGAGGCCGACGCGGTCATCCAACTCCCCACATTCGCGGTAAAGAAGCTTGACTTGCCTCGCGAGCGGCACGCGCGCCGCGCCGCCGGCAAGCGGACCTCGACGAAGAGCGAGACGAAACGCGGGCGCTACGTGCGCAGCTCGCAGGCGGAGAAGGTGACCGACGTGGCGTTCGACGCGACCGTTCGTGCCGCGGCGCCCTATCAGCTGAGCCGGCGACAGGCGGCCGCCGACATCACGAACCAGCTGCAGTTGGAAACCCACGACCTTCGTCAGAAAGTGCGGGAACGGAAAACCGGGAACCTCATCGTCTTCGTGGTCGACGCCTCTGCGTCGATGGATGCGGAGCAGCGGATGCTCGCCACCAAGGGAGCGATCCTCTCCTTGCTGCGCCACGCCTATGTCCGTCGCGACAAGGTGGCGCTCGTCGCGTTCAGCGGCCGCAACGCCCGTGTCGTGCTCCGCCCCACCTCCAGCGTCGACCTCGCCGAACGCCGGCTCGAGCGGCTGAACATCGGCGGCACCACCCCGCTGACGCACGGTCTGATGACCGCCCTGAAGTTGATCAAGACCGAGCGGCTTCGCGACCCGCGGGTCTATCCGCTGCTGGTGCTGATCAGTGACGGCCGCGGCAACATCAGCCTCTTTGGCGAAGAGCCGCTGCTCGAGGCGCAGCGGATGGCGGGCCAGATCAAACAAGACGGCATTCGCGCCATGGTGATCGACTCGACGAGAGACTTCGGGAGTCAGCCCGGGTATCCAAAGAGCCGGGTGACCAGTCTTTATGGCGCGTACGCCTTCAATGTCTGTGGTGACCTCGCCGAACGCCTCGGTGGTCGCTACTATGGGCTGTTCGACCTCTCGCAACGCTCGATTGTTGATAGCGTCCAGCGTGAGATGCTTAGGACAGGTTCAGCCTGATGGAACGGTTCGTTTATCCCTTTAGCGCCATCGTGGGGCAGGACAAGATGAAGCTGGCGCTCATCTTGAATGCCATCCATCCCGCCATTGGTGGGGTGCTGATCCGCGGGGAAAAAGGGACCGGCAAATCGACCGCGGTTCGCGCGCTGGCGCGATTGCTTCCCGAGTTGACGGTGGTTGCGGACTGCCCCTACCGCTGCGACCCGGACGCGCCCGAGTCCCTCTGCTCCGACTGCCAGGATCGGGTGGCCCGCGGTGAAACGCTGCCCAGGGCCCGCCGCCGGATGCGGGTCGTCGAGCTGCCGATCAATGCCTCCGAGGACCGGGTGGTCGGCGCCATCGACATCGAGGCCGCCATCAAGAGCGGCGAGCGCCGCTTCGAGCCAGGCGTGCTCGCCGAGGCGAACCGCAACATTCTTTATGTCGACGAGGTCAACTTGCTCGACGACCACCTGGTGGACGTGCTGCTCGATGCGGCTGCCATGGGCGTCAACGTCGTGGAGCGCGAGGGGATCTCGATCTGGCACCCGGCACGCTTCATCCTGGTCGGCACCATGAACCCAGAAGAGGGCGACCTCCGGCCGCAATTGCTGGACCGGTTCGGTCTCACGGTCGACGTCGAGGGCATCAAGGACATCGGCCAGCGGGTGCAGATCGTCGAGCGCCGCGAGGAATGGGAGACCGACCCGGCCGGGTTCAGCCAGCGCTTTGCCGAGCAGGATGCGGAGATTGGGACACGGATCGCCGAAGCCATCGTTCGCTTCCCCCGGGTCTCGATGCCGGTCGGCATCCTGCGGGCGCTCGCCGAGCTGAATGTCAGCCTCCAGGTGGACGGCCATCGTGCCGACCTGGTCGGCCGCAAGGCGGCCCAGGCGCTGGCGGCCTATCGCGGCATTCCGGAGGTCGGGGTCGCCGAGGTCAACGAAGTCGCGGACATGGTGCTCGCCCACCGGGTCAAGGCCGGGGGCCGCCACGAGCTTGGGATCGCGCAGAGCCATCCCAGCGCTTCCCGGGCGTCGCGCAGCTAGGAGCCCCCACCCTGCCCTCCCCCAGAGGGGGAGGGAGTGAAAGCGCCGTTCCTCAGAGCCAGAGGAAACTGAAGGAGCATGCGTTGATTTCGCCGTGAGGCGTTTCCTGTTTGGGCTGGCCGTCGTTCTCCTTACCGCCTGTTCGACCCCGCCCGCCGGCGTCCGGACGAGCCCGCTCCCGACGGCAAGCGCGTCTGCGACGGGATCGCCCAACGCGTCGCGCATCCGATTCGCTGTTCTCGAGGCCAGGCGAGCTGGCGCGCAGGAGTCGGAGTATGCCGGCAGCCACGACACGATCGCTATCGCCGGCATTGATGGTTTCGCGCTTGCCAGGGCGACCTTTACGCCGCGGCGCATTCCAGTGATCCCCATGGCCGGCCCGGTTCTCTACCCGGAGGCCTTCGCGGCTGCCGGCGGCGTCTACTTCATCGACGGTGCGGGCGTCGTTCGCCGCCTCGATCCATCGGGAGCAACCCGCAAGGTCACCACCTTTCCCCTCACGTCCCCGCAGCAGGGTGTCAGTTTCGCTGTGAGCCCGGATGGCAAACAGCTGATCGCGGCGGTACTCACCTATCCGAGCGTGGCGCCGGCGCCTTCAACGACGGCAGGCCAGGCCCCGGCCGCGCGCTTCATCACATCTGGATCGTGGACGCTCGATCTGGAGGTTGCCGCCGACGGCGGCACGGCTGCGGTGCTCCACCACTGGCAGAGCGGCGCAAATGATGATCCAGGGAGCAGCACGGGCTTTCGAAACTTGGCGATTGTCGGCTGGGACGCAATGGGTCCGATCGGCATGATCGATGGCTACAACGGGGCGCAGCAGACACTCTACGAAGGCCAGCGCTGGGCCGGTGGCCACGTTATCCGGTTGGGGCTTGATGGCACGCTTGGCGCAACGCCGCTGACGGCGGACTGCACGCCGGTGGCCCTCGGCGATGGAGGCCGAATCCTTTGTCTGCTGCCCGGAGCCGGTGCCCATACCGGCCTGCTCCAGGTCGCCAGTCCGGACGGTCAGGTTTTGTGGACTGCGATCCAGCCGACGCAGACGAACCAGATTGGCGGCTTTACGCTCGCTCCAGACGGGACCCGCGTCGCGATGGATGGAGTTCTCGTCCCGCAACACGGCGTCGACGTCCAGCTCCCGGACAGCTTCATGACCCGGGGATGGCTCAACGGTGACACCGTGATCGGTCTGATCCAGGGCACTGAACCTATGAAAATCGGCATTCTTCACCTGGGCGCGGGCAACTCGATCGAGAACTGGGGGTTCAGCGGCCAATTCGTCGGGATACTTCGGCCCTAGCCGATAAACTCGGTCGGTGTCCACACCGACCTACCTGACCCGCGCGATTTCTGTGATCGCGCACGTCGATCACGGCAAGACCACGTTGTCCGACCGCCTCCTCGAGTACACCGGCACGGTGGCGCCGCGCGACATGGTGGAGCAGGTACTGGACCAGCTCGACCTCGAGCGCGAGCGCGGCATCACCATCAAGGCGCAGGCGGTCAGGATGCTCTACAAGGCCGACGACGGCAATACCTATCAGATCAACCTGATCGACACGCCCGGGCACGTCGACTTTTCGTATGAAGTCTCGCGCGCGCTGGCAGCCTGCGACGGCGCCATCCTGGTCGTGGATGCGTCGCAGGGGATCGAGGCGCAGACACTGGCGAACGTGCACCAGGCGCTCGACCACCACTTGAAGATCATCCCGGTCGTCAACAAGATCGACCTTCCGCAAGCGAACCCGGAGCTGGTCCGCGAAGAGATCGAGAAGGTAATCGGTCTCCCCTCCGAGTCCGTCATCTTCGCCAGCGCGCGCCAGGGCATCGGCACCAAGGAGATCCTCGAGGCGGTCGTCCGCGAGGTCCCACCGCCGACGGGAGACTCGAACGCGCCGCTTCAGGCGCTGATCTTCGATGCCAAGTTCGACGCCTACCGTGGGGTCGTGACCTACATCCGTGTCCTTGAGGGAACGCTGCGCCCTGGCATGCGCATCCAGATGATGCAGACGGGGAAATCGTTCGAAGTCGACGAGGTCGGCATCTTCCGCCCAGAACGGACCCCCGTCGAGGACCTGTCGGCGGGCGAGGTCGGATACCTGATCGCGAACATCCGCAACGTGCGTGACTCGCGCGTGGGCGATACGGTAACGGACGCCGCGCGGCCGGCTGCGGCGCCGCTACCCGGATACCGCCATGTCACGCCGATGGTCTTCGCCGGTCTCTTCCCGACCGACACCGAGCAGTACGAGCAGCTCAAAGAAGCGCTCGAAAAACTCCAGCTCAACGATGCCGCGCTCGTGTATGAGCCGGAGACTTCGGCTGCCCTGGGATTCGGCTTCCGCTGCGGCTTCCTCGGCCTCCTCCACATGGAGATCGTCCAGGAGCGCCTCGAGCGCGAGTTCGACCTCACGCTGATCGGCACGGCGCCGACGGTCGAGTATCGCGTGAAGCTGCGCGACGGCACCGAGATCCCCGTCGACAACCCGGACAAACTCCCCGATCCCGGCGAGATCGAAGCCATTAGCGAACCAATGGTGATCGCCACCATCGTGGTGCCCAGCACCTACGTCGGCAACATGATGGAGCTGAGCCAGGAGCGGCGTGGTCAGTTCCTCAACATGCAGTACGAGCCGGGCGACCGCGTGATCATCACTTATCGGATGCCGCTGGCCGAGATCATCCACGACTACTACGACCAGCTGAAGTCGCGCAGTAAGGGATACGCCTCGCTCGACTACGAGCTGGTCGGGTTCGAGGAGGGCAATCTCGTCAAGCTCGATGTGCTTGTCGCCGGCTCACCCGTCGACGCACTGTCGATGATCGTCGATCGCAGTAAGGCGCAGCAACAAGGACGCCGCCTGGCCGAGAAGCTGAAGACACTGATACCCCGCCAGTTATTCGAGGTCCCGATCCAGGCCGCGATCGGCGGCAAGATCGTCGCTCGGGAGACCGTGCCTGCCATGCGCAAAGACGTCACCGCCAAGTGCTACGGCGGCGACGTAACGCGGAAGCGGAAATTGCTCGAAAAGCAGAAGGAAGGCAAAAAGCGGATGAAACGCGTGGGAAACGTGGAGATTCCACAGGAGGCCTTCATGGCTGTGCTGAGCCTGGACTGATGGAACGCATGCACAGCCTCTACCTGCACGTACCCTTCTGCACCTGGGTGTGCAAGTACTGCGACTTCAATGCCTATGCCGTGCTCGACGGACTGATTCCGCCCTATGTCGATGCGCTTGCCCGGGAGATCGATGCCGCCGGCGACACGATGCCGGTCGGGCCGATCGACACGGTCTTCATCGGTGGGGGGACGCCTAGCCTTCTCTCAATCGATCAGGTGCGCCTTCTGATGGACCACGTTCGCCCGATCGGACTGGCGCCCGATGCCGAGGTCACGCTCGAAGCGAACCCGAGCAACGTTACCAGCGAACGGGTCGATGGTTGGCTCAGGGCGGGCGTCAACCGGATCAGCATCGGCGTGCAGAGCCTGCGGCCTGACGCGCTGCGCTTCCTGGAACGGCTCCACTCGGGCAGTGACGCCATCACCGCGATCCAAACGGCGCGCGCGGGCGGCTTCGCGAATGTCAACGCCGATCTCCTGTACGGCGTTCCCGGCGTGAATCTCGCCGGCTGGATGGAAACCCTCGACGCAGTGCTGGCCGAAGGCGTGCAACATCTGTCGGCCTACGAGCTGACGGTTGAATCCCAAACCCGGCTGGGCCAGGAGGTGCGCACGGGCCTAGTCCAGATGCCCGACGCCGATCAGCAGCTCGAGCAGTATTGGGCCGCGGTGGCACGGTTGGAGGCTGCCGGCTATGCCCACTACGAAATCTCGAACTGGTCGCGAGATGGATTCGCCTGCCGGCACAACCTCGCGGCCTGGCATTACCAGCCGTACGTGGGCTGTGGGGCTGGCGCACATTCGATGTTCCGCCGCAATGACGGCAGTACCGAGCGGCGATGGAACGTCAAAGGCCCGCACGCGTACATCAAGCAGGCATCCGGATCGGGCCATGCGGTGGCAGGCAGCGAGACCCTGTCACCTGAGCGCGCGCTCGGGGAGGCCGCGATGATCGGCGTGCGGCTGCTGGACGGCACAACGGCGGCGCGAGACTTCCCCGCCCAGCGGACCCAGCTTGTCGACGCCGGGTTGCTGGCCGAAGAGGATGGCGGGGTCCGCCTCACGCGACGGGGCATCGAGCTCGCGAACCAGGTCGGCGCAGCTTTCCTCCAATAGGCCGATATCCTTCACGTGTGAACTGGCGCGTCGTACTCTCCGCGGTCGGGTTTCTCCTGGCGGGCGCCGCGCTTGGTTACGCCTCGCTCGCGGGCGGGCCACTTCCAGCCGCCACGGCGGTCATCTTCCTCGTTCTCCTGCTCTTCAGGTTCCGCCGGCAGCCGGAGCAGCCCGGCGCCTACATGATCGGGGCCGGATCGGCTGGGGCGGTCGTCCTGTTCATCGTGATTGCCGAGTGTTCGCCGCCGTCGTGTCATTTCCAAGCCATTACCCCGATTATTGGGGTCGTGTTCATCATCGTCGCCATTGCTGGAGCCGGCCTTCTGGTGCGCGCCGTCATGCAGCACCGCTTTTCCTAACTGCCTACGTCTGCTAGCGCCTGCGCGGACTCCCGCAGAGGAACATGCCCGAATCGCGCGTGATGCGGAAGGCGCCGTTGTTGGCGATGATTCCGTTGACGACCTCGCCGATACTGGCCAGCTCGCGCTTCGACAGATCCCAGGGCAAGGATCTGACGTAGGCCACCACCGCCGAGGCGTCGGTCACTGCCAACGGATTCTGGTGCCGCACCAGACGGACCGTGCCAAAGAAAGGAGCCAGCTGCTAGGCGCCGTTTTCGAGGCTGAACTGCGTTGTCGAGATCATTTCCCGCTTCTCCGGTTTGCCGATCAGGTCGTCCAGCTCCTTCATGTGGGTGTCGCCGTTCGTCGCGGCGTAAAAATGGCCGTTCGGATGTAAGACACGAACGACCTCGGAGAATACAGTGGCCCGGTCCGGCACGTGGTAGAGCATGTGGTTCGCGATCACGACGTCCAATGTCCCGTTCCCGTCGGGTATCTGGGCTGCGTCGATTTGCCGGAATTCCAGTCCAGGAAATCCGTCGAGCTGCTCTCTGGCGGCACGGAGCATGCCTTCCGAGGAATCGGAAACGACCAGTTCGAGGCCGGCCGGAAGTCGATCTCGATTTTCGCCCCATAACAGCCCCGTGCCGGCGCCGAGCTCGAGGACTCTGGCACCATCAGGCAATCGCATCTGTTCGAAGGCCCACCGATTCCAGCTAATCGGGTTCGTGCTGAAGCGCCGATGTAAGTTGATCCGGGCATTCAGGTTGGCGTCGTTGCGGTATTGCTCGAGAGTCTGCGGGTCGCTCCCACTCAAGCTACGGGCCCACTCCGGCGGGCGAGGCCCACCTTGGCCATCACCCGCTCGAACAGCTCATACGGTTGGGCGCCCATGACCAGATACCGGTCGGCGATGACATGGGCTGGGATGCCGTTGATCCCCAACTCCTCGGCCTCGGCGCGGCGGGCATCGAGGTAGTCGCCGAACCGGTCCTCAGCGACGGCGGCCTCCATGCCGGCCACGTCGACACCCGTCCGCGACGCGACCTCGCGCA
>Ga0209220_1000481_pt1 | contig 13355 bp, 12 predicted proteins | sample BlaSpr_A8_OM3_M3_FD_187984 | JGI IMG/M metagenome (GOLD analysis project Ga0209220, IMG submission 187984) | Forest soil microbial communities from Thunder Bay, Ontario, Canada - Black Spruce, Ontario site 2_A8_OM3_M3 (SPAdes) (version 2) | ecosystem: Environmental > Terrestrial > Soil > Boreal... | reverse complement strand
TCCTTGTCGTGCAGCACGACGCCGTCATCGGTACGGTAGAAGCAGTCGACCGGGCAGACCGCCATGCACGGCGCGTCCGAGCAGTGCATGCACGCCACCGAGATCGACTTCTCGGCGCCGACGATGCCGTCGTTGATGGTGACCACGCGGCGGCGATTCACGCCCCAGGGCACCTCGTTTTCCTGCTTGCACGCGGTGACGCAGCCGTTGCACTCGATGCAGCGCTCGGCATCGCACAGAAATTTCATTCTCGCCATGGCTCTCTCCTTAGCCCTGGAACTTCGCCACTTGGCAAAGCGTGGTCTTGGTTTCCTGCATCAGGGTGACGCGATCATATCCGTAGGTGGTGGCCGTGTTCACCGCCTCGCCGCGGACAATCGGCGCGGCGCCCTCCGGGTAGTAGGGCAGCATGTCCTGTCCCTGCCACCAGCCGGCGAAGTGGAACGGGATGAACACCGTGTCCGGGCCTACGCGCTCGGTCACCTGCGCCCTGACCTTGATCCTGGCGCCGGAAGGCGTGCTCACCCAGACGTACTCGTTGTTGCGGATGCCGCGGTCGGCGGCCGCCTTCGGGTTGATCTCGACGAAGTTCTCCTGCTGCAGCTCGGCGAGCCAGGGGTTGGAGCGCGTCTCGTCGCCGCCGCCCTCGTACTCGACCAGCCGCCCGCTCGTCAGGATCAGCGGGAACTGCTTGCCGGCGTCCTTGTACTTCTGCTGCACGCTCTTGAAGAGCGTCGGCAGGCGCCACAATACTTTGACGTCGTCATGGGTCGGCCACTTGTCGATCAGCTCCGCCTTCGGCGCGAACAGCGGCTCGCGATGCAGCGGCACGCCGTCGGGGAAGTTCCACACCACGGCGCGCGCCTTGGCGTTGCCGAACGGGTGGCAGCCGTGCTTCATGGCCACGCGCTGAATGCCGCCCGAGAGGTCGGTCTTCCAGTTCTTGCCCTCGGCCTCGGCTTTCTCCTCGGCAGTAAGGTCGTCCCACCAGCCGAGCTTCTTCAGCAGCACGTGATCGAACTCCGGGTAGCCGGTGGTGATCTCGGAGCCCTTCGAGTGCGAGCCGTCCTCGGCGAGCAGGTTAACGCCGTCCTTCTCGACGCCGAAGTTGGCGCGGAAGTTGCCGCCGCCGTCCATGACGTGCTTCGAGGTGTCATAGAGGTTGGGCGAGCCCGGATGCTTGATCGCCGCGGTGCCGTAGCAGGGCCACGGCAGGCCGAAGTAATCGCCGGTCAGGTCATAGCCGGTCTTGGCGTCCTTGCCGCCGGGCGCGCGCAGCGTCTTCACGTCGAAGACGTGCATGTTGCGCATGTGCGCCTGCAGCCGCTCGGGCGACTGGCCGGTGTAGCCGATGGTCCAGGCGCCGCGGTTGAGCTCGCGCAGCGTGTCCTCCATCGACGGCTCGTCCATCCCGCTCTTGCCTTTCACCAGCTTTATGTTCTGCTTGCCGTCCTTCTTGCCGATCAACTGGTCGGCGAAGCCGAGCTTCTGCGCGAGCTGGTACATGATCATCTGGTCGGTGCGCGACTCGAACAGCGGGTCGATCACCTTCTCGCGCCACTGCAGCGAGCGGTTCGACGCCGTCGCGCTGCCCTCGGTCTCGAGCTGCGTCGCCGCCGGCAACAGGTAGGCGCCGTCCTTCCTCGCCATCGCGAACATCGCGGCGGTCGCCGAAGGATAGGGATCCATCACCACCATCAGATCGAGCTTCTTCATCGCCTCGAGCATGTCGAGGCCGCGGCTCTGCGAGTTGGGCGCGTGGCCCCAGTAGAACACCGCGCGCAGGTTCGAGTCCTGGTCGATGTTCTCGTTCTTCTCGGTCACCGCGTCGATCCAGCGCGACACCGTGATGCCGGGCTTGCCCATCATCGCTTCGGAGGCATACTGCTTCTTCAGCCAGTTGAGGTCGACGTTCCACACCCGCGCCCAGTGCGCGAACGAGCCCGGCAGCAGGCCGTAATAGCCTGGCAAGGAATCCGGATTCGGTCCGACATCGGTCGCGCCCTGCACGTTGTCGTGGCCGCGGTAGATGTTGCAGCCGCCGCCGGAGCGCCCGACGTTGCCGAGCGCGAGCATCAGCACGGCGCTCGCGCGCACGATGGCGTTGCCGTTGGTGTGCTGCGTCTGGCCCATCGCCCAGATGATGAATCCGGGGCGGTTCTCGGCCAGGATCTTGGCCACCTCGTACATCTCGGCCTCGGGCACGCCGGTCACTTCCTCCACCGCCTGCGGCGTGTACTTGGCCATCACTTCTTCCTTGACCTTGTCCATGCCGTAGACGCGGCTCCGGATGTATTCCTTGTCCTCCCAGCCGTTCTTGAACACGTGATAGAGCAGCCCGAAAAGGAACGCCACGTCGCTGCCCGAGCGCACGCGGACATACTTGTCCGCCTTGGCGGCGGTGCGCGTGTAGCGCGGATCGGCGACGATGACCTTACAGCCGTTTTCCTTCGCGTGCAGCGTGTGCAGCATCGACACCGGATGGGCTTCGGCCGCGTTCGAGCCGAAGAACAGCAGCGACTTCGAGTTCTGCTCGTCGTTGTACGAGTTGGTCATCGCGCCGTAGCCCCAGGTGTTCGCGATGCCCGCGACGGTGGTCGAATGGCAGATGCGCGCCTGGTGGTCGGTGTTGTTGCTGCCCCAGAGCCGTACCCACTTGCACAGCAGGTAGGACTGCTCGTTGTTGTGCTTGGAGGAGCCGATGACGAACAGCGCGTCGGGGCCCGACTCCTTCTTGATCTGCTGCAGCTTCTGCGTGATCTCCTCGTAGGCCTGGTCCCAGGACACGCGGTTCCACTTGCCGCCCACCAGCTTCATCGGGTACTTGAGCCGGTGCGAGTCGTGGGTGATGCCGTGCTCGCGGATCGAGGCGCCCTTGGCGCAGTGCGCGCCGAGATTGATCGGCGAATCGAACACCGGCTCGTGCCTTATCCACACACCGTTCTGCACCACCGCATCGATCGCACAGCCCACCGAGCAGTGCGTGCACACCGTGCGCTTGATTTCGACGTTGCCCTCGGCGGCCTCGTTCTTCGCCTCGGCCGTGCCGATCATGCTGTAGGGCAGCTGCGCTGCCACCGCGCCCGCGCCTACGCTTACGCCGGAACGCTTGAGGAACGTGCGCCGATCCATGGTTTTTACCAGAGCGGCATGCAATCCCTTCGCGAGGCGCGGCTGGGCCGCTGCGGTCGCGGACTTTCTGGTCAGCAGCATGGCGGACTCCTCAGACCTTCGTCGTGCGGTAGTAGTTGTTCACGTGATCGTTCGGCTGGTAGCCGCGAGTCGCACGTTTTCCCTTGTCTTTTTCCAGCGCAGTAGAAGCGGGATTCCTGGCGACGATGGCGGCCGCAGTCGCTGCGCCGCCGGCGCCCACGGTCAACAGGAAATTACGGCGGGAGAGGCGCTTCGTGCGCTCGGTCATGACTGCCTCCTCAATCTAATAGTTATGGCTACCAAACCTAAGCGTGAAGATTCTAGAGCATTTCAAATGCGGCTAGCTCAAGCTCGAAGAAGCTTTTTGCAAAGCGGCCGACCGACTCGTAGAAATACGTTATCTCCGACTCCACTATTGCATTGCACAATGGTCCCGCGGTGGGCTGGATCCACCGACTGAAAAACCGTTGCTGGTCGGCAAGTTCCGTCTTTTGCTCTGCAATAAGGTGCCGCATCGTCTCGCACAGCGCGGCAATGTGGTCCTCCGGCTCGCTCGTCCCGCTGCGGCGCGCCAAGCCCAGCGCAGCCAGGTCGGCGCGCAGCTCGGCGAGCGGCGCTTCGTTCGTGTAACGGATGGAATAGGCGCAGGCATACAGTGTGACAGGCGCCTTGCCGGTGCCGATGAAGGCTGTTTCGTACTCTTCCCTCACCGCGTCCGCGGTGGCGCTTGCCGCAGCGCGGGCGAGATCGCGCCACGCAAGCGCCATGCCGCCCTCTTCGGCTTCGATCTCGTCCCCTTCAGCGATCGCCTGCAGGAGCAGCGCATCGGGCGGCGCGTAGAACAGCCGCGCGAGCAGGCCGTAGAAGTTCGCGCGCGCCAGCTCCTCCGGGTTCATTTCTTGAAGTCGAAAATCGTCGCTTCGGCGCGATTTTCCATCATGTCGACGACGCGGCAGTCGCCGCACATCTGTAGGCGACGAAGCGCCCCCGCGCCGGCGAACATCGAGTGGCTGCCGAGCTTGCCAAGCATGTTGTCGACCATCTGCCGGGTGCCGAAGGGCTTGCCGCAGCGCACGCAGTTGAACGGCTCGGCCTCGTTCAGCGTCACCGGCTGCTTCGCCTGCGCGCCGAAGAGGAGCCGCGGCACGAGCTCGATCGCGTCCTCCGGGCAGGTCTCTGCGCACAGGCCGCACTGCACGCAGTTGCGCTCGATGAAGCGCAGTTTCGGGGCGTCGGCGGCGTCGAGCAGCGCCGCTTCCGGGCAGGCGCCGATGCAGGCCTTGCACAGCGTGCACGTTTGCTTGTTGACGAGCAGCGTGCCGAACGGCGCGCCCGCCGGCAGTTTGATTTGTTCCACCTTCTGGGAAGCATGCGTCGCCAGATGATCGAGCTCGAAATCGAGCGTGGTGCGCTTCTCGGGAGAGAGGTTGAAGGTGGCGGGTTTTTTTACTGTACTGGCGGGGGAAAGCTCCCACAGCGATTTTTCGACCTCTTCGAAAACCTCGAAGTGCGTGCCCGTATAGCCCAGGCCATGGAGAATCGCCTCGCCCAGGGCCATCTGCTCGCGCAGCGCCGCCACGTAGTGTTCTGATTCTTTCGTCGACACCACCACGACCTGGCTCGCGCCGTAGCAGATCGCGCCCAACAGCGTGTCCAGGCCGATCGAGGCGACATGAAACACTTCGAAAGGGATGGCGCGCGCCGGAAGACCCTTGCCCCCGCGCACGGCCTTGCGGCCCACGGCCTGGACCAGCTCACGCCCGCTCTCGGTATTGTGGAACACGAGGCAGGCATTGGTTCCGCCCGCCTCCCGATAGATCGAGAGCAGCGTCTTAAGGCGGACTCCAAGATCACTCATTTTGGGATACGCGTAGGTCATGGCGCCCGAGGGACACACCGTCGCGCAGCCGCCGCAGCCGGCGCACAGGTGCGGCTCGACCTTGACGTGATCGCCGTCGGCGCGGATCGCGCCGGTCGAGCAGACCTCGAGGCAGCGGTTGCAGCCCTCGATGCCCGAGCGGGCATGGGCGCAGATCTTTTCCCTGTAGACGAAAAAGCGCGGCTTCTCGAACTCGCCGACCAGCTCGGACAATTTCGCCGCCGCGAGCGCCTGCTCCAGCGGGTCGGCGCCGGGCGCAAGATAGCCCTGCGGCAGGTCCGGCACGCGCACGAGCGGTTCCCTCGACAGATCGAGCACCATGTCGAAGCGCTCGCTGCGCGTGCGTTCAGCGCGCGAGAAGTCGACGGCGCCGATCGCGCCGCAGGCGGCAACGCATTTGCGGTGTGCTTTGCATTTCTCGAGGTCGATCTGGTAGCTGAAGTCGATCGCGTTCTCGGGGCAGACGTCGATGCACTTGTTGCAGCGCGTGCACACGTCGAGGTCGATCGGATTTTCCTGCAGCCACTCGACCTCGAAGGCGCCGAGCCATCCCGACACGCGCACCGGCTTTCCCGACCAGACCGGGAAGCTGCGCTCGGCGGGCAGCTCGCCGCCTTCCTGGCGCGTGATGAGGACGCTCGGCTGGAGATGCGTGGAAAGTCTTTTTGCCCACTCCAGCGCGGCCGCAGAGGGGCCGATCACGAGGACTTGCCCGCCGGACTTGTATTCGACGCTGGGCACCGGCTCGGGCTCGGGGAGCGCCGCCATGGCAAGCAGCGCGGCGATTTTCGGCGTCGCGTTCTTGCCTTCGGCCGACCAGCCCGCCATCTCGCGGATATTGACGAAGCGCAGCTCGGCCTTCGAACCCGCCGCCTCGGCGAGCTCGCCGAAGAGCGGCGCCTCCTGCGTGCAGCCCACCAGGAGCGACTCGTCGCCGAGCGCGCCCTGGAACTGCCCGGCCTCCTTGCGGCACAGCTCGGTGTGGAGCGTGATCGGGCTGGCGGATTTCAAGGCCGTGCCGAGCGCTTCCGCGTCGAGCGGAATTGTCTTGTTGCAGCTGCAGAGCTTAAGCGTCCTGTCTTTTATCGCCATCGTCTTTCGGCTTTTCCTTCTCCGCCGTCTCCTCCTTCTCGTCCGGCTGAGGCACCAACAGCGTCTGCCGGGCGTGCTCCAGCTGCGCCAACAGCTCCTCGGTAATCGGCTCCGCCTTCGTGTAATCGTCGATGTAGGTGTCGAGGCCGTCCATGACGTTGAAGCGCGGATCGGCGAACAGCTTTTTCAGCGCCGCGCGCTTCACGCTCTCCTCGACCTTCGAGTGCATGAACGCCTTGAAGTCGGATTCGAAGTCCAGGCTGTCGATCGCCGGGAGCTGCGGTGCCGGGTCCTGAAGCACCGGCTTTTGCGCAGCCGCTTGCTGCTTGCGGCGCGACCAGCGCTGCAGGAAGTTGTCCTCGCTCATCCGCTGCGCGCCCGGTCTTTCGGCGACAGGAAGGACTGCGGCTTGATGCGCTTTTTCGGCTGCGGGCGGTAATTCTTCTCGACGAACTCGCCCACCCACGCGAACAACGAGGCCGGCATCGCTACCGAGTCCACCTGCTCGCCGCCATCCATCCAGCGGCTCGCCTCGTCGTAGCTCACGGTGACGAACTGCGGCACCGCGCGCTCGTCCTGCATGCGCCACATCACGAACACGCGCGGCTCCTGCGTCGAGACGTTGTGGTAATAGCCCTCGGACTCCGAGCGATGCAGCACCATCTCGAAACCGGGATAGAGCCATTGCGTGGTGCCGGCTTCCTCGACGAGGACGCGCGGCTCTCCGGGCGCGTCGTAGTCCGCCAGCACGCCGAGCGCTTCCCAGACCTCGCTCTGCCAGCGGTTCTGCACCGGGCGGCGCTGCATCACCACCGCGACGCGCTTCGAGGGCCTCGTTTCGCCACTTTCCATGCCGCGAACTATACCCTTGTCTGCTATGATTTTTCAGGCGATACCACCATGACGAAGAAGGTCATTCCCATCAGTTCAGGACGCATCCCGGCGCCTGCCTTCGCGGGCGGGACGCTGCTCGACACGCTCGGGCGGTCGATGCACGACCTGCGCATCTCGGTGACCGACCGCTGCAACTTCCGCTGCGTGTACTGCATGCCGCGCGAGGTGTTCGACGCGAATTACAAGTTCCTGCCGCACAGCGCCATCCTCAGCTTCGAGGAAATGGCGCGCCTCGCGCGCATTTTCGTCGGCCTGGGCGTGCAGAAGATCCGCCTCACGGGAGGCGAGCCGCTGGTGCGTCGCGACCTGGAGCGCCTGGTGGCGATGCTCGCCGAGCTGGACGTAGAACTTACACTGACGACGAACGGCTCGCTGCTTGCCGGGAAAGCGCGGGCGCTGGCACTGGCGGGCCTCGACCGCGTCACGGTCAGCCTGGACTCGCTCGACGAGGCCACCTTCCGCGCCATGAACGACGCCGATTTCCCGGTGGCGAAAGTGATCGAGGGCATCGACGCGGCCGCCGCCGCGGGCCTCGCGCCGGTGAAGATCAACATGGTGGTCAAGCGCGGCGTGAACGACCGCGACATCGTGCCGATGGCCGAACGCTGGCGCTCCAGCGGGCACATCGTGCGCTTCATCGAATACATGGACGTCGGCAGCTCGAACGGCTGGCGCATGGACGATATGGTGCCCTCCGCCGAGGTTGTCCGGCGCATCTCCGAGCGCTGGGCGCTCGAGCCGGCCGATGCGAACTACGCGGGCGAGGTCGCCGAGCGCTGGCGCTATGCCGACGGCGCCGGCGAGATCGGCGTCATCTCCTCGGTGACGCAGGCGTTCTGCCGCAGCTGCACGCGAATGCGGCTGTCGACCGAAGGTTCGCTCTATACCTGCCTCTTCGCGCAGTCGGGCCACGACCTGAAGTCGCTGGTGCGCGGCGGCGCGTCGGACGAGCAGATTCGCGATGAGATCGCGGCGCTCTGGCAGCGCCGCGCCGACCGCTATTCCGAGATCCGCACCGAAGCCACTTCGAAAAGCAAGAAAGTAGAGATGTCCTACATTGGCGGCTAAACGTCATCGTCCGCAGCTGACGAACGCCGCGCGCCCGGCCACCTTCGAGGTCGAGGCCTACAACGAGCGCGGCGAGATGGTGCCCACGGCGATCGCCGGCGAGCATCCGCTCACGCTCTACGTCGACAAGCGCGAGATCGTCACGCTGATGACGCTCGGGCATGCTCCGGAAGCGCTCGCCATCGGCTACCTGCGCAACCAGCGCCTCGTCGACGCAATTGAGGACATCGCGTCTGTACAAGTCGACTGGGAAACGAATTCGGTTGCGGTGACGACCGAAAAGAAAAAAAATCTCGATAAAAAAATGGGCAAGCGCACGGTTACCACCGGTTGCGGGCAAGGCACCGTATTCGGCGACCTGATGGAGGAAATAGAAAGCGTCAGGCTGAGAAATGACGTAACCCTCAGCGACACGAATCTCTTCGTGCTGCTCGAGAAGGTGCGCAAGCACGAGACCATCTACAAGCAGGCCGGCGCGGTGCACGGCTGCGCGCTCGCCACCACCGAGGGCGAGATCCTGATGTTCGTCGAGGACGTCGGCCGGCACAACGCGGTCGACGCCATCGCCGGCTTCATGTGGCTCGACGCCATCGACGGCTCGGACAAGCTCTTCTACACCACCGGCCGGCTCACCTCCGAGATGGTGATCAAGTGCGCGCAGATGCGCATCCCGTTCCTGGTGTCGCGCTCCGGGCTCACGCAGATGGGCCACGAGATCGCGCGGAAAGTCGGCCTCACCATGCTCGGCCGCGCGAGCGGCAAGCACTACCTCGCGTTTACCGGGAAAGAGCGGCTGGTCAAGACCGCCTCACAACCCACCGAGGTGGCATAACCAAAAATCGGGGTCAGAGCCCGATTTCCCCTAGCGGGAGCGGAGATATCGGAAATCGGGCTCTGACCCCGATTTTTATGCGGGGGCTACGGCAGCCATCGATTTGCGCGAGGGGAAGAAGAGCGATGCACTCAGCATGCCGGCGGCGAGCGCCGCGAGCACCAGGAACACGTTCCTGAAGCCACCCTCGGTGCGGTGAAGCAGCGCAATCATCGGCACAGCCACTGCGGCGACGCTCAGCGTAACGACATAGCGCACTGCGTAGACACGTCCGCGGTATTCGTCGGCGCAGTATCTGCCGACGATGGCGTCGTTGAGCGGAATCTGGCCGAACACCGCGAGCATCATGAACAGCGCCGCGGCGAGCATTGCCCAGCCCTGCATGTTGGCGGCGAGCGCGAGCAAAGGGATCTGGATCAGCGCGATGCCGATCATCAGGCGCCGCAGCTCGAAGCGGTCGATGAGCGAGCCCATCGCCAGCTGCGCGAACGCCGCCACGGTGTAAACGAACGCCACCAGCGCGCCGATGCCGAGGTTGGTCTGGGTGAGCGCCTGCAGGCGCTCCTCGAAGACTTTGGGCATCGCCACCGTGGTGGAGTTGAAAATGACGCCGCCGCAGCTCGTCGCGACGAGAAGGATGACGAAGATGCGCGCCATCGTGCGGCCATCGATGTGCAGGCCGATGGTCCTGGATTTCTTCTGCACCGGGCCCGGATCCGGAACCAGCGCGAGGTACGCGATGCCGGCGGCCACCGACAGGACTCCCGGCACGAAGAAGGCCGCGCGCCATCCCCACAGGTCCATCAGCGCGCCGGACACGATCGCGGCGGTGGCGAGGCCGAGATTGCCCCACAAGCCGTTCCAGCCGAGCAGCCGTCCCAGCTTTCCCGGCGCGGCGACCAGCATGGCGATGCCTACGGGGTGATAGATCGCGGCAAACATTCCGGTGAGGGTAAGGCCGAGGCCGATCTGCCACGGCGAGCGCGCGAGGCCGGTGAGGAAGAGCGACACCCCGATGCCGAAGAAGAACAGCGCCATCATCCGGTAGCGGCTCCAGTGATCGGCGAGCCAGCCCGCGGGCAGCGCAAAGGCGCCGAAGGCGATGAAGCCGCCGAGCGAGAGCGGCAGCAGCTCGGAATACGGGCGGTCCCACTCGCGCGCCAGCGCGATCACCACGGTCGGGAACACCAGCATCACCAGGTGATCGAGCAGGTGGCCGATGTTGATGAACGGCACGAAAAAACGGGGTTGCATGGGCCACATCCTAGCGTCTTCGCTTGCGTCCGTCGCGCGACCGCCGGACAATTCCTGTCGAGAATGGGACAGCTACGGGGACACAGCAGGGGACAGGCCCGCCCGAGCGCATGAAGATCAGCGGCCTCGTCCTCGCCGGCGGCCAGGGCCGGCGCATGGGCGGCGTCGACAAGGGCCTGCAACTCCTGCACGGCAAGCCGATGGTCTCCTGGGTGATTGCGCGCTTCTCGCCGCAGGTGGACGAGATCATCGTCAATGCCAATCAGAACGTGCAGAAGTACGAGGCGTTCGGGCATCGCGTCGTTCGCGATCAAATCGGCGGCTTCGCCGGCCCGCTCGCCGGCCTGCACGCGGGATTGACCGCGGCCACGCATCCGCTGGTCGCGACCGTGCCCTGCGACTCGCCGTTCCTGCCGGCCGATCTCGTGGTCCGTCTGAAGGCCGCTTTGGGCGACAAGGACCTTGCGGTGGCCAAAACCGGGGAGCAGCCTCACCCCGTCTTTGTGTTGGTGAAGAGAGAGGTGCTGAAGAACCTCGCCTCGTTCCTGGAGCAAGGAGGGAGAAAAATCGACGCCTGGTACGCCTCGCTCGACAGGGTCGAGGTCAGCTTCGACGACGAACCCGAAGCCTTCCGCAACATCAACACGGTCGATGAGCTGAACAAGGCATGAGCGGCCTCGCCGAAACGCTGAGTTGCCTCGACGGCTACGATCCGAACGCGCTGCACGTCGACAAGGCGCGCGAGGCGATCCGCAGTTGTCTTTCCCCCATTCGCGATATCGAAAAAATAAAAATTCGCTACGCTCTGGGACGCGTCCTGGCCGAAGAGATCGTGCCGCAGATCAACGTGCCGGCGCACGACAACTCGGCGATGGACGGCTATGCGGTGCGCTTTTCCGATCTCGAGGGCGAGGAAAGGGCTTTGTCCGAAGCGGGCACCGCGCTCGCCGGCAAGCCCTTCAGCGGAAAAGTGGCGGCTGGCGAATGCGTGCGCGTGATGACCGGCGCGGTGATGCCCGAAGGCACCGATACAGTCGTCATCCAGGAAGCCGTGCGCGTGGAAGACGGCAAAGTATTCATTCCCAAAGGGCAAAAGGCCGGGCAGAACGTGCGCTCGGCCGGCGAGGACCTCAAGGTCGGCGTCCCGGTGCTCGCTTCGGGAAAGCTCCTCCGTCCGGCTGAGCTCGGCCTCATCGCCTCGCTCGGGATCGGCGAAGTGCAGGTCAAGCGCAGGCTGCGCGTCGCTTTTTTCTCCACCGGCGATGAGCTCGCCTCCGTCGGCACGACGCTCAAGCCAGGCGAGATCTACGACTCCAACCGCTACACCCTGCACGGCATGCTCTCGCGCCTCGGCGTCGAGATCACCGACTTCGGCGTGGTGCGCGACGACCCGGAGAAGCTCGAGATGGCGTTCGCCCGGGCGGCGGCGGCCGCCGACGCCGTCATCACGACCGGCGGCGTCTCGGTCGGCGAAGCCGATTTCACGAAGCAGCTGATGGCGAAAGTCGGCGAGGTGCTGTTCTGGAAGATCGCCATGCGCCCCGGGCGCCCGATGGCGTTCGGCAAGATCAACAATGCCTATCTGTTCGGCCTGCCGGGCAACCCGGTGGCGGTGATGGTTACGTTCTACGAGTTCGTGCGCGATGCGCTGCTGCATCTATCGGGCAGGACGGATGACTATGCGGTTCCGACTCTGAAAGCAATTTCTTCAGAGAAACTGAGAAAGGTGCCGGGCCGTACGGAATATCAGAGAGGCATCCTGTTCCGCGAAGGCCGCGAATGGAAGGTGCGCACCACCGGCCAGCAGGGCTCCGGCGTGCTGCGCTCGATGTCGGAGGCGAACTGCTTCATCGTGCTCGAGCACGAGCGCGACAAGGTCGCGGCCGGCGAGCTGGTGCAAGTGAAGCTGTTCGAAGGGCTGGCTTGAATCCGCTCTAGATCGCCATCACGCGCGCCAGCTCGAGCAGCTTCGCGTCGGCGGGCCGCGTGCGGCCGGCGATCTCGGCAAGCGGCGTGGTGACGATCTCGTTGCAGGAGGCGCCGACCAGCACGCCGTGACGGCCCTGCGCGAGGACCTCCACCGCCGCCGAGCCGAGACGCGTGGCGAGAATGCGGTCGGCCGCGCCCGGCGTCCCGCCTCGTACTACGTGGCCCAGGCGCGTGACGCGCAGTTCGAAGCCGATCGAATCGCGCTGCTCGGCATAGTGCTGCATCAGCTCCTTCACGCCGCAGCGCGCGCCCTCGGCGATCACCACCAGGGCATGGGTCTTGCCGCGCTGGTACGCGGCGCGCAGCCGCTCGGCGACTTCCGCAGGCGTGATTTCGCTCTCGGGGAGCGCGATCACCTCCGCGCCGCCGGCGATCCCCGCCATCAGCGCGATGTAGCCGCATTCGCGCCCCATGGTTTCGACGGCGAAGGCGCGCTGGTGCGACGACGCCGTGGTGCGCAGCCGGTCGATCGCCTCGAGCGTGATGTTGACCGCGGTGTCGGCGCCGATGCTCACATCGGTGCCGTAGACGTCGTTGTCGATGGTGGACGGGACGCCGGTGACGGCGAAGCCTTCGCGGGCGAGCGTCGCCGAGCCGGTCTGCGAGCCGTTGCCGCCGATCACCACCAGCCCTTCGATGCCGCGCGCGCCGAGGTTGCGCAGCGCCGACCTGCGTCCGGACGGCTCGGCGAATTCCGGGCAGCGCGCGCTGCCGAGCACGGTGCCGCCGTGCTGCACGATGCCGCCGACATCCCGGGCGTGCAGCGGCTCCATGGTGTTGGCGAGAAGGCCGGCGTAGCCGTTGCGCACGCCGAACACTTCCCAGCCCTGGGCGAGCGCCGCGCGCGTGACGGCGCGCACCGCGGCATTCATGCCGGGCGCGTCGCCGCCGCTGGTCAGCACCGCGATTTTTTTCAAGCAAGACACCTCTTTGTGCCTGGAGCATTCTAACGGCTCATCAATACCCCATCCGCCTGAGTAGGTGGGCACCTACAAAAACGTGCAGAAGCCCTCCATGCAGGAGTATGTTGGTGCCTTCCCACTAGCCAACAAAAAGTGAAAAAGGAAACCGTCAATGAAGCATCGGTTGCCAACAGCCTGCTGGCCGCCCTGCCTCACGCGGAGTATCAACGCCTGCTTGCCGACCTCAAGCCGGTCACGCTGAAATTTGGCGAGGTGCTCCACCAGCCGGGAG
>Ga0209220_1000480_pt1 | contig 13445 bp, 12 predicted proteins | sample BlaSpr_A8_OM3_M3_FD_187984 | JGI IMG/M metagenome (GOLD analysis project Ga0209220, IMG submission 187984) | Forest soil microbial communities from Thunder Bay, Ontario, Canada - Black Spruce, Ontario site 2_A8_OM3_M3 (SPAdes) (version 2) | ecosystem: Environmental > Terrestrial > Soil > Boreal... | reverse complement strand
AAAGATCACATCGGTGATGCGGTCCGGCGAGTCGATTAGCCGCTGGAGCGGCTTCAGGATGGCGGCGGGCTCGGGCACCATCCCGGGATCAATGATCGCCCGGACATCGCCATCCCGCACGAAGCTAACCGTGCTGGCGACCCGCTCCCCCACGTACCCGGTGAAGAGCACGAAAAACTCCGCTGGCACGGCTCGTCGATCTTACGCCGGGACAAAAGCAAGGCCGGGTCGAGCCGCCTCGTTACACGTGCCGTGATTCGGGTCCGGCGCCGTCCACTGCCCGAGGCGGTGGTATTCACCATTACTGCGTTCGCGACCTCCTGGCTTTGCTGGCTCCCGCTGGTGGCCGCCACTCGCCAGGTCTGGTCGATATCGCCAGGGGACGCACCACTGCTCATCCTGCTCGGCACATTTGGCCCATTGTTCGCTGCAGTGGCCGTCGTCGGGCGGACCTCCGGGTTCCGCGGGCTCGGCGAGTTCATCGGTCAAGCCTTCCGCTGGCGAGTGAGCATCCTTTGGTACGCCGCCGCCCTCCTCGGGCCGGCGCTCGTCCGGATCGTGGTTCTGCACGTGAACATTTTGAACGGCGGCAGCTTCGCCGATGTCACTGATCCCAGCCATTGGGTCAGCATCCCGTTGACGTTTGTCTTCGTGCTGCTCATCGGCGGACCGACCGGCGAAGAATTCGGGTGGCGCGGATTCTTGCTCCAGCGGGTCCAGCCGGTCACCGGCGTGCTTTGGGCAGCCATTGTGATCGGGGTGATCACGGCTCTCTGGCACCTCCCGCTATTCTTCATCCCGGACACGCCGCAAAGCGACTTGCCCTTCGCCCTCTTCACGCTGCGTACAGTCTCGCTGTCGCTGATATCGACCTTGCTCTACAACGGCACGCGCCGGAGTCTGCTCCTGGTCCTCCTCTTCCATGCAGCGATGAACACCTGGCCGAATACCCTCTACATCCTTGATGCTGAGACCTCGCTCGTTCCCTATATCAGCTCCACGATCATCTACTCCGTAGCGGCCGCGCTGCTGGCCGCTCTGGGTCTCCTTCGCGGCCGAGGCGACCGCCGTAAGGCAGCCAGGACAGAGCCCGCCGTCGCCGCCTGACCCTCAACCGCGCGAGGGATGGCCTCATTCGCGCGGAGGATTCTTAGCCGGCTGGACGTCGCTACGCTTGTAGCCATGGAAGAGCGCCCGCGCGGGTGGGGGTGGATCGGGCGCCTGCAGCCGCGCACCTTCGATCGGCTGCTGGTTGGCATCCTGTTCCTGCTCGGACTGACCTCATTCCTCGACCTGCGGTTCGGCGACCGTCGACTCCCGCTGGGAATTCCCGGCGGGCTCGGCAGCGCGATCGTCATCGGCCTCGCCCTGTTGCTGATCCAAGTCGTACCACTGCTCTGGCGGCGCAGCCATCCAAGTCTGGTTCTGCTTGTGGTCGCCGGGGCTTTTGGCGCCAAGATCCTGCTCGGTTTCAATCCTGGGGTCGCTGGCATCGGGCTGTTGGTCGCGATGTACAGCGTCGCCGCTTACGACGTGGGCGCACGGCGGTTGTTTTTTCTTGTCATCGCCGGCCTGGGCTTCGTGGCGGGCTTCGTCGTCTTCGGCGTCACTGGCAACCCCCGGTCGTTTGCCATCACGGTTCCCAGCCTGTTCTTCGCTGCCGCGTGGCTGATCGGTGACTACCTTCGGACCCGTCGCGCCTACGTCGCCCAGCTCGAGGAGCGGGCCGCGCGGCTCGAGCGCGAGCGAGACCAGGACCGCCGTCTTGCGGCAGACGAAGAGCGAACCCGGATTGCGCGCGAGTTACATGACGTGGTCGCGCACGACGTCAGCGTGATCGCCATCCAGGCAGGTGCGGCGCGCGCGGTTCAGGCGACGAAGCCGGAGGCGGCGGCCCAGGCGCTCGGCCTGATCGAAACAACCGCGCGTGAAACGTTGATCGAACTGAACCGGCTGCTCGGCGTGCTGCGCGGCGGCAATGGTGCCACTCCGGATCGTAGCCCGCAGCCCGGGATCGGCCAGTTGGGCGACCTGGTCGTGGCGCTGCGCGCCGCCGGACTCGAGGTCGACGCCCGGGTGGATGGCGAAACGCGGCCGCTTGCGCCCGCGGTCGACCTGTCCGCCTACCGGATCGTGCAGGAGGCAACCACCAACGTCCTTAAACACGCGCGCGCCCGGCGCGTCGATATCCGGGTGCACTACACGGAGGGGATGCTCGCCCTCGATATTCGCGACGACGGCGCAGGCGACGGCGGTGACCCGGCCTCCTCGTCGGGACACGGGCTGATCGGGATGCGCGAGCGGGTCGCGCTCTTCGGCGGCGAGCTTAAGGCGGGACGCAATCCCGCCGGCGGATTCTCGGTCCACGCCCGCCTTCCACTCACTCCCTCCTCTCTTCCGGGCGATGGCGGCTAACACTCCCTCCCCCGCTCCCGGGGGAGGGCAGGGTGGGGGCCGGATACGAGTCCTCATCGTCGACGACCAGGCACTTATCCGGGCTGGCTTTCGGATGATCCTCGACGCCCAGCCGGATCTTGAAGTCGTGGGCGAGGCCGGGGACGGATCGGCGGCGATCGACGCCGTCCGCACACTGCTGCCGGACGTCGTCCTGATGGACATCCGCATGCCAGGGGTCGACGGTATCGAGGCGACGCGCCATCTGACCGAGGCTGGCGTAAAGAGCAAGATCGTCATCCTGACCACCTACGACCTGGACGAATACGTCTTCGACGCCCTCGCCGCCGGCGCCAGCGGTTTCCTGCTCAAGCACGTCCCGCCGGAGGAGCTCGTCCGCGGCGTCCGGGTGGCTGCGAGCGGTGAGGCCTTGCTCGCGCCCTCGATCACGCGGCGCCTGATCGAGGAGTTTGCCAAGCAGCGAGCGCCGGTCCGCGCCGGTGGCACCGCCCTCAATACGCTGACCGATCGAGAGCTGGACGTGCTCAAGCTGTTGGGCCGCGGCCTCTCCAACTCGGAGATCGCGCGGGAGCTGAAGGTTGGCGAAGCCACCGTCAAGACACACGTGGCGCACGTCCTGGACAAGCTCGAGCTCCGGGACAGGGTGCAGGCGGCCATCTTCGCCTACGAAGTCGGTCTGATCAAGCCCAGCGCCGGCTAACTCCCCCGCGAGGTGGAGCCGGTCTCCCCCACCGGGCCGAGCGAAAGATCCTGCACGAAGATGACGACTTCGCGACCCAACCGCCGTACCGTCGATCCCATAGATCGTTCCTGAAGGAGATAGCCAATGGCAAGTGAAAACGTCATTACGACCAACAAGCTGACCAAGCGATATGGGCCGTCGATTACCGCCGTCGACAGCCTCGACCTCGAGGTGCACCGGGGCGAAGTCTTCGGTTTTCTGGGCCCGAACGGGGCGGGGAAAACGACCACCCTGCGAATGTTGCTGGGCCTGATCCGGCCGACGTCCGGATCCGCCACGGTCGCCGAACACCGCCCGGGCGACCCCCAGGGTCTGCGCCAGATCGGCTCGCTCGTCGAGTCGCCGGCGTTTTACCCGTATTTGTCCGGTCGCGAGAACTTGAAGATCATGGCGGACTACGCCGGCCTCCCGTACAAGCGCGTTGATGCGGCGCTGGAGGAAGTCGATCTGGCCGACCGGGCGAAGGATCGTTTCGGTACCTACTCCATGGGCATGAAGCAGCGCCTGGCCGTCGCCGCGGCGTTGATCAAGGACCCGGAGCTGATGATCCTCGACGAGCCGACCAACGGACTTGACCCCCAGGGGGTCGTCGAGATGCGCTTGCTGATCCGGCGCCTGGGCACCGGCAATCGGACCGTCATGCTCTCGAGCCACCTGCTCAACGAGGTGCAACAGATCAGCGACCGGGTCGCGATCATCCGCAAAGGCAAGCTCGTCGCGCAGGGCACAGTCCACGAGTTGCGCGGCGAGTCGGCGATCGTCGTCCGCGTGACGCCGGTCGATGTGGCCCGTCGTCAGTTGGATCGCATGCTCGGGGCCGCGGCCGTGACGGCCGTTGATGGCACGCTACGGCTCTCGGTAGACCCGGATCGGGCCGCCGATATCAACGAGGCACTGGTTGGCGCGGGCGTCAAAGTCAGCGAGTTGCGCGCGGTCGAACGAACCCTTGAGGAAGTCTTCCTCACGCTCACAGGAGAAGCAGCATGATCAACAGTTTCAAAGCGGAATGGCGTAAATTGCGGCAACGACCGGCGGTCTGGGTGCTCGGCGGCATCATGCTGGGTGCCCTCATCCTTTTCGGTTACGCGTTCAACTGGATCCAGCTGTCGTTTCCCTCGAAGAACTTTCACCCCGAGGGCGGGCTGACCCTCGCCCAGCTGAAGACGGCTCTCTACCCCATCAACTTCGTCAAGAATTCTCTGCAGGGCGTCGGCATTGTCGGTAGCATCCTGACGCTTATCCTGGGCGCGCTCGTTGTGGGTAGCGAGTTTGGCTGGGGGACCGTGAAAACGGTCTACACGCAGCGGCCCGGACGGCTGCAAACGCTGGCCGGACAGGTTGGAGTCGTCAGCGTCATCACCGCCATCTTTACGGTCGCGTTCTTTGCGGTCGCGGCCCTGGCCAGCCTTGGCATTGCCCTTGGGGATGGTGCAACCATCACCTGGCCTGCCACGATCGACATCCTCAAGGCGCTGGGCGCGACCTGGCTCATCTTCGAGTCGTGGAGCCTGTTCGGCATGACTCTCGCCTTTCTCTTCCGGCAGTCCGCGATGGCAATTGGGATCGGCCTTGCCTATGTGCTGGCGATCGAGGGCATTCTCTTCCGGCTGCTCGGCGGGTTCGACGCGAGCTGGGTGACCACGGTCGAGAAGCTTTTCCTTGGTCAGAACGCGGGGGCGCTGCTCAGGTCGTTCGGGCAACCCTTCGCGAACCCTGGACAGGCGGCGCCCATCGTGACGGCAGGCGTCGCGGTACTGGTCCTCGCCGTGTACGCCGTCGTCTTCACCGGCGTGAGCTCGCTCGTCGTGCGAACTCGCGACGTCAACTAACCCTCCTCTCTCTCATTCTCCCTCCCCCCTTGCGGGGGAGGGTCGGGGTGGGGGGCCACCCGACCGGATGGGTCCGTCGTATTCTCGGCTGATGAACGACCGCCGGCGCTATGACGGTCTGGCGGATTGGTACGACCAGGAAGTCCGGCACTCGGCTGGCGCCGACGTCACGGCAACTGCTCTCCAAAGTCTGACCGGGCTCCTCGGTTCTGGTCCTGGCAAGTGCCTCGACGTCGGATGCGGCACCGGGATCGCGATTCCCGATTTGGCGAAACTGGGTTGGACAGTGGTGGGTGTTGATATCTCCGCCGACCAACTGCGCGTGGCGCGCGAACAGACCGCTGGTTTGGCAGCTGACCTGTTGGAGGCTGACGCAAGCCATCTGCCGTTTCCGACTGGCTCGTTCGATGCGGTTGTATCGATGCTGACCCACACCGATTTTGATGACCCTGCGGGGGCGTTTGCCGAGGTCTACCGCGTGCTGCGCCCGGGCGGCAAATTCGTCTACGTCGGCACCCATCCGTGCTTTGTCACACCGTACGTCGAACGAAAGCCAGGCGGTGACCACGTGCTTCATCCAGGCTATCGTCGGCGCGGCTGGACCAGCGCTGGTCCCGGATTCGGCCACGGGATCCGACCTCGGGTCGGCGTCAACCATCAGACCTTGGCCGACTTCTTGCAGGCCATCCTCGAGACCGGCTTGACACTGAAAGCCATCGAAGAACCAGGTGCCGAGGACTATCCGATCCTGCTCAGCGTCGCCGCCGAGCGACCCCTAAATCTCTAGCTCCGATAGACAAGAAACGGCACGAGTTGCTCGGCCGGTGTCAACGAGCCATGGTGCCCATTCAGGCGGGCTTGAGCCGGGTCGACATCCCGCTGGACGATCCCGACCCGACCGTACGCGGCGGCCACCACGTCGCCGATCCGTTCCCGAGCCTGGTCGCTAACCCGTGGGCCGAAGATGCCCGTCGCGATCGCCTCATCGCGGGACCAAATCCACATGCAGTCTCCCAGGATCGATCGCCAGGCGCTGACCGCGTCGCCGGCCGCGCCCGGCGCTGTCCGCAGGTAGCGGGCCCGGGCCTCGCCGGCCAGTAGCGTTACGCCGGCCGCCAGCTCGGGATGGTCGGCGAGATCGAGCCGCTCGTTCGGGCGCAGGTCGACCATTCCGTGGTCGCCGGTGACTACGAGCAGCGTATCCGAGGGCAACTGTTCGGCGAGGATGCGAACGGCATGGTCGACGGCCACCAGCTCATCCCGCCAGACCTGCGAGCCAACCCCCTCGATGTGGCCGGCGGCGTCAAGCCGTGAGTGGTAGCCGTAAACCATCGCGGGTCGGGTTGCGAGCCTCCGCAGCGCCGCCTGCTGGATCGCCTCTAGGGACTCCGCGGTCTGGAACCGCTGCCCCCGGCCAATGGCCCGGCTCAGCCCGGAACCCTGGTGAAGGGCGGGGCCGAGATAGTGGATCGGCACACCCGCCGCCGCAGCCCGCTCGGCCAGCGTGGGCACAGGCTGGAACGTTTCCGGCACCACTTCCTCACGGAGGTCAACCCGTGGGCCGAGCCCGTACAGCGACCAGGTCAGCGTGTTGAAGGCCCGGTCGTAGCCGCGAAGCCCCATCGTGTAGCCGACCAGGCCGTGCTCGCCCGGCGGCAGCCCGGTCGAAAGCGAGCTGAGGCTGGCGGCCGTCGTCGCCGGAAAGCCGGCGGTGACGGGCTCGCGGGCGATCGAATTGAGGAAGGGCGCGACGTTCCGGTTTTCCCGGAGGAGCTCCCACCCAAGGCCGTCCACCAGCAACAGGCACGCGCGGGACACCGGCTCGATCGCGAACGAATTGGCAAAACCGCCGATTCCGAGCGCGCTCAGCAGTGACGGCAACAGCTCGCCGAGCGAACGGACGCCGTACTGAGGGAGCGGCGGATCCGGAGCGTTTCGGAGCATTGTACGGCTCAACTTACGGGCTCCCAGGTGATTGGTAAGCCGGAGTGATCTTGGCACCGGGGGTACCACGATATGTTTGACTTTCACAGAGCTGTTTTGTATACAGTAGGGAGTGCCCAAGACTAACCAGCCGCGGCGCCCCGACCTCCCGGTCAGCGGGCGCCAGACCGCTCCTTCGGGCACCAACGGGTCGCGCCCCGATGGCCAGGATCGGCGACAGGCGCATGGCCTCTCGCCGGAAGATGCCGAGCTGATCCTCGGGGTCCTGCGGGAGCTGAAAAAGGGTAACTTCTCCGTTCGCATGCCGCTGACCTCGAACGGAACCTACGGCAAGATCGCGGCCGAGCTCAACGGCATCATCGAGCTCAATGAGCGGAACGCCAAGAACCTCTCCGGCGTGGCGCGCGTCATCGGCGCCGTGGCTGAGGGCGACCTCTTCCAGACCATGGACTTGGAGCTCGACGGCCGGCCGCTCGAGGGCCAGTTCCTCCGGACGGCCCGTACCGTCAACGCGATGGTCCATCAGCTCCGATCCTTCACCTCGGAGGTCACCCGCGTGGCTGAAGAGGTCGGGACCGAGGGCAAGCTCGGTGGCCAGGCCCAGGTCAAGGGCGCGGCCGGCGTGTGGAAGGACTTGACCGACAACGTCAACCTGATGGCGGCCAACCTGACCGCCCAGGTGCGCAATATCGCCGATGTCACCACGGCTGTCGCCAACGGCGACCTGTCGAAAAAGATCACCGTGGATGTCCGCGGCGAGATCCTCGAGCTGAAGAACACCATCAACGTCATGGTCGACCAGCTCAACGCCTTCGCCTCGGAAGTCACCCGCGTCGCGCGCGAGGTTGGTACCGAGGGCAAGCTGGGTGGCCAGGCGCAGGTGCGCGGCATCGGCGGCGTCTGGAAAGACCTCACCGACAACGTCAACTTCATGGCCAGCAACCTCACCGCCCAGGTGCGCAATATCGCCGACGTGACGACGGCGGTCCAGAAGGGCGACCTGTCCAAGAAGATCACGGTCGAAGTCCAGGGTGAGATCCTGGAACTGAAGAACACCATCAACGTTATGGTCGACCAGCTCAACGCCTTTGCCCGCGAAGTCACCCGCGTCGCGCGCGAGGTCGGTACTGAGGGCAAGCTGGGTGGCCAGGCGGAGGTGCAGGGCGTCGCGGGTGTCTGGAAAGATCTCACCGACAACGTTAACTACATGGCCGGCAACCTCACGGCCCAGGTGCGCAACATCGCCGAGGTCACGACCGCCGTCGCCGAGGGTGACCTCTCGAAGAAGATCACCGTCGACGTCCGCGGGGAAATCCTCCAGCTGAAGAACACCATCAACTCGATGGTGGATCAGCTCAACGCCTTCGCCGGCGAGGTGACCCGCGTCGCGCGCGAGGTCGGTACCGAGGGCCGACTGGGCGGCCAGGCGAGCGTCCCCGGCGCATCGGGGACCTGGAAAGACCTGACGCTGCAGGTCAACCAGCTCGCCGCCAACCTGACAACCCAGGTCCGCAACATCGCCGAGGTGACCACCGCGGTGCAGCGAGGCGATCTGTCCAAAAAGATCACCGTCGAGGTCCAGGGCGAGATCCTCGAACTCAAGAACACCATCAACGTCATGGTCGATCAGCTCAACGCCTTTGCCGGCGAGGTCACGCGCGTGGCGCGCGAAGTCGGCACTGAGGGCCGCCTGGGCGGGCAGGCTCACGTCCCCGGTGCGTCCGGGACCTGGAAAAACCTCACCGACAACGTCAACTCGATGGCGGGCAACCTGACGGCCCAGGTGCGCAACATCGCCCAGGTCACGACTGCCGTCGCCCGCGGCGACCTGTCGAAGAAGATCACGGTCGACGTCCAGGGCGAAATCCTGGAGCTGAAAGACACGATCAACGTCATGGTCGATCAGCTGAATGCCTTCGCGTCGGAAGTCACCCGCGTCGCCCGCGAGGTCGGAACCGAGGGTCGGTTAGGCGGCCAGGCCCAGGTGCGCGGGGTGGTCGGCATCTGGAAGGACCTCACCGACAACGTCAACTTCATGGCCGGCAATCTCACGGCGCACGTGCGCAATATCGCCGAGGTGACCACCGCAGTTGCCAATGGCGACCTGTCGAAGAAGATCACAGTTGACGTCCGCGGCGAGATCCTCGACCTGAAGAACACCATCAACGGCATGGTCGACCAGCTCAACGCCTTCGCCGGCGAGGTCACTCGCGTGGCGCGCGAGGTCGGCACCGAAGGCCGGCTGGGCGGCCAGGCCTACGTGCTGGGCACGTCCGGCACCTGGAAGGACCTCACCGATAACGTCAACCAGCTCGCCGCCAACCTGACGACCCAGGTCCGCAACATTGCCGAGGTCACCTCCGCGGTGCAAAAAGGCGACCTATCAAAGAAGATCACGGTCGAAGTCAAGGGCGAGGTCCTCGAGCTCAAGAACACGATCAACGTCATGGTCGACCAGCTGAATGCCTTCGCCTCGGAAGTCACCCGCGTCGCCCGTGAGGTCGGCACCGAAGGCAAGCTAGGCGGCCAGGCGCAGGTCAAGGGTGTGGCCGGTACCTGGAAGGACTTGACCGATAACGTGAACTTGATGGCCGGTAACCTCACCGACCAGGTGCGTGGCATCGCCCGCGTCGTGACCGCCGTCGCGAACGGCGACCTGCGCCGCAAAGTGGTCTTCGAAGCCAAGGGCGAAATCGCGGCGCTCGCGGACACCATCAACGAAATGACCGACACCCTGGCGACCTTTGCCGAGCAGGTCACCACGGTGGCCCGAAAAGTCGGTGTCGAAGGCGAGCTCGGCGGCCAAGCGAGCGTCCCGGGCGCTGCGGGTACCTGGAAGGACCTGACCGACAACGTGAACCAGCTGGCCGCCAACCTGACCGGCCAGGTGCGGGCGATCGCCGAGGTGACGACCGCGGTCACCGAAGGCGATCTCACCCGGTCGATCCGGGTCGAGGCGAGCGGTGAGGTGGCCCTCTTGAGCGGCAAGATCAACGAGATGATCCGCAACCTCAAAGAGACCACCCAGAAAAACATGGAGCAGGACTGGCTCAAGACCAACATCGCCAAGCACACCCGGATGCTGCAGGGTCAGCGTGACCTGCGCACGGTCGCGGACTTGATCCTCACCGAGATCGCTCCGCTGGTGTCGGCGCAGTATGGCGCCTTCTACATCGTCGACACCGCCGAGGCCGAGGAGCCAGTGCTTCGTATGGCGGCCGGCTACGCCATCAGTGAGAGCGAAGGTGCCGGGAAGGCCTTTCGCTGGGGTGAGGGACTGGTCGGCCAGTGCGCTCGGGATGCGCGGCGGATCCTGCTGACCACCGTGCCGTCCGGGTACATCGGCATCCGCTCAGGTCTCGGCGAAGCGACCCCGAACAGCATCGTTGTGCTGCCGGTGCTCTTCGAGGGCCGGGTCAAGGCGGTGGTCGAGCTGGCCTCCGTCCAACCCTTTAACGAAACCCACCTCGACTTTCTCGATCAGCTGACCGATGGCATTGGTGTCGTTCTCAACACCATCGAGGCCAACATGCGCACCGAAGAGCTACTCAAGCAATCGCAGATCCTCTTCGCCGAGGCCCAGGAGGCGAGCAAGAGCAAGAGCGCGTTCCTCAGCATGGCGGCCCACGAATTGCGCACGCCGCTCTCGGTGATCACCGGCTACCTGTCGATGCTCCAGGATGGCACCCTCACGCCCGACAAATGGGAGCGCCCGCTCCGGGTCCTGATCGGCAAGGCGACCGAGCTGAACAGCATCGTCGACGATCTGCTGACCGCCGCTCGCATCGAGGGTGGCACCGTACCAACCGATACCAAGACGCTCGATCTCCGCGAGATGGCTCGGCAGGCGATCGCTCGCGCTGAGGCCCGGGCCGGCCTGCTCCGGGCCGAGATGACCTACAGCGAACCGGACGAGCCGGTCGCTGTGAACGCCGACCGCGAGCAGCTGGCCCGAATCATCGACAACCTCATCAACAACGCACTCACCTACAGCGCGGGCCGGCCGTGGGTCAGGCTGACCGTTGTCGACGAGGAAGGCCCGGCGCTGATCATCGAAGACCACGGGGTAGGCATCCCGCGCGACAAGCACGACAAGATCTTCGAGCGGTTCTTCCGCATCGATGATCCAGGCCTCGGACCACAGCCTGGTACTGGTCTCGGCCTCTTCATCAGCCGCGAGCTGGCCGACCGCCATGGCGGCTCGCTCACCCTCGAGCGGAGCGAGGTCAGCGAGGGCAGCACATTCGTCGTACGGCTTCCAGCCGCATCCGGCGTGCATGCCGCGACCCTGCTGTCGGTGGCGCCCGCCCTGGAAGGCAGCCCTACCTAGCGCATAATCCCCTCCCCGTTTACGGGGGGAGGGTCAGGGTGGGGGCTGCAGCCCTACCAGGACTTGGGTGGCGCTGCAGAGAAGAGTGAGATTGCCTGCTTGACGTCCGTACTGCCGCACTTCGGGCAGGCATGATCCTTCTCACGCTCTGCGTAGCTGCCCATCACTTCAAAGAGATCGCCGCACGCCGAGCATTTGAACTCATAAATCGGCATGGCGCTCATCCTCCTGGAACCTCGCACCGTTCGGTCGCCTACAAGACCACTCTATTCCCCTCCCCCACTCGCGGGGGGAGGGTCAGGGTTGGGGCCGTTATTCCCCTCCCCCTCTGGGGGAGGGCATTGTGGGGGCTAGCGCCAGCACGAGCGCCAGCACGCCGAGCACACCGCCAACGATCAGTCGCACTCCTCCAACTCCGGCCTTTAGGTGAATGGCTGTCAGACCGACGTTGCCTGCGGCGACCAGCCCCGCAAGCCCGATTGTCGTTGCGCGCCATCCGCGTCGTTCGCCTCGCGCGTAGCGCAGCGTCGCCATCGCGAGGAGGGCGGCCCATGCGACAAGCCCGACGACCGAACCCGCGGCGCGGCCTGGCGCGTCCGTAAACATTGTGCTTCGCGTGGCCAGAAATTCTGCGACGTCGGCAGTCCCTGCCAGTGAGACGCCGATCAAGGCAGCAAGCGCGGCCCTTGCCGACTGTCGAACAACCATCGTCACCGACTCATCCTCCTACACGCCCATGCTCGAGGCGACGCAACGGGTTATTGACCGCGCACCCCTTCTCGTTGTAACGCCGCCCGGGCACGCAACGCGGACCACTCAGGCCCGGTGGGCTGCGGCGCCCCCGGCACCCCGCTTACTGCTGCTTCCTTCCGGACCTGACAGGGTTCACGGAACCAGGTCGCGCAGGACCAGGCCATCAACGCAGTCGCACGAAACGACGCTCCGGACAGCGCACCCCTCAAAGGGGAGTTCGACCCCGCTGTAGCGGATTGCGGGTACAGGGCACCGCTAACTCCCCGTCTAGCGCGATCGCGGTCATTCTACCCGTGGAGCCGTCGACCGCTTCGGCGCCAGAGGTCGCGAATGTACTCGATCACGGCGTCCACCGCAGCGGTGATCAGGTCGAACACGAAGTCTGCCACGATCAGGCTTCGGGTTCGCGCGGTGGCCGGAAGCGTAACAGCGACCAGGCGCCGAGCCAGCCGATCAGCGCGCCAAATGCCATCGCCAGAGCCAGGTCCAGACCGAGGGTCAGAATCAAGTTGCCGAGGTCCGAGGCCTGCCGCTGTTCCAGCGGGCTCAGGTGATTGAACGCCGACTGACCGATAGGCAGATAAGAGAGGATCAGCGCAGCCAGCACCGTCCGGAACAGCTCGCTGATCCCCCCGGCGATGGCGCCCATCGGCACCGCTGGGCCGACGCCCCGGGTCGACGCAGCAATCTGGCGGCCCGCCCCACCGATGATGAGGAGACCGATCGCCGAGGTCACGAAGTCGGAGAACACGGAAGGCATCACGTCGTTCGTGGCGAAGACCGATACCAGCCGTACCAGCAACGCGAACGCACCGGCGATCAGGCCGAACACCAGCCCCTCTCGTAGAACGAGACCGATCCGCGCCACTAATTGACCCGGCTGATCAGCTGACCTCGCAGCTGTTTCACGCGCGCCGCGTCCTCAGGCTCCGGCCGCACGGCAAGATACTGGGTGAAGTCCGCCAACGCCTCGGCGTCATGGTGCATCTGAAAGTGGATCATGCCGCGATCCCGCCATTCCGAGGTGAGATGCGGGTCGGTCAGCATGATTCGGTCGCTGGCGCTGAGCGCCCGTGGAAGGTCGCTGCGCGAGAGGTACAGGCTCTTCAGGTTATTGAGGATGCGTGACAGGATCTGCCGCTTGGTCGAGGGCTCGAGCAAGGCAGGTCGCATCTTCACTTCACCACCGTACATCTCGTTCAGCATCTTCGCGCATTCCTCGCGAGTCAGGGTGCGAGCACTGAAGGCATCGATGAAAATCTCGCCCGCCGAGCCCGGGGCGTACTTGACCAGAAAATGCCCGGGCATGCCAACCCCGCGGACCGGCAGGCCGGCCCTCTCCCCCACCGCCACGTACAGCACGGCGAGCGTGATCGGAATCCCGACCCGCCGATCGATGACCTCGTTGAGAAAGCTGTTGCGCGGGTCGTAG
>Ga0209220_1000479_pt1 | contig 13504 bp, 11 predicted proteins | sample BlaSpr_A8_OM3_M3_FD_187984 | JGI IMG/M metagenome (GOLD analysis project Ga0209220, IMG submission 187984) | Forest soil microbial communities from Thunder Bay, Ontario, Canada - Black Spruce, Ontario site 2_A8_OM3_M3 (SPAdes) (version 2) | ecosystem: Environmental > Terrestrial > Soil > Boreal... | reverse complement strand
GGCGACTCGATGAAGTCACTGTGGATATCGAGCACGCCCAGGCCCAGCGCCGGCTTGTAGGGCAGGTCGCGGAACTTCTTGATCACCTGGTAGCCGGGACGCGCCTCGTCGGAGGTTCCCAGCTCGCGGCTGTCGTAGTTGGCGAAGCCGACCGCGTACTGGCGGCATTGCTCCATCCGCTCGATCGCCGGGAAAAACAGGTTGTAGTCCGAGAAGCACAGGTGGGTCGAGAACAAGGCGTTCAGGCCCTCGACGCTGGCGTTGAAGCTGTCCACGAACAGGTCCAGCTCGTCGGCCTCGGTTGATGCCCCCGGCTCGTCGACCTGGATCCAGCGCGCGCCGAGCGCGATCAGGGCCTCGAGGTTGGGGCGGATCATGTTGCGGGCGACCTCCAGGACGAAGTCGCGGCGGGCCGCATGGCGCTGACGCGCTCGTTCCGCAGCCGGCTGCAGCAGGTTTTCGGGGGTGCGGTTCCGCTCGTCGAAGGACCAGTCCGCGATCGTGTACGCGCCCGTGACCGGGATCTTGAGCTCGGCCTCCGCCACCGACACCAGGTAGGAGAACTCGGCGTTGTGGAAAGGCGAGCGGAGGGAGATCGGGCCGACGACCGCCTCCTTGGTGTAGTACTTGTTGTCGAACGCTCGGACGCTGCCGCGGCGTTCGAAGCCATTCGTATGGCTGACCGCCCAGTCGTACATCTCGGTGCGCTGCTGCTCGCCGTCGTAGACGACGTCGAGACCCGCGCTCTCCTCGAGCCGAACGGCGTAGAGGCTGGACCAGCGCTGGAGCTCGGCCTTCTGCTCTTTGCTGAACGGCGCGTGCCGCAGCAGATCGATCAGTCGCTCGTACTCAGGAACCTGGAGCCGCTCGCCCCAGGTGCGGGCTTCCTCGAGGTCTTTATCGTCCAGCGGCTTGCCAGCGTAGGCCTTCACCCGCCAGCCGGGCTTGTCCAGCGAACCGACCTCGTGGGTCAGCAGTGGCTTGTGATCGACGACCTGGTTCATACCGACACCAGCTCCTTTACCGTGCGGGCCGCCTCCCCGAGTCGCTGGACTTTCTGTTCTGCGACTGGGGTCGGAAGATATCCCAGCTCGCAATTTGAAGAAAGATACAAATCGCGGGGCCGAACCGTGTCGGCGAGATAGCGCGCGACGTCGACGAGGTCCTTCGGCGATTCGAGGATCGAACTTCTGCCATTGATCACGCCGGCGACCAGCCCCTTGTTCCAGCCCGAACCGAGCGCCTTGACGTCGGTCTGCACGAGGTCCACGCCGATTGCATCCACTGGAAGTTGCAGCAGTTGACCGATGTGGGGCGCGGCGTCTCCGAAGTAGACATGGAAGGCCAGCATCGCCTTCAGGTCCCGATGCAGGATCGTCAACGCGTCCGTCAGCGGCGCCCAATCCTCGCGCGTGATACCGACGTAACCCAGCCAGGGATCCTCCAGGTGGATCATTTCGGAGCCGGCACGCACCGCGGCGTCGATTGCCGGCCGTAGAACCTGCTCGGCCAGCGCAACCATGAGCCCGTTGCGATCCTGGTCGGTGCGCGCGGCCCGCGAGAACATGTACGGCGAGGGGAGGGTCGTCACCCGGGGACTCGGCACGCTGGTGTCCGGAACGACGCCATCGGGATGGCTCGGCGTCGCCAGGCGACCCGACAGCTCGGGCTCGCGGAAAAACGTATTGGTGTCGAACCAGCGAATGAGCGTATGCGGCTTGACGCCGAGCGCTTCCGTCAGCGGCCGGAAGATGTCCTGCCACGTGAGAAGGCCGTCGGAGAAAAAGTCCATTCCGGCGTCTTGCTGGACGCGAACGAAGCCCGCCAGGTCATCGGCAAACGCGCGGTCGACCGCGTCAGAGCTGACGCGGCCGCGGTCGATCCCTCGGGTCGCAGCGACCACCTGTTCCGACCGCGGATAGATGCCGTGTTGATAGGCAAAGACGTTGATCCGGAAAGTTTAGACGAGGACCCCCACCTCGACCGTCCCGTCAGCTGGCCTGGGTGAGAAAGGCGGACAGTTCGGGACTGAGCGTGCCGCCCGCCACGCCGCGATGCATGACGACGGTCGTTCCTCGGGAACAGGCGACGCCATAGCCGCTCGCCAGGGCGCCGCTGATCGTTGTCCGGATCTGAGCCTCCTGGCCGGGCAACAGACGACCGACATCACTGGCCACATCGAGCGCCAGGTAGTCGGCATCGTCCTGCGCCGTCAGCAGGTAGATCTGACGCCGATGGCTGAGGTGAGGAAGCAGGGCATTCGACGCCGAGACGCTGGCATCGGCCGGAATGACGGAGAGACAGGACTCGATGTCGGCGGCCTGGCTTGCCGAGATGTAGGTGCCGAGCTCGTCCAGGGGCCGGACCAGCCCAAAGCTCACGATGAGTCCTGCGGCCACCACAGCAAGGGACGCCCCGACGCCGCCCATCCCCCGCAAGCGGGGGAGGAAATTTGTGAGCCGGGCGAGGCTGTCGATGCTGGCGAAGGCGAGCACCGGGGCGATCACCATTGAGTATTGGAAGCTCGCGCTCCAGAGCGCCGGGTTCGACGACCACAGCCGCTCGAAAAGCGTGGGGATCGTGACCAGCGCGAGCGGCGAGAGCACAGGGAGGAAGAGCCAGGCGCCCAGCAGTCCGCCCAAGAGCTTGAGCTTGGCGGAGTTGTCGACCAATAGCCGGAGCGATGAAAGCGGATGACGGATGACGTGCAGCAAGGCGCTGCCCGGCCCGGTCCCCAAGGCATCGTAGGTCCAATGACCGTAGGGCGCGCCCGCGATCGCCGGCATGACGATCTCGATCAGCGCCGCGAACCACGCCGCGCAGACGGCGATGACTGCGGCTCCCAGCCGCCAGCGGTGCTGCATCACGGCGATGTAGACACCGATGGCGGCGAAGGTGAGCGCGATATTCTCCCTCGTCAGCAGCCCGAGGGCGAGCATTGCCCAGAACAACCGGTTGCGCTTCGTCAGCACCGCGTAGAGCCCGAAAGAGACCGCCGGAACGGCAAACGCGATGTGATGGAAATCGAAGATAACTCCTGAAAAGACACCCCAGAAGGTCAGATATGCGGCTTCAAAGGCGATCGCCGGGATGATTCCGAGCCGCTGCCGGCCCCACCAGAAAATCGGGATGGCAGCGGCGGCCAAAAGCACAGCCTGCACGACGAGCAGGACGCGAACGTCATCCCAGATCCAATAGAGGGGCGCGATCACCATCAGGATCGGGTGAAAGTGGTCACCGAGGAGGTTGGGGATCATCTCCACCGTGTTGGGGATCATTTGCAGCCGGCTGTATCCCCAAACGGTCTGGTCCTGGATGCCGAGGTCGTAGGCGGTGCTGGCGAAGTGGTCATGCCGGTTGATGCTGATCGCGGCATAAGCGACGGCGGCAATCAGTGCCAGTCCGAGCGGCAATGCCGCGCGCAGCCGTCGCCGTCGGTCAGGAGATGCCGCGGCCTGTCTCATCGTCTTCTCATGGGCCGCTGCTTTGATACGGGCCGTGCTGCCTTTTCGCAACCTGGGCCCATGCTCGATCGCCCGCTAAGCCTCGTCATTCCGGCGCACAACGAGGCGCCCAACATGCCGAAGGTCCTCGGTGCGAGCATCGCCGCCCTCGATCGGCTGGCGCCGGAGTGGGAGATCGTGCTCGTGGACGACGGGAGCACTGATGACACAGTGGCGCTGGCGCGCGCCGCGATGGGAGCCGCCGCCACTCGGCTGCGGGTCATCTCGCACGAGCGGAAACGCGGATACGGCGTCACAGTGGCCGACGGGCTGCGCGCGGCCCGCATGGGCTATGTCGCGTTCATGGATGGTGACGGGCAGTTCGATCCCGCGGACCTGAAGACGCTCGCCGATTTGCTGCCAAACGCGGACCTGGCGGCGGGCTGGCGGCGGCGCCGGGCCGACCCGGGCTACCGGCTGGTGATTGCGGGCGTCTTCAACGTCCTGGTGCGCACGCTCTATCGGGTACGGGTCCGGGACATCGACTGCGGCCTCAAGCTCATGCGACGCGAAGTTCTGGAGGCTGCGGCGCCTCTGCTGGCGCGCTCGGCCCTGCTCAACACCGAGCTGTACTTCAAGTCCCAGCGCAGCGGGTTTCGGATTCAGCAAGTCGCCGTGAATCATTACCCTCGCGTCGCCGGCATGCGGTCGGGCGCCCGCCTCATCCCGATCCTGCGGGCGATCCGCGACCTGGTCTGGCTACGGGTCCGGCTGGCGCGACAGTGGCGGGCGCCGTCGCTTGCCGTGACCGTTCCCGAAAACTTGTAAAGGTTTGACGCAAGCCATCGCGCAGCTGGGTGGGGGCCCGCCACTCCAGGAGCCTCGCGGCGCGGCGGGTGTCCAGTGCCGTGTCGCGGACCTCGCCCGGCGGCCCGGGCACGAAGTCCACTGGGCCGTCGTAGGCTGCCGCGGCGATCAGCTCATCGACCACCGTCGCCACGCTGCTGGCGACCCCGGTGCCGATGTTGATCGCGCCCGCGACCCGCGAGCGCAGGGCCCGCAGGTTCGCGTCGGCGACGTCGCCGACGTAGACAAAATCCCTTGTCTGCTGTCCGTCCCCGCGGATCTGCGGATGCCGGCCCGCCAGAAGCCGCTCGCAGGTGATGGCGACGACACCCGCTTCGCCGCTTCCATCCTGGAAAGGCCCGTAGACGTTCGAGTAACGCATCGCCAGCGTCTGAAGGCGAAACGTCCGGGCGAACATTCCGAGGTAGCCTTCCCCGGCCAGCTTCGCCGCACCATACGGCGACAGCGGCTTGGGCGTCGTTCGCTCGGGCGTCGGCAAACGTGGCGCCCGTCCGTAGATCGCCCCGCCGGAAGAGGCGAAGACGAACCGGCGGCAGCCGGCATCCGAGCTCGCTTTCAGCATCGACACCGTTCCCAGCACGTTGATCACCGCGTCTCCAGCTGGATCGCGAACGGATCGGGACACACCACCCTGGGCGGCGAGGTGGAGGATCGCATCGGGTCGGAATCTGGAGACCGCCTGCGCGGCGGCCGGGCTGTTGAGGTCGGCCGTCTCCAGCTCGACGTTGCGCGGCAGCGGCTCGCCACACGCATGCCGAAGGTCATCGACCACCAGGACCGTGAAGTCCTCGGCGAGCAGCCGCCTGACGGTGTGCCCGCCGATGAAGCCCGCGCCACCCGTGACCAGGACGCGCTTCACGGCTCCCACCCTGCCCTCCCCCGGAGGGGGAGGGGATTGTGATGCGTAGACGCTGGCTGCGGGTGGCGGTGCCCGTCCTGGTCACCGTCGCCTTGCTGTTGCTGGTCCTTCGGGTGGTGCACCCGACCGAGCTGGCCGAGACCCTGTCCGAAGTCTCGCCCGCGTTCGTGGTGCTGGCCGCGCTGGCGGCATTCGGCTTTATATCGGCCCGCGCCTGGCGGTACCGGTTGCTGCTGGGCAACGGCCAGCCACGACGGCTGCGGACCATCCTGGCCGTGACGCTCACCAGCTGGGGTGCCAGCCTGATCCTTCCGGGGCCGAGCGGTGATGCGGCGTTCGTGCTGCTGGCGCGCACGCGTCTCAACGCGCCCGTCGCCGTCGGCGTCGGGGCGACCGTGCTGAGCCGCCTGCTCGACCTGGTGAGCCTGCTGCTGGTGGCGCTGATCACTGCTCCACTCGCCGGCGTGATCCTGCCACGCCCGCTGCTCGGTGGCGGCGTCGCGCTCGCCTTGCTGATTGCCGCCGGGCTGACCGCGCTCTTCTGGAGTCGCCCACGTCGCCGCATCGTCGGCTGGCTCGAAGGCATCGCGCTGCCTTCCTCGATTCACGAGCGACTCCATTCCGCCATCGAAGAACTGGGCTCCGGCAGCCGGCCCGTGCTGCTGGTGGCAGCGACGCTGGCCGCCCGGGTCGCGACCGGGCTGCAGTACTTCGCGCTCTTCGCTGCGATCGACCAACCGCTGTCGCTGGTGCAGGTCTGGTTTGCGCTCAGCATCCGTACGCTGCTGCTGGCCGTCCCGATTCAGGGCGTGGTTGGTCTTGGCACCACGCAGGTCTGGTGGGCGGCCGGGCTGACCCTCTTGGGATGGCCGGCCGATGAGGCGCTCGCCGCCAGCCTTGCGGTGCACCTCCTGGATCTCTCGATCTCGCTGCCGCAGGCTGCGCTGGGCTGGTTGGTCGTGAGCTTGCGTCGACCGGTGCAGGGGAAGGAGCAGACCGCTGCGGTCGAGGCTCAGCGGCGCTGAGCCACTCGCGACGCAACCGCCGCGGATGACGGCCGGCGTGGCTTCGAAGTCGGGCTGACCAGCACCACCGGTCGAATCGGGCTCTCCGCGCGTTGATGCCATCCGGCGGTGCCCCCGCGCCGCCAGTCCACATTCGGCTGCTCGAGCTCGACCGGATCGACCCGCGTCGCGTGCCGCTCCACCGTTTCGATCACGGATTCGATCAGAGTGTCGCCGAGGTAATGCGGCTGCAACCCCAGATCGAGCAGCTTCTGATGCTTGGCGTTGTAGTAATGCTCCTCGCGCTCGACCCGTGGGTTCGGCAAATGCACGACGCTGGTCTTGAGCCCATGGGCCGCACGCGCATCGCTGACCTTCTGCGCCAGGGCCTTGACGGAGAACTGCTCGGTGAACTGATTGAAGACGCGGTACTCGCCCTTGGCGGCCGGATGCTCCAGGGCCAGTCGCACGCAGGCCACCGTGTCGCGGATATCGAGGAAGCCGCGCGTCTGCCCGCCTTTTCCGTAGACCGTCAGCGGCAGCCCGAGTGCGCCCTGGATGCAAAAGCGGTTGAGGACCGTGCCCCAGATCGCGTCGTAGTCGAAGCGCGTGGCGAGCCCCGGGTGCATCGCGACCTCGTCGGTGTGATTCCCGTAGACCACGCCCTGGTGCAGGTCCGTGGCACGCAGTCCCCAGATCCGGCAGGCGAACTGAATGTTGTGGCTATCGTGCAACTTGGACAGGTGATAGAAGCTGCCCGGCTGCATCGGGAAGGGCAGACGATCCTCACGGCCGTTGTGGGTGATCGTGAGAAAGCCCTCTTCAATGTCGATATTGGGGGTCCCATACTCGCCCATGGTGCCCAGCTTGATGAGGTGCGCGTGCGGCGCGTAATCGCGGAGGGCGAACAGGAGGTTGAGCGTGCCGACCAGGTTGTTGACCTGGGTGAGGGAGGCGTGCTCCAGGTCGATCATGGAGAAGGGCGCGCTGCGCTGCTCGGCGAAGTGAATCAAGGCATCGGGCTGGACATCCCGCACCAACTCGGTGACGGCAGCAGCATCGCGAAGGTCGAGCAGCCGCCACCGGATCGTCCGGCCGGTGAGGCGGTTCCAGAGGCTGACGCGCTGCGGCATGGTCTTGATCGGGATGAGGCTCTGCGTCCCGCATTCGCGATCCCAGCGCCGGCGGACGAGGCTGTCGATCCCGACGACGTCATGCCCGGCCCGCGAGAGGTGAAGTGCGGTCGCCCAGCCGAGGTAGCCGTCCACCCCCAGCACGACAACCGTCTTCTTAACCAAACTCCAGTTCTCTCTCCCCGCGCGTGTGAACGCCGGTTTTAGGCTCTGTTCAGACGGGCATGCTAGCGCGTCGAGATGAGAGTGGCGTGAGAGCTCAAGGTCGCCGCATCAACGCCAGCCCATCGCCGCTTGCAATCGTCCGGTACCCGAGCGACTCAAAGAACGCGACTTGCTGCTGGAACGCCTGAACGCTTCGGCCGAGCGCGGCATAATCGAGGGCCACGTACTCCGCATTGTTCGGACCCTCGTATTCGAGGTTATAGATGAAACGCCGCCGTGAAAGATGGGGCGTCAGGTTGTTCTCGGCGCCGACGCTGGCATCGGGCGGGATGCGGTTCAGGTTGCCGACAAACGACGAATAGCGGGCCTCCGGTTCGAACATGCGGACATCGAAGTGCCGCGAGAACGGCAGGCCTCCGAACAGGAATGAGAACACCACTGAGCTGGTCAGGACGGCGGCGGCGACGGGTCCGCGAAACGACGGCCGCAGGCGGGCGAATCCCAGTATCGATGTTCCGATGACCAGCGCGATCAACGGAGCCGGGTAGTGGCTCGTGAGCGCGTACTGGGGTGCGTAGTTCGACAGCAGCAGGATGCCAAGGGTCGGCAGGACGAGGATGGCCGCCCATCCCGAGATGACCGTGAGCCCCAGCACCGGCCCGAAGATGCCTACCAGGAACTTGAGCTTCTGTGACTGGAGGAGGATATGCGCCAGCTGGCCCGGACGGGTGAACGCGTTGGCGATGATCTCTTGAGGTGTCGAGCCAAGCTCCGCGTACCTGTAGGTGATCCGGCGCGCAAAGTACTGGTACGAACCACCGCCGAACGCCGGAATGATCACGCGGATGATGGCCAGGAAGGCGGCGAGGCTGCCGGCGAGGACGCTAAGCCCGAGCTTCCAGTCGCGCTTCGCCAGGAGGATGTAGGCGCCGAATCCAACCCCGACGAGGGGTAGCTCCTCCTTGATCAGGAAGCTGGAGAGCAGAGTCACGAGAAAGAGTCCCGAATGGCCTTTCTCCAGAAAATAGATCGCAAACCCGAGTGGCAACACACACAGTGCCAGCTCGTGGAAGTCGTACAGGTTGATAAACGCTACCGGCAGGAAGAGAAAGTAGACAAGCACCCAGACCAGCCGGTGAAAGCCCGGCTCGACCATCAGCCGCGTCAGCAGGTAAAGCGGCCAGACGCCCGCGGCGAGAAAGAGCGTCTGGATCACCAGCAGCGTTTCCGGACGAGGGATGAGCGCGTAGGCCGGCATCAGCAACAGATAGGCGGGCGAGAAGTGATCGGCGAGGTAGGAGTGCGGCTCCGGCTGCGAGAGGCTCATGGTCGATTCGAAGAAGCGGCCATGGGTCGTGTTCCAGAAGACCTGGTCGAAAATCCCGAGGTCCGGTCCGAAGGAGTGATAGGTCGTATGCCGGAGAATCGAGAGGGCGCTGTAGAGCACGAAATACGCCAGGGTGAGGGTGACGACGATGTACACCTCGGCTCGGCGCAGTCGTTCGCGTATCTCCACCATCAGGAAGCGCGAACTATAATGCGCCTAGCCTGACAGCCGTAACCGGCTGGGGTCGCTGTTCGTTAGAGGGGTCATGAAGGGGTTCTGGGCAGGACCGTCCGTCCTGATCGCGCTGTTGCTGGCCGCATGCGGCGGCGATAACACGACCACGTTTGTGCTGGACAGCGGGTCGCCGTCGGCCAGTGCCTCGACCAAGGCCAGCACGTCGGCGTCGGCCAAAGCCACCGCGACACCCGCGAGCTCCACGCTTCCTGTCACCGCCGCGACGCCGATCAGTGACGGCTCGAAGATCATCATCGACAGCCCCGATGCCAGCACCACGATCAGCTCGCCGGTGCAGGTGTCGGGAACCGCGAGCGTCGACAAGGGGACGGTCGTCGCCGTCGTGCTGGATGCCAACGGGACGGAGTTGGGGCGGGCGACCACCACCGCGTCAGCCGTAAAGCCCGACTTCGGACACTTCGACGTCACCGTCACCTTCGCGGGGGCGACCTCGGGGGGGAAGGGCCAGCTCAAAGTCTTCGGCGTCAGCCCCCGTGATGGCACGACGCCCACCAATTACTACTTCATCACTGTGAGGTTCGCCTAGCCCGCAGGGCCGGAAAACGCCTTCACGGCCCGTTACATGCCCAGATGGGCGACACCGGGCTTTCGATCTCGATCGTGATCCCGACTCTCAACCCGGGCCGGGCCTTCGGGACGGTCCTGCACCGGATCATGGGCCAGGGTCGGACGCCGCTCGAGATCGTCTGCGCGGACTCGGGCTCGACGGACGGCATCCGGCACATCGTGAGCCAGTTTGCCCTCGCCCGCTTCGTCGAGATCGCCGAGCCGACCGGACCGCGGAGCTGGAACCGGGCGATGGAAGAGACCCGGGGCGACGTGGTCGTCTTTCTCTCCCAGGATGTGCTTCCGGGGAACGGCGACTGGCTGAGCCGTCTGACGGCGCCGTTCGATGATCCGTCTGTCGGCGGCGTGTACGGGCGCCAGGAAGTGTCCATCAGCGGGGATCCGCTCACGGGTTTCCGGCTCGCGCAGCGGTATTGCCGAGAGCCACATCGGCGGCGGATTCGGGTTGGCGACGCGATCGCCTACAAGTCGCTGCCGTTTTTTATCGACAACGCCGCCGTCCGCCGCTCGGTTTGGCGAGGCATCCACTTCAACGATCATCTTCCGGTTGGGGCCGACCGGGTCTGGGCGCGGCAGGCGGTGCTGGCCAGCTATACGATCGCCTACGCGCCGGATGCGGTTGTCACCACGGACGTGGTCGATAACCTGAAGGCGGCATACCGGCTGGCGTTGTTGACCGGGTACACCGATCAGCACTACGGGGACGAGGGCGGCACGCTTTGGCCGGATTCCCGGCACCTCGCGAAACGCGCCGCCTGGTACCTGCTGCGGGGTCTGGCCTGGGGCCGGCTGCCGTACCTGGCGATCGAAGACGCGGCGCAGCGATACGGCTACAGGCTTGGCCGGCGGCTTGACCGGATGAGCCCCCAGATGCGTGGGCGGTTCGCGCCCGAGACGGCCGTAGACACCCGGCAGCCGGAGATCGACGACCTGGCCGCCTGACCGTCGCCGGGTTGCCCTTGGGACTGGGCCCTTGTCCCGGCGTTTATTACCGGTCGGTCGCGCTCCGTCTGTTTCGCCCGGCCCGAACCGTGCGACAGACAGCTGTCGCGACCATCGTTCAGGCTTACGGCATGGCCGCGGTCCAGGTCCAACGAGCGCCGGGAACCCAGCGTTTCGAGGCCGCCGTGGCGTCGCTGCGGGCCGGTGTCCAGGCGATGGCGGCCTGCGTCCGCGACGCTGATGGTGACACGCTGGGCGAGGCCCTGGTCCAAGTCCGGGAAGCCGGCATCGATCCCCTGGAGGCCGTCTTCGCAAGCGGCGTGCGCCGCTTCGACAAGTCAGGTGACTACAGGGCCGAGGGCGCGCTCTCGCTGACGGACTGGTTGCGCTGGCGCTGCAAACTCTCGGGCGGCGCCGCCGCGGAGCGGGTGGAGGTCGCGCGCCAGCTCGAGAAGCTGCCCCAGACCGAGGCGGCGTTCGCCAATGGCGACGTCGGCTACCAGCACGCCGTCGTCATCGCGCGCGCCGCCGAGCACGTAGGCGCCGCCGCGGTGCGCAAAGAAGAAGCCAGCCTGCTGCACGCGGCCCAGACGATGGATCCCGGTCAGTTCACCGGCGTCGCCAAGAACTTCGAGCACCGGGTCGACGCCGCCGGCGCACTCGGCGAGGCCAACCACGCGTACCAGCGACGGTACTTTCACATCAGCGAGCCGGTGGATGGCCTGGTGCGACTCGACGGCGTGCTCGATGCCGAAGGCGGCGCGACGCTCCGCAGCGCACTGCAACCATTTATGAAACCCATCACGGATGACGCGCGCACCTATGGTCAGCGCAGCGCGGACGCGCTCATGCAACTCTGCCGGCACGGCTCAGGGAGCAAGCGTGACGGCGCGGGGCCGCGCCCGCAGTTGATCATCCGCGCCAGCGTCGATACGCTGGCGGGAATTCCGGGCGCGCCAGCCGGCGAGCTCGACGGCGGCGGGACGGTACCGGCCGAGACCGTACAGCGCCACGCCTGCGACAGCGCGATCATCCGGATCACCGGCCAGGGCGAGTTGGACCAGGAGCTCAACCACGCGAGCCGGACCCTCCCAGCCCCCACGAGGCGCGCACTCGAGTCGCGCGACCGGCACTGCGTGTTTCCCGGCTGCACGCGGCCGCCGATCTGGTGCGACGGGCATCACCTCGTCTGGTGGACGCGGGGCGGCGCGACCGCGCTGCCGAACCTGGCGCTGCTCTGCCGGCCGCATCACCGGATGGTCCACGAAGAAGGCTGGCGGCTGGTGCGCCACAAAGACGGGCGATTCAGCGCGATCCCGCCGCCCCGCAGCGTCCTTCCAACCTCGCGGTCGGCCTGACGGGTCGGGACAGCCCGCGATCGGCCTGAGCTCGGCAGGAGTGCCTACCCCTTCCTCTGCAGGCGCGGCGGGTAACTGACGGCCGGTATAATCGGCGGCAATTCCTCCCATGCGCGCCAACGCATCCGCGGGGCCCAAACGGCCCGTTTCGTCGGAGCCGCGCGTAACGGTCGTCGTCCTGGCCGCGGGCAAGGGCGTTCGCATGAACTCGAGGACGCCGAAAGTCCTCCACCCGGTGGCGGGCCGGCCGATGCTGCTCTGGTCGATGGCCGCCGCCCGTTCACTCGATCCGGCGCGCACGCTGGTCGTCACGAATCCCACCCAGGACGGCGTCCAGGCCGCGCTCAACGGCGAAGGCCAGACCGTCACCCAGGCCAAACAGCTCGGCACCGGGCACGCGCTGGCGCAGGTCACGCCGGCGCACCGTACGTCGGGGCCCGTCGTCGTGCTCTACGCCGATGCGCCGCTGCTTCGCGGCGAGACGCTACGCCAGTTGCTCGCCGAGCATGAAAAATCCCGCGCGGCCGTGACGCTGCTCACCGCCAGGCTGGACGATCCGCAAGGCTACGGGCGCATCGTCCGGGCGCGCAACGGCGTGTTCCGCGACATCGTCGAGGAAAAAGACGCGACGGACGAGCAAAAGAATATTCACGAAGTCAACTCCGGCGTCTATGTCTTCAGCGGCCGGGAGCTCTGGCCGGCGCTGCTCAAGCTGGAGAACAAGAACCGGGCCGGGGAGTATTACCTGACCGACATCGTGCGCGTGATCAAAGGCAAGGTGCACACCCTGCCCGTCGAGGACAGCGACGAGATCCTCGGCATCAATGATCGACGACAGTTGGCGCAGGCCGAGCGCGTGATGCGGCAGAGAATCCTGGATAGCCTGATGACCAGCGGCGTCACGATCACGGATCCGACGAGCACGTTCATCGACGCCGACGTGCAGATCGGCCGCGACACGGTCGTCCTGCCATTCAGTTTCATCTCTGGCGAATCGACCGTGGGTGAAAACTGCGTCATCGGCCCGTTTGCGCAGATCCGGGATTCGATCATCGGCGACTCGTGCCGGATCGAGCGGGCGCATGTCGATAAATCGACCCTGGCGCAAAACGTCCACGTCGGGCCGTTCAGCCGGCTGCGGCGGGGCAGCGTCCTGGATGACGGCGTCCGCGTCGGGACCCACGCCGAGATCAAGAACTCGCACATCGGCCCGGGGACGGCAATTGCGCATTTCAGTGCCGTGCTGGACAGCGACGTCGGCGCCAACGCCAACATCGGCGCCGGGACCGTCACGGCAAATTTTGACGGACTCGACAAGCACCGGACCGAGATCGGCGACCGGGCGCAGGTCGGGAGCGATACGATTCTGGTAGCGCCCGTTCGTGTCGGCGACGATGCGTATACGGCAGCGGGGTCGGTCATCACGGCAGACGTGCCGGCGGGGAGCCTGGCCATTGAACGCTCAGAGCAGAAGATCGTTCCGGGCTGGACAGAACGGCGCAAGGCTCGTAAGCGGGAGGTCTCGACATAGCGCAGCCCAGGGTCGGCGAGCGAGTCGATATGCGGCCGCAGGCGCCCGAGGGT
>Ga0209220_1000477_pt1 | contig 13553 bp, 16 predicted proteins | sample BlaSpr_A8_OM3_M3_FD_187984 | JGI IMG/M metagenome (GOLD analysis project Ga0209220, IMG submission 187984) | Forest soil microbial communities from Thunder Bay, Ontario, Canada - Black Spruce, Ontario site 2_A8_OM3_M3 (SPAdes) (version 2) | ecosystem: Environmental > Terrestrial > Soil > Boreal... | reverse complement strand
GAATGACGTGCCCGTCGATCTCTGCCTCAAGCCCGGCGAAGCGGCGCAGCTCGACCACCTGCAGGAACGACAAGCCGTCGAGCGCGGGTATGCGAAGTTCCCGGTATGGGCCAATGGCAAGCGGGGTGGGCGCATCCGATCAGGCCCGCCGAAGCTCGGCGAGCACTCGCGCGAGATCCTGGTGGAATTGGGTTTCGAGGACTTCCAGATCGCTCAGATGGTGAAGTCGGGCGTAGTGAATATGACCTGAAATATCGGGCTCTGACCCTGATTTTATCCATGGATTTTTCCTTTACTGCTGAGCAGGAGCGGATCCGCGAGGCGATCGCGAAGCTCTGCACGCGCTTCGGCGACGACTACTGGCTCGAGCGCGACCGCGAGGGCGGCTTCCCGGCGGACTTCCATCAGGCGTTCGCGCGCGACGGATGGCTCGGCATCGCCATGCCTGAAGCCTACGGGGGTGCGGGGCTGGGCATCTCGGAAGCGGCGGTGATGATGCAGGCGATCTCCGAGTCGGGCGCAGGATTCTCCGGCGCCTCGGCGGTGCACATGAATATCTTCGGCCTCAACCCGGTGGTGGTGTTCGGTACCGAGGAGCAGCATGGCCGCATGCTGCCGCCGCTCATCGAGGGCAAGCACCGCGCCTGCTTCGCGGTCACCGAGCCCGACACTGGATTGAACACGAGAAAAATAAAGACCAAGGCCGAAAAGTCCGGCGGCAAGTACATCGTCTCGGGCCAAAAGGTCTGGATCTCCACCGCGCAGGTGGCCGAGAAAGTGCTGCTCCTCGCGCGGGCCGGTGCAGGGCTGACGCTGTTCTATACGGACTTCGACCGCGAATATATCGAAGTACGCGAGATCGAGAAGATGGGCCGGCACGCCGTCGACTCGAACCAGGTGTTCTTCGACGGCCTGCCGGTGCCCGAGGCGGACCGCATCGGCGAGGAAGGCAAGGGCTTCGAGTACATCCTGCACGGCATGAACCCGGAGCGCATCCTCATCGCCGCCGAGCTGGTCGGCCTGGGCCGCTGCGCGGTGAGCCGCGCGGCCGCGTACGCCAAGCAGCGCATCGTGTTCGACCGGCCGATCGGGCAGAACCAGGCGATCCAGCACCCACTCGCGGCGAACTGGATGGCGCTCGAGGCGGCGAACCTGATGGTGTACAAGGCGGCCTCGCTCTACGACGCCGGCAAGCCCTGCGGCGCCGAAGCCAACGCGTCGAAATACCTCGCCGGCGAAGCCTGCTTCGATGCCTGCCAGCAGGCGGTGATGACGCACGGCGGATTCGGCTACGCGCGCGAATACCACGTCGAGCGCTACCTGCGCGAGTCCTTCGTCGGCCGCATCGCGCCGGTGACGCCGCAGCTGATTCTCTGCTTCATCGCCGAGCGCGTGCTCGGCCTGCCGAAGTCCTACTAGGGGTGGATAACGGATAAAGTCGAGGGCCGGCGCATCGCCCGGGTGATCGCGCGGCGTAACATGAGCGCATGAAGTACGGCTCGTTTGCCGAGTTCTACCCCTACTACCTCGCGGAGCACAGCCGCAGCGGCACGCGGCGCCTGCATTTCGCGGGCACGCTGCTCGTGCTGCTCACCCTCGGTTTCGTGCTCGGCACGCAGCGCTGGGTGTTTCTCTGGCTGCTGCCGATATTCGGCTACGGGTTCGCGTGGCTCGGGCATTTCGCCGTGGAGCGAAACCGCCCGGCGACGTTCCGGCACCCGCTCTACAGCCTGGTCGGCGACTTCCGCATGTTCGCCGACATGCTGCGCGGCCGCGTCCGATTCTGACTCTTCGACCATGAAACTCGCTCACCTGTAGGCAGGCGCCATGTCGGAGGAGCTGTGGAGCGCCGTCGATCGCTACATCACGGACCTGCTCGTCGCGCCGGACCCGGCGCTGGACGCCGCGCTCAAGGCGAGCGAGGCTGCAGGCCTGCCGCCAATCAATGTTTCGCCCAACCAGGGCAAGCTGCTCATGCTGCTCGCGCGGCTGCAGGGCGCGCGTGCGATCCTGGAGATCGGCACGCTCGGCGGCTACAGCACGATCTGGCTGGCGCGTGCGCTGCCCAGGGACGGCCGCCTGATCACGCTGGAAGCCGACTCGAAGCACGCGGCGGTCGCCCGCGCCAATTTTGCCCGCGCCGGGCTGTCGGACATCATCGAGCTGCGCGAGGGGCGCGCGCTTGAAACGCTGCCGCAAATCGCGGCGCAGGGCCGCGGTCCCTTCGACTTCATCTTCATCGACGCCGACAAATCGAACAACCCGCATTACTTCGCATGGGCGCTCAAGCTGTCGCGGCGCGGCAGCCTGATCATCGTCGACAATGTCGTGCGTAACGGAGAACTGATCGACGCCGACATCGAGGATCCCGCCGTCGAAGGCGTGCGGCGCCTCTACCAGATGCTGGCCGCCGAGCCGCGCGTGAGCGCCACGGCGATCCAGACCGTGGGAGTCAAGGGTTACGACGGCTTCGCGGTTGCCTATGTTGTTAACCCTTGATGCCGCCGATGCGGACGAGATCTGCCTGGTGGTCAACGACGCCGCGACCGTGTATCGGGGCGTGATTCCGGCCGATCGCTGGAAGGAGCCCTACATGCCGCTCGAAGAGGTGCTCGAGGAGATCGAGGCGGGCGTAGTGTTCTGGGGCGATCGGCGTGGCGGGCGTCTCGCGGGTGTCATGGGACTGCAGAACGTAAAAGACGTCGCTCTGATCCGGCACGCTTATACGCGCACGGCGGAGCAAGGCGCCGGCGTCGGCAGCGCGCTGCTCGAGCATCTGCGCAACCAGGCCGACCGGCCCCTGCTCGTCGGCACGTGGAAAGCGGCGACCTGGGCGGTCAAGTTCTATGAGCGGCGCGGGTTCCGCCTGGTTTCAGACGAAGACAAGGTTCGCCTGCTGCGGCGCTATTGGAGGGTGCCGGAGCGCCAGATCGAAGAATCCGTGGTGCTGAAATCGGTCCGATGAGGGCAGGAACTGATCTTGGCTAGTGGCTGGCTAGCAGCGACCCCCAGCCTTGAATCTTGTCCTTGATGCCGTACTGGCGTAGCGCATACCAGTACGTTGCGGTGTTGATCGCGATCACCGGCTTGTGGCGCGAGCACGCCGAATTTCGCGCGCTGGCCGAGGGAGTCGGTCATCGGGCTAGAATGCCATAGTCTTCTTCAGGAGGAGGCCCCCATGGTGAACCGCGAAGAGTACGTGCAGAAGCTGAAGCAGCAGATCGAGCAGTGGAACGCGCAGATGACACAGTGGGAAGCGATGGGCCGCGACGCGCAGAACCGCTACATGAAGCAGCTCGAGGAGTTCCGCGAGCGGCGCGACGAAGCGATGGCCGAGCTGCGCCGGATGCAAAGCGCATCGGTCGATGCGTGGGCCGACATGATGAAAGGCACCGAGGCCGCCTTCAAGAGCATGCAGGAAGCCTTCGAGAACGCACGCAAGAAATTCGAGAAGAAATGACCGAGGCGCTGCCGGTCGTCGGCCGCGGCTTCTGCTTCGAGGACCTGCGCCAGGGGTTCAGGTTCCGCACCCATCGGCGCACGATTGCCGAAGCCGACCTCACCAGCTTCGTCAACCTCACCTGGCTGACCGAGGAGCTGTTTGCCGTAGAGGAGAACGCCGCGGACGACTCTGGCCGCGCGATCAGGGGCCGCGCGGTCCCCGGCGCGCTGGTGTATTCGTTCGCCGAGGGGCTGCTGCTGCCGACGATGCAGGACACCGGGCTCGCGTTCCTCAACGCCTCGCTCGACATCAAGGCGCCGACCCTGGTCGGCGACACGATCCACGTCGAGTCCGAGGTCATCGAGCACCGGCCCACCTCGAAGGGCGACCGCGGCCTGGTGCGCTTCGCGAACAAGGTGGTGAACCAGCGGGGAGAAGTCGTCCTCGAGTACAACCCCTTGAGACTTCTCAAAAGAAAATAAACCGGGGTCAGAGCCCGATTTTCCGATGATCGATCACATCGACCACATCGTCCTCACCACGCGCGACAAGGAAGCATGCATTCGCTTCTACACGCAGGTGTTGGGTATGGAATTAGTCAGCTTTAAGACGCCGACCGAGGAGCGCCTCGCGCTCAAGTTCGGCAAGCAGAAGATCAACCTGCACGAATGGGGCAAGGAGTTCGATCCCAAGGCGCACGTGCCGGTGCCGGGCAGCCTCGACCTGTGCTTCATCGCTTCCGTGCCTTTGGCACAGGTCGTCAAGAAGCTGGAAAACGCTCGAGTGAAGATCGTCGACGGCCCGGTCATGAAAACCGGCGCCGTGTCAAAGCTGCGCTCGGTCTACGTGCGCGATCCCGACCTGAATCTCGTCGAAATCTCCGAACCCGCCTGACAGATTAATGTGACAGATTAATGGGGTCTGTCCCCATTAAATGAAGCAGCAACCTTGACGCCGTTCGCCTTCAGCGCCTGAATCAGCTGCGCGGTGTGCTCGCGGTCGCGGGTTTCGATCAGGAACTCGACCTCCGGGCTGCGCACCGAGGAAGTACCGAAGATGCGCTGGTGCTGCACTTCGACGATATTGCCGCCGGCCTCGGCGATCAGCGCCGCCACTTTCGCGAGGCTGCCCGACACGTCGGGCATCGTCACGCGCAACCTGACCAGCCGCGCGTCGCGCACCAGCCCGCGCATCAGCACGGAGGCGAGCACGCGGCTGTCGATGTTGCCGCCCGAGATCGGCAGGCCGACGCGCTTGCCGGCGAAGCGTTGCGGATGCTCGAGCAGCGCCGCGAGCGCCGCGGCACCCGCGCCCTCGGCAACCGTCTTCTCGATCTCGATCAGCGCCACGACGCCGCGCTCGATGGTTTCTTCCTCGACCACCAGAATCTCTTCAACCAGTTTTTCGATTATTGAAAAAGCAATATCGCCCACGTCCTTGACGGCGATGCCTTCCGCAATGGTGTCGCCGCCGACCGTGATCGGCAGTCCCTTCAGCCGCTGGTGCATCGACGGGTAGGTTTTCGACTCCACCCCGTAGATTTTTATTCTTTCATTCAGGCTCTTTGCCGCGGTCGCGATGCCGGAAATGAGACCTCCGCCGCCAACTGGCACCACCAGCACCTCGAGATCCGGCATCGCTTCGAGCATCTCCAGAGCGCAGGTCCCCTGGCCGGCGATCACCAGCGGATCCTCGTAGGGGTGGACGAACACCAGGTTGTCCTTCTTCGCGCGCTCGAACGCATGGCGGCCGGCGTCGGCGAGCGAGTCGCCCTCGAGCACCACCTCGGCCCCGTGCACCCGGGTGTTCTTGATCTTGGTGTTCGGCGAGCCTTTCGGCATGACGATGACCGCGGGGATCCCCAGGCGCGCCGCGTGGTACGCAACCGCCTGCGCGTGGTTGCCCGCGCTCATCGCGATCACGCCTCGCTTGCGTTCGGCCTCGGAGAGCGACAGCAGCTTGTTCAGCGCGCCGCGCTCCTTGAAGGAGGCGGTGAACTGCAGGTTCTCGAACTTGAGGAAGATCTCCGCGCCCGTCAGCTTCGACAGCGTGCGGCTATGGACGAACGGCGTGTGCTCGACCGCGCCGGCGATCCGCTTCGCCGCGGCGCGGATGTCGTCGATCGTCACCGGCATGAGCGCATGTTATAGAGTTACGCTGCATGAGACCACGCATCAAGGTCATTACTCTGGGCGTCAGCGATTTGAAAAAATCCCTGGCCTTTTACCGCGATGGGATGGGATTGCCGACGCAAGGCATCATCGGCACTGAATTCGAAAACGGTGCTGTCGTCTTCTTTGAAATGAATGACGATCTCGTACTGGCGCTGTGGCCCAGGCTTCGCCCACCATCGTCTGGCAGGCGAAGCTCACCGGACTACGGACTACCGCACGGGCCTAGTGAACGGGAAGATCTTCGTCAGGCCGAGGATATCGGTGATCAGCAGGACCAGGAACACGATCAGGATCACGCCGAGGATGTCGCCCCCGGCGGGCAGCTGGTCCATGCGCGCGGCGAGCCCCGCGGCCTCTTCGTCGGTGAGCGCGGCGACGCGAGCCTTCACGTCGGAGGAATTCACGCCGTAGGCTTCGAGCTGCGCGCGCACATCGGCCCGATCGAGCATGCTGGAGATGCGGTCGCGGTCGGCGGAGCCCACTGCCGAGTCGGTGGCCAGCATCGCGGCCTGAGCGGGCAGCGGCATTCCCAGCCCGCTGATGCAGACGATGAGGACACCGGCGATCAGCCGACGCAATCTGGCAATCATGAAACCTCCCTTCTTATAGTGGTTTTCCAAGCTGCGCGCAGAGTCTATCCAAAAGCTACGAAGTCTGCTTCTCGACCTTGCCTTCCCCTTGCAGCTTGCGCATGACGAGCGAGCACAGCAGCGCCCACGCCGCGCCGACCGCCCAGCCGCCGGCCACATCCGATGGCCAATGCACGCCCAGATAAACACGGCTCACGCCGACCAGCACAGTGAGCAGGACCGCGAGGGTGAGCAGGTAGAGCCTGATCCGCAGGGGCGCGTGAACGCGCGCCAGCATCGCGCCGAGCGTAAGGTAGGTCACCGCTGCCATCATCGAGTGCCCGCTCGGAAAGCTCGTGGTGTAGACGACGGCGCCGTGCGGCACGAGGTCCGGCCGGGCGCGATCGAACGCCAGCTTGAGCAGCGTGCTGATCAGCTGTCCGCCGGCCACGGCGACGAACACGGCGAGCGCGGCGTGCCGCTTGCCGGCGAGCCAGAGATAGCCGATCGCCGCAAGCGTCAGGAGCGCGAGCACGCCGACGCTGCCGAGCGCCGTGAAGTCGCGCGCCATCTCCTGCACCCACGCCGGGCCCCAGCCCTTCGCGGCATCGGCCGGGTTGCGAAGCGCGAGAAGCAGCGTGGTATCGAGGCCGCGGGTGTCTCCCTCGACGACCGCATCGGCCAGCCAGATGAACGCCCACGCAAACGCGGCAATCAGCCCCAGCGCTACCAGGACGGAGAGCTCAACGCTCGCCAGACGGCGATAAATGCGGTTAGGCGTCAATCGCGTCGAACCGTCGCGCTTCCGACAAATGCTTCCTCCAGTACGGCGAGGCGAGGCGATCCTTGCGCACCCGCTTGCCGGAGGACGGAGCGTGCACGAATTGTCCGTTGCCCACGTAGATTCCGACGTGCGAGTTCTTCCTGCCTTCCAGGTCGAAAAACACCAAATCTCCATGCCGCAGATTCGACACGCGAATGCGCCAGGCAGCCTGTCGCTGCTCCTCGGTGCGGCGTGGAAGCGCCACGCCTGCCTGCCAAAAGCTGAACTGAACGAGCCCGCTGCAATCGAAACCGGTTGAGGGGGCGGAGCCGCCGGTCCGGTAGGGCTTGCCCACCATTTTCACTGCGTAAGTCGCAGCGCGGTACGCTGCACTGTAGCCGGCTTCTATGCGCGCTACGTGCCTGCGCTGCGGTCCCTCGTCGCCGTCATCGTGATCCGCCCGCGCGGCAGCACCACCGGCTAACGCAATGCCGGCCAGCGCCGCGATGGAGAGTTCTTTGAGTCCTATCGCTGTCATGGAAGCCTCCGTGGCCTGCTTTTCCGGATATCCCACTACGCTGCAGAACGAATGGGAAGGGCAAAATCCCTGAAACTGCCTGACTGGGTTGGTGGGTGGTACTGGGATCGAACCAGTGGCCCCTGCTGTGTGAGAGCAGTGCTCTACCGCTGAGCTAACCACCCCGCGGAGGAAGGCGCGATTTTAATCGAAGGCGACGCGGTGCGCGAGGCCGCCGGCGATCATCGCGCCGACGAAGACGAACGCTTCCGCGCTCAGATTGGAGAGCGCGGTGAGCGCGGGCCCGGGGCAGTAGCCGCCGATTCCCCAGCCGATGCCGAACAACGCAGCGCCGAGAATCAGGGGCGCATCGACCTGCTGTTTCAGGCTCAGTGCAAATTGTTCGGCGTAAAAAGGGGAAGGTCTTTTTAGAACTCGCCCGAACAACGTCAAAGTCACGGTGACGGCGCCGGCCATGACGAGGGCGAGACTCGGATCCCAGCCTCCAGCGATATCGAGGAAGTCGAGCACTTTGCGCGGCGTCGCCATTCCCGAGATCCACAAGCCGACGCCGAACAGCAGTCCGGCGCCGAAAGCCGACGCGTGGGCGATCACGAGGGCAACCCGAGCAGGTGACGTACGACGAAAGTGGCCGCCATGCCGGCGGCCATGAAGATGGCCACGGCCACGAGCGAGCGCACGGACAGCCTGCCCAGCCCGCAGACGCCGTGGCCGCTGGTGCAGCCGCCGCTCATGCGCGTGCCGAAGCCGACCAGGAGCCCGGCGAGCGCCACCCAGCCCAGGCCGAAGCCTTGCCGCACCGGCGCGGGTCCGGCAAAGGCGTGCCAGGCGAAACCGGCGACGATGAGCCCGCCGATGAAGCTGGCGCGCCAGAGCCGGTCGCCCGCGCGACCTTCGGGCGCGCTCCCTACGGGCTGGGCGAACAGGCCGTGCAGGATGCCGCTGACGCCCGCGATGCGGCCGTTGGCAATGAGAAGCCAGACGCTGGCGAGGCCGATCAAGGCGCCGCCGATCAGAGCCGGGACTGGAGTAAAGTTCTCGATCGTCATGGTCTTCAGGCAGCTTTTCGATCCGCAGTCCTCAACATACACCTACCTCCTCGCCGACGCCGCGTCGCGCGAGGCGGTGCTGATCGATCCGGTATTCGAGCAGGCGCGGCGCGACATCGCGCTCGTCGAGGAGCTCGGCCTCAAGCTGCGGTGGACGCTGGAGATGCATCTGCACGCCGATCATGTCACCGGCGCCTGGCTGCTGAGGCAGAGGCTCGGCAGCCGCATCGCGGTGTCGCGCGCGAGCGGCGCGGAGGGCGCCGACCGCTACCTGGAGTCCGGAGAGGAAATCCGCTTCGGCGGCAAGTGCCTCGAAGCGCGCCCGACGCCGGGACACACCAGCGGCTGCGTCAGCTACGTGCTCGACGACCGCTCGATGGCGTTCACCGGCGATGCGCTGCTCATCCGCGGCTGCGGGCGCACCGACTTCCAGGAAGGCGACCCGCGCACGCTTTTCCGCTCGGTGCGCGAGCAGATTTTCTCGCTGCCGGAGCGCTGCCTGATCTATCCGGGGCACGACTACCGCGGGCTCACCGTCACCAGCGTCGGCGAGGAGAAGCTCTACAACCCGCGCCTCGGGGAGTCGATCGGCGAGCAGGACTTCGTCGGCTATATGAAGCACCTCGGCCTCGCGCATCCGAAGCAGATGGACGTTGCCATCCCGGCTAACATGAGCTGCGGAAAGCCGCAGAAGACGGCCGGCGGGGATCCGCGCCTGGATCCCGACTGGGCGCCGCTCACTTACACGTTTGCGGGGATCTGGGAAGTGCAGCCGAATTGGCTGGAAGAGCACCTGCGCGACGTGCAGATCGTGGATGTACGCGAGCCCGACGAGTTCAACGGGCCGCTCGGCCATGTGCCGGGAGCTCGACTCATACCTCTGGGAACGCTGTTGAATGATTCAGAAAGACTTGCAAAAGAAAAACCCGTGGTGACCGTGTGCCGCTCGGGCGCGCGCTCGGCGCAGGCCACGGTGCTTCTCGGCAAGGTGGGGTTCGACAAGGTGGCGAATCTCTCCGGCGGCATGCTGCGCTGGCGGGCTCAGCGCTTCACGGTGGAAGGCGGTAGCGACTAGTTGAACACGACCGCCGGCCGAGCGCGCCTAGACCTCTTCCTCATCAGCTTTCTCATCCTGTTTTTCGAGCTCGCGGCGATCCGCTGGTTCGGAGCGACGGTGGTGTTTCTCACTTTCTTCACCAACATTGTGCTGCTCGCCTGCTTTCTCGGCATGAGCGTCGGCCTGATGGCCGCCGGGCGGCGCCAGAACTTCATCCGCGCGGTGCTGCCCCTGACGGCGCTGACGGCGACGCTCGCGCTGGCGACGCTCGGGCTTTACGAGCAGTGGGCGGCGAAGGTGACGATCGACCTCGGCAGCCAGCAGGCGTCACCGCGGCTGATCTACTTCGGCGCCGAGTACCGCCCTGCGGATCCGAGCCGCTGGGTGATCCCGATCTGGGCCGTGGGCGGGGTGTTCTTCGCGCTGATTGCCATTACATTCGTCGGCCTGGGGCAGGCGATGGGGCGCGCGTTCGACGCCATTGCCGACCGCGTCGCCGCCTACACGCTCGACGTTTGCGGCAGCCTGTGCGGCATCGCGGCCTTCGCGGCGATCAGCTATCTCGAGCTGCCGCCGATCGCATGGTTCATTCCGCTCGTGGCGCTGACCCTCTACCTCGCCGATTGGAGACGCCCCCAGCTGTTCGCCGCCGGCTGCGTCCTGGTCATTGCGGGCTTCAGCTCGCTCGGCATGCTGGAGAAGGCACAGATTTCCTGGTCGCCGTATTACAAGGTCGCCTACCAGCCGGCGACCGGCAGCATCGTCACCAACAACATTGCCCACCAGTCGATGCAGGCCATCTCGGCCACAGGCCCGGCCTACCTCATGCCGCACGTCATGAACCGGGATGCGGGCGGCAAGCCCTTCGGCGATGTCCTCATCATCGGCGCCGGCAGCGGCAACGACGTCGCCGCGGCGCTGCGCGCCGGCGCGCGACATGTGGATGCGGTGGAAATCGATCCGCGCATCCGCGAGATCGGGCGCGAAGCGCACCCGGACAAGCCCTACGCCGATCCCCGCGTGTCCGCCCACATCGATGACGGCCGCAGCTTCGTGCGCCGCAGCTCCATCGCCGGGTCCGAGCGCCGCTACGACCTCGTCGTCTACGCGCTGGTCGACTCGCTGGTGCTGCACTCCGGCTATTCGAGCCTGAGGCTGGAAAACTTCCTCTTCACGAGGGAGGCGTTCGAGGACGTGAAGAAGACGCTCAAGCCCGACGGGGTCTTCGTCATGTACAACTTCTACCGCCAGGGCTGGGTGGTGGGCCGGCTTGCCGCCATGGCGGAGCAGGTGTTCGGGAGCAAGCCGATCGTCATCTCCGCGCCCTACCAGGAGAACATTCGTCCGCAGGACCGGGTCGAGCAAATCACTTTCCTGATGGTCGCCCCCGATGCCGCGCGGCTGCAGGGTATCCGCGCCGCGTTCGGGCGGCAGGGAAACCTGTGGTTGAGCGCCGACCCGAAGGCGAACGACGCAATGAACGGCTTCCGGCCGCGTCCGCCCGATGGCGGCGGCCAATGGGCGCGCATCGCCCCCGCCCTGGTCGAGCTCACCGGGCAGGAGCTCCTGCCGAGCGACGACTGGCCGCAGCTCTACCTGCGCGACAAGGCCATCCCGTGGGCGCCGATCGGGCAGGGCATGCTGACCATCGCGCTGCTCTCGATAGCGATCGTGCTCCTGTTCGCGCCGGTACGGCGCGTGCGGCCCAACGCTCAGATGTTCTTTCTCGGCGCCGGGTTCATGCTGCTGGAAACCAAGGGCGTGGTGCACATGGCGCTGCTTTTCGGCAGCACCTGGGTGGTCAACTCGGTGGTGTTCGCCGCCATCCTGCTGATGATCCTGGTCGCGAACCTTTACGTGCTGAAGGTGACGCCCCGGCGCCTGCTGCCCTATTACGCCCTTCTGGTTGCCGCGCTGCTCGTCAACGCGCTCGTGCCGATGAGCGTGTTCCTGTCGCTTGCGCCATGGATGCGCATCGTCGCCTCCTGCACAGTGGTGTTCCTGCCGATTTTCTTCGCCGGGGTGATCTTCGCGGCGGTGTTCCGCGACAGCCGGCAGCCCGACGTCGACTTCGGCTCGAACGTGGCGGGCATCGTCCTGGGCGGCCTGAGCGAGCAGCTGTCGCTGGTGGTCGGCTTCAACTACCTGATCTTCGTCGCGATCGGGTATTACCTGCTGTCGCTGCTGACTTCCAGGATGGCAAAATCCTAGCGCCCATGAGCGTTCGAACCCGCTTCGCGCCCAGCCCGACGGGCTATCTGCACATCGGCGGCGCGCGCACCGCGCTTTTCTCGTGGGCCTATGCGCGCCGCCACGGCGGCAAGTTCATCCTGCGGATCGAGGACACCGACCTCGAGCGCTCGACCGAAGACTCGGTGAACGCGATCCTCGAGGGCATGAAGTGGCTCGGCCTGGACTGGGACGAGGGCCCGTTCTTCCAGATGAAGCGCCTTGCGCGCTACAAGGAAGTCGCCGATCAACTGGTCGCGTCGGGTCACGCGTATCGCTGCTGGGCGACGAAGGAAGAGCTTGAAACCCTGAGAGCGGAGCAAAGGGCCCGTGGTGAAAAACCCAGATACGACGGCCGCTGGCGTCCCGAGCGCGCCAAGGCCGCGGGTCTCGTGCCGCCGAAGGACCGCCCGCCGGTGATCCGCTTCCGCACGCCGGAGGAGGGCGACGTCGGCTGGAGCGACCTGGTGAAGGGACCGATCACGTTCCCGAACAGCGAGCTCGACGACCTGGTGCTGCTGCGCGCCGATGGCGTGCCGACCTACAACTTCGGCGTGGTGGTCGACGATCTCGACATGGACATCACGCACGTCATCCGCGGCGACGATCACGTGAATAACACGCCGCGCCAGATCCACATCTTCAATGCGCTGAACAAGAAGCTGCCTTACTTCGCCCACGTGCCGATGATCCTCGGCGCCGACGGCGAGCGCCTCTCGAAGCGCCATGGCGCAGTCAGCGTGATGCAATACCGGGATGAAGGTTATTTACCGGAGGCGCTGATCAACTATCTGGCGCGTCTGGGCTGGTCGCATGGAGACGACGAGGTCTTTTCCAGACAATCCCTTGTCTCCTGGTTCGATCTCGAGCACGTCTCGCGTTCGCCGGCGCAGTTCAATCCCGAAAAGCTCGCCTGGCTCAACCAGCAGTACATCAAGGCGGCGGCCGACGAGCGGCTCGCAGAACGGGTCGAGGCCGAGCTCAAGAAACGCGGGGTGCAGCCGGCGAAAGGGCCGGACCTGGTGCGCGTGGTCGCTCTGCTCAAGGATCGCGCCAGCACGATCGTGCAGCTCGCCGACGAGGCGATGCTGTTCTACAGCTGGACGGGCGAAGCGACGATCGACATCGACGAGAATGTCTCGAAAGCGCTGCGCACGCTCAAGGCGCGGCTCGCTACCGTGACCTGGGACCGCGCGGCGATCAACGACGCGATCAAGGAAGTGATCAAGTCGAGCGGCCTCAAGCTGCCGCAGCTGGCGATGCCGCTGCGGCTGCTCCTCACCGGCCGCCCGCAGACGCCGTCCATCGACGCGGTGCTCGAGTTGCTCGGGCGCGAAGCCGTGCTCCTGCGCCTTGCGCATCACCTGGAAACCGACTGAAAGGAGGAAGGATGCTCCGACATAGCGTAATACTTTCCATTCTTGCCGTCGCCGGCGCCGCGCGCGCCGATGTGGAGCCGGGCAACTGGGAAATGTCCATCACGACTTCGGTGCAGGGCACGCCGGGCGAGATCGGGCCCGTCGTGCGCACGCGATGTCTGAGCGCCGACGACGCGCGCGATCCGAGCCGCGTGCTGGGACCGGGCGGCGGCTGCGAGTTCACCAACCGCCGCGATGACGGCAGCGTGTACACGTTCGCCATCGTTTGCGGCGGGCAGATTCCGATGCGCGGCGTGGGCAGCGTGCGCTACGGCGCGAGCTCGATGGAGGCGGATCTCGAGCTGTCGGGCGAC
>Ga0209220_1000476_pt1 | contig 13555 bp, 9 predicted proteins | sample BlaSpr_A8_OM3_M3_FD_187984 | JGI IMG/M metagenome (GOLD analysis project Ga0209220, IMG submission 187984) | Forest soil microbial communities from Thunder Bay, Ontario, Canada - Black Spruce, Ontario site 2_A8_OM3_M3 (SPAdes) (version 2) | ecosystem: Environmental > Terrestrial > Soil > Boreal... | reverse complement strand
AACCCCATCGAGGGATCGCGTCCGGCAAAATCTGATCCCTTCTTCTTCAACAGCGCCAGGTCCTCGCGTCGCTGCGTGACGTCCTTTTGCATCGTCGCGAGGATCGACGGCGTCATGCCCTTCGCCCTGCCGCTCTTCGCCAGCGCGAGTTGCTGCTCTAGCGCAGGAATCTGCCCAAAGTATTTCCCAAGAGCGTCGGAAGCGCCGGCGTACTGACCAAATAGCCATTCTATGTGCGCTTCGCGGCTGCCCCCGTTCTTCGACAAGCCCTTCCACGAAAAGTCGGTCATGCCTTCGGCCTGCGTCGCCCGCTCAATGATCTTCACGACGGCCGTATCCCGGACGTAAGGATCACGCTCGTAGTTGAGGTGCATAGCCAGGCCGAGCGCATGGTCGCTTAGCGCGCTGGCGTTGCCTGTTACGGCGCGCGGTTGGAAGGCACCCTCAAATTTGACGAAGGCCTTTGCCTGCTTCGCTGCGTTGACCGCACTGAGGCAGTCGGCCTCGATTGGCTTCAGCTTGTCGATCACCCGCGGATCGAGCCCGCGCAACGGCTCCCCGCAAAACTTGAAGTCGAAGACGAGGCTGTTCAGCCAGCCCACCGGGCTTGCGCCATTCAGCCTCTTGTAGTAAAGCGGCAACACATCGATGTACTGGTCCAAGCCCCGATTGAATGATCCGCGAACGTCCTCCTTCAGCTGCGGCCATTGCAGCCAGGCCAGCGCCTGCCAGTGGCCGGCCAGCGCCGTACCCTTAGCCTTTTCGTCGGCCTCCGGCTTCTGACCTTCGAGCTGCTTCAGCCTCGCCAGCTTCGCTTCGAGCGGTTTGAGTTTGTTGAGTTCGATCTTCTCCTTGTCAGTCAGCTTGGGCTTGCTCTTCAAGACTTCGAGACGTGCGATCTGTTTGGTTTGTTTTTGCACCTTTCGCAGCTGGCGTAGCTCGCTGGCGTTTGCCTGTGCAACGGCCAGTGCGTCGAAATCGGTCTTAGTGCTGGTCTCTTCTGTCGCCGCATGGGTATTGAGCCAGCCGACCGGGTCGCCCCGCAAGCGCTTGAAATTGTCAGGAAGCATCTGCCGGTATTGCTTGAGGCCTCCGGGAAATCGTGCCTGGGCCTCCTTGCTCAGCCTCGGCCACTCGGATGCTGCCAGCTGGTCCCAATCGGTCAAGGCTTCGACGAAGCGGTTCCCCTTCCCCATCATCTGCTCGTGGCCGACCGTGCCTTTCGCTTCGACGTCCGTGACGGCGTAGTTCGCTTGCCAGCGCCTTGCCACGTCCGGACCGAATGCCTGCGCCTCCTCTTTGGCAAACCAGCGGCTGATGGTTTGCTGGACCGATTCAAACTTGAACTTTGTTCCCATGAAGAAGTCGACGTAGCGCGGAGACTTCGAGTTTGGCTTGTTATGGGTGCAGTAGCCGCGGAACCGGGAGCTCGTCCCCAGGTACGTAAGAAGGGTGGTGGGGTCTTTCGAACCGGCCGCCAGCTTGGAGAGGTTGGTCAGGTCCGCCTGGAGGCGTTGCTTGATCCAATCGGTAACCGGGGTCAGCTCGCTCAAACCGTTAATCGCATCGAACAGGATCAACTCCTCGAGCTGTTGATCCGCCGGTCTTTTCGCCTCCTTCCCGAGTACCTTCGAGAGCGTGCGCCCGGCGCCGCTATGACCCGACAGGATGACCCCTCCGGGAGCCGGCATCGCTACCCCCAGTTTCTCGAGTGACTGGAAGACATTGGTCATCAACCCGGTCCGGTCGAACTCCGCCTCGCCAAATTCGGAGTGGTAGGCCTGGGCCTGCGGTAGGATCGCGACGATCGTGCGCTCCTGCGCCAGCAGTCCAAGCTGATCCTCGAGTCGGTCGAGCGCAACATCGCGCGTTTGTCCAGGTTTGACGTCGGCGGGCAACTGCCGGCCCGCGGCTTTCTCCCTGGCGGCGGTCCGCGCACGCATGCCAATCCCGTAGCCGTGGAGATGAATCAGGACATCCACCGCGCGTTTCGGATCCGCCTTCATCTGCTCCTTGATGCTTGCCGGAACGAGGACGATCGCCTCGCTAACAGGCGCAGGCAAACCTTTGACGGCGTACCGCCAAACCTGGCCATTCACCAGCTCGGCACCCGCCTTGTTGGGTCCCTCGTCATCCCACCCGAGCGAGGGCATCGGCGCAGGCGGCGGCACCGTGTCTGCCTTCTTATCGCGCTGAACCGGTGCCGCTGACGGCGGAGCGGGCAGGGCAGTCTTTCCTGTGATGTCTTCGATGTACTTCATGTTTTCGGCGACCCAGCCGCCCATCATGGGCCCCGGTTCCAAGCTGGTTCCCGGCTTTTTCGCTGCCAAGTGGGCCTCCCATTTCGGCAGATCCATCGCATTGAAGAAGAAGCAGAGAATGGCAGGGTTTCGGCGGATGCTGAAGCCGTGCTTTGCCGCTGTCTCGGCGCCCGCGTTCATGATGGCGGCGATATAGGTGATTGACCCCGCCGGCGTGGCAAGGAGCGCTTCACGTTCCGAGGTCGTCTTCTTCGGAAGGTCCCCCTTGTCCTCGACCTCCTCCGCCACGGTTTTTCCAGACCAGGTCCAGGCGTGCACCTTGCCCGGCCCATAGGCGCGCATCGACCGGCGGACATTCATCAAGGCCTCCCACGCAATCGCTCCGGCGATCGCCCGGCGATCCACCATGAACGCACTCTCCGCGGCCTCGATCTCCGCTGCATGGTCGCGCAGCCAGAGTTTGACCCGCTGGGCCGGGGTCGCGGCTTTCGGTGCCCCGGCCAGCTCCCACGAGACATCCGGTCCAGTAACAGGAATGCCGGCCTTCGCCAGAATCTGGCGATATGCTTGCTCATAGGCTGCATTTGACTGCCAGGTTGCCGGGTTTCCCGGATTTTTTGGCGACCAGCCGTTCTGGAACATTGTCAGTGAAATGGTCTCGGCGGCACCAGCGGCATTGAGGACGGTCACCGAATCAGCCTCAACTTTCAAGATGCGAGGTTGGCAGCCGGGGTAGGCGTCCGCAGCGGCAAGCGTCGGTTTGTCCAACGTTGCGGTCGGGCTAGCTCGCTGGAGTGTGGGGAATGGGTTCAATGAGGCGAGCCGCCCATCCGCCACCATGGTCGCGACAGCGGCATTCCCGGCCGTCCGCTGAAGCTCGAGGATGGATGCAACACTCGGCGAGACGCTAAGGCCCGAGTTTTTGTCAGCAGCGACTGGCAATCGAGACGAGCCGCCGGTTTGCTGAAGCTGCCGATCTTTAGGCATCAGTCGCCGTCGACGAGAAAGTGAAAATGGGTTCCGAACTCTGATTCCACGACCATGTGACCCATCTTCAAGTACTCGCGCTTAGTGGCGCGCACGAGGTCGCCCATGTGAAGGGGGCGTCGCGCCTCCGCTGCCGCGTAGGCGGCAGCGACGACGATGTTCCGAATGGCGCCGCCCGATAGTTTGAAGGCCCTGGCGAGGAAGTCCAGGTCGAGGTCGGCATCTCGGGGCATCGTCGTTCCGAGGCTTCGTTCCCAGAGCCGGCGACGGTATTCCTCTTCAGGCTCAGGAAAATCGACCAGCGAGTCCAGCCGGCGGGTGAAGGCTTCGTCCAGGTTGGCGCGGAGGTTGGTGGCCAGGATGGCGATACCATCGAAGAGCTCCATCCGCTGCAGGAGATAGGCGACCTCGACGTTCGCGTAGCGATCGTGCGCGTCACTGACCTCTGATCGCTTGCCAAAGAGGGCATCCGCCTCATCGAACAAGATCACACCATTGATCCGCTCGGCTTCCGCGAAGATTCGGTCTAGGTTCTTCTCGGTTTCCCCGACGTACTTGTCGACCACAGTGGCCAGGTCGACGGTGTAGAGGTCCAGGCCCAGCTCACTGGCCAACACTTCGGCCGCCATCGTCTTCCCCGTACCTGAAGGCCCCGCGAATAGCGCCGTGAGTCCCCCGCGCCGTGCCACGGGCCCCCCCATCTTCCACACGTCGAGCACCTGTTCGCGAAAACGCGCGCGGGTCAACAGCTCCTTCAGCTGCGCCATCGCGTCTGGCGGCAGGACGAGGTCCGCAAAGCCGACCGCCGGCTGAATTCGACGGGCCAGCCGTTCGAGACCAGCCGCATTCTGGGCGCGGGCGCCCGCCTTGAGCTCGTCCTCGTCCAGTGGCGTTTCACGGGCATGCGCCTCCATGCGTGCGGCTCGCGCCGCTCGCTGAACCTGTTCTGCCGTTAGCCGGAACTGAGCCATCGTGCCGGCCAGGTCCAAGCCCGGCGGCGTGTCGCCGTTGAGATTCCGCCGCCAGAGTTCGGCTCGTTGCGAGGCATCCGGCACCGGTGCATCGATGAGAAATGGCACGTCGCGCGCCCACACCGGATCCCAGCCCCGGGCGCCGACCAGGACGACCATTGACGCCATCTCGGAAAATGCCCGCACGGCGGGCAATCCCCTCGCTGTCAGGACCTCGATCGGACCGGCGACGACGCCTGCTCCCGTCAGACCCGCCTCTCGCGCGGTCAGTGCCGCAACCGTCGCCGAGTCATCTTCCGGGCGCAGCCGCTCGAGATCCAGCGCGAGCGTGGGACGTCCCACCTGCCCGAAGGCGCTCGAGGCGAGCGCCGCGCCGGATGCCCCGGGCCGTTCGCGTACGTACGCGATTCGAGCGCCGTCAGTCCCCATCCATCGCACCAGGGCAACGACTTCTTGACCCCCCCAACCTGGCTCTTCCTCGGCTGGGGTGGCGGGAAATTGCTGGAGCGCCGCAACCATCGGATCTGGCATGTCGCTCCCTAGCAAATGGGCCGCCACCCGGTCGGGTACGCGCAAAGATCGTGTCAACACCGGCCGTTCGCTTTCTTCGACCAGCACCAGGCAGTTGTCCACGAGCGGAGCCCCCGGCGCAAGCCGACTCCGGGCATAGGCACTGCTCGACGGCAAGCCGCATAACTCCAGCCCGAGGCCGACGCTCGCGCGGCGGCGCGAGACATCGTCTTGCAGGTAGCCGTACAAGCGCTCAAAACGCACATCGACGTCCGGCGCCATGGCAATCAGCAGCAACTCGATGTCAATCTCACCGAGGCGGAAGTTGCCGGCCAGGCGGCGCAACCGAAGATCGGCGCCCTCCTGCTCGGCGACGTCGGCGGCGGCTTCGATCTCCTCGCGCGCCTTCGCAGCACTCGCGTCGGGTGGCGGCGCGGATTTTTCCGCCAACAACCGGTCGACGTGAGCCTGCGAGATGTAGAGCCCGCGAAATCGATCGTCAGTTTCGGGATCGGTCGTGCGGCGGCGCGAGACCGCGGCGCGTACGCGTGCCTCGATCAGCTCGAGGCGACGCAGGACCTGGACGAGTGACGCGTCGGTGACAGCGGTCAGGCCAGGCGCCGCCATCGGCCTAGGAGCGGTTGATGCCGCGGAGGCGGAAAATACGGCCGGGTTGCCGCTCTTTACCCGAGACGACGGTTTCGTCTTGGACCACCGGCGCGCCAGGCTTGTCGGCCGGTTCCCCAGGCTTCAGGCGCCCCGATGCCGCGGCACCTGGTGGGCGGGGGGCACCTACCGGCTTCGCCCCAGCAGCGGTCGTCGCGGTCCGCTTCCCTTTCCCGCCGCGCACTTCACTCGCGCCGTCCGTCCCGCCGAAGCTGAACTTCGGCTCTTCCAGCACCGGTGGGCCGGCCGCCTGTCGGAAGTTGACGGGCACCGGGGCATTGATGACCAGGTCTAGTGAGGGTTTTAGTTCCCCGCCCAATGCCGACCACACGTCCGAAAGCGACCGATCTTGCGGCGGCGGTAGCGCGATGGAGACGTAAACCGACTCGCCGGATGCCGCCAGCGAGCCAATCAGCAGGTCCTTCGGCATGCGCTGATAAGCCAAAAAGCACGAGAGCAATGAGGACAGCAGGCGATGTTCGTCCTCGGCTCGCTGGGTCCACGCTGTCACCAGATAGGAAAGCTTGAAGCGTCGGGGAGGCGGCCGCCGAGCAACGATGAAACCATTGTCTCCGCGGACGTCCTGCAGCATGGTCTCTCGCCGATCAATGTCTTCTCGGATGTCGTAGAGGTAGAGATCCACGGTGGGCGCGTTGCGGCGGGAGGCCCACTCTTTGGTAGGGGCGTCAAATGCAACTTCAGCCTTCGATCCATTCAGCGCCTCCCGTTTCACAAGGGCGCGAAGGGACTCATCCACCTCCTGGATCATCGCCTTCAAGGTTTGCCGCTCACCGCAGTGCCAGCAAGTCGCTGGCGGGCAGTCCTTGGGGTGAATCTCGTGCCTGAAGGGGCACTCCAACGCTCGAGCCCTGGTCCCTTCGGGCATTCGCGGTTACCCGTTCACTGGCCCCCTCGCTACTTGTCCGCGACTCGAGCTGATGCGACGCTCGGCGGGTTCCTGACAGAAGTTCACAGGAGGAGGTCGTTCATGCCCAATTACCTGTCACCGGGCGTCTACGTAGAGGAGGTGGAAGCTGGTTCCAGACCTATCGAAGGGGTCGGCACGGCAACGGCCGCGTTCGTCGGGCTTGCCGAGAAGGGCCCCGTCAATCAGCCAACGCTCGTCACCAACTGGAGTCAGTTTGCCAACAATTTCGGCGGATTCCTTGAAGGCTCGTACCTGGCGCATTCCGTGTACGGCTACTTCCTGAATGGCGGCGGTTCCTGCTACATCGTTCGCATCGGCGCGAACGGCCATGCCCCGTCAGCCCAGGCAGAACTGCCGAGCGCGAAGGACAAGTCGCTGGCCGGATATCGCGTCCTGGCATTGGAGGGCGGCCAGCCCGGCAATGACATCCAGGTCGAGGTAGTCGAGGCGTCGCAACCAGCCGATGACAACTTCAAGCTGATTATCACGCGTGGCAAAGATCGCGAAGAGTACGACAACGTCACGACACGCAAGGGCAAGAGCAATGTTGTCACTGCTGTCAAGGCCGCGTCGAAGCTAATCCAGCTCGAGGAGATCGGGACCGCCGGCGCACTGGAGAAGGTCCCCGCCCCGGGCAAGGTTACGCTTCAGGGCGGCGGCGCGACGATGCCCGCCCGGGTCACTCCGGACGAATACGTGGGCAACTCCGCCGACCGCACCGGATTCGCCGGCCTCGAAGCAATTGACACCGTGACCATGCTCTCCGTGCCGGACCTGATGGCCGCCTACCAGAGGGGCATGATCGACTCCGAGCAGGTGAAGGCCGTGCAGCTCGCCATGATCGCGCACTGCGAGCTGATGGGCGACCGGGTTGCGATTCTCGATGCGCCGCCCGGCCTTAACGCCCAACAGATTCGCGAGTGGCGGGTTGACAAAGCGGGCTACGACTCCAAGTACGCCACCCTCTACTGGCCCTGGATCAAGGTCTTCGACCCGCTCGCCGGCCAGGCGGCATTCATGCCACCGAGTGGCCACATGGCGGGAATCTGGGCCCGCAATGACGACACTCGCGGCGTGCACAAGGCGCCGGCCAATGAAGTTGTGCGTGGGGCGATCTCCCTCGAACTACAGGTCACCAAGGGTGAGCACGACCAGCTGAATCCGCAGGGCGTCAACGTAATCCGGGCGTTCCCGGGGCGAGGCATCCGCGTGTGGGGCGCGCGCACCCTTTCGAGCGATCCGGCCTGGCGTTACATCAACGTCCGCCGGCTCTTCAACTACGTCGAGGGATCGATCCTCGGGGGTACGCAGTGGGTCGTCTTCGAGCCGAACGACATCAAGCTCTGGGAAAAAGTCAAGCGCACGATGGATGCCTTCCTGGTGCGCGTTTGGCGGGACGGTGCCTTGTTCGGCAGCACGCCGCAGGAAGCCTTTTTCGTCAAGTGCGACGGCGAGCTGAACACAGCCGAAACCATTGATGCTGGCCAGCTCATCGTCGAGATCGGTATCGCGCCGGTCAAGCCGGCCGAGTTCGTGGTCTTCCGGATCGCCCAGTTCTCCGGCGGCGCGTCGCTCACGGAATAAAGGAGGTAGGTAAATGGCTGGTACGCCGTTAAGTGCAGATGCGGGCGTTCTTGCTCGCAACTTCAATCTCGAAGTCGATGGTTTGGGGACGATCGGCTTCACCGAGATCAGCGGCATGACCTCAGAAGTCGACGTCGCCGAAGTCAAGCAAAACCGGGATGGCAAGTACATCCTGGAAAAGGTGGCTGGAGCGCCCAAACCGCCGACGCTGATCCTCAAACGGCCCAAGGACAAGTCGATGGATCTATGGAAATGGCACGAGCTGGCGCTGCAGGGCAAGATGACCCAGGCTCGAAAAGGCGGATCGATCTCCTTCCTTGACACGGACATGGCACCGGTTGCGCAGTGGAAGTTCACCAACGCCTGGTGCACGAAGCTCGTGACCAGCAGCGTGGGCGCGGGCAAAAACGAAGTCGTCATGGAAGAAGCGACGATTGTCATGACCAGCTTCGAGCGGACCAAGTGAGTTCGACGATGAGCACGGCGGAGGTCGATCGCAAGACCTCCGCCTCGTCCCTCCATACGGAGTTCGGCTTCGTGCTGCCCCGTGGCTACCTGGACACCTCGGGCATCCTGCATCGCGAGGGGGTGATGCGGCTCGCGACAGCGCGGGACGAGATCCTACCGCAGCAGGATCCTCGCGTTCGGGAGAACGACGCCTACCTGACCGTCTTGCTGCTGTCCCGGGTCGTCACTCGGTTGGGAACGATCACGCAAGTAACGCCGGGGACCATCGAAGGACTGTTCGCCTCTGACCTCGCGTTTCTGCAGGACCTCTACCGGCGGATCAACCAGGAAGGCCATAGCCAGGCCGCGGTGACCTGCCCCTCCTGTCAGCACGAGTTCACCGTCGATATGGCAGGTGGTCGCCTGGGGGGGTCATGACGACGTACGCGACGGACCGGCTCTTTGAAGAGGTCACGTACGTCGCTTATCACCTGCACTGGCCGCTCGACCACATCCTCGATCTCGAACATCCCATCCGGCAGCGCTTTGTCCAGGAGATCGCCAGCATCAACCGTCGACTCTCCGAGGCGGCGGAAGGGTAGGTCGGTATGTGGCCCTTCACTCGAAAGGCGGACACGGCAAGCCCGGTTGCGCCGACCCCGGCGATGCCCCAGATTCATTTCGATTGGAAGCATCTGCCCCCGATCCAGCGATCGGTCGCTGAGCTTCCCCTGACGATTCCGACGGAGCCTTTCGCCGCCGAGCTCGCTACCCACCAGGACCCACGGGCAACGGCACAGCCGCTTGGCCACAACGTGAGCCTCGAGGCTCCGGCGGGCATCGTCCTGGGCATGGCCCGGCCGCAAACGCGATCCGATGGACCTGAGCTTGTCCCCGCTTCAAGGCCAAGGCGCCGCCCGGTTGCGCAGCGGGTGGCCGACGTGCCACTCCTCGGTGAGCTAGAAACGCCCGACGTCGACGGCTTCGCCGTTGAAGAGCCGCCGCCTCCCCCATCGGCGCCGCTTCGACGCCTGGAGGTCAGCACCGGACCCCTGCCGTCGGTGCAGCTGACCAGCGTCACACCCGACAACGGACCTCAGCCGCTGCGGCCCCTACAAGAGGTTGCGATTGCAGCCGAGCAGCAGCCGGCAGAGGCCGCGGAGACAGAAGAGTCGGCCGAAGAAGCGACAGAAGTGCCCTTTTACCCCCGGCTTACCCTGGGGCAGGCCCGCCGTCTCGGTCTCGGCGCACCGATCCCGCGAGTACCAGATACGGCGACCAACGTCCAGCGCTCCAGCGACGCATCGTTGTCGCCTACGACGCCTTCGCCGCCGTCAGAATCTACGGCGGAGGCGGAGGAAGTCCCGCAGTTCCAGCCCTTCCCGCTGGACATCCTCGTCAACAAATGGCCCGAGGTCGTTGCACCAGCCCCAATTTCGCGGCCGCAGCGGATCGCATCGCCGCTGACGGTCGCCCGCTCAGTGTCGCCAGAACGGCCGGGCGATGCCACGTCATCGGTCGAGCCAATCGACGCGGCACTCTCACAACCCGAAGCAACGGCATCAGCGTCGCCGCCCGAACCGGTCCAAAGATTTGCCGAATCGCCCCAGGGCGACGGCGTCACATCGGATCAAGCAGTGCCCCCTTCAGAGGCGGGTCCCGTCGCGGAACTCGCCCGACCCCCGGCCATCGTCGCAGCGACCGATCCGAAACGAACAATGCTGGCCGATACGGCCATAGGGGAAGCGGAAGAGAGTCCGACGGCTCCGTTACCGGCTCTGCCCTTGGCCACCGAGCTAGGCGTTAAGAAATCTTTGGCCAGTGATGAACGAGGCCCTGACGTCCCGGCCAAGCCATTCGACCCTCATGCTCGCGACGACTCGTCAACGGCAGAGGATCACGTCGACGTTGCGTTAGCCACGTCTCCCGAGGCTCGCACCATCGCGCCGCTCGTTTCCGAGCGGCCGCACCTGGGGACCGCCGTTCAGCGCACAACGGACTCGGCCCCGTCACCCGCGAGGACAGCGACGGAAGGCGGAGGCGGGCACGACCCAATGCCTGGGCGTGCCCTCTTGATCCACGAGCGGGTGCATGTTGACGAGCCGCTTCGACAGGATGCCGGGCGGACCCTGGCGGAGCGGCCGGATGCCGGGTGGGCGGGCATGGAGATCAAAGCGCTGAAGGAACGTTCGGTCGAGGCGAACCTCCCACTGCCGCTGGCGCGGTCGGCCTTCTCACCAGCTCCGACATCACCTCGGGATCAGTCAGCGCCCTCGGTTCAGGCGTCGTCCGCGCTCGAGACCTGGCCTTCGGTTCAGATGTCAGCCGCGCGCGAGACCAGGCCCTCGGTTCGGGCTTCATCCGTGCTCGAGACCAGCCCCTCGGTTCAGACGTCATCCCTGCTCGAGACCAGGCCCTCGGTACAGACGTCGACGGCGGTGCTCGAGTCCGCGATCGATGACGGGGCCGATGCGACCATCCAGCGGGCGCCCCTCCAGGAGTGGACCGTGTCAGCGGCGGCGGACCTGTCGTCAACAATGGGGACCGCCGGACCGCACGCGGCAGCAGAAACGCCCGCGCCGGGAGGGGATGACGAGGCGCGGATGGAGGATCTGGCGGGAAAGTTGTACGACAGGATCCGGATTCGACTGCGCAATGAACTGCTCGTTGACCGTGAGCGAGCGGGATTCCTCACGGATCTGCGATGAGGAGAATGCATGGCTGACAATCACCCGGGGCAATCAGTCCACTTCCGCGTGCGAATCGATGGTGAACAAGATCTTGGCGCCTGGTCCAAGTGCGATGGGCTTTCGGTTGAGTACGAGGTGAAGGAGTACATGGAGGGCGGTGAAAACGCCTTCGTACACAAAATCCCCGGTCGGGCGAAGTATCAGAACATCAAGCTCACCCGCATTGTCAACAAAGAGTCCGTCAAGGTCGCGGTGTGGCTCACGAGCCTACAGGCGATGGTCAAGCGGCAGACCGCGGAAATCGCCGCCCTCGATGGGAAGGGGGAGACCATCGCCACCTGGACGCTGAAGGGCGTGTATCCGGCCAAGTGGACCGGTCCGTCGTTCGATGCCGGCTCAAATCAGATCGCCACCGAAACGCTCGAGCTCGTTCACAACGGGTTCCTCGGTGGATAGCCAGGACGCGAAATGAATTCCAAGATGGTCAAAGCACGACTTGAAGAGGCCGAGGGATCCAAGAAGCTCGAGTTCAAATTCAACCCGAGCGAGTACTCGGTAAGCAAAAGCGCGAATTGGAGCAACACACCGGCGAGCAAGGGAACAAAAGCAGGAAGCAAACCGCATTACGTCGGTAGCAACCCCCAGACGATCGGCCTGAAGATCTTCTTCGATGACTGGGAAGCGCTAGCCGGCGATGTTACGAAAGACGTCGAGCAACTGCTCGACTGGTGCACCCCAACCCAGAAGTCGATCCGCAACAAAAAGTCGCAGCCACCGATCCTGCGATTTATGTGGGGAACGAACAGGCACCTGGTGGACCACAAGTTCTACCTTTCGAGCGTCAATGCGACGTACATAATGTTCCGGCGAGACGGCACCCCAGTTCGCGCAACGGCCGACATCAAGCTCAGCGAAGTGCCAACCGATGACCCGGATGGTCAGAACCCGACGTCCGGCTCGATCAACACCCGCCGCACGCACCTCATCAGTCAGGGCGAGAGCCTGCAATCGATTGCTAATGTCGAGTACGGCAAGCCCGGCCTTTGGCGCGGTATCGCGGCGTTCAATGACCTGGACGATCCCATGCGGCTCAAGCTGGGAACCTGGATGTTGCTGCCCAGCCTGGAAGAAGCAGCGGAGCTGGCCAAGTAAACCAAGATGGCTGAGCTGTATCACGTCTGGCCTGAAATCACGATCGATGGCACGCAGCTATCCGGCCAGCTTGGCCAGCAACTCGAGCAGGTGGTTGTCGACCACCATCAGCATCTTCCAGACATGTTCCTCATCAGCTTTCACGACCCGGACCGCGACTTCCTGGGTCAGGTCGGCGCCCGCATAGGATCGACCGTCGTCATCAAAGTCACACCACCGGGCGGAAGCTCCGCCCACACCCTGATCGACGGTGAGGTCACCTCCCTCGAGGCGGAATACGACACTCACCGGAGCCGCACGCTCGTCCGTGGCTATGACAAGTCGCACCGGCTGCATCGCGGGCGGCGGACGGAAACCTACAAGAACGTTACCGATTCCGATATCGCGCGGACGGTGGCCAACCGGGCTCAGCTGAGCATCGGCCAGATCGACTCCACCAGCGGAACGTTTGACCACGTCTCACAGGCCAATCAATCCGATTGGGACTTCTTGAAATCGCGGGCACGGGAGATCAACTACGAGCTGGCAATGGAGGACGGCAAGTTCTACTTCCGCCAACCCATCCAGGCATCCGGCGCCCCGCAGACCGGTGACTACCAGAACCACAATGATCCGCTACAGCTCGTCTTCGGCGATGACCTGATCGAGTTTCGACCGAGGGTGACGTCAGCCGAGCAGGTCAACGATGTCAAGGTGCGCGGCTGGGATCCTGACCAGAAACAAGCCGTGATCGGCTCGGCAAACGCGGGGACGGTCGCTGCCGATTCGCTTCAGGACGATCCCGCAAGCCTGGCCAACACCTTTGGTGGCCCAACCTTTACCGCCGTCAACCGGCCGCTGGTCCAGCAGGCGCAAGTCGATGCGGCGGCAGCGGCCATCGCCGAGGCGATTTCGAGCGCCTACGCGGAAGCTGACGGGATCGCAATTGGCAACCCCAAGCTCAAGGCCGGCAGCACGGTGAGCATCGGCGTCGTCGGTGACGAATTCTCTGGCAAATACACCCTCACCAGCAGCCGGCATGTCTTCGCCGAGAGCGGCTACCGAACGCATTTCGCGATCAGCGGGCGTCAGGACCGGTCGCTGCTCGGGTTGGCATCGCTCGGGTCGTCCAACGGTCATGCCTCGGCCGGGGGTGCGCCGATCAACGGGGTCGTCGTCGCCCTCGTCACAGACAACAACGATCCGAACAACAGCGCCCGGGTCAAGCTGAAATTTCCCTGGCTCGACGACAACTACGAGTCCGACTGGGCTCGCCTGGCTCAGCTCGGCGCCGGGCCCAACAGCGGTGCGGTGTGGATTCCCGAGGTCAACGACGAGGTCCTGGTCGCCTTCGAACACGGTGACGTTCGCCACCCCTTC
>Ga0209220_1000475_pt1 | contig 13593 bp, 12 predicted proteins | sample BlaSpr_A8_OM3_M3_FD_187984 | JGI IMG/M metagenome (GOLD analysis project Ga0209220, IMG submission 187984) | Forest soil microbial communities from Thunder Bay, Ontario, Canada - Black Spruce, Ontario site 2_A8_OM3_M3 (SPAdes) (version 2) | ecosystem: Environmental > Terrestrial > Soil > Boreal... | reverse complement strand
CATGAACAGCGGCGGCCGACGCTCCGTCCTGGACCTTCATCTTCCTGCCATCCTAAGATGCTGCCATGGACCACCAGCCTCAGCCGGTGGTCGCGCCGCTCACTCGCGCCGCGATCTTCCTGGTGGTGACGATCAACGCGGGCGATGACCACCGCGCGACCATCCGGTCCTTCTGCGAGGACTTCCCAGCGCTGGTACGGGCGGTCGCCTTTCGCGACCTCGAAGGCTATCTGTCGTGCGTCATCGGGTTTGGCTCCAATGCCTGGGACCGGCTCTTTGGCGCGGCGCGGCCGGCTGGGCTCCACGGGTTCCGGGAGTTCCACGCTGGATCCCGCCATGCAGCGTCGACACCTGGCGACATCCTCTTCCACATCCGCGCGGCGCGCATGGACCTCTGCTTCGAGCTGGCGACCCAGTTCATGGTTCGTCTCGGCGCAGCGATTACGGCGGTCGATGAGGTCCATGGCTTCCAGTACTTCGACGATCGCGATCTCATCGGCTTTGTCGACGGCACCGAGAATCCGACGAACGAAGCGGCGGCAGAAGCCGCCATCATCGGCGACGAGGACGCCGGCTTCGCTGGTGGGAGCTACGTCATCGTTCAGAAGTATCTCCACGACATGCCCGCCTGGAACGCCCTGTCGACGGAAGCGCAGGAGCGCATCATCGGCCGCACCAAGCTGTCGGACATCGAACTGCAGGATGGCGTCAAGCCCACTTCGGCGCACAACGCGCTGACGATCATCGAGGAGAACGGGAAAGAGATCAAGATCCTCCGCGACAACATGCCCTTCGGCGACGCTGGGAAGGGCGCGTTTGGGACGTATTTCATCGGCTATGCGCGCTCGCCGCGCCCGATCGAGCAGATGCTGGAGAACATGTTCGTCGGCCGGCCGCCCGGCAACTACGATCGGTTGCTGGACTTCAGTCGTGCGGTCACCGGCAGCCTCTTCTTTGTTCCGTCGCTGGACTTATTGGACTCCCTCGTTTCCTAGGCCGTCGTAACCCCGCTCAGCTGCGCGGGTAGGCGCCAATTTCCACGGGAGCGCTCGTTCCAGCCAGAGCGAAGTCCAACGCCTCGACGAAGGCCATGCCCCGCCCTGCCTCCCACTTCCGACGAGCGACTTCCGGATCGAGGCCGCCGCGCGCGAGCTCGATGTGAGGTGAGACGAAGGCCTCCCAGGACGCCGGTGGTGTATTCCCGCTCGCCTCGTGCATGGCGGAACCGGCGCCGCCCAGTTGGAGCGCCCGCTCCAGGTTGCCTTCGCGCGTTGTCAGGCAGGCGAGAACGTCAAGTGACCAGGCTGCGCGGCGGTCTCGAAGAGCGCGTCCAATCTCAAGGCTCTCGATGATGCAGCGCTGCGCGGTCGTCGCGTCGGACTGAAGGAGCGCGACGGCAGCGAGAAAGGTGAGCGACATCGACGCTTCATCGCTTCTGCCGAGAGCCCGGCGCAAGGCCACGCTCTTCTCCAGAAGCGTGCGCGCCGCGGGCAGATCTGGTTCCCGGGTGGCGCGCAGGCCCAGCTGGTGAACGATCGAGGCTTCACTCGCCTGGTCCCGTAGCTCACGGGCAAGGTCCAGCGCCGAGTTGAGCGCTTCTTCCGAGGCCGCCAGGTCGCCGGCGGCGGCTGCCATCAGCCCCGACCTCTCGAGTGCCAGCAATACCGTCGGCCGGTCCCCCGCAGCCCGGGCCTCGGTCACGGCTTGGTCGATCCGCCTCCGGGCCGATGCGAAGTCGCCTTGCAAATAGGCGAACGCCCCAGCCAGGTGGAGCGCGGCGGGGCGGAGGGGAAAGTCGGGCGATGTGTGCGCCAGGATGGCCTCCGCAAACTGGCGAGGCTCCGACGCGTGACCGCGAAGCTGCCAGTAGAGGTGGAGCGCGACGGCCAGCCGCATCCCGAGCTCGGGGTCGCCCTTTTGACTCCACGCCAGGGTGGCGCTCACGTCATCGTAGACAGCTTCGAGGCGATCGAGCCATTCGGCCAGTTGCCCGGGCTCGCGAGCTTCGGCAAGACCAATCAAATAGGCGCCCAGCTGAGCCTGCGATGCATTCAGCCAGCCCGTGTCCTCGAGCCGCAGGCGACCATAACTCCGAATCGTTTCGAGGCAGCGATAGCGCCCGGCATCGAGCGTGACCATCGATTTATCGACCAGCCGCCCGAGGAGATCGAGGACGGCGTCGGCTTTGAGGCGGTCGTCGCTGCACACGGCCTCGGCCGCGTCCAGTCCGAAGCGGCCGGCGAAAATCGAAAGACGGCGGAACAAGAGCTTTTCGGGATCGGAAAGCAGCTCGTAGCTCCAGTCGAGGGTTGCCTTCAGGGTCTGCTGCCGGCTGACGGTGGTCCGGCTCCCCGCTGTCAATAGCCCGAAGCTCTTCTCCAGCCGGCCCAGAATCTCTTCCAGCGGCATCACGGGAACTCTGGCGGCGGCGAGCTCAATGGCCAGCGGGATCCGATCGACGCACTCGCAGATCCGGACGACCGCGTCGACGTTGTCGTCGCTGATTCGAAACCCCGCCTCGTGGGCCGTGGCGCGATCGGCGAACAGACGCACCGCTTCGTCGCGTCCCAAGGGCGGCACCCGCCAGGTCATTTCTCCGGGCACTCTCAGCGACTCCCGACTTGTCGCCAGGACGTTGAGTTGCTCACATTCTTTGAGCAGCTCGACGGTCAACTCGGCGACGGCATCGATGACGTGCTCGCAGTTGTCGAGGACCAGGAGCGTGCTCCGTTCTCGCAGATGGTCCGCCAGCGTGTCCGCCAACCTTCGGCTGGCCTGCTCCTTCAAGTGCAGGGTGTCGGCGACCGCCTGCGGCACAAGGTGCGGCCCCGAGACCGGTCCCAGCTCGACGAACCAAACGCCATCCGCGTGCTCATCTGCCAATTCGGACGCAAGCTCGAGAGCCAGCCGCGTCTTGCCGGATCCACCTGGTCCAGTGAGAGTGAGTGACCGCGCCCGCCCCTGGAGTTCACGGAGTTGCCGCAGCTCGTCATCGCGGCCGATAAAGGCCGTCAGCTGGATCGGGAGGTTGGTGGCCGGCTGCTGCGAACGGATTGGCGGAAACGCTCGTGGATGGTCGCCGTCGACGAGCTCGAAAACATGCTCTGGTCGTGCGAGATCTTTCAGGCGGTGGAATCCGAGATCGCGGAGCCCGGTCCTCGCGGGCAACTCGTCGACCAGTAACTGCTCGGTTGCACTGGTGAGCAGAACCTGGCCCCCGTGACAGGTCGCCAGCAGCCGTGCACAGCGGTTGAGTACCTGACCGTGATATTGGCCTTGCCGCAGCTCAGCCTCGCCGCTGTGCAACGCCACCCGGATTTCCAGGGTCACTTCCGCTGGCCACCGCTCCGCGGCGAAGTCGCGCTGCAGCGAGAGGGCACCCGTCGCCGCGTCCGCCGCCCTCGAGAAGACAGCCAGGATACTATCTCCGGCCCGCCCGCTCGGCACCTCAGTGCCGTGGTGTTGCGTCAGACAGCGGTCCACGATACGGTCATGCTTGGCCATGGCCTCACGCATGGCCGCCGGGGCGGACTCCCACGCCCGGGTCGAGCCCACCAGATCGGTGAGCATGAAGGTGAGGGTGCCCTCAGGGAGCCCCGACATGAGGATGACAGTACTCCACGGAGAGTGCTAGATTGATCAGATGCCCCTGATGAAGCGAGGCGAGGCCGACGCTGCCGGCACCACTGCCCGCGAAATGCGGCGAACGGCGGACCTCCTCGATGCGCTGGCTCGGGCCAAGCCGAGCGCTCGTCAGAAGGCCAGGGCGCGAGCCCATCCGGAGATGGAGCGGATCGCTCGTCGGTTCGCGGCGATCAATGGCACCCTTGAGAAAGGCGTACATGCTGGTTCCGTCAGCTCCGCGCAGCTCCGTAGCATCGGTCGCAACTTCGCCGCGATCGGTAACGCCCTCGAAAAGGGCGCAGGTCTCGGCCGCTAGCTAACAGCTGGCCAAAGGGACGGCGGGCGATCCGCCGTTGAATTGTCGTGGCTCTACCGGAATCGCCCCCCGAGCGATTCGGCCAGCTGGATGCCATCCGAGCCCTGGCGGCCCTCGCCGTGTTCTTTGGCCACTGCCTCGGAATGCTGTCGCCTACGCCGTACAGCCATGGCCCGGTGGACTGGTACCTGCACTCTCCGTTGCGGATCGCGAGCGCCGGCCACCAGGCAGTGATCTTCTTCTTTGTCTTGAGCGGCTTCGTCCTCTCGCTCGGGTTCTACAAAGGCAAGACCAGTGCGGCACCGTTCCTCGTCAATCGGATATTTCGCCTCTACCCTCCCTACCTCTGCGCGTTGGTGGTGGTCGTCATCCTGCGCTGGCTGGTGCCGATGCAGCCCCTCGGGGACTTGAGCTATTGGATCAACGGCTTCTGGTTGACCCCGCTCAAGGTGAGTCAGCTATGGCCGGCGGTCACCATGCTCGCCGACATGCAGGGCCCGCAGCTCAACCCGACGGCATGGTCGCTCATCATCGAGATGCGCGTCTCGCTGTTCTTTCCCATCATCATGTTTCTCCTGCTCCGCTTCGGATGGCGGCGCGGTCTTGCGGGCGCCATCGTATTGGGATTCGTGGCCGCGATTCCATCCGACGGGCAAACTAACCTCTACGCCACCCTGCAGTACGGCGTCTTCTTCGTCGCTGGTGCCGTCCTGGCTCAGCACCGGGCGACGCTGATCCGTCGTTGCCAGTCCCTTGCCGGGACGGTTCAACTGAGCTTGCTGGCGGCGGCCGTTCTGCTCTACACAGAGATCTTTTGGCTGCTCCCGACATCGCGCCTGCACGCTCAGCCGCTCGACGACATGGCGACGGCGCTTGGCGCCGCTCTCCTCGTCGTGCTGGCGCTAGCGTCCCCAAGGGCCTCGATCGTGCTCCCCACGGCGCTTCGCCGCTTGGGCAAAGGGGCCTATAGCTTTTATCTCTATCACTTTGTGGTCCTGCTCACGCTGGCGCACGTGCTTTACGGTCACGTGGCTATCTGGCAGATCTGGCTGCTGGCGCTGGGTGCGACCCTGCTGATCTCGGCGGTCACGTACCGCGTCATCGAGGTTCCATGCATCGCCGCGGGGCATTACCTCGCTCGCCGGCTGGACAAGCACCGTTCCGACGCGCTCCGCACCGCGGCATAAGTTATCGTGAACCAGGTCGGCACGAGTCGGCTGGCATAGCTGCTGGTTCATTGGCGCATCAGGAGGACGGGATGAGCGGGGTTCGGGTACTGGTCGGCACGCACAAGGGCGCGTTCGTCATGACATCGGACGCGAAACGCAAGCAGTGGGATATCAGCGGCCCGCACTTCACCGGCTGGGAGGTCTACCACGTCAAGGGGTCCCCGGCCGACCCGAACCGGCTGTACGCGTCGCAGAATACGGGCTGGTTCGGTCAAGTGATCCAGCGCTCGAACGACGGCGGCAAGACCTGGCAGGCGATGGAGGGCAAGTTCGCCTACGACGGCGAAGCCGGCACCCATCTGTGGTATGACGGAACGTCGCGTCCCTTCGAGTTCAAGCGAATCTGGCACCTCGAGCCATCCCTCAGCGACCCGGACACCGTTTATGCTGGCGCCGAAGATGCCGCGCTCTTCCGTTCCACCGATGGCGGCGAGAGCTGGCACGAGCTCCCTGCCCTGCGAAAGCACAGCACCGCGCCAAACTGGGCGCCGGGCGCCGGGGGCATGTGTCTCCACACGATCATCCTCGATCCCAAGAATGCGGACCGAATCTTCGTCGCGATCTCGGCGGCCGGGGCGTTCCGCAGTGACGATGCCGGCAAAAGCTGGCGGCCGATCAACAGCGGCTTGAAGTCCGAGGGCCTGCCCAACCCCACGGCCGAGGTCGGCCACTGCGTCCACCGCATCGCGATGCACCCATCACGTCCCGATGTCATCTTCATGCAGAAGCACTGGGACGTCATGCGCACCGACAACGCCGGCGACTCATGGCGCGAGGTCAGCGGCAACCTGCCGTCCGACTTCGGATTCCCGATCGACGTCCATCCGCACGAACCGGAGACGATCTACGTCGTCCCCATCAAGAGCGACTCAGAGCACGTTCCGCCCGATGGCAAGCTGCGCGTCTACCGCAGCCGAACCGGTGGCAATGAGTGGGAGGCGCTGACCAACGGTCTGCCGCAGAGCAACTGCTACGTCAACATCTTGCGCGATGCGATGGCAGTCGACTCGCTGGATTCGGCCGGAATCTATTTCGGGACGACCGGCGGGCAGGTCTATGCGTCGGCCGACGCCGGAGACAGCTGGAGTCCCATTGTCCGGGACCTTCCCGCGGTCCTCTCCGTCGAGGTGCAGACCCTGGCATGATCCGGGTCGTCCTCCCGCCGCACTTGCGGAATCTCGCCCAGGTCAAGGGCGAGGTGGAACTCGAGGTTAAGGGAGAAGCGACGCCCGAATCCGTCCTCGATGCCCTGGAATCGCGCTACCCCGTGCTTCGCGGGACGATTCGGGATCAGACCACGCGAGAGCGGCGGGCATTGGTGCGGTTCTTCGCGTGCGAGCAGGATCTCTCGCTCGACCCGCCCGACCGCCCGCTGCCGCAGGCGGTGGCAACCGGCAACGAGCCGTTTCTGATCATCGGCGCGATGGCCGGCGGCTAGCTCAGCTCGGGTGCACTGAATCGGCAGTCGCTCTCGCGCGCTCTCGTTCCACCAGCTTGCGGCGGAGGATCTTCCCGGAGGCTGACTTGGGGATCTCGTCGATCATCTCGACCAGCCGGATCTTCTTGTGGGGCGCGACCCGCTCGGCAACGTACGCCATCAGGGCCTCTGGCGTGATCGGGCTCTTGAGCACGACGAAGGCCTTTGGCACCTCACCCGCCTCTTCATTCGGGCTCGGAATCACGGCGGCGTCGGCGACCGCTGGGTGCGTGAGCAGAATGGCCTCCAGCTCCGCCGGTGGAACCTGGTAGCCCTTGTATTTGATCAATTCCTTGAGGCGGTCGACGATGTAGAAGTCGCCGTCCTGGTCGGCATGGCCGATGTCGCCCGTGTGCAGCCAGCCGTCCTGGTCGAGGATCTGCTCGGTGGCGGCACGATTGTTCAGGTAGCCCTTCATGACCTGCGGTCCGCGGACCCAGATCTCACCGTCCGCGCCTGGACCCAGCGCGGCTCCAGTGGTGATGTCGACCACCTGGCATTCGGTGCCGGGAATGACCGGGCCAATCGAACCGACCTTCGTCCACTCCACGTCGTACCGCACCGCGTGGGTGACCGGGCTGGCTTCGGTCATGCCGTAGCCCTGGTTCACCTTGCAGTTGAGACGCCGGCCGCAGGCGGCGGCGAGCGCCTCGTCGAGTGGCGCGGCGCCGGAGAACACGGTGGTCACGGATGAGAGGTCGAATTGGTCGACCATCGGATGCTTGGCGAGCGCCACCACGATCGGCGGCGCGATGTATGCGCGCGAGACGCGATGGTCCTGGAGAACCCGCAGGAAAGCCTCGAGCTCGAAGCGCGGCATGGTGACGACGGTGGCTCCCGCGTAAAGGGCCAGGTTCATGATCACGGTCATCCCGTAGATGTGGTAGAAGGGCATGACGCCAAGCACCCGCTCGCCTTCGCGCAGGTGAAAGCATTGTTGGGACTGGGTGACGTTGGCGACCAGGTTGCGGTGCGTCAGCATGACGCCCTTGGCGACGCCGGTCGTGCCGCTCGAGTAGGGAAGCGCGACCAGGTCTTCGGCCGGGTTGATCTCGACCGTGAAGTCGTCGGCCGGCTGCGCCAGTAGTTCGCTGAATGGCGTCGCACCGTCGGCGGTGCCGAAGACAAAGATTTCCTCGATGGCCGCGTCCGTGGCCCCTTCTTTCGCCCGATCCATGAATGCCGGAACGGTCAGCAGGAACCGGGCACCGGAGTTCTTGAGCTGATCGCCCAGCTCGCGAGCGGTATACAGGGAGTTGACGGTCGTGACGGCACCGCCCAACGAGGCCACAGCGAAGAATGCGATTGGGTACTCGATCAGGTTTGGGCTGAAGATCGCGAACACATCGCCCTTCTTGAAGCCGCGCCGCCGCAATGCGGAAGCGACTCGCTTGACGCCGTCGGCCAGAGCGCCGTAGGTCAGTTCGCGCCCGGTGAGGCCGTCGATCAGCGACGGCTTGGTGCTCAGGGCGTGTGCCCGGTGCAGGACGAACGGAACGAGGGGGCTATCCGGGATCTCGACAGCGGGACCTCTGTAGATCATTCCGCCATTCCCTCAGGTCGCGCGACGATCATATCGCAGCCTGCCGGGCGGCACCGATCGCCTCGGCATGCCGGTGGTTGATCCCGTTAGCGTTGAGGCATGAACATTGTGCCGCGACCTCAGATGCTAGGGGGCCTCAAGCCGTTGGATCCTTCCCACTTCACGGGTGCTGCGGGTGCACGCGACTTGCTGCCGCCGCCGCGCCCTGCGCTCCCAACCTCGGCAGCCGTTGTGCGATTCGATCCCGGCGTCCGCAACTATTGGCACGCGCACGAAGGTGGCCAGCTCATCTACGTCATCGAGGGGGAAGGCTGGGTGCAGGCACGAGGTGCGGCCGCCCAGCAGATCGGGGTTGGCGATGCGGTCGTAACCGGTCCGCGCGAGGAGCACTGGCACGGGGCAGGCCGCGGCGGCCCGATGGCGCATATTGTGGTCAACGTCGGCGAGACGCGCTGGCTGGAGGCGTCACCCGCGCCGGGTGCGTGAGCGAAGAGGGATGAGGATACAGGCAGAAGAAACCGCTGAGCGTTGGGCACCACCCTGGTGGGCGGTCTTCGTGGTGGGCCTGCTGCTGTGGGTGGCGACCGTGGCCGTCGGGCGTGTGACCCACAACGTGATCTTGCTTCCGACGATCGTCCTCCTCGGCAGCTTCCTCGTGCCCATCACGGCGGTCGTCTGGTACTTGGATCATGACCCGAGTCCAGAGCTTTCGCCGCGTCGGATCATTACCGCCTTTCTCATCGGGGGCGTCATGGGGGTGCTGGGCGCGTCCTTGCTCGAATACTGGCTGGTCAAGGTTGGCCTCATCGGCGCGTTCGAGGTCGGGTTGATCGAGGAGTTCGTCAAAGGCGTGTTCATCGTGGTGGTTGCCCTCGGCATCGGCCGGTTTCATATCCGTGACGGCATGGTCCTCGGTGCAACTGTTGGCTTTGGTTTCGCCGCACTCGAGAGCAGTGGCTACGCACTCGCCTCGCTCTTCGTCGTGCAGGGGAACCAGCTGATCCTGTCCCTGAACTCGGTGATCTTCACCGAACTGGTCCGGGGCGTGCTGGCGCCGTTTGGCCATGGAATGTGGTCGGCGATCCTTGGCGGCGCGATCTTCGCCGCGGCCCGTCGCGGCGGGCTGCGCCTCACCTGGGCAATCCTTGGAACCTACCTGTTCGTGTCCGCCCTCCACGCCGCGTTCGACTCCTTCACCAGCATCTGGGGAGTGGTCGTCGTGTCGCTGATCGGGCTGATTCCCTTCATCTGGCTCTGGCGGCGCGGCGACGCCGGCGGCGTCCTGAAGAGGCGGCGGCCTGTGTAGGCTGACCGTATGTCAGCGCCGAAGGAAGAGATCCTCGAAGTCGCCGGGCGTGAGGTCACGATCAGTAATCCGGACAAGATCTTCTTCCCGAGGACGGGTCACACAAAGCTCGACCTCGTTCGCTATTACATGGCGGTCGCGGACGGGGCGCTTCGCGGCGTTGGCGGCCGTCCGATGGCCCTCAAGCGGTTCGTCAACGGGGCCGAGGGGGAGGCCTTCTTTCAGAAGCGCGCCCCGACATCGCGTCCCGAGTGGATCGAGACCGTGGAGCTGTCGTTTCCGTCCGGCCGGACCGCGGAAGAGATCGTGGTGCGCGACGCCGCGCAGCTCGCCTGGATCATCAACCTCGGCTGCATCGACCTCAATCCGCACCCGGTCCGTGCCGGCGACCTCGATCACCCGGACGAGCTGAGGGTCGACCTGGATCCGGTGCCCGGCGTGTCCTGGGCCCAGATTCGCGACGTGGCCATGGTGACGCGCGACGTGCTCAAGGATTTTGGGCTCGTCGGATGGCCCAAGACATCAGGGTCGCGGGGCATCCACATCTATAGCCGGATCGAGCCGCGCTGGACCTTTCCCGAGGTCCGTCGCGCGGCCGTGGCGCTGGCGCGCGAGGTCGAGCGTCGCGCCCCCGAGATCGCCACCAGCCGCTGGTGGAAGGAAGAACGGCACGGCGTATTCCTCGATTACAACCAGAACGCGAAGGACCGGACAGTCGCCTCCGCCTACTCCGTCCGACCGCTGGCCGACGCGCGCGTGTCCACGCCATTGAGGTGGGAGGAGGTGCCCACCTGCGAGCCGGAGGCCTTTACGCTGGCGACCGTTCCGCGGCGGTTTGCGGACTTGGGCGATCCCTCGAAAGGCATCGACGAGGCGGTCGGGTCGCTCGAGGCATTGCTCGCGCTAGCCGCGCAGCACGAGGCAGCCGGCTTCGGCGATGCGCCCTGGCCGCCGCACTTTGCCAAGCAGGAGGGCGAGCCCGCGCGTGTCCAGCTGTCCCGACGCCGGCGCGAGGATCGCCCGAAAGCGCCGAAGGGCGAGGTCCCGCCACCCGCCCCCGGGAAGACTGTGGGTCCGACTGGTCGCCGCCGCACCACCATGCCGCTGATCGAGATCGCGCGCGCGGCGTCTGAGGCCGAAGCGCGGGCCGGGCTACAGCGCTGGCGCGCTCGCCATGACGAGGTCTGGTCCCACCTCGCGCCCTCCGACATCATGGTGGACTCGATGCGGGGGCGGAACACGACCTGGACCAGAATCCGGATCAACCTGCGCAACGTTCCGGAATCGGAGCGGCCCGCGCAGGAAGCGCTCGAGGTCGACTATGACCCCTGGGCGGGTTACGCGGGTCCCGACCGCTCCGGTCAGCTCGAACGTCCCAAGCGAAAGAGGGCTAATCCCAGCGACGCTTAACCTGCATATGTTGTTTCACGCTCTTGTGGATCAGCTTCCACTTCCGGCGCTCCTCGATCTGTAAGCGCACGTCGGCTTTGACCTCGATCGCGCGCAGCTCACGCTGCAGCTTGCGGTAACTATGAAAGCGGCTGGCGTCGAGCGTGCCGCCCTCCAGCGCCGCGACGACGGCACAGTCCGGTTCGGTCTCGTGCCGGCAATCGGTGAACTTGCAGTGGAGGGCCAGCTCCTCGATATCGAGGAAGACCTCGGCGAGGGCCTCTGCCCCGGCCCAGAGCTGGATCTCTCGCAAGCCGGGCGTGTCGATGACGAGGCCACCGCCGGGCACTTTCAGCAGCTGGCGATGGCTGGTGGTGTGGCGCCCCTGGCCGCTTTTGTGCACATCGGCGGTCCGTAGCACGTCCTCGCCGAGCAGGCGATTGATCAGGGTGGATTTGCCGACGCCGGACGATCCCACCAGCACCGCCGTTTTACCTCGCGACAGATACACGCGGACGGCCTCGATCCCGGCGCCGGTCAGACCGCTGACGGCGACCACTGGCACACCGGCCGCGATCGTTTCGAGCTCCGCCTCGAACGGGTCAGGGTTGTTGAGATCGACCTTGGTCAGCACGATCACCGGTGCCGCCCCGCTCTGGTAGGCGACGGTCAACAGCCGCTCGATGCGGCGCAGGTTGAAATCGGTGTCCGCGGAGGTGGCGATGAAGACCAGGTCCACATTGGCGGCGATGACCTGTGCGGACGTCTCGGAGCCGGGCGCCTCTCTGGTGATCGCTGACTGCCGCGGCAGCACGGCGCGAATCTCGGCCCCCTCAGGCGTGTTTCGAACGGCCACCCAGTCGCCAACCGCGACCAGACGGGCCTCGCGGAGCGCGCTCCCCAGTGTGGCCAGTGGCGCGGACCCGGCGAGCTGCACGAGGAACTTGGTGCCATAGTCGGCGGCGAGCCGCCCGGGCTCGACACCCGCGTCATCGAGGTCATCGAATGCCGACGCGAATCGTTCGTTCCAGCCGAGCTCTTCCAGCTCGGCGCGGTCGTCTGCGTTCAAGCTAGGAACCTCCCTGATGTGTGGGTAACGGCAAACGGCGTGGGTGCCCTTCGCCGGGGAGGCTATTTAAGGGTTTGGCTAGAGCAGCCCCGGGGAGGTGGACGCCACGCTGGCGCGACAGACACGGATCACAGCCACGCGTTCCTCACCTCCCGATGGAATTTCGAGGCCCCGAGTCTACCACGCCTCGGTTAGGGGAGAAGCAGTGGCGCGAGGCGTCGAAGTTCCGCGGTGGGAGCGCGGTCCGGCTTGGGCAGCAGCACGCTGACCGCGACATGGTCGGCGCCGGCGTCGTGCTGCCGCCGCAGCTTGCGGGCGATTTCCTCGTCGTCCCCCCACACGACCATCGCGTCGAAGAGCCGGTCGCTGCCCGGCGGATTCAGGTCGTCGTCGGACCAGCCCAACCGAACCAGGTTGTTGCGGTAGTTGGGAAGCGCCAGGTAGGTACGCATATAGATGTCGCCGGTCGGCCGGGCCGTCTCACGGGTTTTGGCGAAGACGACGGCCTGCTCGGGAGCCAGCAATCGGTCGGGTCCCAGGATTCCGCGCGCCTCGACCGTGTGCTCCACCGGAACGAAATACGGATGCGCACCGGCGGTGCGCTCGCGAGCGAGCTGTAGCATCTTCGGTCCGAGCGCGCCGAGCATGATGGGTACGGGCGGATTTGGCGCCGGTGCTCGGTACGGGGCCTTCTCCATCTGGTCGAGATACGCCCGCATCGTCGTCAGGGGCCGTTCGTAGTGATGGCCGCGCTCATTCACGAGCGCAGCATGGCTAACGCCGATCGTTAGCACGAATCGATTCGGCCAGGCTTCCGCCAGCGCTCGGGCGCCATTCATCATGGCGGTCGCGTCTCGGGCCCAAATCTGGGCGATGCCGGTCGCAACCGTGATCCGGTTGGTGGCCGCGAGGATGATGGCGCAGGCCGCAAAGACCTCACGCGCCAGGAATTCGCCGACCCAGATGGCGCCGAAACCCATCTCTTCGATCTCGGCCACGGCGCGTCGCAGCTCGGGCGCCGGCAGGAACGCCATCACGCCCAGCCAGACGCCGGTGCGGCCGACGTCTACCTTCGCGCTGGTTGCCGTGTGTGCTCCTTGATGAAGGCCAGCACCTGGCGCCAGGCATCCGCCGAGGCGTCCTTGTGCTGCTCGAACGTGCGGTCGAAGAACGAATGCGGCGCGCCCTCGTAGACCACCATCTGGTGAGGAACGCCGGCGTCGGTGAGCTCTCGGTCGAACTGGGCGAAATCCTCCTGCGTGGTGGCCTGGTCGTTGCCGGCAAGGAGCAGTAGGAGTGGCGCGCGCATCTGCGGGATGGCATCGCGGACACGGGACGGGATGCCGTAGAAGCCGATCGCACCCGCAAGTCCCGGCTGCGCCGCGGATTGTCGCCACGACTGGGCGCCACCAAAACAAAAGCCGACGGTGAACACCGAGTCGACCGCGCCCCCGGCCTTCGAGCGCAAATAGTCGATGCCGGCGGCCACGTCGGCGGCGATCGCGTCGGGCTTCGTCTGGCTGATCGCGGCCCGAAGGTCGAAGTTCTCTGGCCGTTCCGACATGCCGGCGGTACGGTCGATGTAATCGATGACCACCGCGTCCAGACCGGCCTGGGCGAAGCGGCGCACCAGGTCCTTG